>Ga0070688_100001427_pt1 | contig 11890 bp, 12 predicted proteins | sample KBSS13HmetaG_FD_64679 | JGI IMG/M metagenome (GOLD analysis project Ga0070688, IMG submission 64679) | Switchgrass rhizosphere microbial communities from Kellogg Biological Station, Michigan, USA - KBS S1-3H metaG | ecosystem: Host-associated > Plants > Roots > Rhizosphere ...
CGCAGATGTTAGGCGGGAAATTTTAGATTAATCAATTTAGCGTCTTCCCTTCTCCCTCCGCTTCCCTCCTGCAACCATAGTTGGCAGAGCGAACAAAAATATTACATTTCTAGAAGCCCAGGTCTGAAAGACCTGGATGCTCATCTGGACGACGCCCCAGTGGCCAGTGATACTTGCGCTCCGACTCCTTTATAGGCAGGTCGTTGATGCTGGCGATACGGTGCCGCATGTAACCGTGATCGTCGAATTCCCAGTTTTCATTGCCGTAGGCCCGAAACCAATTACCGGCATCGTCATGCCACTCGTAGGCAAACCTGACGGCAATCAGATTACCCTGAAACGCCCACAGCTCCTTGATAAGGCGATAGTCGAACTCCTTGTTCCATTTGCGGATCAAAAAGTGAACGATGGCTTCGCGCCCGGCAAAGAATTCCACGCGGTTACGCCAGACACTGTCTGGTGAATAGGCCAACGCGACTCGTTGAGGATCACGAGTGTTCCAGGCATCTTCGGCCATCCTGACCTTTTGGGCAGCGGTGGTTGCGTCAAATGGGGGTAGTGGTGGCCTTGGTGCTTCCATGTTGGTGCTACCGCGACATCATAAAGAAGGATTTCCAAGCGTTCAATGAGGCAAGCGTCTGACCTGCGGTTTGTTAGTTTGCTGGGCCGAAAAATGGTCAATTTATGCTAGTGGCATAAATGACAATTATGATATAGTTCTCGCCATGCGCATTTACGTGCCGACGCGCACCCTGTAAAAAGAGCCTTTGCCATATCATTCGATGCTTAGCCTCAGTGCATCAACCAGCGAATTCCTCTTAGTTTCAACAAAAAGTTTGCATGCCTTGACACAGGTCAGGGAGCGTGGTGAAACATCTGGGAAAGACGCCGCCTCTTACAACGTCTTTACTCCGCTCGTATGCTTTGGACTTATCGCTACATCCTTAGAGCCCTATCTCACCAGTGTGTTGACCGGGACCACCTCACACCCTGCTTCACCTCGAGCGGATTCCAACTCGTGGGAACCTGAATTGTGCGTTGATCGTGACCGTCTCCTTGCATGCATCATGAAAGTCGGAGTCCGTAGAGGCGCAGCCGCCTCCTGTTAAAAAGTAGAATCTTCCCGTTGTTCAGATTCAGTGATCGATACGGGGGTACCCGCATGAGTCTCGGACGTACTTGCTCCTTTCAACCGCTCTTGTTTTTGCGGTGACAACACCTGTTTCCATCCCTTACCCTCAATGCATCGATTCATGTCTTCAAACACGTGCCCTACAAAATCTGGATACGCCATGGGATTCTGTCGATAGGCCGCGGCAGCTGGACTGTTGTTTATTCCAACCGCACAGGCCTCTCGATCCTCGAGCAAACTGTTCCGGCTGCCGGCGTTCTCATACATCGGCTCGCCGCAGGCGTAGAGCAGCATCAGGGCAGCGGCCATCACGGCAGCCTGACTTTTCCGAATATCCTGCACCGTGCAGATTTTCCAATTACCTTCCGCCGACAAGTTCATGTCACACCCAAGGAGGAATAGTGGTCGTGATGAGCAAGCCCCATGAAAGTGAGGCTCGCTCATCCATGCATTAATAATGGAGCGGCTGCGGCTCCCCATAGAGAAAGTCGTCCATCATGACGACATCTCGCTTTTCATCATCATTGGGCCCCGGGGCGACGTTGCCACTCGTGATCCGCACCCGGGCGATGCGTGGGTCGCTAAAGACGATGCCAAAGAAGGAAAGGCTGGCATTGCCCGGAGAGGCCGGGACGAAGCTGCTAAAGAGCAAGTCGCCGTCAGTGCCAAAGTACTCGATCAGCGTGCTGGCCTTCCGGTTACCGTGCTTCTTGGCTGGCCCGTCTCCATCCGGATGGTCCACGTCTGTGAAGACCGCGCCGAATCCGGTAGTCGTCGCCGGTGTGCTGCCAGTGCCAGGCACGAAGAAGTGCACCTCAGTGACGTGGCTTTCTATTGGGCTAAAGAGTCGCACGGGGCTAAACGGCTGGAAGATGGTTTCGTAGGTCGGGTTGCCAAAGGTCGTAGCCAGACCAGAAAGTGGGGCTTGCACGAAACCCGTCCCCGGTGTGATGAAGAGGGCCCCGCGATTGACCAGGAAGCCGGTGAACGGCGTTCCCGCAATGGCGGTCGCTGTAGAGCCTCCGCCATCCCAGTTGATCTCGCGGCGACCGCTGGCGAGCGGCCCCACCGCATTGCCGTTGTTGGTTGCCCCTAGCGCAGCCCGGTACTGATCCACCGTGCCCTGAATCGAAGTTACAGTTGGTCCGGCCGCCTGGAACACAGTCGGCGGAAGGAAGCCCGTGTTAATGGGGTTGCTCTGTGCCAGAGCAGGAACAGCGGATAGGGTCACGAATGCTGCTGCAAGTATGTTCACATGTCTCATCACGGCAAACTCCTTATAGATTAGAGATACATTAGCCCCTTCAAAGAGGACTGTGGGAAAGCAGCGTTTCAGTTCAACTCCCCCCGACGTTACAGATGCGGGCTTCTACACGTGAATGGTGAGGACATTGCGGTGTTCTACCTCCATTGCGGGCCAGTTGTTGTCGGCTTTTCCGATGAAGCCGGGAATATCCTGCTCCCAGGTCTTTTCGATCTCCTTGTTGTAGTTCACATAGAGTTTCCCGCCGACAACCTTCCAAATCTGCGGGTCGCCATCGAAAAACTTGGCCTGGCTGATCCCCCAGGCGCAAAACCCGCCATACTGGGGCGCGTATTTTTCTGGATCTGCTGCGAAGAGGTCCCGATTTCCGGCACTAGCGAATCGCCAGTGCGCCCCCGCATACTCATATGTGAATTCCTTATGGCCCTTGACCGGCCTGCCTTCCGTAAAGTAGGCGACCGGGTCATAACCTCTCAATGCCAAACCGCCGAACGTCTTCTTGTTAATTTTCTGTTGTTTCGTCTCCATCATCTGTTCCTCCATCGGATATGAATTCCTGCTTTTGTTGATACTTGCTCCGCGATGGCCATCGCGCCTAACTCCTAGGGCAAGCCCAATGCCAGGTGCTTCGCTCGCGGTGTAAAAGAGTCAACTTGCTGAAAGCCTGGAGATGTTTGTCGATTCATTCACAATAGAGAAGGGAAATAGACGGGCCGGGCACTACGATATTTCGTGGCTCTACGAAATCTCGTGGTTGAAAACGTGAGGGACCTAGTTAGTCGGGCGAGGTTTCTTAAGGCCAAGCTTCTGGATACGTGATCGAAGTGTATTCGGATGCAAGCCAAGTCTTTCAGCTGCTCCGTGTTTCCCCTCGACAGTCCAGTCTGTTTCCTTCAGCACGCGCAGGATGTGGGTGCGCTCAATCTCTTCAAGGGTGCCAATGGCAGCGTGGTTGACGAGGGGTTGTCCAAACAGAGCGTCGTCGATTTGGACTAGGGACCCGTCTGAGAGAATTGCAGCCCGTTCGATGATGTTTTCTAGTTCCCGCACATTACCTGGCCAGGCGTATCCTGTGAGTCGGTCCATGGCCACCTTGGACATCCCGTCGAACCGTTTGCCAAGTTTTGTTGCAAACTTGCTCACGAAATGATTCACCAACAGAGGAATATCCGCTGGACGTGATCGGAGAGGCGGCAGATTAAGTGGAAAGACGTTCAGGCGATAAAGTAAATCCTGACGGAACGAGCCGGTTTTGACTGCTTCATTCAGGTCTCGGTTTGTCGCGGCGATGACGCGCACGTTCGTCTTGAGGAGTTGGCTGCTTCCGACCCTCTCGAACTCCCGTTCCTGCAAGACACGCAGGAGCTTTATCTGGGCCTCCAGCGGCAAGTCTCCGACTTCATCCAGAAAGATAGTCCCTTTGTCGGCCAACTCAAAGCGTCCGATCCGCCTGGCAGTTGCACCGGTAAAGGAGCCCTTCTCATGGCCGAAGAGTTCGCTTTCCACCAAGTTGGCGGGAATTGCCCCACAATTCACGCGGATCAAGGGGCGTGCCTTCCGTGGGCTCAAGTTGTGAATTGCTCTGGCGATCAGTTCCTTTCCCGAGCCTGTCTCGCCGAGTATCAGAACGGTCGATTCGGTGGGCGCAACCTGCTCGACCTTCCGGAGCAGCGCCTTGATAGGGGGGCTGTTGCCGATGATCTCTTCGAAATTGTGTTCGAGTTTGATTTCTTCTTGGAGGTAAAGATTTTCTGCTTGCAGTCGTTGCTTGAGCTGTTCCACTTCGGTGAACAGCTGTGCATTCCTGATGGCAATGGCCGCGTTATTGGCAAACACCGCCAACCGTGCGAACTCCTTTTCGCTCAGTGGTCGGCGGCCGAACATGGCAACAACCCCCAGTAACTCTCCGCGGAATATCAGCGGGTGGCCGGCAAAGGACCGGAGCCCGTTGGCTTTCATCCACTGTTTGTTCGGAAGTCGATCGTCGCCAAGCACATCGTTAGTGTGCATAGAGCCGAGGCCTTGGGCAATTTTCCCGATCTTGAGCGCGCCCAATGGGATGCGCCGATATTCACCATTGAGATCGGTATAGAGCCCAGCGCTCGCCTCAAGATGCAGGCAACGAGTCCGATTCGTACAATCGGCTGCTTTGTAACATGCGGTGCAAAGATCGCCGGGTCCTAGGAGCCAGATCCGAGCGAAGGCGGCGTCCAATTCGTCGACCAATCCCTGGGTAATCGTGGCGAGCACTAGCTGGAGATCGAGACAGGAAGCCATCTGGAGCGTAATCCGCTCCACAGCATCGGGCAATGGTGAAGAAAGAGTTGAAGAGGCGGAGGTGTCCATGATGTGATCTTCGAGCTGACTCTTGTTTAGCTAGGAGAACGATAAGGACCCCACAGGGTATTGTCAATTGGCTATACTATCCCACGTATTACGTTGTTGGATCGCCGCCAATCTGGCCAAGTGTGTCGAGGATCAGACCCAAGAGTTAGCCTTGAAGCGTCTCGACAGTGTGGACAGGACAAACCAGCCCCATCTGCCCCCACTTCGGCAGTATCCTGATTTGTGGTTTCTTGTGGGGTCAGATTGTCTGAGGTGGTGCTAGGGGGAGTTCGTAAACCGCAGGTCACACGCGAGTTACATTCTTCCTACCTCAGGGCAATGCACAGTGGCGTTCGAAATGCCGCTAAAATCGAGCCCCGCAACCTGCGAAATTGTCGGTCTGGCAGCATCGAAAAAGAAGGAGCTGGTAGTCGTTCCGGGCGCGTCGCATTACGACTTGTACGACAAGCCCGAACCCGTGCGTCAGGCGCTGGCTAAACTGATACCGTTTTACAAGGAAAACATGGGCTAATTCCGATAACTTCGATCCTAGCGCAGAAATTCACGCCGTCAATGCAATCGTCACCGAGGGGTTAAATCTTGACAAAACCGAGCCCTCGCAAGCCGTTGACAAGCGGTCAATGAATCGCGACAATCGTCTCCCGATTACCAAGGGAGATTCCGGCCATGCGCGTGAATGCCACCATGAAGGCCCAACCGTTTGTTGTGACATCTGAAGAGCACGATCCCGCGTTGAATGTACTCGGCGTTAAGGTGACCGTGCTCGCGTCAAACGCAGCGACGCAATCCTATGAGATCTGCCTGCAGCAGGGCGATGAAGGAACGGGTCCGCCGCTGCATAGCCACAACTGGGACGAATCCTTCTACGTCCTCAAGGGACAGGTTGAGTTCAGTTGCGGAGGCAAGACCGAATTGTGCATGCCCGGTACGCTCGTGCACGTGCCCGGTGGCACGATACACGGTTTTCGCTTCGGCGCTGGCGGCGGCGAGATGCTCGAACTCACCGGCCAGGGCGGCACTGCTACACAGATGTTCACCGCCATCGACAAGGAGATCACCCCAGGCCCTCCCGACATTCCCAAGGTCCTGGAGGTACTCAAGCAAAACGGGGTGACCGTCGCGGTTTGAGGCACACTGTCAAATCTGCTGGTCAGCGAAATTTACCCCGCTAATGCTATGGTCATTGAGGGGTTAAATCCTGACAAAATCGAGCCCCCGCAACCAAAGTTCTCTCTTCTCTCTCAATCACTTACAGCAGATTCGGTCTTGCCTATGGCTCCCGTGTAATCAGCGGATTGTGCTAAAGGTGTGTTAGCTCCCGCCGGAACATGGTCTAAACGCCGGGATGGCAAATTTATGAATGGATGACAGTTCGCATACGATACCACGCGTGGCTTAGCTGGGAAGAAACTGCCTGAGCTGCTCGTGGTTGAGAACGTAGATGTTGGCTTGACGTGTGATACTCAATGACGCTTAAAGTATTGCACTGCCCTCTCATGATCTTTCGCGGCTCGAAGCGTCTCGAAGGTCCCCAGGTTTTTTCGTTTTCCTGTTTCTGGGTTTTGTTTGCGGGAATATAGCCGATATTGACCTGACCGAAGTTTTCTAATCATCGTTTCTCCCTCTTTACCCTTTCGGGTGTAAAAAGTTTACGCAGTTCGATCTTGGCGCATGCGAGGACACGCTTTCGTTCTGCGCTCAATTTAGTCCCGGCTCGGTTGAGATAGAAATTGAGCATCGCCATTGCCGATTGCAAAGGAGAACCCTTTCGCCTGTGGCTTCGCTCTGCCGATCCCTTCAATGAGGTCGCAATTCGATGAGGATCGGTGAAGGTAAATACACCGGGTGCAAGGGTGAGTGCATCACTATTCTTTGTGACATTCGCTGACCATCGTTTCGTGCTCGATTTCGCCGCTCGAACCCTAGGTTTTCGCATCGCATACACCTACATTCACGTCGTCCGCCTACCTGAAGGAAGATCTATCATCATGCGGCGGAACGCAGCAGCTAGAGCACTCCCTAGTTCGGTCCTTTTTCATGGCCCGCGCCAGAGCCAGATCGAATCTGTTCTCCTCTCCTTTTTGTGCTGACCTCTCCATTTTCCTAGTACATAGCCGAACCGTCCTTATGTAGGCTCTCAGGCAAGGCGTCAACGAAATGGATAAATGACGCAAACACAGAAATGGACGTGGCAGCATTCCTTTTCACAAGCGAGGTCAGCTATGGGTAAGGTATTGTGTGCTTCTCTACTTCTCATGGTTTTGTCAACCTCTATCTCAGGTTGCGTCGCAACAACTGATGACCTTCTCAGGGTCAAACAGGAAGTGCTGGAGTCGTTCGTTGCCCAGACTGAGTCTCTTGAATCTCATAAAGCGGAGACTACATACCGATCCGATGCCCTGAAAAGTGAACTCAGTAAAGTCTCCCAGGACCTTAAAGCGGATTGCCATGCCCAAGTCGACGGAGTGAGAAATGGGATGGCGAAGGTATCACATGAGCTGACCGACCTCCAAGAGAGAGTAGCTGACCTTGATACAAAATCCGCTAGCCTTGTTCAGGAAAGAGAGAAAGTCTATGCGGCGCTACAGGCGGCGACCCGCCGAATATTGGCCCTCTTCAAAACGGAGGAAAGTGAGCTTATAAACAGAATTCGGTTTCTTCAAGAGGCAATAAAAGAGTATGGAACCGAAGAGGCGGGGGCGATCGCGGTGAGAACCACCACAGCAGCAACGGAGGCGCCAACCACTAGATCAGAGCGTAGCCATTCACGCCGGTAATCCAGCAAGTGCGATTAACCAGGAATCTTCCTGTCTGACGCATCGTCGCATCAAGCCACTAGCGATGATGCCCGTGTCCCTAATGGCCATAGCCGCTTACGATCTTTGAAGGTATGACCGCTGCCATAAACGGCACCTGCGGGCTCCGCGCACGGGCAGAGGGCGAAATATCTTCCAGCGAAAACCGAAGCATGGTCGTCTAGCGATCAAGGCCGCACATACTATTGTCGAATTTGTCATAGAGACTGCCCTATAGTGATTGGTGCTAAGCTGGTGCCAAAACACCATGAGGTCTTCGGCGGAAGTTGGCCGAGTTAGGGTGGGGCCGAGTCGATGGAGATCGCGTCGGGAGAATCCCGCGAGAGCCGCAAGGAGGACTGAATCATGGCACGCATTTGGAGTGGGAGCCTTGGCCTGCTGCTACTCGGGACATGGCTCACCGGCTGCATGACGATCACCTGCGATCCAGATGATCCTAAATTTGGGAAAGATTGCTATGAATGTACGCGCAAGGCGACGTTAGAAGTCCGGCAGGTTGATCCGGACAAAAAAGGTCAGCTCAACACCAAGGACTGGATCAAGGACCAGACGGAGGCATGCCTGAGAGAGCGGGGCTACATCAAACAGAAATAGGAGAGCCAGCCATGACGGACCGCCATCACAGAAGCGAGGTCAACCATGATACGAGTAGCGTCGTACGCACGTATTCATTTGCAGGGCAGCGGTTGATGAAGGAGACGATGCACGAGCGATGTTGCACTGGCAGATATTGCGGAGGAAAAGGTGAGAAGTATTTCCAAAAAGATCAAGAAAAATATTCACAATAATCTCTCCCCAGGTTCTGGGTATAAGTCTGTGCATAAGATCGCGCTGTCCTCAAACACACACGCATTTCTCCATCGCTAAGACGTCGTTGCCTAAAAAATGAGCATTGATTGAAGCGGGTCATATACCACAATATATGGGATGCTTCCATCAAAACAAGGTCAGAAACAACTATTCCCCGGCAATTTCAGGCATTCTACGTATCAACAAGACGAATTTCCTCTCGGATAGTGGGATTCGCACTCACGTTATGCACAGGTACCCTTAGTAAACTGTGCTTCATGCCTCAATAAAACCCGAGTAGTTCCTATGCTCTGCCAGTACCTTTAGCCATGTAGAAGCAGGCCGTTTTTCTTGACTGGGACTGGTGTGCAAACGATAGGGGAAGAGGCACTTTGAAGGAAAGCGTAACCTGGCTTATATCGAGGCTTGACGAGTGCGGGTCTGATTCTGAGGAAGCAGATCATGTGAGAGGGCCATCGGAGTCTGTTCCTCGCGTCGACGGGCGGAATAGGCAGAGACCTGCACGTCGCGGGTCAGGCACTCGCGGCCGAAGGTGATCAGGTGGTGCGCGACCATCGCGATCTGGAACACCGACTCGATGTTGCCCTGGCGCAATTCCCGCCAGGCCATCTTCCAGAACTCAGCCCGGTAGTCGCTACAGAGTCCGACCTGCCAGGTGATGCGTGAGAAGATCTCGACCGCGCGCCGAAGGTTGGCCCAGGTGAGCTGCTCCAGCGGACGCGCTGGACGCTTCCGGTGGAGGTACGTCCTGTTCGCCTGCGTGGCATAGCGCGCGTAGATCTTTCGCGGCTCATACACCTCACGAATCACCCGCTTCCAGCTTGCGACCACGTCCTCGTACGGCTGCAGGTACTCGATATTCGAGTCGCGGCCCTCACCCGAGTTCAGACGACCAGCCTTCTTGAGCCGCTCATAGAGTGGCGTATGCGGGAGAGCGACGAGCAGATTTGGCGTCACGATCGGAGTCTGGGCAGCCTCAATGAACTCTAGGATCGCATCCGGTGTCTCGGGGGTGTCCGTGTCCAGTCCAATGATGATCCCGCCGGCCACCTCGATCCCATAGCTATTCATCATATCCACGGCCTGCAAGATCGGTGTGCGGAGGTTCTGCGTCTTTTTCATGGCACGTAGAGCATCCGGTTCAACCGTCTCGATACCGCAAAAGACATTCGTCATATACGCATCGCGCATGAGCTTCAGGATTTCTGGATACTCGGCGACGTTCAGCGTGAGCTCGCAGGAGAGCCGGACGGAATAATCGCGGTGCCGCTGCCACTCGACGAGGTGCGGTAGGAGGTCCAGCGCGGCTCGGGGATTGGCGATGAAGTTGTCGTCGACGAAGTAGATCGACGGGGTCCCACCATCGGCGAGTGCATCGAGCTCAGTTAGAATCTGTCGCGGACTCTTGAGCCTCGGGTTCCGCCCATAGAGCGAGGGAATGTCGCAGAACTCACAGGTGAAGGGACACCCGCTGGAATACTGGACGCACCCGAGCAGATACTGACGGATGTCGATCAGTTGATAGGCGGGCGTCAGGAACTCGGTCATCGGAAGACGGTCGACCGTGCGGTATACGATTTGCTGCTCGGGGCGCGCCACAGTCTCATCGAGTCGGCAGAACAATTCGAGTGTCCCATCGCCCACCTCACCGCAGTGGAGGAGGTCCACCTCCGCGTAATATTCGGGTGCTGCCGAGACTGAGGGACCCCCGAGGGCGATCACCTTGCCAGCGCAGTGCGCGCGGCGCGTGAGGTCGAAGATCTGCTCGCGCTGGATGTGCATACCCGATACGAAGATGGCGTCGGCCCAGGCGAACTCGCTCTCCTGCACCGGCCTGATGTTTTCATCGACAAACCGGACCTGCCATTCCTTGGGCACGAGCGCGGCGATGAGGAGAATCCCCTGGGGCGGCATGAAGGCCTTGACGGGCCCCATCAGAGGAAAGGCGTAATCGAAGGTGCCGAAAGCCTCTGTGTAGGCGGGAAAGACACACAAAATGCGTCGGACTTGCGTCGGCCGGAATGACCGTACGGTGACTGTTGGGGCAATTGGGGCAAAAAGTATCGGGGATGCTGACATGCTCACCTGTTTCTGAGTAGAAGCCTAATCGAAACGAGTGTACTGCCCTCACGTAGATTTACCCAAATCATTTCGTATTTGCCATTATACATTATGTGGAGTTTCCGACTCTGTTCTAGGCTCTAGATTCAGTCTGCCAACAGCCTGTCAGCACATTCATGCCCCGGTATCAGTCTTTTCTGCCTCAATCGACGTGAAATGCCGGCAGTTTACCGAAGTGTACGGGCGAAATCGGCACGTCAGCGCATATTCACTCAACCAGTCACCCCGGTAATTTCTGTTGCTGAGTGGTTCAGGGCAGTGACTGTCCGGTCGGCATGGATCGCGTGCGTGCTCGGTACTCTAGACGAGTCCTGTACGTAAAAACAGGGCCGACGGAGTGAGTTTGGAATTGCGAGATTGTTTGACAGTTCTACCTATGTACTCTAGCGTTCAACGTAAGAAGAAGAAATCGCCTGGGAGATATTTCCCTTTCCACTCCCATGTTCGCGGGGATATGGGAGAAAACCGGATAGGCGGTTTACGAAAAAATACTGAGCAAATACCGATCGATACCATGGCGGATGAGATTGCTCAAGCCTCTAATTGAGAGAAAGCTAGTGAAGCCTTGAGTAGAGGAATCAACTCATTTTCAGGGAAGCATGTTCTGCTGTTGCAGGGTCCATTGGGGCCTTTTTTCAGAAGGCTGTCTCGCGATCTGAATGCCAGCGGTGCACGGGTCAGCAAAGTAAATTTCAACGGCGGAGATTGGTTATTTTATCCGACCGGCGCAATCCAGTTTAAGGGGAGAATAGAGGAATGGCCGTCATTTCTAATGACGTTGCTGGCCAAGCTGAAGATCGATGTGATCTTGTTATTTGGAGACTGCAGGCCGATTCATCGATGCGTCCGGGAACTGGCCGAACACGCGGGTGTTCAGCTGGGAGTATTTGAAGAAGGGTATGTGCGCCCTGACCACATCACTCTGGAGGGAGGAGGGATCAATGCCTATTCCATGCTCCCACGGGATAAAAACTTCTATCTGAAGTATCCCGTCGCGCAATACGGCGATCCTCTCAAGGTAGGCCATGTCTTTTGGTATGCCACGCTATGGGCGGTGCTCTATTACCTGGCCGGCTCCATCTTGAAACCCTCATTCCCCCACTACCGTCACCATCGCCAGTTAGCGGTCCGCGAGATGTTTCCGTGGCTCAGAGGCCTCTGGCGCAAAGGTTATTATCGCATCAAAGAACGTCATGTGCAGAATCGATTGCTGACAGAATTGTCCGGCCGGTTTTTCCTCGTGCCCCTTCAAGTGTACTACGATGCCCAGATACGAGTGCACTCGAACTATCCTTCGATCGAGTCGTTCATTCATGAAGTGGTGTCGAGCTTTGCAAAGGATGCCGACCCGGACGTGGCGTTAGTGATCAAGCATCACCCCATGGATCGGGCCTATCGAGA
>Ga0070688_100001434_pt1 | contig 11862 bp, 9 predicted proteins | sample KBSS13HmetaG_FD_64679 | JGI IMG/M metagenome (GOLD analysis project Ga0070688, IMG submission 64679) | Switchgrass rhizosphere microbial communities from Kellogg Biological Station, Michigan, USA - KBS S1-3H metaG | ecosystem: Host-associated > Plants > Roots > Rhizosphere ...
TGGGTCGATGCCATGCTCGTCGCGCGGCCGTTCGGCGATCGCGAGACACTTTTCACGAGTGCAGACCGCGCGTGGAAGGCGCTCACGGAGGCGCAACTCGAGGCCGCGATCGCGCGCCATCCGCGCCTCGGCGAGTCGCGCGCGAAGGCGGCGCTGTCCGCGCGCGAGCAGGCGTGGTCCGCAGGCGAGCAATCCGGCGTCGGCGCCGCGGACGACGCCGCGCGCGCCGCGCTGGTGCAGGGCAACGAGGACTACGAGCGGCGCTTCGGTCACACGTTCATCCTCTGCGCCACCGGCCTGGGGCCGGCACAGATGCTCGCGGCGCTGCGCGAGCGGCTCGCGAACGACGAGCGGACCGAGCGCGCGATCACCGCCCGCGAGCTGCACAAGATCACCCGCCTGCGCCTCGAGAAACTGCTGGCGCAGGCCTGAGCCCGGAGGACGCATGGCGATCACGTCACACGTGCTGGATCTCACGAGCGGGAAGCCCGCGGCGGGCGTGGAGATCGTGCTCGAGCACATCGACGACAAGAAGGGCTGGCATGCCGTCGCCCGCGCGACCACGGATGCCGACGGTCGGGTGAAGGACGCGTTCACGAAGCTCCACGGCCCCGGTCGCTACCGCCTGGTGTTCGCGACCGGCGCGTACTTCGCGGCGCGCAACGTCGCCTGCTTCCACCCCGAGGTGACGGTGGTGTTCGAGGTCCGCGACGACAGCGCACACCACCACGTTCCGCTGCTGCTGTCGCCGTTTGGCTACTCGACGTACCGCGGCAGCTGAGCCCGCCCGCCGCGGCCGCTAGACGCGTCCGCGGTTCTTCAAGATGGCGACGAAACTCCGCCCGCGGATCTCGTCCACGCTGAGGCTCGACATCTCGACCGCACGCGCCTCGGTCACGGCGCCGGTCTGGACCGCGCGCAGGAAGTAGTTCAGGAGCCCCTGCCCGGTGGCGGCATCGTCGAACACGTCGCCCACGAGCGTCGCCTGCGCGGCCTTGGCGACGAAGTTCCGCAGCCGCTCGCCGGCCGCGTCCAGACCCTGGAGGAAGAACTCGAACAGCGCCGCGTAGCGCGAGACGAGCTGCGCCGGGTGGAGGTCCCAGCCCTGGTAGAACCCGCCCGCCAGCGAGTGGCGCACGTCGTCGGCGTGGAGCCGCCACGCCGCGTGCACGCCGGCTCGGTTCTCCGCGCGCTGTGTCGCGGTGAGCGCGGCGCCGTCGCGCGCGGCGTGCACGGGCACCGGCAGGATCGCGGTCGAGCCGTCCGAGAGCCAGACGCCGGTGCCGGCGAACGCCGCCTGCATCACCCGCTTCGCGTGCTCGCACACCGGGTGGCGCATGCGCTGGTGCGCCGCGGTGATGCCCATGGACGCGGTGTAGTCGTACGTGCCGAAGTGCGCGGCCTGGAGCCGGCCCTTCGCCGCGGGGATCAGCGCCGGCAGCGCCGAGCGGCCGTCAGCGCCCAGGATGAGCTGCGGCGTCTCCACCATGACCTCGAAACGGAGCACGCCCTCGTCCAGCCCCAGCTCGTGCTCGAGCGCTGCGAGCAACCCCGCGAACACGCCCACCTGCTCGGGCACCGTCACCTTGGGGAGCGTGAGCACGAGGTTCGCGGGCAGCTCCCCGGCGCCCTCGAGCAGGTTCCCAAGGAAGATGCGCAGCGTGCGCACGCTCCGCCCGCGCAGCTCTTCGGTCAGCGGCTTGATGCGGATGCCGATGAACTCGGGGAGCGTCCCCGCCGCGTGGCCCTTCGCCACCTCGCGCGCCGCGTTCGCCACGTCGCGGTCTTCATCGGCGTCGGGGCGCGTGCCGTAGCCGTCCTCGAAGTCGATGCGGAAGTCCTCGACCGGCTCGCGCGCGAGCTTCTCCACGACCCGCGCGTACACGGGCTCTGCGAGCGCGCCGAGGCCGAGCGCCTGATCGAGCGCGGCGGGGTCCGGCGCGTACTCCGTGAGCGCGCGCCTCGCCACCTCGCCCAGCTTCGCCGCGGTGTCGGCGCGGAACAAGTGGCCGCCGCCGTAGACCACGTGCACCGGCTGGCGCCGCGGCGGGTCGCCCGGATGCAGCGCCACGAACGCCAGGTTCGCGGCGCGGAGCGAATCGAGCAGCGCGGCCTGCGCCGCGGGCAGCGAGGGATCGAGCTTCACTTGCTCATGTACTTCCAGTTGCGGTGCTTGCCCTCGCTCAACCATTCGATCGTGGTGGCGATGCGCTTGTCGCGCGTGGCGTCGGTCTTCGCCTCGGTCACCCACTGGAGGTACTCGCGCTGGTGGCCGGGCGGAAGCGCGGCGAAGAACGCCTTCGCCCTGGGCGCCTTCGCCAATGCCGCCTTGAGCGCGGCGGGCACGGGGATCGGTTGCTTCGGCTTCACCTCGCGCTTCACCGTGACCCCGTCCTCGTTCAGCTTCATCGCCTTCTTCACGTAGCCGACCAGCTCGCGCTTGGGCGGCAGGTCCTCGATCGCGCTCAGCCGCCCGAACTGTCCCCAGGCCTCGTCCGCCGGCCGGCCGCTCGGGTCCAGCAGCAGCTTGCTCTTCGCGAAACCGAGCGTGACGTGTTGCTTGAATCCCGCCATGACGCAGACGATGCCGCGGTACATGAACGCCGGGTGGCTCCACTTGAGCGTCTCCTCGAGCTCGCTCGAGGCGCTCAGCACGGCGGCGCGGATGTGCTCGAGGATCGGGCGCGCGAACGGCTGGGCCTTCGCGATGTAGGCGTCGACGCGCGGGTCTTTTCTGGGCATGGCGGCCTCCGGGCTCGCGATGAACGAGCGGGGAAAGATGCCGCAACGCCGCCGGCAATGCCAGCTACAGCAGCTGCCGCGCCCGGAAGCTCACCGTGCCACGCGCCGCGACGATGACGTGGTCCAGCACGCCGATCCCCACCAGCTCCCCTACTTCGAACAGCCGCCGCGTGATGGAGAGATCCTCCTCGCTCGGCTCGGGGTCGCCGCTCGGGTGGTTGTGCACCAGCACCACGCTCGCCGCCGAGTGGAGGATCGCGGGCAGGAACACCTCGCGCGGGTGGACGATGCTCGCGTTCAAGCTCCCGATGCTCACGGTCTCGCGGCGCTCGAGCTCGTGCCGCGCGTTCAGGAGCAGCACCACGAAGTGCTCGCGGCGCGCCCGTGGCAGGTCGCGCACGTGCGGCAGCACGTCCTCCGGACCTCGGATCGGGGCGCGGCACGTGGGCCGGTCGATCGCGCGGCGGCCGAGCTCGAACGCCGCCACGAGCGCCGATGCCCGCGCCGGGCCCACACCCGCGACCGCGAGCCAGCGCGCGAGCGGCCAGGCCGCGAGCTCCGACGGATGCCGGCGCGCCAACTGCCGGCCCACGCGCGTCGCGCTCCGGCCGGGCACGCCCGACCCCAGCACCAGCGCCAGCAGCTCGGCGTCGGAGAGCGCTGCCGGGCCCTGCTCGCGCAATCGCTCGCGCGGCCGCAACGCGCCCCGCACCGGCTCCGGGCGTTCCGAGGGATCCTCTGGCGTCGCCTCGTCCACCTCCATGACAGTTCCTCCACAGGGGCGGGGCCCGGGTTTCGTGGTGCGCGCGAAGCTGGCATCATTGAGGTTCGCTGCCCCCCGGCCACGTGCACCGCACGGGGTCTCTCGTGGGACGCTCGACCCGGAGTGGAATCCAGCATGCGTCGTGCCATTGCCGCCCTCTCCCTGCTCCTCGCCCTCGCCGCGCTCGACGCTCCTCGCTCGCGCGCCGACACCGGCGCGATCATGAACGGCATCGGGCTCATCGACTATCGCCACAAGCCCGACTTCAAGATCGGCGACTGGGTGCGCTACCAGATGAAGAGCCACAGCGAGCTGGGCGCGAGCGACGACTACGAGCTCACGGTGATGATCGCCGGCGAAGAGGACTTCTGGGGTGATCCCGGCTTCTGGGTGGAGACGTGGGTGGACATGCCGGGCGTCCCCACGCAGACCCGCGCCTCGCTCGTCTCCTATGAGATCTTCAGCGATACCGTGGCGACGCAGCGGCTGCTGCTCTACACGCGCAAGATGATCAGCATGCTGAACGAGGACGGCACGCCGAAGATGGACATCAACAAGCCCTCGGCGAGCACCCTGAAGGCGCGCCGGGAGGTGCAGAACCCGGTCCGGTTCTCGCTCGACACCCTGGGCACCGACACGGTGGTGACGCCGAAGGGCACGTTCAAGCCGCTCAAGGTGCTGATGAAGCAGGGCACCGGCGCCACGCAGATGGTGGGCGACAGCTCCCTCTACACCGAGGTGCGCGAGAACCGCACCAGCTGGTACACGCTGGAGGTGCCGATCACGCACCTCGCGCGCGAGGACATCGAGTCGATCAACGCGCACAAGAGCTGGCTGACTGGCCGCTCGGGCGACGCCCTGCCGCTCGCGATCCGCGACCGCGGCCTCGGCACGGCGAGGCTGATCGACTTCGGCCACGGCGCCACCGCGCGCCTCGTGCCGGAGCGGCTGCGCCATACCATCCCCCAGCAGGTCGCGGCCGAGAAGGCTGCGGCGAAGCCGAAGTCCACGACGGCCAAGCCCGCGAGCAGCGGCAAGTCGGGCGCGAAATCAGGGGCGGGGACGCCCTAGCACAAGCATGTCCCGGTCTCGTGCACACCCTGACCTTGACGCTTCCCGGTCAATCCGCGCCCCGTCCGCCCGCTCGGACCGCGCCGCGCGTCACTCGTCGTTTCGGTTTTGCCGGATGGGCCCGGAAGGCTAGCATGGACGTCGTAGTAGCTGCTTCGACCGCAGGAAAGACCGCGCACCGACCCGTATCTGGAGGCACCATGAACCTCAGGAACATCGCTCCTGTGATCGCAGCGCTCGCACTCACCGTCGCCATTCCCGCGATCGCGTGTGATGGCAACAGCAAGACCGCAAGCGCGGAGCACTCGTGCTCCGGCATGTCCCACAACACCGCGTGGGCCGGCGCCTGGATGCAGCGCTCGAACGGCGGCCAGCTCACGGTGATCGCGGTCGCCGAGGGCAGCCCGGCAGCCAAGTCCGGCCTGCGCGCAGGGGACGTCGTGCTCGCGGTAAATGGCCGGAACGTCAGCGCGTCGAGCCACTCGTGCGCCAACGGCACGGCCTGCGCGGTCGGGAGCTCGTTCGCCTACACCGTGCAGCGCGGCAAGGCGACGAAGACCGTGAAGGTGAAGCTGGAGAAGCTGCCCGCGGATGCCTCGACGCGCTTCGCCTCACAGGAAGCGAGCTACGAGCCCAGCGTCGCGGCCATGGTGATCCCGGTCGTCGACTGATCACGCTTCGAACACGGGGCCGGGGACCCAGGGTCCTCGGCCCCGAATCGTTTTCCGGGCCGAGCCCCTACTCGAAGAGCCCCTTGGCGTAGGCCTCGGCGTCGAACGGCTGCCAGTCGTCGAGCCCTTCCCCAAGGCCGACGAGGCTCACGGGCAGCGACAGCTCGCCGGCGATCGCCAGCACCACGCCCCCTCGCGACGTGCCGTCCAACTTGGTCACGGCGAGGCTCGTCACCGGCACCGCGGTCGTGAACGCGCGCGCCTGGGCGAGGCCGTTCAAGCCCTGCGTGCCGTCCAGCACCAGTAGCACGTGGTGCGGCGCGCCCGGCACCACGCGCGCGCACACGCGCGAGATCTTGAGTAGCTCGGCCATCAGGTTGTGCTTGGTGTGGAGCCGGCCCGCGGTATCCACCAGCACCACGTCCGCGCCACGCGCCCGGGCAGCGGAGAGCCCGTCGTGCACCACCGCCGCGGGGTCCGCACCATCGGAGCCCGAGCGCACGATCTCGACGCCGGCGCGTCCCGCCCATACGTCCAGCTGCTCGGCCGCCGCGGCGCGGAACGTGTCCGCGGCCACGAGCAGTGTCTTCTTCCCCGCCCTCGCGTAGCTGGCCGCGAGCTTCCCGGCGAACGTCGTCTTGCCGACGCCGTTCACGCCCACGAGCAGCGCCACCCACGGCTTTTCAGTCCCGGGTGCGAACGCCGCGTGCTTCGAGCCCAGGAGCGAGGCAGCGCCGCGCTCGAGCGCGGCGCGGAGGTCGAGCGTGGCGTCCTTGTCGAGCGCCTTCCGCGCCTCCGCGATCAGCCGGTCGGTGGTCGCCGGCCCCACGTCCGCTCCGAGCAGCGCGTGCTCGAGCTGCTCGACGGTCGCGGGGTCGAGCGTGCGCTTGCCGAGTGCCGCGCCCACGGCCTGCGTGAGCGCGTCGCGCGTGCGCGTCAACCCGCGCCGGAAGCGATCCCAGAGGCTCACGGCAGCGGGAGCAGCGATGGTGAGCCCGGCCCTAGCCGGCCGAGACTTCCGCGGCCTCGCGGCGCGAGCTGTGGCTCACGTCGACGCCGTCCAGGTTCACCGACACCAGCTTCGACACGCCCAGCTCCTGCATGGTGACGCCGTAGATGCAGCCCGCGGATTCCATGGTCTTCTTGTTGTGCGTGATGACCACGAACTGCGTCTTGTCGCCGAAGCGGCGGAGCATGTTGAGGAACCGGTCGACGTTGGCGTCGTCCAGTGGCGCGTCCACCTCGTCCAGCAGGCAGAACGGCGACGGCTTCACCAGGTAGATCGAGAACAGCAGCGCGATCGCGGTGAGCGCGCGCTCGCCGCTCGACATCAGCGAGATGCTCTGCAGGAACTTGCCGCGCGGCTTGGCGACGATCTCGATCTCCGCCTCCATCGGGTCCTCGCCGAGGAGCCGCAGCTCGCAGTCACCGCCCTCGAACAGGGTCTTGAAGATGTCTTTGAAGTTCTCCTGCACCTTCTCGAACGTCTCGCTGAAGAGCTGCGAGGCGGTGACGTTGATCTTCTCGATCGCCTCCAGGAGCTGCGCCTTGGCCTGGTTCACGTCCTCGCGCTGCTGGGTGAGGAACGTGAACCGCTCCTTCTTCTTCGAGTACTCGTCGAGTGCCAACAGGTTCACCGGGCCGAGGCCTCGCAGGGACGTGCGCGCCTCCTCGAGCCGCGCCGGCGCGTCCTCGAGCGTGACGTTCGCGGGCAGCGGCTTGGGCTCGAACGTCGCCGGCTCGATCTCGTACTCGGTCTTGAGCCGCTCGAACGTGCGGTCCAGCTCGGCACGGGCCTGGACGCGGTCCAGCTCGAGCTGGTGCAGTCGCTCGCCCAGCTCGGTCTGCTGGAAGCGACGGTCGCGCGCCTGGTCGTCGAACGCCTGCACTTCTTCCTTCAACGCCTGGAAGCCCTTCTGCAACTCGACGACGCGGTCGCGCTGCGTGCCCTCGGACTCGAGGAGGCCGGTAAGCCCTGAGGCCAGCCCCGAGACCTCGGCCTCGAGCCCGCCAATCGCGGCCTGGTGCTGCGTGGCCTCGCCATCGCGCGCGGCGATCCCGGAGGTGAGCTCCTTCATCGTCTGCTCGAGCCGGGCCCACTGCGCTTCCAGCTCGCCCGCGGCGCGCGACGACTGGAGCAGCGTGTCGCGTGCTGCCTGCGCGCGCGCCGAAGCCTCGTCGCGCCGCGTCTCCAGCGACTTCATCGTGCCGTCGGTCTCGGCGAGCCGCGCACGCACGGCGTCCACCTCGACCTGGAACGCGGCCAGCTCCGCCTCGGCCTCGGCGAGCGTGCGCGACAGCGCGCCGATCTCCATGACGATGGCATCGCGCTCGCGATCGCGCTCGGCCGCCTCGCTCAACGCGAACCCGCGCTCGCGCTCCAAGCCCGCCAGCTCGCGCACGTGCGACTCGAGCGCGGTGCGCGTCTCGTCCACCATCCAGCGCGCGTGGTCGCGCTGCTCGATCGCCTTGGTGCGTGCCTGCGCCTCGGCGTGGCGCTGGTTCTGGAGGCCTTCGATCGTGAGCCCGAGCTCGGCCAGGCGGCCGGACAGCTCGCGGATCTCGCTCTCGCGGTGCAGCAGGCCGCCCGCGCCTGGATTGTTCGCGCCCGCGCGCACGCGGCCCCGCTCCCAGACCTCGCCGTCGGTGGAGACGAAGCGCAGGCCGCCCGGCGAATCCTGCGCCAGCTCCTGCGCCAGCTCGCGCGACTCGACGACGATGACCGAGCCCAGCAGCCGCTCCGCGAGCGGGCCGAAGCGTGCCTCGAAGCGCACCAGGTCGCTCGCGCGGCCCACCACGCCCTTCGCCTTCGGGATCTCGGGCAGCGTGCCGCTGCTCAGTGCCGAGAGATCCACGAGCGTGGCGCGGCCGCCGTCCGGCCGCCGAAGCGTCTCGAGCGCAGGCTCGATCGCGGGGCGGTCCTCCACGATCACGAACGATGCGGCCTCGCCCAGCGACGCTTCCAGCGCATCCAGGAGAGCCGGCGGCACCTCGAGCACGTCGGCGACGACGCCGATCAGTCCCGGCAGCGAGTCGCGCTCGGCCAGGAGCGCCTTGCCGCCCTCGGAGACGCCCTCGAAGTTGGCCTTGAGCTCGAGCAGCGTACGCAGGCGCGAGTCGGCGCCCGCCGAGTCCTGGCGCATGCGGGACAGCGTGTCCTCGACCTCGTGGATGCGCGCCTCGACGGCACGGATCGCGTCCTCGCTCGCCGTGAGCTCGCCGCGCGCGCCGGTGAGCGATTCGTCCAGCTCGCGGCGGCGCTCCTCGCCATCGGTCTTCGCCTTGTCCAGGTCCTCGGCGCGCTCGAGCAGCTCGGTGCGCCGGGTCTCGGCGGCGGCGCGGCGCTCGCCGAGCGAGGCCTGCCGCTCGCGCATGCGCTCGATCGAGCCCTTCTTGTCCGCCTCGACCGAGAACAGGTCGAGCGACATCTGCTTGTGCTCGGCAGCGCGCGACCGCATCGCCCGGAGCTCCGCCTCCACGTGGGAGAGCGCCGCCTCGGCCTGCTCGGACTCGGCCGCCGCGGTCTCGCGCCGCTCGCGCGTGCCCGAGAGCTCCGCCTGCACCTCGCGCTCGCGCTCCTGCGTCTCCTCGAGCCGCTCGCGCATACGCGCCGCCTCTTCCGCCGCTTCCTCCGCGCGCTTCGCCAGGCCCGAGGCGCGCTCGCGCAGCAGCACCACCTGGTGCTCGGCCGCGACACGGGCCTCCTCGCGGTCCTTCAAGCCACCCTGCGCCGTCAGCAGCTCGCGCTCCAGCTCCAGCAGCGACAGCTTGCGCTCGGTGAGCGAGGCTTCGGCCTGGTTCAGCTCGCCGGTGAGCCCCTCGCGGCGCGTCGCTTCCTCCTGCCACTCCTCCTTCGCCTTCGCTTCGCGCTCCTGCAGCGCGTCCAGCGTTCCCGCGGTGAGCGCGAGGTCCAGGTCGCGCACCTCGTCGCGCAGCCGCTGGTAGCGGCGCGCCTTCCCCACCTGGCGCGCGAGCGAGCGCAGCTCCTTCTCGATCTCGAACACGATGTCGTGTAGGCGCGTGAGGTCGACCTCGGTGGCGTCGAGCTTGTTCAACGCCTCCTTCTTCCGCTGCTTGTACTTGGTGATGCCCGAGGCCTCCTCGAACAGGAACCGGCGATGGCCGGTCGTGTCGGAGAGGATGTTGTCCACCATCGCCCGCTCGATCACCGAGTAGGCGTGGCTGCCCATGCCGGTGTCGAAGAACAGGTCGCGGATGTCGCGCAGCCGGCACGGCGTCTTGTTGAGGTAGTACTCGGAGACGCCGGAGCGGAACACGCGCCGCGAGATCGTGACCTCGGAGAACTCGGTCGGCAGGATGCCGCGGTCGTTCTTGAACGTCAGGTGCACCTCGGCCATGCCGAGGGGCTTCCGGGTCGGGCAGCCGTTGAAGATGACGTCTTCCATCGAGTCGCCCCGGAGCTGCTTGGCGGACTGCTCGCCAAGGACCCACCGGATCGCGTCGGAGACGTTGGTCTTGCCGCAGCCGTTCGGGCCGATGACGCCCGTGATGCCGTCACCGAACTGGAGGTCGGTGCGGTCGCAGAACGACTTGAAGCCCTGGATCTCGAGCTTGTAGAGGAACATCCATGCACTCCACGGGCACGCGGGAATGGAGCGGGCCGGGGCATGGAAGACCCCGCAGGCGGCGCCTGCGCGCAGTCGGTCCGTCCACGGCTGGACCACTCCCGAGCACCGGTCGCGGGGGGTCGGCCCCGCGGGTCGATGTCCGAGGCGAGACCTCGGGTGTCTGTCCTGGCTGCGTGTGCGCTGTCTCGAAGGCGTTCCCTGTGTCCCAGGGCCACCCCGCGGGGCCGCCCTCCATGGGTCAGGGCCGCGGGTCGCGTGTCATGGGACTGGGTACGCCGCGGGAGAAAGTAGAGGCTCGACCGCCCCGGGTCAACGCCGGAACGCATTCAGCGCGCGTGGGAACACCTTACGCGAGGGCTCCGGAACGTCAGGATTCGGTCCAGACCCTCGCCAGCGCCGTGGCCGCCATCGCCAGCTCGACCTCTGCGAGCGTCCTCGGGTCGAGTCGGAAACGGTCGGCGCGGATGGTGCCGATGACCGGCGGGTCGGCGGCACGCGCGCGCTCTTCCATCTCCTTGGCGCTGAGCGTCGCGTGCTCGATCAGCAGCACCGGACCCTTGAGCCGCTGCTGCGGCAGCGAGCCCCCGCCCACCTCGCCCTCGCTCGTGGTGATGTCGATCATGATCCCCGGCATGCGCGCGCGAAGCTCGCTCGCCAGGCGCTGCGCGCGCTCCATGAGCTGGTCCTCGGTCGCCGCGAGCATGGCGAGGACCGGGATCTCGACGCAGGCGCGCTCGGGGTCGGCGTAGAACGGCAGCGTCGCCTCGAGTGCCGCGAGCGCCAGCTTGTCCACGCGCAGCGCGCGCGCGAGCGGGTGCTTGCGGATGCGGGTCACGAGCTTCGACTGGCCCAGGATCAGGCCCGCCTGCGAGGCGCCGAGCAGCTTGTCGCCCGAGCACGTCACCACGTCCACCCCCGCTTCGAGGCTGTCGGACACGGTGGGCTCGCGCTCCAGGCCGAACGCCGAGAGATCCGCCAGCGCGCCGCTCCCGAGGTCCTCGATCAGCGGCACGCCGCGCTCCTTCGCGAGTGTCGCGAGCTCCGCGAGCTCCGGCTGGTGGACGAAGCCCTCCATGCGGAAGTTGCTCTTGTGCACGCGCAGGATCGCGCCCACGTCGCGGTGATGCCTGTCGAGCGCCTTCTCGTAGTCGCGCGTGTGCGTGCGGTTCGTGGCCCCCACCTCGACCAGCGTCGCGCCGCTCATCTCCATGATCTCCGGCACGCGGAACGAGCCGCCGATCTCCACCAGCTCGCCGCGCGAGACCACGACCATCTTCCCCGCGGCGAGCGCAGCGAGCGTCAAGAGGATCGCGCCGGCGCCGTTGTTCACCACCGCGGCCGCCTCGGCGCCGGTGAGCCGCACGAGCCAGCGCTCGGGCCCGAGGCCGCGGTCACCGCGCTCGCCCTTTTCCAGGTCGTACTCGAGCGACGAGTAGCCCGCAGCGACGTCGGCCACCATGCGGCGCGCCTGCTCGGAGAGCGGCGCGCGACCCAGGTTCGTGTGCAGCACGATGCCGGTGGCGTTCAGCACTCGGCGCAGCGCCGGCGCGCCCGCGAGCCGCGCGCGCTGCGCGGCGGCGCGGGCCAGCGTCTCGCTGTCGATCGCCTCCCCGTCCTTCGCGCCCTTGATCGCGGCACGGGCCTCGGCGAGCGTGTCGCGCACCGCGTCGGCGACCACGGAGCGCGGCAAGTCGCGGCAGGCCTCGAGCAGCAGCTCGTGGCCCAGCAGCTTCTCGACCGACGGCAGTGAACGAAGCGACGGCCCGGACATGGCGTGGACGCTAGCAGAGCGGGCGGACGTGCGCGACGGGGGGGTGGTCGCTAGAGGTCATTCGGCCGTAGGCCCGTGTGCTTCGCGATCCGGGCGAGCATCACGGGTCCCAGTTCGACCGACTCGTGGAAGGCGAACACGAAGTCGGGCCACCCCTCGCGACGCAGGACGCGATGTGCGCCGCGCACGCGCACCTCCTGCCAGCCGATCCGCTCCAGGGCCTTCAAGACTCTTCTTGCGGGGGCGCTCCCCCAC
>Ga0070688_100001442_pt1 | contig 11818 bp, 10 predicted proteins | sample KBSS13HmetaG_FD_64679 | JGI IMG/M metagenome (GOLD analysis project Ga0070688, IMG submission 64679) | Switchgrass rhizosphere microbial communities from Kellogg Biological Station, Michigan, USA - KBS S1-3H metaG | ecosystem: Host-associated > Plants > Roots > Rhizosphere ...
TCGTGGCCGAACGGCGTCGTCAGCATGTTCTACAACGACGAGCACGCGCTCACGATGGGCGTGCGCAGCGTCGTCGTGAAGAGCGCGAGCGGCATGACCACCACCGACTATCCGGTCTCGCCGCTCGCGGCCAGCCCCAGCTCGATCACGAACCCGCAGACGGGGACGAACATCCTCGTCGGCGATCAGAGCGGCCTCGACGCCTCGCTGCGCCCGATGTGGCCGGTGCTGTTCGTCACCGACATCAGCACCGATCCGAACAGCAAGGCCGGCGACTGGCAACAGGGCGGACGGCCGATCTCGCCCAACGCCGTGTTCGGCACCTGGAAGGCGGCGATCCGCACCGTCGACACCACGACCTCGCCGGCGACGGTCACCATCACGCCCGACGCCGATCCGGCCAAGAACAGCTGGAACCTCGCCGGTGGCATGACGCCCCCGACGGGCCTCAAGAGCGAGGGCTTCGGCACCGAGGCGCGCTGGAACGTCGCGCTCATCCCCGGCCATTCGTACCGGCTGCAGGTGATCGTTCACGACGGCGATCAGAACAAGGTCGGCGGCGACTCGGGCGAGGCCTGCGTCCTGTTCTGCGCCGGCGGAAGCTGCCCGACCGAGGGTTGCGACCCCCACACCACCGGCACCGGCGGCACCTGCGGATCCTCCGACGGCTGCCCGTCGGGCAATCCGATGTGCCCCAACGGCTACGCGGCGTGCGGCGCCGGCGGCATCGATCCGTCGAAGTGCCCGGTCGACACGATCTGCGCGAACGGCTGCTGCCTCCCCCACGTCGGGTAACGGCCGCTCACTTCGCCTTGACCGCCTCCTTGGCTGTCTCGGCGTTCACGATCGCGGGCTTCTGGGGCGCGCCGCCCGTGTAATCGATCGTCACCGCGACGTTCCTGGCCGGGAACATGGTCCGGTCGGCGAGCGACAGCTTGTCCCAGCCGACGCCGCGCGCGCGCAGGTCCGCGACGGACGCCGCCGAGATCCACGACCCGGTGTTCGCGTACCAGCCCGAATACTTGCGGGCGCGGATGCCCTCGACGGAGCCGCCCGGCTCGTGGGTGTGCCCGAACACGACGACGCTGATCTTGCGATCGCCGCCCAGCAGGCGACCGGCCGCCGTGCTCAGCGGATCGCCGAACACCTCGTCGCGCAGGTGGGCCATCGCATCGGGATCGACGGCGCGCAGCTCCGATGCGGCCGCGCGCATGTCCGGCAGCGCCCTGCCGGCGCGCGCGAGCGCTGTCCACAGGCTCGCGAGCTCCGGATCGAAGCGAAAGCGCATCAAGGCATCCGTCATCGCGCCTGCCGTCAGGTCGCCCTTCGCGAGGCGCTCGGTCACGTGGCCGGCGACCTCGCCGACCGATTCGGGGCCCATGTCCTTGGCGCCGGGTGTGCCCAGCGTGCTCTGCAGCAGCGACGCCACCGCGTTGCGGTTGAAGTCGCGGCCCTCGGCGACGCGCACCAGCTCGATGAACTTCATGACCGCGCCGGCGTCGCGCTGCGGATCGGGGTTGTCGCGCATCGCCCACAGGATCGCGGCCGACTGCGGATACAGGTTGTCGATGAACGGAACCTTGCGTTCGACGTCCGTATAGAACCGGTCCACGAACACCTCGCCCCAGCTGGACTGGACGCGACAGGTGCCGTCGCGGTCGCGGCCGAACGGCGCGTGGTTCGTCGAGAAGCGATTCGCGGCGTCGAAGGCGTGCCCGTGCTCGACATGCACGCCGCCGTGCTCGTAGCCGGGACCGCGCGTGAAGATCAGGCGCGCCGGATCGCGCGGTTTGATGGCGCGCGCGATGGCGAGCTGGACCTTTGGCCACAGCAGATCGACGTCGTGGTTGCCGGCGATGACGATCACGCGGTGATCGCCGTGCTCGAGGAACCAGCCGAGATCAGCGAACACCGATCGGTGCGCGGCGAGCACGAGATCGACAGCCCCGACCGCGAACTTCTGGTCCGACGCGAGCACCGCGCCGGTGGCGGGCTGGCGCGGATCGTCGCGCTTCGGCAGGGTGCCCAGCGCGGCGGCGATCTGCCAGAACTCGATGAAGTCTCCGTTGACGATCAGATCCGTCGGCCCGGCGGCGGCCTGCTTCTCGAGGAAAGCCCGCCAGTCGGCGTCGGAATAGAAGTCGTCGATGCCCGTGAACCGTGGGTCGGCGCCGCCCGGTCCCAGGTGCAGATCGCTCACGATCACCTTGCGGCGGTAGCGCGTTTCGGGGTCGACGAACACGGCATCGGCCGCGGTCCGCGCCATCAGGCGGTCGCACAGCGCGCGATCGTCGAGCTGCGCGTCCGGAAAGCGTGCCGCGAGGGGATCGCGCGGCGGCGCCGGCGCCACGGGGACCACGCGCGCCGCCGGTACCGCCGGTGCCGCCGCCTGGGCGAGCGCCGCCCACCCGAACAGCAGCATCGCTCCGGCTCCGGCCCGCATCGCCCCGAGTCTAGTCGCTCCGCGCCGCAGGCGCGGTGTGCGACTACTGTTTTTTCTGGTAGCCGCGATCCCGCGCTTCGCGCGGGGGCGGCTCGTCGATGGCGCGGCGCCGGGCCGGCGCTTGAACGCGATCACGCCGCGGCATTCGCCGTCGCGATGAAGTCACGCAGGGGCGGATAGACGGACGAGCGCCACCGGCGTCCGCTGAAGATGCCGTAGTGGCCGGCGCCTTCGATGGTCAGGTGGGTCTTGCGCGCGGCCGGGATGCCGCGGCACAGGTCCTGCGCGGCCCGGGTCTGATCGATGCCCGAGATGTCGTCGCGGTCGCCCTCGATGGTGAGCAGCGCGGCGCGCGTGATCGCCTCGGGCTCGACGCGCACCCCGCCGATCGTCCACAGTCCCCGCGGCAGCAGATGCTCGTGGAACACGATGCGGATGCAGTCGAGGTAGTACTCGCCCGGCATGTCGAGCACCGCGTTGTACTCGTCATAGAAGCGCCGGTGCTCCTCGGCCTCGCCCAGGTCGCCGTCGACCAGGTGCATGTAGAAATCCCAGTGCGAATTGAAATGACGGAGCGGGTTCATCGCCATGAACCCCGCGTGCTGCAAGAAACCCGGGTAGACGCGGCGCCCATGCCCCGCATACTGGACGGGGACCTCGTGAATCACGTTGGTCGCGAACCAGCGCAGCGAATGACTGCCGGCGAAATCGGTCACCGGTGTCCGGCTGCGGCGGGCGTCGATCGACCCGCCCATCAAGGTCATGCTGCGCGGCTCCGCCTCGCCCGCCGACGCCATCAACGCCGTCGCCGCCAGCACTGGCACCGCCGGCTGGCACACCGCGATCACATGCACGCGTTCGGCGCCGAGGGCGCGCATGAACTCGCGCATATAACCGACGTAATCGTCGAGCGTGAAGGGTCCGTCGGCGGCCGGCACCATGCGCGCGTCGATCCAGTCGGTCACGTACACATCGTGAGCGGCCAGCAGCGTGCGGACCGTGTCGCGGAGCAGCGTGGCATGGTGGCCGGACAGCGGCGCGACCACCAGCACGACCGGATCGTCCTTCATCGCGTCGACGACGCTGTCCCGGTCGCTGCGGCGCTCGAAATGGATCAGGCGGCAAAATGGCCTGGCCACCGCCACCTGCTCGACGACCTGCACCTTGATTCCGTCGACGGTGCGGCCGATGTCCACCTCGTCGATACCCCAGGCGGGCTTCTCGTAGTCCTTGCCCAGGCGGTAGAGCAGCTCGTAACCCGCGGCGACCCGGTTCGCGCCGGGCAAATGCGAGAACCAGCTGTCCTGGGCCGAGAACAAGTACGCGCCCGCCCTCGCGAGCTGAACCACCGGCGACAGCAGCGCGCGGTTGTACTCGTGCAGGTGATAGAGCACCAATTCACTATGGCCGATTTTGCGAGGCACACGGCGGCGCCACCGGCTCGACCTGAACCGCGCTCTGCTCGTCAGTCGATCAGAGCGTCTTCAGGATCGCCCGGATCTCGGCGGCGTGCGAACCATTCGGGGCGGCGCGCAGATAGGATTCGTAGGCGCTGCGCGCGTCGGACGTCTGCCCGGCCGACTGTTGCACAGTCCCGATGAGCAGGTAGGCGTCCGCGCAGTTCGGATCGAGGGCAGAGGCGGCGCGCGCGAGGCGAAGCGTCTCGCGTTCGCGCCCGGCCAGCAGGTTCGCGTGGGCCAGCAGTGCCATCGCGTCGGCCGAGGTGGGGTTTGCGCTCGCGGCATTCCCGCACGCGGCCAGCGCTTGCTTGGCGCGCTCGCGCAGAACGGCCGTCTGGCATTCCCGCAGAGCGTCGGCCGAGCTGGTCGCCGGCGCCGCGGCCTTGGAGAGCACCGCCGGGACGGGCTTCGCGTCGCGTGCGGCGGGCACGGACTTCGCGTCGCGTGCGGGGGCGGCCTTCGCCTCGCGTGCGGCTGGGGCGGCCTTCGCATCCGGACGAAGCACGGCAACGACAACGGCCTTCGGCGTCGCCGCGACAGGCCCGGCCTTCGGCGCCGCCGCGACAGGCGCGGCCTTCGGCGTCGCCGCGACAGGCACGGCCTTCGGCGCCGCCGCGACGGGCGCAGCCTTCGGCGTCGCCGCGACAGGCACGGCCTTCGGCGCCGCCGCGACAGGCGCGGCCTTCGGCGCCGCCGCGACAGGCGCGGCCTTCGGCGCCGCCGCGACGGGCGCAGCAGCCTTCGGCGTTGCCGCGACGGGCGCAGCAGCCTTCGGCGTTGCCGCGACAGGCACGGCCTTCGGCGTCGCCGCGACAGGCGCAGCCTTCGGCGTCGCCGCGGGCGCGGGCTTCGGCATCGCCACAGCGGGCGCCGGTTTCGGCGCCGCCGCGACGGGCACGGGATCCTTGGCGCGCGCAGGCGCGGCCACCGGCTGCGGCTTCGGCGGGGAGGCAACCACCGGCTTCCGCACGGCCATCGGCTTTCGCATGGAGGGCGGCATTGGATCCGACGTGGGCGCGGCCACGTCGGCGGGCGGCTCCTCGGGCGCGGCGGCCACGGCCCGCGGAGCGGGCGCGGCGACCGGAGCGGGCGCGGCGACCGGAGCGGGTGCGGCGACCGGCGCGGGGGCGGCGACCTTTGCGGGCGCGGGCGCGGCGACCGACGCAGGTTCCGGCGCGGCAACGGGCGCAGCGGCGACGGGCTCGGGTGCGGCCGCGCGGACCGGCGGCGTCGGCTCGGCCGCGGCGACCGGCGGCGTCGGCTCGGCCGTGGCGGCCGGCTGAGGCTCGGGTGCCGGTATGGGCGCAGCCGCGGCGACGGTCGGTGGCGGCGCGGCCGGCGCTTTCGCCGCCGGCGCCGGTATCGGGTTCTGCGCCTCAGGCTGCGGCGTGTTTCGTACGGCGCGCGACAGCCCCCACACCACGCCGACGACGATCGCCAGAACCGCGACCGCTCCGAGCACGAACGCCAGCCTGCGCTTCTTCTCGACCGGAGCGCTGGCCACGGTCGCCCGCGCGTTCTCCGACAACCGATCGCCCTCGTCCAGCCAGCGATCGATCAGATCCGCTTCGCCGAGATCCGCTTCGCCCAGATCCGCTTCGCGGGTGGAGTCTTCGGGCCGTGAGGTCGACATTTAAGCTCGCGACGAGGTTCGGTCGGTAACGCTGGAAGTATTACACGCAGGAGCCATTGCGGCAGGCCTGTCCTGAATTGCAGGCCTTTCCGCACCCGCCACAGTTTCGGGGATCGGTCAAGACGTTCACGCAAGCGTTTCCACACAAATTGGTCTCGGCGCCGCACCCGCAGGTCCCGTTGTTACACGAGGCCCCGCTGCCGCAGACGCGGCCGCATTGCCCGCAGTTCGCGGGATCGATCTGCAGGTCCGTGCAGGCGCCGCCGCACACCTGCTGGGCGCCGGGACAGGCACAGCGCGAGGCGACGCAGCTCTGCCCTGCGCTGCACGCTTTCCCGCAGCCGCCGCAGTTGGTGGGGTCGTTCGTGAGGTTCGCGCAGCGATCCCCGCACAGGGCGCCGCCCGCCGCGCAACCGCAGGCCCCGCCCGCGCAGACGCTGCCCGCCGGGCAAGCGCTGCCGCAGCCGCCGCAGTTCTTCGGGTCGTTCAAGGGATCGATGCACGTGCCGTTGCAGCTGCGGAAGTTCGGGCCGCACATGCAGACGCTGTTCCAGCAGAACTCGCCCGCGCCGCAGGCGTGGCCGCAGGTGCCACAGTTTGTCCCGTCGTTGCGCAGCTGAACGCACTGGTCTCCGCACACCGTGAGGCCGTCGCCGCACGCCGTCGCGCAATCGCGCCGGCTGCAGACCTGGTCGCCGGCGCAGGCACGCCCGCACTGCCCGCAGTTGTCGTGATCGATCCGGAGATCGACGCACGCGCCGTTGCAGAAGGTGGTGCCGGGCGGGCACCGGCACGCGCCCGAGACGCACAGCTGGGCCGCGCCGCATGCGCGGTCGCAGGTGCCGCAGTTGTTCGGATCCTGCAGCAGATCCGCGCAGGCGTTCGTGCAGGCGGACAGCCCGTTCGCGCACGCGCACACGCCGTTCGCGCAGGTGGCGCCCGACGGGCAGACGTTCCCGCAGCGCCCGCAGTTTTGCAGCGAGCTGGTCAGGTCGACGCATGCGTTGCCGCACGCGCTGGTCCCGGTCGGGCAACCGCACCGGCCGCCGTTGCAGATCTGGCCCGCCCCGCACGCGATGCCGCAGCCGCCGCAGTTCCGCGGATCGGTCGCGGTGAACGTGCAGCCGCGCCCGCAGGCGACGGCGCCCGATGGGCAGACGCACAGCCCGTCCGCGCAGCTGGTGCCGCCCGCGCAGGTCCGCCCGCAGGCGCCGCAGTTCTGCGAGTCGGAACGAATGTCGAGGCAGCGGTCGCCGCAGCGGAGCGTCCCGATCGGGCAGCCGCAGCTGCCGCCCACGCACTGCTCGCCCTGCGCGCACGCGTGACCGCAGGCGCCGCAGTTCGCCGCGTCCCGCTGCACGTCGACGCAGGCGCCGCCACAGTTGCCGGTCGGAGGCGGGCAAACGGACAGGCAGAGGCCCATCGCGCAGACCTGTCCGGCGCCGCAGACCTTTCCGCAGCCGCCGCAGTTCTGCGGATCGCTGGTCGTGTCGGCGCAGCTCGCGCCGCAGGCGGTCGTTCCGGCGACGCAACCGCACGCGCCGGCCGCGCAGATCTGGCGCGCCCCGCAGGTGCGTCCGCACCCGCCACAGTTCGCCGGATCGTCGGTGACGTCGGTGCACGCGCCCCCGCACACCAGCTGCGCGCCGGGGCAGACGCAGGCGCCCGCTCGACACGCGCCGATCTCGGGGCAGATGGTGGCGCACGCGCCGCAGTTCACGCTGTCGCGGCTGACGTCGACGCAGCTGGCGCCGCACGCCACCAGCGGCGGCGCGCAGCTGGTCGCGCACGTCCCGCGCGTGCAGACCTGGCCGGCCGCGCACGCGCGCCCGCACCCGCCGCAGTTCGCCGCGTCCGCGCTGACGTCGACGCACTTGCCCGCGCAGGACGTGGTCCCGGTCCGGCAGACGCAGGCCCCCAGGGCGCACAGCTGATCCGCGCCGCACGCGACCCCGCACGCGCCGCAGTTCGACCGGTCGAAGTCGACGGAGACGCACGCGCCGCCGCAATCGGCGAGGCCGACCAGGCAGACGCACTTCGCCGCGACGCAGGCGCGGCCGCCGCCGCACGCGACGCCACAGCCGCCGCAGCTCGCGGAGTCGTTCGTCAGGTTGACGCAGCTTCCGCCGCACGCGGTGTACGGCGGCGCGCAACCGCCAACGCACGTCCCCGCCTGGCAGAAGCCGGCGGCGCTGGGGCAGGCCTTGCCGCAGGCGCCGCAGTTCAGCGGATCGCTGTCAACGGACCGACAGACGCCGCCGCAAGCGACGGTCCCGGCGCGGCACGCGCACGCTCCGGACACGCACGACGCGCCGCCGCCGCAGGCGCGGTCGCAGCCGCCGCAGTGGTTCGGGTCGGTGGCCGTCAGCACGCATTCGTCGCCGCAAGTCGTCTGCCCGGGAGCCGCGCAGCCACAAACGCCGTTGCGACAGGTCTGGCTCGCGCCGCACCGATTTCCGCAGGTGCCGCAATTGCCGAAATCGCTGCGGACGTCGGTGCAGACGCCAGCGCACATCTCGAACCCGGATCCACAGGGCGTCGGCACGTCCGGCCGCGCGTCCGGCTGCCCGTCGCGCCCGACGTCCGGCGGCCCGCCGTCGCAGTTGCTGCCGGTGCAGATCGAGGCCGATGCGTCCTGACAGGGAACGCCCTCCGGGCAGGGCTTCAGCTTCGTCCGGCCGCAGCCAGCGACGGCCACGAGCCAGATCCCGAAGAGCGCGAGGGGCAGGCGCCGGATCATCCAGTCGTGTATTCCCGGTGAGAGGCGATCGCGTTGGACCAACAGATGCTACGCCATGACTTTGCGCGTGGAAACCGTGGTTTTCGTGGGTCGGCTGCCCGAACTGACTCGCGGGGTCGGCGGGAAAAGACTGCGGGTCGGCCCTTCGTCGGCGCAGGATCTGCGGCCGGCTCGAACAGCCCGACGTCGGCGCCGCCGCGAACACCGCCCGGCAAGGGCAGTTCGCCGGAGGTGTGCCGATGACGGCGGGGCACGGCTCTTGCGAATGGAATGTGCATGTCCAGCCGCAACGCCGTCCGGGCAACGGCCCTGTCCCTCTCGCTGCTGTTCGTGCTGCCGCCGGCGGCGCGCGCCGGCGAGAACGCGACGTTGCCGGCGCTCCCCGAGACGGAACACTTCACGATCGATCCGGTCGTCGACGGCGTCCTGGTCGCCGGCGGCATCGGGTTCGCGGAGATGCTCAGCCTCATCCTCTCCACCGGCGAGATCCGCCCGACCCAGCCGGGCAGCCCCGACGTGCTGCTGTCGATCGACAAATATGCGGTGACCCAGACGATCGACCCGAACGCGAACACGCGTTCGACGCTCGGTCTCTACGCGGCGTACGGATACGCGTTGCTCGATCCGATCCTGAGCGGCGTTCGCGACGGCCGCCACGCGCTGCTCGTTGACGCCATCCTGTACGCGGAGTCGATCGCGCTGACACAGGCGTTCACGAACGCGACGAAGATCGGCGTGCGGCGCCCGCGCCCCCTCGACTACGCGCAGTGCGGCGACGTTCCCGCGGACACGCCGGGGTGCACGAGCACGGATCTGCAGCTGTCATTCTTTTCGGGCCACGCGTCGACCACCGGCGCGATCAGCGCGACCGCGACGTACCTCGCGTTCATGCGCACAGGGCCCAGCCACCCGCGCCCGTGGGTCACGCTCGGCGTCGGCACGCTGCTGACCGCCTTCGTCAGCTACGAACGGGTGCGTTCGGGCTATCACTTTCCGACGGACGTCATCATGGGGTCGCTGGCGGGCGCCGGCATCGGCGTCCTCGTTCCCCACTTTCATCGGCGGCCGCACACGCACGAGAACGCGTACTGCGCCCCGCCGGTGATCATCGGCTTCGGCCCGACGTCCCGCAGCTCCGCCGAGGTCACGCTCGGCTTCCGCTTCTGACCCTGAAAGGAGGCGCGATGACGTTCCAGAACCGGCTACGCGGCGGGTTCGCACGCGCGTTCCGGCCGTTCAGCAAGGTCCATCCGGACGAAGTCGGGATCGTCGTCCTGATGACGCTCACGACCTTCCTGCTGTTGACCGCGTACTACCTCCTCAAGACGGTGCGCGAGCCGCTGATCCTTCTGCAGGGCGGCGCGGAGGTGAAGCTTTACGCGCGCGCCGGGCAGGCGGTGTTGATGGTGGGCGTCGTGCACCTTTACGGCGAGCTCGCTCGCCGCGTCGGCCGGATCCGCCTGCTCTCGATCGTGTTTCTGTTCTTCATCTCGAACCTGGCGATCTTCGCGGTTTTGGCCCGGACCAGCGCCGCGATCGGCCTGCCCTTCTTCCTGTGGGTCGGCGTCTTCAGCTACACCGTGATCGCGCAGTTCTGGGCGCTGGCGGCGGACATCTACAGCGACGACCAGGGCAAGCGGCTGTTCCCCGTCATCGGCGCCGGTAGCTCGATCGGCGCGGTGGTCGGCGGCCTGTTCGCGAAGTCATTGGTCCCGTTCGGCCCGTCGGTCCTGATGGGGACGGCGGTCGTCATCCTGCTCGCGTGCGTCGGGCTGATCCTGCTGATCGAACGGCGCGTGCCGCAGCGGCCCCTCGCGCATGAAGAAGCGCATCCCGACCAGCCGATCGCGCAGGAGAATGCCTGGCGGCTCCTCGCCCGCGACAGGTACCTGTGGTTCATCGCCGGGATGGTGATCCTGCTGAACTGGGTGAACAGCTCGGGCGAATACCTGCTGGATCGAACGCTGGTGGTGACCGCCAAGGCCGCCGCGGCGAACGGTGCGTCGTCCCAGGCGTTCATCGGCGCGTTCAAGGCCGACTACTACTTCTGGTACAACGCGATCGGCGTCGCGCTGCAGCTGTTCGCGGTGTCGCGCGTCCTGCGCGTCGCCGGCGTGCGGCGCGCGCTGCTGGTCATGCCGGCGTTCGCGTTCGGCGCTTACAGCGCGGCCGCGTTCTTGCCCGTGCTGGCGGTGATGCGGTTCGTGAAGATCGGCGAGAACGCGCTGCAGTACTCGCTGCAGGACACCACCCGCCACGCGCTGTTCCTGGTCACCTCGCGTGCCGAGAAGTTCGTGGGCAAGACGGCGGTCGACACGATCGCCGTCCGCCTGGGCGCGATCATCTCCGCGGTGATGGTCTTCATTGGAACGCACAACGGCTGGCCCACGCGCACCTTCGCGATCATCAACGTCGGGCTGGCGGTCGGCTGGAGCGTCTTCGTGGTTCTCATCGGCCGGGAGCACGCGCGACGCGCCGCCGAGCACCCGGCACAGGCATCCGAGACCGCGCGCGGCGTCGACAACGCCGCCTGAACGCGCTCACGGCAAGAGGATTCGACCCGGAGCGCTGTTGGTGCCGTTCTGCGTGTGGCAGGCGTTGCAGTCGCCGGACGTCTGGGCGGCCGTCATCGCGCGTTCCCGACCCATATACGTGACCTTGGCCTTGAACGGCGTCATCACCCGCGTTCGCGAATTGAAATTCCCGGACGCGCCCGGCGTCAGCGTCAGCACCGCGCCATCGGCGCCCGTGATCACCACGCGCGCGCCGTTCGAACCGTTCGCGCCGTTGCACAGATCCGGTTCGTGCGCGCTGGGGTAGACCGTCCCCCCGATCGTCAGCGAGGGACCGTTCATCGTGCTGTGGCAGGTGATGCACGCCTTGCCGGGATTCATGTCGGACGAACCGCGGTTTGCGCCCGTCCACATCGTGCCGCTCGTGCATTTCGGAGCGGCCGTGAATGGATCGCCGCCCGTCCCACCGCTGCCACCGCTGCCGGTGGTGCCGCCTCGGCCCGCGGTGCCCGTGGTGCCGCCTCGGCCCGCGGTGCCGGTGGTGCCGCCCCGGCCCGCGGTGCCCGTGCCCGCGCCACCGCCCCGGCCGCCGGTTCCCGTGCCGGCCGTTCCGCCAGCGCCGGTGGTGCCGCCACCACCGGTGCCGCCTTGATCGCCCGCGCCGCCACCACCACCCGCGCTGGTGCCGGCCGCCCCACTGGTGGGATCGGTCCCACCCGTGCCGCCCGCGCCCGCGCCGGCGCCGGTGCCCGCGGTGCCCGTGAAATCGTTGCCACCGAGTCCGGTGATCGTCCCACCCAGGCCGCTGCCGCCGAGGCCGGTGTCAGGCGGCCCCGTTCCAGTCGTTCCCCCGATCTCGCCGACGCAGCCCGTGGCCAATGCAATCAAGAGCAGGCGGGCAACCCAGCCTGCGCGTGTGTCCCAGGGTGTGGCTGACATCCCTACCTGAGTACCGCCAGCCTCCCGGCATCAGGCAGCGTGAGCCGATCATTTTGTCGCGCGGCGTCGGCTCAGCCGCGAAAAAAAAAA
>Ga0070688_100001444_pt1 | contig 11807 bp, 7 predicted proteins | sample KBSS13HmetaG_FD_64679 | JGI IMG/M metagenome (GOLD analysis project Ga0070688, IMG submission 64679) | Switchgrass rhizosphere microbial communities from Kellogg Biological Station, Michigan, USA - KBS S1-3H metaG | ecosystem: Host-associated > Plants > Roots > Rhizosphere ...
GGCCGCTGCACGTCGTAGCGCAGGTAGTACGTGCCCGCGAGATTGAATGACAGCCGTCCCCAATCGGTCGTCGGGCCCCGGTAATGCCCCTCGATGTCGAGACCCTGGATCCGCTCGGCGCCCAGGTTGATATAGGTCTGGTCGATCGACGTGATTCGTCCCGGCAGCCCGCTCGGATCGTCCGGGCCGCGCGTGACCAGCGACCCGAACTGACTGAGGTCTGAAAGGATCGTCGGGACCGCAATGCCCGTCTGGATCGCGTTCTTCAGGTTGATCTTGAAGTAGTCGATGCTGAACGACGCGCCGGGAATGGGCTCGAACACGAAACCCAGCGTCGCCTGCTCGGACTCTTCCGGCTTGAGTTGCGCGTTGCCGCCGAAGAGCACGTTGAACTGGGTGTCGCAGTCGAGACCGGTGTCGTTGGTGACCGGGCAGCGGATCGGGTCGGTCTGCCCCGGCAGCGACACACCGCCGAACTGCGGCGTGAAGCTCTGATACAGCGTCGGAGCGAGGAAGCCCGTGCCATACGAGCCGCGGACCAGAACGGATTGGAGCGGCTGCCACCGCAGGCTGAATTTCGGGTTCGTCGTGCTGCCGAAATCGCTGTAGTGGTCGTAGCGGACCGCGACGTTGCCTTCGAGCGTCTTGACGATCGGGATGTTCAACTCGCCGAATACCGCCCACTGCGTGCGGTTCTTGCCCTCCGTCGACTTGATCGGGCCGCCGTACCCGGTGATGTTGCCTTCGTTCAGCGCCTCGACGAAGATCTGGTCGAATTCTTCCTTGTGCGTTTCCAGACCGCCAGCCAGCGCGAGCGGACCCGCAGGCAGCTTCCAGATTTCGCCTGATGTCACGACTTGCGCGCCGTAGCTCTTCGTCGTGCCGTGGAAGGTGTCACCGACGAAGTTGGTTGCGAGCAGTTCATCGTGGATTTCGGGTGTGTTGAAGCCGAACAGGTTGACCCTTCCGCTGTTCAGCAACGGCAGCAGCTTCGTATAGTCCTGGAAGCCGCCATTCAGGCGCTGCTTGGTTTTGCCCTCGCTATAGAACAGCGAAGCGTCCCAATCCCAGTGGGCCCAGTTGCCCTTGAAGCCGCCGACGACATTGAAGTGCTCGTTGGTATCCGTCGTGTCGCGGAAGCCGTTCTCCAGCGTCCGGTAGCGCACGTCGAGCGGCTCGCCATCCACACCCGCGTCCGCTGCGAGTTGGTGCGGATAGAACGGGCTCGTCGGCTGCAGCGTGATCGTCGTGGGGATGTTGTTCAGCGGTCCGTACGTGAAAATGCTCGACACGGGACCCGGCTGAATGACGAGATGCGTCTCGTCATGCGAGTAATTGCCCTGCAGGTACGCCTGCCAGTTGCTGTTGATCTGGAAGCGGCCGGACGCAAACAGGTTGTACTGCTTGTCGTTGGCGATCATGTTGACGCCGGGGGTCCGTGACGGATCGAAGTAACAGCCTTCAAGATCGGGGAAGAACGTGGCAAAGCCGCAGTTGTTCGGTGCTGCGAGCTGGCCGTTCGAAACGACCCCGATACCGCCGGTCGTGATCCGCCCCGGAAACGTATTGCTGGAGATCCCAACCAGACCGATCTCGGGGATGTAGGAAGAATTCGAAAAGTCGCGCCGATTCTGGTCGAGCGATTTCTGCTCGTTGTACGAACCCGAGATGAAGGCGTTCCACCGGTCCTTGTTCAGGTCGCCCCAGCCGGCCGAGACGCTGCCCTGCCATTGCTCGCCGCCGCCGCCGCGGGTTGGCGAACCGTAGAAGCCCGTGACTTCGGCGCCGGTGTAGTCGTTGCGCGTGATGAAGTTGATCACGCCCGCGATCGCGTCGGAGCCGTAGATGGCGGACGCGCCGTCCTTCAGCACCTCGACTCGCTCGATCGCCGCGAACGGCACAGCCGCCAGGTTCACGCCCTGCACGCCGGTGATCTCGCCGGCGAAGCCTTCGAGCCGGTGGCCGTTCAACAGCACGAGCGTGCGGCCACCGCCAAGACCGCGCAGCGACGCCGTTTGCGCCGAGAACGTCGTCGCGCCAACGGCGCTCGTAAGATTCACCGCGCTGCTGCTGTTGTTCGACGAGAGCAGCTGCAACACTTCTGCCGCGGTCGTCGCACCGGAGCGCTGGATCTCATCCCGCGTGATGATCGTTACGGGCAGCGCACCTTCGCCTTCGACCCGCTTGATGTTGCTGCCCGTGACATCGACGCGGATGTCCGGGGCCGGCGGCCGCGTCGACGACGGAACATCCGGATTGACGGCCTGCGCGACAGCATTGGGCAGCCACACCACTCCGCCCGCGCCCAAAAGGCAAGCGAGCGCAGTTGCGACCTTGTTGCGCTTGAACTCCATTGGTAACCCCCAGGATGTGGAACGACAGGGAAACGTGACTTGGGCCGTGGAACCGGCACACTGTCAACGTTACCGCCCGCGCGTTTTGGGGGGCAACCAAACCCTAGGTAGCAGCCGGCGATTTCCGCCGTTGTGTTGCAAATTAGCCAATCGCTGCGCAGGCGCCGCAGGCCGCGACCCGTCCAAGGCCCGCGCGGAGCAACGGAATCCGTGCGGGAAGGGGTCCCGCGCGCGACGTTGCGCGCGCGCGACGCGAGCTCGATTGTTGAACTGTGCGTTAACCCGTGGCGGTACGGCAGCCGGCGATGGCCTCGACGTAGTCGACAACAGGCTCCCACCGCGGCTGCCCTGGTGCATCGAACTGCGCGTTGAGGTAGTAGCGCTTGCAGGGCTCGAGGTTCAGCGTCATCGTCCGCAGCGGCGCGCCCCCCGGCCAGCGCGAGGCGCCCTGCAGCACGATCTCGTGCGAGCCGGGGTCGAGCTTGATCGGATAGCTTGGGTAGGCGCTGTAGCCATCCACCTTCTCGATCAGCGCCGGCGCGCGGTTGATCGTCGTTTGTGTGTAGCGGTCACCTGAAATCTCGCTCCACGTGGGGCCGTACGTCGCGCAGCCCGTCAGGGCGAGCGTTGCGATCAGCATGAGGTTCGATCGGTTCATCGCATTCTCCCGGTAGTCAGGCAGGTGAACAAAGGACCGCTTGGATTCCTTCCGCATTATCGCGCCGGCGATGCGCCAACGAAAACCGCCGTGCCGACCTCGCGGTCGGAACACGGCGGAGAAGGTGACGCGCCGCAGCTTTCGCCGCGGCCTGATGAGGTTACTTGAACGTGTACGTCGCCTCGACGTGGAAGAAGCGGCCGCGTGCCGTGTACAGCGGAGCAAAGCCTACCTGCTCGTACTGGTTGTTCACGGCGTTGGTGCGGCTGTACGGCGGCGTCTTGTCCCACAGGTTGATGATGCCACCGCTCAGGCGCCAGTTCTTGAACCCCGTGTAGGCGGTGGAAATGTCCCACTGGTCGTTCGTACCGACCTTGCGCACGCCTTCGACAAGACCCGGGTCACTGGCTGTCCACGGGTTCGGCGTGTCGATGAACCCATCGATCGTCCGGATGAATAGGCTCGCTTCCCACGCCTGCCACTCGGTGCTGATCGAGAACACGTTGCGCCAGCGCGGCAGCGCGTACGTCCCGTTGAAGTCCGCCCACTCGCCGCCGGCTTCCCGCGTCGCCTGCGTGATGTAGTACGTCGCGGCGTCGCGGATCGTGACGTTGCCGACGATCGTGCCGGGGAATCTCAGGCGCGCATCGACGTCCACGCCCTCGGTCTTGCTTTGCGCGACGTTCTGCAGGTTGGTGAACACCAGCAGGCGCCCGTTCTCGTCCCGGGTGAAGAGCCCTTGCTGCAGCGCCGAGGTGATCGTCGGGGTCGTGATCGCATCGTCCTTGTCGATCCGCCACCAGTCGATGGTCGCCGAGAACGGACCCACGTCCGTCACCATGCCCAGGTTGTACGTCTTGCCCTTTTCAGGCTTCAGGCCCGGGTTCGAACCGTTCACCTGGAAGAACGCTACCTCGCAGCCCGGCTCCAAGCCGATCAGCACGCAGTCCTGATCCTCGGTGATGTCGCCGGCGCCCTGTTCCTGGGCGCCATACAGTTGCTTCAGGCTCGGTACGCGGAAGCTTTCCGTATACGACGCGCGGAACGCCAGTTGCTTCAACGGCGTCCAGTACAGACCGATCTTCGGCGACGTCTTCGACGCGTTCGAGTAATGGTCGTAGCGGAGCGCGCCCTGGAGCTCGAGGGTCTTCACGATCGGCACGTTCACTTCGCCGTACACCGCGTATGCATTGCGGCTGGCGTCGACCAGCGACTGCTGGATGCTGCCGACGACTTCGCCGGCCTGCGTCAGCGGGTCCGGGGTGTCGTTCAGCGACTCCTTCCACCACGACGTGCCCACCGCCCAGCCGATGTTGCCGGCCGGCAGCGAGTACGACGTCTGGCCACGCGCGCGAAGATCGGCGAAATCGACCTTCGACTTGCCGTCGCGAACCGGGCTTACCTTCAGGCTCTCGACGAAGGCCGGATCGTTGGTCGTGACGGTCGGGTCGATGAGGCCGTTGCCCGTGGCGTCCGCCCACTTGTTCGCGTCGTAGTAGTTGCGGTCGCTGTTCTTGACGTGGCTTTCGCCGTGGCCGATGGCGAAGTCCCAGTCGAAATACTTGGTCACGCCTTCGAGACCGATGTTCGCGTCGAACAGGTCCGACTTGCGGTCCGTGATCCGCGGCCCGCCCTGCATGAACCGGCCGGCGATCAGGCCCGTGCCGCTCGGGACGACGAAGAAGTCGGGAACCGGATGCGCTTCGAAGTGATCTTCGGCGTGCGCGTACGAGATGTTGGCGAACGCCTTGAGGTCGTTGTTGATCTTGAAGTTCCCGACGAGCATCGCCGCCGTGCGATCGGCGCCGTTATACAGCGTCAGGATGCTGGCGTTGAAGTCGTAGCGGCAACGGCCGTTGAAGTTTTCCGGCGGGCAGGGCTGCACCGATCCGCCGGTGAATGCACCGGTCTCGGGATCGACATAGTTGCCCTGCGGCGCAAACGAGCTGCGGCCTTCCGGCGCGCCCGAGTCGAGCCGGCGGAAGTCGACCGACTTGGAGATCTCGCGGTCCTTGCGGAAGATCGGGTCGCGCTTCAGGTAGTCGATCGTGAACAGGACGTTGTAGCCGTCCTTCTCGTAGTTGCCGAAGCCGGCGGTCACGCTGCCGCCCCACTCCTCGCCGTCGCCCTCCTGACTGATGCCGTAGCGGCCCGTCACTTCGACGCCCTGAAAATCCTTGCGGGTGATGAAGTTGACGACGCCGGCAACCGCGTCCGCGCCATAAATGGCCGAGCCGCCGTCCTTCAGGATTTCGACGCGCTCGATGGCGCTGATCGGAATCATGTTGACGTCGACTGCCGCACCGGCGCCGGTTGAGTCGTACAGCGCGTTGACGGGAAGGCGGCGCCCGTTCAGCAGCACCAGCACGTTCGTTTCGCTCAAGCCGCGCAGGCGAATCGTCGCTGTACCCGACCCCGACGGCGAATTCGATGCGATTTCGCCCTGGTCGTAGATGTCGACGCTCGGGATGTAGCGCAGCAGTTCGTTGACGGTCCGTGCGCCGGTACGCTGAATCTCTTCGCGAGTCACGATCTCGACGGGCAGTGCGCCCTCGCCCTCGACGCGCTTGATGTTCGACCCGGTTACGTCGACGCGGATGTCAGGCGTCTGGGCCGGCGCGGCGAGCGGCAGCAGAATGCCGCCGATTCCGAGCAGGCAGCCAACGGCCGCCGCAAGCTTGTTGCGTTGGAAAACCATTTAAAAACCCCCAGAAGATAAAGGTGCGAAATCGTGGGTCGACTTCCGCATCCTTTGTAGCGCGTGGAAACCCAGTGGAATCTAACGAATGTCTTGAAAACGAGTGGCCTTTCGGCACGCAGTAGCAAAGGTACAACAGGGGTATTCGAATCGACAACGAATCCCCTTGCCGTTCGGTAGAATCGACGTCCCGTTGTTGCAAATCCGCCAAACGATGATCCGAGACGCCGTAGCTGCAGACCTTCCCGCCGTCGTCGACATTTACAACGCGTCAATTCCCGGTCGGATGGCGACGGCGGACCTCGCACCTGTCAGCGTCGCCGATCGCCAGGCATGGTTCGCCGAGTTCGACCCTGGCCGGCGCCCCCTGTGGATCTACGGCTCGGCTGACGATGCCCAGGTGCTCGGCTGGCTGTCGCTACGGTCGTTCTATGGCCGGCCCGCCTATGCCGAAACCGTCGAAGTGGGCGTTTACACCCACCCTGCAGCGCAGCGGCGCGGCGTCGGGCGGCAACTCCTCGACCATGCGATCGAACTCGGCCCGGGCCTCGGCATTTCGACGCTGCTGGCCTTCACCTTCGCCCACAACGTGCCGAGCGTCGGCCTGTTCAAGTCGGCCGGCTTCCAGACGTGGGGCGAGTTGCCGCAGGTTGCGCGCCTCGACGGCGTGGCGAGGGATCTGCTGATACTCGGGCGGCCGTTGTGATTGCGCAACACGAAACGATCCATTCGTCGAACGGACGTTCGTTCCGCATTGCAAGCGCAGTACCCGCCGATGTCCCCGAACTGCACGCGCTGATTGCCGGATTGGCCGACTACGAGCGGCTGACCGACATTTGTGTCGCGACGCAGCATGACTTGGAGCAAGCGCTCTTCGGCGAAGTCCGCTGCGCCGAAGCCTTGATTGCAAGAGTTGACGCAAATCATCAAGAGGCTGCGGGATTCGCCTTGTTTTTTCATACTTACTCCACGTTTCTGGGCCGTCGATCGCTGTGGTTGGAGGACCTTTTCGTCCGGCCCGAATACCGTCGCGGCGGCCTGGGGCGGCAGTTTCTCCACGCGCTCGCTGCACTGGCGGTGGAGCGGAAGTGCGGTCGCTTCGAATGGGCGGTGCTCGACTGGAACACGTCGGCGATCCAGTTCTACGAATCGCTCGGTGCGTCGCTGCTGCCCGATTGGCGGATCGCGCGGGTCACGGGCGATGCGCTGCCGCGACTCGCTGCGGGCGGCCGGCCGTCTACAACCAACCCTCGGAATCAGAATGCCTGATCAGTCCTTGCTGGACGTTGCCGCCGCGGCCGATGGACTCGACGCCGATTTCTGGTCCCTGCGGTTCGTCGAGGAAACGTGCGAATCGTTTTCGGTGCAGCGCAACGTCCAGCAGCCGTGGGCCGTATCGACTGACCGCGGCGTCATGGCGTCCGTCTATGCCGGTGGCGGTTATGGCTATGCCGCCACCGCGGACATGTCGCCGCAGGGATTGCGCAACGCGCTGCAGCGAGCGCAGGCGTGGGCACTCGGAACCGCCCGCCTCGCCCTGATCGATTCACGGACGCTGCCGCGCCCGGCACCCCGCGGACGGTACGTCTCACCGTCGTTCGACCGGCCGTTGCCGTCGCACAGTGACTGGTACGAAATGCTGCAACGGGAGTCGCTGCAGGCGGCCTGCGATCCGCGCATCGTCGACTGGGAAGCGCTCGTCGACGTGCTGAAGGCGACGCATCGTCTCATCACCAGCGAGGGCGGCGATGTCGTGCAGTGGCATCGCTACCTGTACCCGTCGATCAGCGTGACGGCGCATGCCGACGGCGTCACCCAGCAGCGCTCGCTGAATGGCCAGCGCGGCATGTGCCAGCAGGGTGGTGTCGAAATCCTCGATCGTGTCGGCTTCGCAGGAAGCGGTCGGCGTGTGGCCGAAGAGGCGCTGGAACTGCTGCTCGCACCGAATTGCCCGTCGGGACGGATGGACGTCCTGTTGGCACCCGACCAGATGGTGCTGCAGATCCACGAGTCGATCGGACATCCGCTCGAGCTCGACCGCATCCTCGGCGACGAGCGCAATTTCGCCGGCACCAGCTTCGTCACGCCTGACATGTTCGGAACCTACCGCTACGGCTCCGAGCACCTGAACATCACGTTCGACCCGACACGCCCCGAGGAGCTCGCGAGCTACGCGTTCGACGACGACGGCACGGCGGCGGAAAGGACTTTTCTCATCCGCGACGGCATCCTCGAGCGTCCGCTCGGGGGCGCGATCTCGCAAAGTCGTGCGGGACTCCCGGGCGTCGCCAACGCACGTGCGGCGAGCTGGAATCGCCCGCCGATCGACCGAATGGCCAACCTCAACCTCGAGCCGGGCGACGCGACGTTCGACGCGCTCGTCGCGGGCATCGAGCGCGGCGTGCTGCTCGAGACCAACGCGTCGTGGTCGATCGACGATTCGCGCAACAAGTTCCAGTTCGGGTGCGAGCGCGGCAGGGTCATCGAGAACGGCCGCCTCGGCCACGTCGTGAAGAACCCGAACTACCGCGGCATCAGCGCCGAGTTCTGGCGCAGCCTTGCCCGTGTCGGCAATGCCGAGACCGTCCGCGTGCTTGGCACGCCGTACTGCGGCAAGGGCGAGCCGTCGCAGACGATTCGCGTCGGCCACACGTCGCCCGCCTGTGTGTTCACCAACGTCGATGTATTCGGCGGCGAAGCATGAGCGCGGCCGGCGAGGCGCGAGCGCCTGACGTGGAGAGCTATTTCAACGATCTCGCCCGAGCCGTCGACAACGCGCTCGTCGCCGGCGAGCGCCATGCAACGTGGTTCTCCGCGGAGGACTCCGACTTCGTCCGGATGAACCGCGGCAAGGTCCGCCAACCGGGCACGGTGTCGCAACGGTTCATCGACATCAGGCTGATCCGGGGCGCACGCCACGCGTCACACTCGCTGTCGCTGTCGGGTGATCTGCATTCCGATTCGCGTGCAATCGGCGCAGCAGTTGCGGGCTTGCGCGATGTTCTGCCGCAACTCGCCGACGATCCGCATCTGCTGCTGCCGACCACCGTTGCCTCGAGCAGGACCACACGCGGCGCGACGCTGCCGCCAACGGAAGCGATCGTGGCCAGGATGCTCGATGCCGCCGCCGGTCTGGATCTTGTCGGTCTCGCCGCGGCGGGACCGGTGTATCGCGGGTTCGCGAACTCTGACGGCCAGCGCAACTGGCACGTCGTTACGACGTTCAACCTGCAATGGAGCCTCTACCACCGCGCCGACAAGGCGGTGAAGGCTTCGTACAGCGACGTCGCGTGGAGTGATGCGGCGCTCGACGAGCGGATGCGTGCGTCGATCGAGCAGTTCCGGTTGATCAGCGCACCGCCGAAGGCGCTTCGACCCGGCAAGTATCGAGCGTATCTCGCACCGGCGGCGATGCAGGAGATCGTCGAACTGCTTGCGTGGGGCGGGTTCTCGGCGCGTGGCCTCGAGACGCAGCAAAGCGCGCTGTCGAGGATGCGCGTCGATGCGCGGCTCGATCCGCGCGTGCAGATCGTCGAGGACTACGCGGCCGGCGTCGCGCCACCGTTTCAGGCGGAAGGATTCGCGCGACCGGGAAGCGTGCCTCTCGTCGTCGACGGCCGCTTGTCCGGCGCGCTCGTCTCGCCGCGGACCGCGCGCGAATTCGCGCTCGAGGCCAATGGCGCCAACGGCGCCGAATCGCCAGAAGCGCTGTCGATCGGTGGCGGCACGGTCGCAACGCACGATGCGCTCGCCACGCTCGACACAGGGCTCGCCGTCGGCAACCTGTGGTACCTCAATTATTCAGACCGTCCCGCGTGCCGGATGACCGGGATGACGCGTTTCGCGACGTTCTGGGTCGAGGGCGGGAAGGTCGTGGCACCGGTCGACGTGCTGCGCTTCGACGATACCCTGTTCCGGATGCTCGGCGACAACCTCGAAGCGCTGACGACCGAGCGCGAGTTGCTGCTGTCGTCCAGCACGTACGGCTCGCGGATGCTGACCAGCGCGACGCTTCCCGGTGCGCTGATGTCGGAGCTGAATTTCACGCTGTAGCGATTCGTTCGACGACCGCAGAACGACAAGGGGTAACGACCGATGGAGTCACTGCGCGCCAGCGCCGACACGCTGTTCATCCTGTTGGGCGCCATCATGGTGCTCGCGATGCACGCCGGCTTTGCGTTTCTCGAGCTCGGCACCGTGCGCAAGAAGAATCAGGTCAACGCGCTGGTGAAGATCCTGACGGATTTCGCGTTGTCGACGATCGCGTACTTCTTCATCGGCTACACGGTTGCGTACGGCGTGCATTTCTTCGCGGGCGCGGACGCGCTCGCGCAGACGAGCGGCTACGCGCTGGTCAAGTTCTTCTTCCTGCTGACGTTCGCCGCCGCGATCCCGGCGATCGTCTCGGGCGGCATCGCCGAGCGGGCGCGATTCAACCCGCAGATCGCGGCATCGTTCGCGCTCGTTGCATTCGTCTATCCGTTCTTCGAAGGCATCGCGTGGAACGGGCACTTCGGGTTCCAGAATTGGCTGAAGGGAACGTTCGGCGCGGAGTTCCACGACTTCGCCGGCAGCGTGGTCGTGCATGCGTTCGGCGGCTGGGTCGCGCTCGTCGCCGTGCTGCTGCTCGGCGCGCGGCGCGGTCGCTACTCGAAAGACGGGGGCATCGCCGCGCACCCGCCGTCGTCGATTCCGTTCCTCGCACTCGGCGCGTGGATCCTGTCGGTCGGCTGGTTCGGCTTCAATGTGATGAGTGCGCAGACGCTCGACAAGATCTCGGGGCTGGTCGCGATCAATTCACTGATGGCGATGGCGGGCGGAACGATCGCCGCACTCGTCGTCGGGCGCAACGATCCGGGCTTCGTGCACAACGGTCCGCTGGCAGGCCTCGTCGCGATCTGCGCCGGGTCCGACGTCATGCATCCGATCGGCGCGCTGGTCACCGGCGCGCTCGCGGGCGCGTTGTTCGTCGCGCTGTTCACGTACACGCAGAACCGGCTGAAAATAGACGACGTGCTCGGCGTGTGGCCGCTGCACGGCGTATGCGGCGCGTGGGGCGGCATCGCCGCGGGCATCTTCGGCGCGAGCGCGCTCGGCGGATTGGGCGGCGTCGCATTCGGCGCGCAGGTTGCAGGAACGCTGCTGGGTGTTGCGATCGCCGTGGGCGGCGGATTTCTCGTCTATGGTGCGTTGAAGGCGACGGTCGGAATGCGTCTCGACGCAGAAGAAGAGTTCAACGGCGCCGACTTGACGATCCACAAGATCTCGTCCACGCCGGACCAGGAAGTACGCTGGTGACGGCCTGAAACCCCGCTAGCGTCCCCAGCGCAGCGCGAGTGGCGATACCTGCGCGGCGAGCGCGAGCAGGCCGGCCTTCGTCGCGGGATGCAACGGCGCGAGCGGATGGCGAACGGCGTCGCTCGCGATGACGCCCCCCTCCTTCATCACCGTCTTCGTGGCGCGCAAGCCGCACTGCCGATTCTCGTAGTTGATCAGCGGCAGGATCCGCGCGTACGCGGTCTCCGCCTCCGCGCGCCTGCCCTCGCGGAAATGCACGACCACCGCCTTGATCAGGTCGGGCAACAGCGCGCTCGGCATCGTGCCCGTCGCGCCCGCGTCGAGGTCGGCCATCAGCGTGATCGATTCCTCGCCGTCGAACGGCCCGGCGATCGCGTCGCCACCCGCGTCGATCAATGCACGAAGCTTCGTGGCGGCACCGGCGACTTCGATCTTGAAATAGCGGACGTGCGGAACCTCGCGCGCAAGCCTGGCGAGCAGCGGCACGGCCAACTGGACGCCGCTCAACGGAGCGTCCTGCACCATGATCGGCAAGCCGGCCGCTTCGGCGACCTGCGTGAAATGCTCGACGACGCCTTCGTCGTCGGCGCGCAGTCCCGTGCCGTGATACGGCGGCATCAGCATCAGCATCGCGGCACCTGCGGCCGCCGCTGCACTTGCGCGCTCCGCCGCAATTCGCGTGCTGAAATGACTGCACGTGACGATGACCGGGACGCGGCCATTCACATGCGCAAGGCACACGTCGAGCAGTACATCGCGCTCGCGGTCCGCCAGCAGGAACTGCTCCGAATAGTTGGCG
>Ga0070688_100001447_pt1 | contig 11800 bp, 7 predicted proteins | sample KBSS13HmetaG_FD_64679 | JGI IMG/M metagenome (GOLD analysis project Ga0070688, IMG submission 64679) | Switchgrass rhizosphere microbial communities from Kellogg Biological Station, Michigan, USA - KBS S1-3H metaG | ecosystem: Host-associated > Plants > Roots > Rhizosphere ...
ACGTCGGATCCGGCGGCCGGCGCGCCTTACCGCGGCGGTGTTTCGCCCGTGTTCTCGGGGCGGCGTGGGGCGCCGTTGATCGTCACGACCCGCAACCCGTTCGCGATGCGGACGGAGCTGCGCTTCGCAGCGACCTTCGCCTGGATGCTGGTCGCCAGCGGCGTGTTCACCGCCTTCTCCTGGGCGCTGCTCTTCTAGCCGCCCCCGCGCGAAGCGCGGGATCGCGGCTACCAGAAAAACCAGTCGTCGCACACCGCGCCTTCGGCGCGGAGCGACTAAGCCGGGCGCTAGGTCTTCTTCTTCGCCATGCAGACGCGGTTGCGGCCTTCGCGCTTGGCCTGATACATCGCCGCGTCCGCCGCCGCGATGAACGCGTGCGCGTCGTCGATCTTGCTTTCCACCGCGGCGCCCACGCTGATCGTCACCGGAATGACGTTGCGCTGGTGCTCGAATTTTTGTTCCTGGACCGCGGCGCGCAGGCGCTCGCCCAGGATGCCCGCGCCTTCGGCGTCGATCTCCCGGCAGATGACGGCGAACTCCTCGCCGCCGTACCGCGCCAGCACGTCCTCGGCGCGCACCGTCGCGGTCATGACCCGGGCGACGCCCGCCAGCACCTCGTCGCCGGCGACGTGACCGTACTGATCGTTGATCTTCTTGAAGTGGTCGATGTCGATGAACAGCAGCGCCAGCGACTTTTCATGCCGCACGGCGAAGCGGATCTCGGTGTGCAACCGATCGACGAAGTACCGCCGGTTGAACGTCGACGTCAGCCCATCGCGCAGCGACGATTCGAACAGCTTCTTGTGGTAGTGCTCGTCGACCTGATCCTGATAGGTGAAGCGGAGGATCGTCGTCGCGCCGATCGAGATCTTGTCGCCGTCGGCCAGCTCGTGCCGGTCGACGCGGTTGCCGTTGCAGAACGTTCCGTTCGTCGAGCCGGCATCGACCAGCATCATCTTGCCGCCGTCGCGTACGATGGCGGCGTGCTCGCGCGACACGCCATCGTCGAGCACGCGGATGTCGGCGCGGTCGCCGCGGCCGAGGGTCGACCGGTCGCCCTTGAGCTTATACATCTCGCCGAAGCTCGGGCCCGAGATGACGACCAGGTACGCGCTGGGCGCGGCCTTTTCCCGGGGGACGGGCGAGATGGATGGCGATCGGCTAAGGGTGGTGTCTTCGAGCGAACGCGCCATCCTGCTTCGATGTTAACAGAAGTGGCGGGGTGGCAATGTGGATCGCGTGGATGGACCCCGCCTGGCGGCCTCGACCGGGGTCAGACGCGTGGCGCGCCATTTTCCTGAACCAACAGACGATTTTTGAACTAGTCTCTCTGCGTCCGCGCCCACGATGTCGACGGAAGAGCCAAAACCAGAAAGCACGGCGACCCCAGCGACGGGTGACGCCAAGGTCGAGGCCGGATCCGCGGGCGATTCGCCGCCTGCGAACGTGGACGCCGCCGTGGCCTGGCCGCCGCCCGAGGCTGCTCCTTCGGGTGATCCCGCAGCCGCGGGAGACGCGTCGCAGCCCTCGTCACCGACGGCGTCCGGAAACGGAGTTCCGGCCGCCGCCGGCGATTCGGGCGTGATGACGGCGCCCGACACGAAACCCGAGGCGAAACCCGCTCCGCGCCCGTCAGGCGATGACATGCCCGCCGCGACGCCGGAGCAGGAGATGGCTCTCTCCAATTCCACCCTGCACTGGCTGGAGGACGGGGACCAGGCAGTCCCGGGACGGCTGACAGAACCGGGCTCGATGCCCAGCTACGATCCGCGCGCGCCCGTTCCCGACCGGAAGCGTGGCGTGCTGGTGGTCGGCCTCGCCGGTCTCGTGGCGCTGATCATCGCCGCGACGCTGTACGGACAGGCGCAGAGCAAGAAGGCCGCCGAGCCACCGGCGCCCGCCGCCGTCGAGCCCGCCCGCGATCTCACCAACCGCGCCCAGGCCGCCCTGGCCGCGAACGATATCGATCACGCGCTGGAGCTGGCGCACCTGGCGCTGGTCGCGGACGCGCGCTTCGCCGACGCGCACTTCATCGTCGGCACCGTCGCGCAAGGGCGCAACCAGGCCGCGACCGCGCGGGACGAATTCCGCAAGTATCTCGAGCTCGCGCCGCTCGGAACTCACGCCGTAGCCGCGCGCAAGGCCCTCGCCACGCTGCCGCCATGACCACGCCGCGCCCTCCAGCACCCCGGCTTTCGCTGGCGGATCTGAGGGCACGTTATGTGGACGGCGATCGTGCCCTGCCGGCCGCGATCGAGGCCGCGCTGGTCGCGGATGGACGCGCCGGTGCGCGGGCCATCCTGGCGGCGGTGGCGCGCCGGCGCCGCGCCAACCGCGCCGAAGGGCAGCGCCTGCGCAAGATGCTGCGTTACGAAACCGCGTTGTGGGCCGGCGGGGTCATGCACGTCGCCGGCGTCGACGAGGCCGGGGTGAGCCCGCTCGCGGGGCCGGTCGCGGCGGCCGCCGTCATCTTCGCGCGCGGAACGCGCATCCCGGACGTCGATGATTCGAAGCGGCTCAGCGCCGAGGAGCGCGAGCACCTGGCGCCCGTGATTCGCGAGCGCGCCGTGGCCTGGTCGGTCGCCTACACCGAGGTCGATGAGATCGACTGCATCAACATCTACTGGGCGGGGATCGCGGCGATGCGGCGGGCGGTCGAAGCGCTGGCGCCCGCGGCCGAGCACCTGCTGATCGACGCCCGGCGCCTGCGCGACGTGCCGCTGCCGCAGCAACCGATCATCAAGGGCGACACCAAGAGCTTGTCGATCGCGGCCGCATCGATCCTCGCGAAGACCGCCCGTGATGCGCGCATGCGCGCGCTGGACGCCGTGTACCCGGGTTACGGCTTCGCCCGCCACAAGGGCTACCCGGTGCGCTCGCACTTCCTCGCACTGCGCCGCCTGGGCCCCTGCCCGATTCACCGGCGATCGTTCGCGATCGTGCGCGAGGTGCTGGGCCTGCCGCCGCTGCCGCCGTGGCCGACGCGAAGCCGCTCGGGGGCGGCCCCGGAAACCGCCCCGGAGATCGAGCCCTCGGAAATCGAGCTCGTCGACTGACGCCGCGTACACGCGGGCACCCCGCCCCACCCGGCCGCACTCGACAACCGATGTCGCGTGAAATGCGCCGAAAGTTCCGCGCGCGCCGTTTCCACCGTCGACGACCATGTCGATCGCGTGACACAATGACAGTGGGTCAGGAAATGGAACAGGCGCGCAGGGTGGCTCCTCGGGTGCCCTACGACGAAGCGGTCGCAATCGCCCGCTTCGATGGGCGGGGCCGACTCTATGCGCGCGCCATCGATCTCTCACAGACCGGCGTCCACGTCATCTGCGCCGAGTCGTGCCCGCTGGGCACGGTCGTTCGGTGCACGCTGCTGCTGCCCGGTGGACCGCGCAGCGTCCGCGGGCGGGTGGTGCGCGAGACGGTCTTCGCGCGCGGTGTCGGCCTGGCGATCGCGTTCTCGAACGTCGACGCGGCGACCGCCGCGGCCATCAAGTCCGTGATCGAAGCGCGCCTGAATCAGGTCATGCCCGCCAAGCTTCGCGTCGCCGGCGTCGATCGCGCGTTGCGCTGCGAGGGTCGGCTCGACGACGGAACCGTTCGGCTGACGGCTTCGCTGCCATTTCTGCGCATCGACGGCGGCGTGGACGTCGTGCTGGGCGAGCACGGCGAGATGACCGAGCGGGGCGTGATCAAGAAGATCGCGGTCGACCCGTCGACCTCCGACGGCGTGCCTCGGCTGGCGGTCGACGTCGCGCTCGCTCACGACACGCAGCCCTACGGGGCCAACCGCCATTCGGAGGACACCACCCCGCCGCCGACGCGACTGCCGCCGCCGTGCGGAGCGCCGCTGCCGTCGGTGCTGGTATCGCCGGGGCTGGTCCGGGATGTGCGCCGGGCGGAAGAACGGCCGCCGCGGCGGCGCGTGCACAGCACCGCCGAGATCGCCCGCCGCCCGAACGCCGGCGAATGGGCGTGGTCCGCGCCGCCCGCGGTGGTGAGCCGGCCGATCAAGCACGTGCGTCCGCGCGGTGCGCAGCGCCTCACCGCCCGCATCGGCGTGCTGGGCGCGACGGTGCGCAAGCTGCGGTCGGGATCGTGGGGCTACCTGCTGATGCTGGTGCCGGTCGCGGCCGTGGTCGCGGCGCTGCTGGCGATCTGATCTCGACGGCCGGCGCGTGCCGGCAGTTCTCCGCCTCACCCGCCTCCGCATCCGGCGTGGTACACACCAGCGCATGCACGATGCGGCGCAGGCCGAGCTCGCGGAGGCGAAACGCCGCGTCGAAGAGCTGCGGTCTCAGATCGATCACCACAACTACTGCTACTACGTGCTCGACGCGCCCGAGGTCGCGGACGGCGACTTCGACAAGCTGATGCGCGAGCTGGACGCGCTGGAGAAGAAGCATCCCGAGCTGCTTCTGCCCGACTCGCCCACCCAGCGCGTGGGCGGCGCCGCGGTCACGTCGCTGTTCGCGCCCGTCAAGCATTCCGAGCCGCTGCTCTCGCTGGATAATGCGTTCGACGACGCCGAGCTGACCGCCTGGCGCGATCGCGTGGTCAAGGGCCTGGGCCGCGAGCCCGCCTACGTCTGCGAGCCGAAGATCGACGGTGTCTCCGTGGCGGTGGTCTACGAGAACGGCAAGCTGATCCGGGGCGCCACGCGCGGCGACGGACAGGTCGGCGAGGACGTGACCGCCAACGTGCGGACGATCCGGGGCGTTCCCGCCAAGCTGCGCACGACGACGCCGCCCGAATGGCTGGAGGTGCGCGGCGAGGCGTTCCTGCGCCTGGCCGATTTCGAGCGCATCAACGAGGAGCTGGGCGCGGCCGGCAAGCCGCTGTTCGCGAACCCGCGCAACTCCACCGCGGGCCTCCTGCGCCAGAAGGATCCGAACGTCACGGCGGCCCGGCCGATCAGCATCTACTTCCACGGGCTGGTGAAGATCCTGGGGAAGAAGCTGGCCGGCTACTCGGAGACGCTGGCCTACCTGCGCGAGATCGGGCTGCGCACACACCCCGAGGGCAAGACGTGCAAGGGGATCGAAGAGGTGCGCGCCTACGTCGCCGACATGGGCGAGCGGCGCCACGCGCTGGAGCACGAGATCGACGGCGCGGTGATCAAGGTCGACGGCTACGGCGACGCGCACGAGCTGGGCGCGACGTCGAAGTTCCCGCGCTGGGCGATCGCCTACAAGTTCCCGCCCGAGGAGCAGACGACCATCCTGCGCGACATCCAGGTCAGCGTGGGCCGGACCGGCGCCGTCACGCCGTTCGCGGTGCTGGAGCCGGTGCGCGTCGGCGGCGTGACGATCTCGATGGCGACGCTGCACAACGCCGACGAGGTCGAGCGCAAGGGCGTGCTGATCGGCGACACCGTGGTGGTGCGGCGGGCCGGCGAGGTGATCCCGGAGGTCGTCGCGCCGATCCCCAGCCTGCGCAAGGGAACCGAGCGCAGGTTCGAGATGCCGTCCGACTGCCCGAACTGCGGCACGAAGATCGCGCGCCCGGAAGGCGAGGCGGTCGCGCGGTGCCCGAACCAGCAGTGCCCGGCGCAGATCTGGGGACGCATCGTCCACTTCAGCGGGCGCGGCGCCATGGACATCGAGCACCTGGGCGAGCGGACGGCGGGCGAGCTGCTGGAGAAGAAGCTGATCGCGGATCAGGCCGACATCTTCTTCCTGACGGACGGGCAGATCGGCCAGCTCACGAACTTCAAGGACAAGTCGATCGCCAACCTGCAGGGGGCGATCGCGGCGGCCAAGGACCGCCCGATCGATCGGCTGCTCTACGGCTTCGGCATCCGCCACGTGGGCCAATCGGCGGCGCGCGCACTGGCGGACCACTTCGGATCGATCGACAAGATCGCCGCCGCATCGGCGGAGGAGATCGCGGCGGTCGACGGCGCGGGCGACGTGATCGCGGCGGCCGTGCGCGAGTACTTCGATCGGACCGAGACGAAGGCGCTGATCGAGAAGCTGCGCCGCGCCGGGGTGCGGCTGCAAGACGCCGAGCAGCGGCAGCCGCGCACCGGCCCGCTGCTGGGGAAAACCTTCGTCATCACCGGGACGCTGGAGGCGTTCTCGCGCGACGACGCCAAGGCGCGCATCGAGGCGCTGGGGGGCAAGGTGACGGGCAGCCTGTCGAGCAAGACGGACTACCTGGTCGTCGGCGAAAGCCCCGGCAGCAAGCTGGACAAGGCGACGAAGCTGGGCGTCGCGACCCTCGACGAGAAGGCGTTCGCCGCGCTGCTCGCTGGCGCCTGACCCTCACCCTAACCCTCTCCCCGCTTCGCGGGGCGAGGAGACCAGAGTCAGCCGTTGAGCGAGCGCATGCCGCCTTCGGGGTAGCGGTCGCCGGAGGCGGCGCCGACCGGCGCCGCCGCGTCGAGGCGCGCCAGATCATCCGCGGTCAGCCGGATGTCCGCGGCGGCGATGTTCTCGTCGAGGTGGTTTCGCGCCGTCGTGCCGGGGATCGGCACCACGTCGTCGCCGCGCGACAGCACCCACGCGAGCGCGAGCTGGCCGACGGTGACCTTCTTGTCGTCGGCCACGGCGCGCACGCGGTCGACCAGCGCGCGGTTCGCGGCGAAGTTGTCGCCCTGGAAGCGCGGGTGGTGCTTCCGGAAGTCACTGTCGCTGAAGTCCGCGTCGCCGCGAAAGCGCCCGGTCAGGAAGCCGCGCCCCAGCGGGCTGTACGCGACGAAGCCGATACCCAGCTCGCGCAGCGTGCGAAGAACCTCCGCCTCCGGATCGCGCGTCCACAACGAGTACTCGGTCTGCAGCGCCGAGATCGGATGGGCCGCGTGCGCGCGCCGGATGGTGGGCGCCGATGCCTCCGACAGGCCCAGGTAACGAACCTTGCCGGCGCGCACCAGGTCGGCCATCGCGCCGACCGTCTCCTCGATCGGCACCTTCCGGTCGACGCGGTGCTGGTAGTAGAGGTCGATGTGGTCGACGCCCAGCCGCTGCAGCGAGGCGTCGCACGCCTGGCGCACGTATTCGGGGCGGCCGTCGATCCCCAGCCACTTCCCATCCGCGCCGCGCAGGTTGCCGAACTTCGTCGCCAGCACCACCCGCTCGCGCCGGCCGCGCAGCGCGCGTCCCACCAGCTGCTCGTTGGTGAACGGGCCGTAGACGTCGGCCGTGTCGATGAAGTCGACGCCGCGATCGATCGCGTGGCGGATGGTCGCGATCGCCTCGTCCTCGGACGCCGGGCCGTAGAAGTCGCTCATACCCATGCATCCGAGCCCCAGCTTCGACACCCGGAGGCCTTGCTGTCCCAGCGCGCGCGTGTCCATTCCGGTACCTCTAGGCCCTCCGGCGGGGTCACGCAAGCTCGCGTTCACCATGCTAATCTCAGGTCTTCTCCCCGTCGGACAGGGGATTTGTTAACAAGATTTCCGCGATTCTGTATGTTCCAGCTTAGGAGGCCTGCATGACCCTGAAGCGCCTTGGCTCCCCCGCGCTTGCCTCGCTGGCCTGTTGCGCACTGGGAACCGCGCTGGCGCTGGTCATCCCGTCGTGCGGCGGCTCGTCCGGCGGCGGCGGGCCGGGCGCCGGCGGCGACTCCAGCGGCGCGGCGGGCGACGGACAGGGCGGCACCATGGGCGAGGGCGGGAGCTCCGGTCCAGGTGCGGCCGGCACGACGGGTGCGGCGGGCGCGGCAGGAGGCACCGGCACCGGCAATGGCGGCGCGCAGGCCACCGCGGGCACGACGGGCAGCGGCGGCAGCGTCGCGCCGGCCGGCGACGCCGGCACGATCGGTGCCGCGGGGCGCGGCGGCACGACCGGCGCCGCAGGAACGACGGGCGCCGCGGGACGCGGCGGCACCACCGGCACCGCGGGCGCCGCCGGCGCGGCCGGACGTGGCGGCACCACCGGCGCCGCGGGCACGACGGGCACCGCCGGACGCGGCGGCACCACCGGCGCGGCCGGATCGACGGCCACCTGCGCCGTCGCGGCGGGCGCGAAGTGCAGCGGCGCCCAGACGCCCACGAACATCCCGAACATCTTCGGCTGCAACTTCGCCTGGGGCCGTCAGAACCCGAGCGGCAGCGGTTCGCTCAGCTCGTACAACTACCTGCAGATGGTCGCCTTCTGGGTCGAGAACAGCATCACCTCGGGCGGCACGTACACGACCTGCAACGGCTGCAACTGGCTGTCCAGCCGGGTCAACGGAACGAACCTGATCCCGGTCTACTACGCGTACATGATCGGGTTTTACGGGCACATGAACGGCCTGCCCGATCAGAACCAGAGCCCGAGCGGCTCCAACCTGGCGACGGGCGGCGCGGCGCTGATCAAGGCGAACCGCCAGAAGATCATCGACATGTACAAAAACTACGCGGCCGCCACCTACCAAGTCTGGAAGACGAAGCCGCTGATCTGGTTCCTGGAAGGCGACTTCATCCAGTACGCCGAGGCTTCGCAGGGGAGCCCGCTCACGATGGCCGAGCTCGGCCAGCTGGCCGCGGACATCACCTGCGCGATCAAGAGCAACATGCCGAACGCGGTGGTCGCCATCAACCACACGACCTGGAACGCGAACGACGAGACCAGCAGCTTCTGGTGCGAGATGAAACGCGCCGACTACGACCTGGTCTGGACGACCGGCGTCGGCAACAACGGCAACTACATCGAGTCGGCGGGCGCGGCCGGCTATTACAACTCCGCCACCGCCACCTACCCGTACATTCACACGCTGACCGGCAAGACGATCCTCGTCGACACCAGCTACGGCGCGTCCGGGATGAGCGACAGCTGGTCGAATCAGACCGCCGCCGTGCTGAACAACCACATCACCAACGGCGTCATCGGCGTCAACATCTCGACCAATCCGCCCTCGAACTACCAGACGCTGATCCAGGGCCTGTCGCTGTCGAAGCTGCCCCAGTGCCCCTAGTCTGCCTACCCCTCCCCGTCGGCCACCGACTCCTCCTCGGGCCGCGCCGGTAACAGCAACCGCAGCATCACCGGAAGCACCGCGAGGCCCAGCAACGTCGACGAGATGATGCCGCCGATGACGACGGTCGCCAGCGGCCGCTGCACCTCGGCGCCCGCGTGCGTCGAGATCGCCATCGGGATGAACCCGAACGCCGCCACCGCCGCCGTGGTCAGCACCGGCCGCAGCACCGTGGCGGCGCTGCGCCGGATCTGCTGTTCCAGCGATCCCGCCGTCAGGCCCAGCCGCCGGACGAGATCGCCGGCCATGACGACGCCGTTCAGCACGGCGACGCCCGCCACCGCGATGAAGCCGACCGCCGCCGGGATCGAGAACGGCAGCCCGCGCAGCCGCAGCGCGATCACGCCGCCCACCAGCGCCAGCGGGACGTTGACGAACACCGCGATCGCGTAGCGCAGATCGCCGAACATCAGGAACAGCATCGCGAAGATGACCGCGAGGGCCAGCGGCGCCACGAATCCCAGCCGCTTGCTGGCGCGCGTGAAGTTCTCGAACTGCCCGCCCCACTCCAGCGTCACGCCCTCGGGCAGCGTCACCGCCTGCGCGACCTTGTGGCGCGCCTCGTTGACGAAGCTGACCAGATCGCGCCCGCGCACGTTGACCTCGACCAGCACGCGCCGCTGCAGCGACTCGCGGTTGATGACCGCGGGGCCTTCGGTCTCGCGGATGGTCGCCACCGACGCCAGCGGAACCAGGTGGCCCGTCGACGAACCGACCAGCAACTCGCCGAACGCCTCCGGCGTCAGCGTCGCGGGCGGCAACAACAGCATCAGGTCGAAACGCCGCGAGCCCTCGAAGATCTTGCCCGAGTAACGGCCCACGCGGGACGCCTCGACCACCTCCAGCACGCGATCGGCGCTGATCCCGTAGCGCGCCAGCCGCTGGCGATCGGGTTTGACCTCCAGCAGCGGCAGGCCCAGCACGCGCTGCACGCGCCAGTCGCCCCGCCCCGGAATGTCGCGCACGACCTTGCCGATCTCGTCGGCGGTCTTCTTCAGGACGTTCAGGTCCTGGCCGAACACCTTGATGACCACGTCGGCGCGCGATCCCGCCAGCAACTGGTTCACGCGGTCCTCGATCGGCTGCGACACCGACACGAACGTCGCCGGGACCTCACCCTCGATCGCCTGCTTGATCGCTTCACCCAGGTCGTCGAGATCGTGCGCGGTCTTCCATTCCTCCTTGGGCGCCAGCTTCACCATCACCTCGGTCTCGTCCTGACCCACGGGATCGGTCGCCACCTCGGCGCGCCCCGTCCGCGTCACCACCGACTTCACCTCGGGGAAGCGCGCCAGAACCTCCTCGACCTCGACGCCCAGACGCTGTGCCTCGCTGATCGAGATCGACGGCAGCCGCTTGATGTCCAGCGACAGCTCGCCCTCGTCCAGGCGCGGGACGAACTCGGCGCCCAGCGACGTCGCGACGACGCCGCTCCCGATCAGCGCGAGCGTGGCCACCGCCAGCACCGGCCGCGGCCGACCGAGCGTGCGCTCCAGGAACCGATCGTAGCCGCGGCGCGCGCGACCAAAGAAGCCCTTATTGACGTCGTGCTTGTGGGCAGCAGCGCCCAGCATGGTGGCGGCCAGCGCCGGGAACGCGGTCAGCGAGAACACCAGCGCGCCGCCCAGCGCCAGCGCGACGGTGATCGCCATCGGCTTGAACATCCGGCCCTCGACGCCTTCGAGCGCCATCAGCGGCAGGTAGACCAGCAGGATGATCAGCAGCGAGAACGCCACCGGTCGCGCCGCCTTGCTCATCGACTGCGCGACCAGGTACGCGACGTCCTCGCGCGTCTTCGCCTTGCGCACCGCGATCTCGACCAGCGCCACCTCCAGCATCACGATCGCGCCGTCGACGAGCAGGCCGAAGTCGATCGCGCCCAGCGACATCAGGTTGCCGGTCACGCCCAGGCGCACCATCCCCAGCAGCGCGATCCCCATCGACAGCGGGATCGCCAGCGCCGCGATCAACGCCCCCCGCAGGTTGCCCAGGGTCAGGAACAGCACCACCGCGACCAGCAGCGCGCCCTCCGCCAGGTTGATGGCGACGGTCTTGAGCATGCGGCCGATGAACTCGGCGCGGTCGTAATACGAGCGAATCTCGACGCCCTCGGGCAGCTCCTGCTGGATCTCGGCGAGGCGCTTCTTCACGGCGTGCACGACCTCGCGCGAGTTGGCGCCCGTCAGCATCATCACCGTCCCGGCGACGATCTCGCCCTCGCCGTGCTTGGTGACGGCGCCGAAGCGCAGCGCCGGCCCGATCCGCACCTCGCCGACGTTCTTGATCAGGACCGGCGTGCCGTCGGCGTCCGACGTGACGACCGTGTTCTCGATCTCCTCGACGCTGTGGAACTGGGCGTCGGCGCGGATGACGAACGATTCGCGGTTCTTCTCGATGTAGCCGGCGCCGATCGCCGCGTTGTTCTTCTCAAGGATGCTCTGGATGTCGCCCAGCGACAGCCGGTAGCCCGCCAGCCGCTTCGGATCCAGCACGACCTGGTACTGCTTCGCCTCGCCGCCCATGCCGTTGACCTCGACGACGCCCGGGACGGCGCGCAGCTTGATCGCCACCACCCAGTCGAGCAGCGTGCGCAGCTCCATCGGCGTGTGCTTCTTCGACGCCAGGTAGAACTCGTAGATCTCGCCCAGCCCCGTCGACACCGGGCCCAGCTCGGGCCGGCCGTAGCCCGGCGGGATGTCGTTCTCCGCCAGCTTCAGCCGCTCGCTGACCATCTGCCGTGCGAACCAGACGTCCACCCCTTCCTGGAAGACGACCGTCACGGCCGACACGGCCGTCCGGCTGATCGACCGGATCTCGTCGACGCGCGGCATGCCGTTCA
>Ga0070688_100001449_pt1 | contig 11796 bp, 6 predicted proteins | sample KBSS13HmetaG_FD_64679 | JGI IMG/M metagenome (GOLD analysis project Ga0070688, IMG submission 64679) | Switchgrass rhizosphere microbial communities from Kellogg Biological Station, Michigan, USA - KBS S1-3H metaG | ecosystem: Host-associated > Plants > Roots > Rhizosphere ...
CCACGGTTGCGCTGACTGCGTTCGAAGGCATGGGGGGAATTGGAAAGTCCGTCCTGGCGCTGACGCTTTGCCACGACGACGCCATCCAGGAGGCGTTCCCCGACGGCGTCATCTGGGTGGCGATCGGTAAGGAGTCGACCGTTGGTGCGCCGGCGCGCCTTCGGGAAGTGGGCCGGGCCTTGAACGATGAGCGCGGCGACTACGAAAGCGACTTGGCAGCAAGAAATTCCTACCGCGCGCTCATCGCCACCAAAGCCGCTCTCATCGTGCTCGACGACGTCTGGTGCGCGATGGACATGGAGCCGTTCCTGGCCAGCTCGACGGGCTCGCGGATTCTCTTCACGACCCGCGATGCGTCGATCGCGGCCTCGGTCGGCGCCGAGGTGCACCGCGCCGAACTGCTCTCTCCGAGCGAAGCGCTGAACGTCCTGGCCCGCTGGTCCAACACGGACAAGAATGTGCTTCCTTCGGAAGCCTTGGACTTGATCAGTGAATGCGGCCGCCTCCCGCTGGCGATTTCGATGATCGGCGCCATGTTGCGTGAGAAACCGCGCGAGTACTGGACGCTCGTGCTGAAGCTTCTCCGCGACGCGGCGCTCGAGTCGATTGCGGCGGACGTTCCGGGCTACGCCCACAGGAACCTCCACCACGCCATTCAAGTCAGCGTCGATGCGCTCGACGTGGAGGCGCGACGCTGCTATCTCGCGCTGGCGGTCATGCTGGAGGACATGACGATCGATCCGGAAATCCAGCAGGTCCTGTGGAACGCCGCCGAGATGGACGCGTTGCGGACGGCCGAGCAGTTCATCAACCTGTCGCTGGCGCAACGCGATCGGCGGGCGCGCAGCATCCGGTTGCACGACCTGCAACTCGACTACACACGAGAACAAGTGAAGGACAAACAGGGTCTGACCCTGATTCACGGAGCGGTTCGCCTCTCGTCATCCGCGATCGAGACAGATCCCGACCAGTTTGCCGGGCAACTAGTCGGACGCCTTCTCCCCTACGCAACGCAGCCGGGGGTTAAGGCCTTCTCGAGCTCGGTGATCGCCGGTACACATCGTTCGTGGCTGCGGCCGCGTACCGCCTCGCTTTACCCGCCCGGCATCGGGCTGGTGCGCACGCTAGCCAATCGGGCGGCTGACGTGGCCATAACCGCCAATGGCGATCGCGCGGTCTCCGCGGACCGCAACGACCTGAAAATCTGGGATCTCGAAACAGGCCGCGAACTCCATCGGCTCGAGAGCCACACGGCGCCGGTGAACGGCGTGGCCATCACGGCAGACGGGAAGGTCGTCGTCTCGGCGTCCGACGACCGGACACTGAAAGTATGGGGTCTTGAAACCGGCACGTTCCTCCGCACGCTGAACGGTCATGCTGGGACGGTGAACGACGTCGCCCTCACAGCCGATGGGCGCGCCCTCTCGGCGTCCGAGGACAAGACGCTCAAGCTCTGGGACGTGGAAACCGGAGCGCTCATTCGTTCGCTCGAAGGCCACTCGGGCTCCGTGAATGCCGTGGCCATTTCCGCTGACGGGCGTCGTGCCTTCTCCGCGTCCTACGATCACACCCACAAGGTGTGGGACGTCGAAACGGGCGCCGTGCTCCATTCCCTGGAAGGCCATTCGGGCCGTACCAACCCTGTGGCCATCTCCGTCGATGGGCTCGTCGGCATTTCCACATCCGACGGGGGCGCGGTCAAGGTGTGGAACCTGCGGAGCGGCACCGTCATTCGTCTGCTCGAAGGGCACTTGGCGGATGTGAACGGTGTCGCAATCACGCCAGACGGCCGCCGCGTCCTCTCCGGCTCCTGGGACAGGACGCTCAAGCTGTGGGATCTGAAGACCGGGCAGGTGCTGCGCTCGCTCGACGGTCATGCGAGTTTCGTGACGGCCGTGGCGTTGACCGGCGACGGCCGCCACGCCGTTTCCGCGTCATGGGACTCGACCGTGAAGATCTGGGATCTCGAAGCCGACGTCGGCCATCGCTCGCAGGACGGCCACACCGATTTCGTGAGCGCCGCTGCCGTCTCCACCGACGGCCGGCGCGTGGTTTCCGCGTCGCACGACCACACGCTCAAGGTGTGGGACCTCGACGCCGGTGTAGTGCGTCGCTCGCTCGAAGGCCATTCGGACTCGGTGAATGCGGTCGCCATGACGGCTGACGGCCGCCGCGCCGTATCGGCCTCGGCGGACCGGACGCTCAGAGTGTGGGACCTCGAACCGGGCACGCTCCTTCATGCGCTCGAAGACCACCGCGACGAGGTAACGGCCGTCGCCGTCACCGCCGACGGGCGCTGGGCCGTCTCAGCCTCTCAAGACAGCACGCTCAAGGTGTGGGACCTCGCCACCGGCGCGCTGCTACGCACGCTCGTAGGCCACTCCGAATCGGTGCGCGCGGTAACCATCACGAGCGAGAAGCGTGCGGTTTCCGTGTCCAACGACGACACGCTCAAGGTGTGGGATCTGGAGACCGGCGCCCTGCTTCGCTCGATCGAGAATCGGGGTCTGCCGAGCGCCGCCGCCGTTTCCGCCGATGGACGGCGCTTCGTATCCGGTGCCTACGACATGACGCTCACGGTCTGGGATCTGGAGCAGGGGATGATCCTTCAGACGCTCACGGGGCATTCCGACTTCGTGAACGTCGTGGCCATTTCCGCCGACGGCCGGCGCGCCGTCTCGGGTTCGCAGGACGGCGTGCTGAAGTCGTGGGATCTCGAGGTCGGCCGCGAGCTCCCGCTCGCCGGGCATTCGGAATCGCTGCGCGACCTGGCGGTCTCCGCCGACGGCGGCTTTGCGGTCTCGGCGTCCCAAGACAAGACCGTGAAGGTCTGGGATCTGGAGACTGGCACGCTGCTCGGCGCGTTCACGTGCGACGCCACGCCTTCGGTCTGCGTCTTCGCCACCTCGCAGCTCGTTTTGGCTGGCGACTTCACCGGCCAGATCCATCTCCTGGCTGTCGAGCGGGGCGATCTCGTCTAGCTCACCTGTGGCTACCAGAAACGTCGTGCCCACGGTGACGTTTCGCTGCTCTTTGTCCTTGTGATCCTCGAGCACGATCGTCGACGACTCGTCCACGTCGCCGTCACCGAGCATCCAACCGGGCCTGGACGGCACAACAGCTTCGCAATGCCTTTTCGGAGCACGAGACACCGCGGTATCTCCTCCACGATCGCGATTCGGTCTTTGTCGACGTGGCAATCACCATCGCGGGAATGAATACGCAGACCGTTCGTACGGCGCCGCGATCCCCGTGGCAGAACGCGTATGTGGCGCGGGTCATCGGCTCGATCCGACGCGAGTGTCTGGATTATGTGATCGTGATGAACGCGGCGGGACTGCACCGCGTCCTTCTGGACTACGTCATGTACTACTGCGTTCACGGACACACCTGGCGCTCGACAAGGACACGTCGTGCCCGCGTCCGGTCACACCGCCGTCAACCGGTCGCATCATTGCCATTCCGGAATTCGGTGGTCTGCATCACCGTTTCGACCGCATCGCCGCGTAGCCGTTGCACCGTCAATCACGCTACTGCCGACCGTACCCCGGTCCGTTCAGCATGTCTGCGTGGCAGTGAATTGCTGCAGATGTCAGCGATCTTTAGAGCACTGGTCGGGCGTAGGCGAGGACTCGCACCCGCGTTGGAGGCTTCGAAATGGAAGTGTCCCCTCTCGTTTCAACTTTTCAGTAGGCACAGGGTATTGGGTCAGTTGAAATCGGCCAGGGCCAAGTGCGGCTCTGCGGTGTCTAAGGCGCTGGAGGGGATTCGTGACCACAGTGCTGCTCGCCACGATCCTCAGCATGGCCGGTCCGTTCGTGTTGGCGACCCAACAGGACCAGCAAGCGGCCAAAAGCCCATTCGTAGGTAGCTGGTCAGCCGATTTGTCGCAGTCAAGGCTCGACCCCAAGTTGCCCCTCAAGGGGGCTGACATCACGATCAGCGTGACTGGCAACGTCATCACGCTTGCGAGTTCAGTGGTCATGCCAAGCGGGGAAACGATACAAGAGCGGGAGACACTCCGGGCCGACGGAACTGAAACGGCAGGCACACTGACGACGGGGTGGTGCACGTGGCGAACTGGGTAGGCTCGAACGTTCTTGCACTCATCACTAAGAAAGGGAACCAGAACATCGCCCTGATCACCTATGAGGTATCTACCGACGGCCAGACGCTCACCGCGCGAACCTCTGGGCTCATAGAACAGGTGGTCATATTCAAACGGCGCGAGTTGTAACGAGTCCAAACGGATTTCAAACTGATCCACTACCGGTCGGTCTTCCTCGTCCTTGAGCATCTGTTCCAAGGTGACACATCGGACGCCAAGCTTCGAGCACGCCACCGGTCTCTTCCTGCTGGGCCGCCTCCTGGTCTTATTGGTGACTTCTGAACCGCGCGAGACTCGGTGGGTTACACCACGATTACGGCGTGGAATGCACGGCGGCGTGAATTCTGAGCAGCACAGGTCGATGCGTCATTGATCAGATATTTGTTGATCGAGACATTGGCGTCGCGCTCAACCGGGATGTCCCAGTACCACTGCACCATATCGTAGGCGGTGAAATTCGTCGCCATGGCTGGATCTTCCGCTCGTGGACTGTGGGTGATCTGTTGTTCCGCATCGCGCCGTCTCGCGTCCGAGACCTCCAAGAGGCGACAGTTCGATGAGAGGCAAACTTGGTCATATCAATCGTGCCGTCGCTGCGATTCTTGCGCTCGTCTGGGCCTGCGCTGGAATTGTAGGACTAGTCGCTGCGTACGCCTATGGTCGTTGGATCCTGGCTCTCGCCGCCCTCTTTGCACTTTGGTATGCCGTTCTTTGGGCTCGCGTTGCCGCCCGTGCGCGTGTGCTGACCTGGAAAAAGATTGCTGTGCCATGGCGTGCGCGCCTAGCCCGTTCGACGCTCCCGAGGGGAGCGGCGGCGGATTGATCGGGCGCGTCACTGCAAATTGGCGATCCCGTGTGCGTGAGCCTTGCTCGTGTTGAGATGGAAGGGCGCATCGAAGCGTCGAGGCGTCCACATTCCTGGTCCGCATCGGTCGTCTATCTTCTTGCAGGCCGATACGATCTGGCGCTGCCTACCCCGCACGTCACCTGAACGCAGCGCCGAGCAGCGCAAACACGAATGCTCCCGCAAAGCTCAAGATGATCAGCGCCGGGATCGATGCAATGGCCCACTTGAGCATGAACGCAACCATCGAGCCGATTGGCATGTTGATGTCCACGACGCGCACTCGGACGGGGGAAGCTGAGCCGCCTTAGCGGCCAGCATGCGCTCGTATTCCAACTGCGCGGGCGAGGTGGGGCGAGAGCGTCGGGCGTTTGGCTGTCGGTGGTCATCGCGGTCCTTCGTCGCAGCCCAACTATAGTGGGTGTCCGGGCACGGATTGACTTCACAGCTCGAACGCTCGAATCACCGGTTCGAGTGTGTCGGCGCTGCCCTCATGTTTCTGTCTCGACAACGTCCAACGAATCCCTTGCTAATCGCCCTGGCTCTCCAGTTGCTCGCCATCGTGCGTGCCGCGTCGATCTCGGTCACCAGTTCTGATCGAATCAGGTCGCGTGGATACCACGCGCAGACTTCGACGCGTCCCGCGACACCACGATAGAGACCGCACTCACTGTGTTGCCAGTGGATCTACGGAGCGGATCGCCGCGTCTCCCAGTCTGAGCTAGAATCCGTCTCGCACATCGTCGGAAGAGCTGCCAAATGAACAATCTGCGAGTTGTCTCGCTGCTCACTGTGCTCCTTTCAGGCTCCCTTCCAGCACACGCTCAGTGGCTTAAGCATCCGACCGTTGGCATCCCGCGCACAGCAGATGGAAAGCCGGATCTAAACGCGCCGGCTCCGAAATTTCCGGATGGCACCCCCGATTTGTCCGGGTCTGGAATCAGCCACTCGAGCCCGCATACGGTGTGGACATCACTGCTGACCTCCGTCCAGAGGACGTCAAGCCTGCCGCATCGAGGCTCTACGATCAACGATTCAGGGAATTTGGCAAGGACGATCCGGGAAATGTTGGGTGCCTACCATCCGGAACCCGGCACATCCTCGGCGGTCTGACCGCCGGTCGCGTTCGCATCGTGCAAACACCACTCTTGATCGCCATGCTGTTCGAGGATCTTGCTCACCGGCAGATTCACTTGGACGGCCGACAGTTACCCGACGATCCCAACCCCAGTTTCATGGGTTATTCCGTTGGCCGCTGGGAGGGTGACACGCTCGTCGTCGAGACAAGCGGCTTCAACGGACGGACGTGGCTGGACCTTGGAGGACACCTCATACTGAACAACTGAAGGTCATCGAACGGTTTCGGCGCGTCAACTTCGGTCGCATCGAAAGGCAGGTCACGCTCGTTGATGAAGAGTTCTACAGGCAGCCGATTGTCGTGAACTCTCAGATGAACTTCGCTGCGGATACCGACACGCTGGAATACGTCTGCAACGAGAATCCCAAAGAGTCGTCCGCATTTGGTGGGTCGGACGAAACGGGAGCGGAGCGTGGTCGTGCCGCCCGACGTTCTGCGGCGTTACGTCGGGACATATGAAGACGTGAACGGGCTTAACATCCATGAGTTCACCGTTTCACTGGAGAACGGGCAACTGTTCCTGGCATTTAACGGCAAAGGTCGTGTCCAGATGGTGCCGATGTCAGAAACCACATTCAGTGCTCATTTTCCCGGGACGGTTCAATTCGTGTCGGATGCGTCCGGCAACGTGACGCACCTTCTTTCAATGAGCGCAGAAAACACCCGCCGCTTCGACCGGGGCGATGAGCGCCCGGCACATGAATGCACTGCGGAAATCGCCGGAGCGTGGCGCAAGGTCCGCAGCCAAGGGGATCAGCTCGGCTCGATCTCGAGATGGAATGCTTTCGGATGGCGCTATTGCAGGTGAGCGAAATACGGACGATTCACAATCACTGAAAGCGATCCGAGTGGCCGACCGACGGCCAGTGGCTACTAGAGAGTCGGTGCGGCTTGTGACGATGGAGGTTGCACGCGCGTTCCGAATAGGCTTGACTCATCGTGTCCGCCGTCGTTTCAGTGCTCTACTCACTGCGGTTCTTGGTTAGTTCACGCGCGTCGCTGCACCTGGAGATCGTCGTCCTTCGACACCAGCTCGCCGCGTACGACATCATGCGCGATGGGCGCACGGACGACGAACTTGGGGCGGACTACTTTGACAAACGCCGCCGAGCGCGCCGTCCGTCGGCATGTCCGGCAACTCGAGGCTTGAGGGTTCCTGGTCACCATCGAAAAAGCGGCGTAGCTGATTACGCGGCAAATTTCTGAGCAGGACAGGGTGTACGGCGCGTATCGGTTCAGCGTTAGTCCTGTAAGGAGCGCGCGTCCACCAAGCTGCTAGTTCGCGCGCCACACCCGTCGAGCTGTGGCTGCGATTTCAGCTGTCAACTTCGCTGCCGTGTTCTTGTTTGGGAGCGAGTGCCATGCGCGAGAAATCATCGGTAATCTTGTACGCCGTTGGTTTGATCGCATGCGGACTGAGTGCCGTTGCCTACGCTGAGCCGACCGCGCGGTCTCGACGTGTCGCGGCGATGATCTGCATGACGCCCCTCTGCGGTAGTGCCGTCACCGACGGTTCTCCTATGAGTCTGAATAGAACGCGTACTGCGGAGGACCGAAGCACCCTCACGTCAAGCCTATCAGCTGCCTCGACGTTCGGCGCACCGAGCGCCGTGGTCGCGGCGGGTCTCAGTCGACCTGCGCCAAGGACCGCATTCGCTTTCGTCGGCGCGCAGACGACTGACGTCTTGACGATCGACTCTCCTCCATGGACTGGCACCGTTGGTTTCATTTCGCTCAACTACAAGATGAATGGCTCGATCGGCGAATCCGGAATCGTCAACAAGCGTGCCGCGCGTGCGGCGGCGCCGATGAAGCCAGGCGGGCTGCGCACAACCGGGCCAGCTTTCGATTCCCCACCGGTCCAGGGCACGGCCAGGCCCATATCAGCCCGCCTCGGGCAGGAGTTCGACGTTCGCATCGGCGAGACGGCGGCCATTGCCGACGAACCACTGACTGTCACCTTTGAGCAGGTCGTCGAGGATTCGCGGTGTCCTGCGAATACGACGTGCGTTTGGGCCGGCACCGCGGTTATACGCCTGGGACTTCGCGTCGGGGAGACCGCCCGCGGGACGGTGAACCTCCAGACGCTATCGGAGGCCGAGGCAGAGGCTGTGTTCCAGAAGTACCGATTGCGCCTGGTCAGGCTGGCACCGACACCCAGAGACAGCAGCCGTATTCCGGCCGAGCAATATGTGTTGACGTTAACGGTCCGCAGACTTGAGTAGAGGTTGTCATGAGGACTGACTCTCGCCCTCCGCGATCTCGTGATGTCCGTCGGTTCGTCTTTGTCACGCTGTTGATTACCGTCGCTGTCGTCGATTTCGATCTTGGGGCGCAACGCGCTGATCAACCGGCGCCACCTGACTTTGACGTGCGGACGACGAGGGATGCAGTCGCCTCGGCATACATAACGCGCTTCGCAGTTCTTCAGACGTCCAGGAGCGTTGCCGATCTGAGCGGGACACAGGCCGCGGGTTTGGCGCGGCTGCAGTCCGACATCGGAGCAGTCGAAGTGGTGACCAACGCTGAGTTGGGAATACCAGAAGTCGTGAGCAGGACGCCTGGCGGCGGGTTTCTCACGGCACCGTCCGCCGATCGTGCCGGTGCCATGCGCGCGTTTCTCTCGGCGTACGCCGACGCGTATGGCCTTCTGCCGGGACAGGCGGAGAGCCTGGAGCTCGTTGCCGACTATGCGAACCCAGCTGGGAACATGGCGTGGGTCGAATTCGAGCAGCGGTTCAACGGATTGCCAGTTTTCGGTGGCCGGATTCGGGGCGGCTTCACGGCACGGGGCGAGCTCGCGCGGACGACGGGCGTACTCGCCGCAGGCCTCGACGCGGCACAGCTCGCCACCGTGCCCACTCTGACGGCCGCGCAGGCGGTGTCGCGGGCCGCCGCGAACGTTGGCTGGAGCGTTGCAGCGGATGCGCTCGTGCAGACGGCCAGCGACGACGGCCGCGTGACGTTCGCCCGCGCGTCGATGTCGGATGACGCAAAGGCGTGGCTCCTGTACTTCCCTCTCGCGTCAGGCGCGGCTCGCTTGGCGTGGGCCACCGAAATCTGGGGCGACCCCGACGTTTTTCTGATCCTGCTCGACGCTGAGGACGGATCGGTCCTGTTCCGCAAGAACCTCACGAATTATCAGACGCAACCAGCGACCTACCGCGTCTACGCAGCCGACAGCCCGGCACCGCTGTCGCCAACCCCGGTGCTGCCCGGCGAAGGCACCCAGGCACCGTTCATCGCACCGACGGTCCAGACGCTCGTCGGCAACGAATCACCGAACACGTTCAACAACCTGGGATGGATGACCGATGGCACCTCCCTCACGGATGGCAACAACGTGGAGGCTGGCATCGATCGCGATGGGACTGACGGGGTCGACGGACCGTTCATCTGCACGCCCTTCTTCAGCCGCGTCTGCGATGTTCAGTTCGACCCCCGGACCGATGAACCACTCACAATGCCCTATCAGAATGGCGAAGTGGTGGACACGTTTTACTGGACGAATCTCTACCATGACCGTCTCTATCGGCTGGGGTTTACGGAGGCAGCGGGCAATTTTCAGAACAACAACTTCGCACGTGGCGGGAGAAGTGGCGATCGGATCAGGGCCGAAGCGCAGGACTCCTCGTCAATCAATAACGCCAACTTCGTCACGCCGCCCGACGGCGGGCGAGGCCGCATGCAGATGTACATTTTCCCCGGCCCCGCGCCGGATCGATCCTCGGGCCTGGATCACGACGTACTCCTCCACGAGTTGACGCACGGCACCTCCAACCGCCTCCACAACAACGCAGCCGGGCTCACGACGGCAATGTCCGCCGGCATGGGCGAAGGATGGTCCGACTTTTACGCACGAGCGCTGCTCTCGACCGCCGACGAGGATCCCGACGCGGTCTATACGACGGGCGGCTGGGTCACCTACCAGCTCGCGACGGGTTACACCGACAACTACTACTACGGGATCCGGCGCTTTCCCTATGCCAGCATCAGCAACCTCGGCGCGAACGGGCGACCGCACAACCCGCTCACCCTCGCCGATATCGATGCCGCGCAAATCAACACCACTGACGGAGCGTATCCGCGCAACCCGCTCATCCCCAATACGGCTCTCGAAGTGCACAACGTCGGAGAGGTCTGGGCCAGCGCGCTCTTCGAGGTGCGGGCGCGCTTCATCAGGCGCCTGGGTTGGGCCGCCGGCAACGAGCGGATACTCCAGTTTGTGACCGACGGCATGAAGCTCGATCCGATCAACCCGACGCTGTTGCAGGGCCGCGATGCGATCCTCGCGGCGGCCGATGCTGGCGGCGGCACCGCCGCAGACAGGGTCGACATCTGGTCTGGCTTTGCCGCGCGCGGCATGGGCGCCAGCGCCCAGATTCTCAACGCGACCGTTGGCCAGGTGGTGCAGGCCTTCGACATGCCGGGCATTACCCGCGCCGGCGCGACGCTCGTCTCGGAATCCATCCCGAACGGGAGACTGGATCCCTACGAGATGGTGTCGATGGCGCTCTGCGTGACCAACGCCGGCGTGGCGACCAGCGGCAGCGTAACCGGGACGTTGCTGGCAACGGGCGGCGTGCGGTCGCCATCTGGCCCGCAGTCGTACGGGGCAATCGCGCCGGGCGAGACGGTGTGTCGCACGTACACGTTGACTGTGGCCGCCGCATGCGGTGCCTCACTGACGGCAACGCTGCAGACGCAGGAGACGGATGGGGCGACGCGAAACCTCAACTACCCGTTCCAGGTCAGCGTAGCGTCCTACTTCAGCCAGGACTTTGACGCCGTGACACCGCCGGCGCTGCCGAGCGAGTGGACCACGAGCACACTGAGCGGCGCCGCGAACCCATGGGTGATCACCCCCGGAGCATCGGACTCGCCGTTCAATCATGCGTTTGTCGCCGATCCCGTCGGCATCACCGACAATGTGCTGGTCAGCCCGACGATCGCGGTCCCGCCCGGTGTGTCGCGGTTGACCTTCCGGCACCTGTTCGCCCTGGACACCTTGTTCGACGGCGGTGTCCTGGAGATTGCTATCGGCGGCGGACCGTTCCAGGACATCCTCGCTGCTGGGGGCACTTTCACGTCCGGAGGGTATTCGGCAACACTCAACGGTGTCGAGGGTAACCCTCTCGGTACCCGGCCGGCATGGACGGGGAGCTCGGGCTTCGCCTATCTGACGACCGCCGTCACGATGCCGGCAGCTGCGGCGGGACAGAACGTCGTCCTGCGCTGGCGCATGGGCACCGGTTTGACCGTCGCCGGCACGGGTTGGTCTGTCGATTCCATCGTCCTATCCAGCTTCGCATGTATCGTCCCGCCGTCCGGCGATATAGATGGAGACCGCAAGAGCGAGATCACCGTGTACCGGCCGGGGACCGGTGAGTGGCTGACACGGTACTCGTCGACGGGATATGACGCGTCTGACGTGTTTCAGTGGGGCCTCGCCGATGACGTGCCAGTCAGCGGCGACTTTGATGGTGATGGAAAGCTGGATCTGACCGCTTTCCGACCAGTGACCGGTGAGTGGTATATCCGCTACTCCTCGTCGGGATATGGCGCGTCTGCGGTGTTTCAGTGGGGTCTCGTCGATGACGTGCCGATCATCGCCGACTTCGATGGCGATGGCAGAGCCGATCTCACTGTCTTTCGTCCCGCGACCGGCGAGTGGTTCATCCGGTACTCGTCGACCGGGTATTCACT
>Ga0070688_100001451_pt1 | contig 11794 bp, 8 predicted proteins | sample KBSS13HmetaG_FD_64679 | JGI IMG/M metagenome (GOLD analysis project Ga0070688, IMG submission 64679) | Switchgrass rhizosphere microbial communities from Kellogg Biological Station, Michigan, USA - KBS S1-3H metaG | ecosystem: Host-associated > Plants > Roots > Rhizosphere ...
GCCGATCGAGGAATCGCCCGGCGACGACGTGTACACCGGCACGCCGAACTCCCACGCTGCCGCGAGCAGCGAGCGATGCTTCAGGCCCAGCTTGTCTTCGCGGGCCCGTAGGTACTTCCCACAGAGGAAGTGGAACTCGGCGGTGCTCATCGTGCGCTGGAACTCGGGACCCGAGATGATCTCGCGGAAGAAGGCATCCGTGTCGAGCAGGACGTGGTAATCGAAGAAAATGTCGTAGATGCGCACGACCCCCTTTTCGCGCAGCTCCACGTCGTCCACCTGGAACGTGCCCTGGTGCATGCTCAGGCCCAATCCGAAGTGGGCATCGTGGTAGAGGTTCGCGCCGGTGGACACGATCCAGTCCACGAAGCCGGCCTCGAGCAGCGGGATCAACGCGCTCATGCCGAGCCCCGCGGGCGTGAGCGCGCCGGTGATCGACAGCGCCACGGTGACGTCGTCCTCCAACATGCGCTCGGTGAGGAGCCGCGCGCCCTCGCGCAGCCGCGCGGCGTTGTAGGCGAGGAACGCCGAGTCGATCAGGTCGGCAGCGCTCTCGCGCCCGGTGATCGCGGGCGGATCGATGCGCTTGCCGCTCAGGTGGCGGTGGGAATTATTGGAAGCGGGCATGGAAGGCCTCGGAGGTGCAGACGAAAGGGTGCGAACCTGCAGCATACCCTCGCCGCCCAGAAGCCGTGAAGCCCCGGCGGCGATCTCGCCGGGGCTTCACGATCCTGCGCGGGGCCGCATGCTTTCAGCGCGGCCGCACGTCCTCGCTCGGCTGCGTGTCGCCCGTGATCCCGGGATCATCCGGCGCGAGCGCTGCGCCCACATCCAGCGACCCGGCGCCGAAGGCGTGGCCGTCCGCGTTGACGTGGCCGGCGGTGCTCCCGAGGCGCGCGAGCATGTCGCCGCGTGTCCAGCCCGGATGCAGCTCGGCCAGCAGCGCGCACGCCCCGGCCACGAACGGCGACGACATGGACGTGCCGCTCCACAACCGGAACTCGCCTCCGGGATAGGTGCTGCGCACCGCGACGCCCGGGGCCGCGAGCGCCACGTTCGCGCCGTAGCTGCTGAAGCTCGCGGCATTGCCGTCGGTGTCCACCGCGGCGATGGCGCTCACCCAGGGAGAGCCGGCGGGGAACTCCACCGGAGTGTCGCTGCCCCAGTTGCCCGCGGACACGACGACCACGATGCCCTGGCCCTCGGCGTCTTGGAGCGCGCGCTCGACCGCCACGGATCGCTGGAGGGCGCCGAGGCTCAGGTTGATCACCTTGGCGCCATGGTGCATCGCCCAGCGCACACCGGCCACGACACGGAGCAGGTCGCCGACGCCGTCCGCATCGAGCACCCGCACCGCGAGGAGCCGCGCCTCGGGTGCCACGAGGTGAACGATGCCGGCCACGTGCGTACCGTGCCCGAATGCTTCGTCCACCTGGCCGTCCCCGTCGTTGTCCAGGCCATCGGGCATGTCGGTCGGGTTGTCGTCGTGGTCCACGAGGTCCACACCCCCGGCGTACACCCCGCTGAGCAACGGATGGTTCGGGTCGATGCCGGTGTCCAGGATGGCCACGGTCACGCCGCGGCCAGTCGCGACCGCCTGCGCGGCCCCGAGGTGGAGCGCCGCGGCTGCCGGCTGCCCGGCGAACGCCTCGGGAGTCTCCAAGCCATCGTCGAAGGCGAAGCTCTGCTGGCGGGATTCCGCGGTCTCGAGCCAACCGTTGGGCTCGACGGTCACCACGCTCGAGTCGCTCGCGAGCATCTGCTGGAAGTCCACCAACCCCTGACCCGGGCCGGGTCTCAGCGTGGCGACCTGGGCCCCGGGCGCGCTCTCCACGACCACGGCGCCATAGCGCGATGCCAGCGCCTCCGCGTCGGCTCCGGCCACGAGCGTCACCACGACTTCCGAGCCGCTCACATCGTTCGTCCGTGCGCCGGCGCCGGCCCGCGCCGGGGCGACCGGGGTCGTGAGCGATCGGCCGCAGGAGCCGGCGCCGAACGCGAGCAGCGAGACGATGACGAGCGTCGTGATGCAGCGATTCAAACCGGGGGAGCATGTCATGCGGGGCATGGCGACCTCAGGAGCGCTGCCGATGTCGGGCTCGATTCCCCACGGTGGCATTCGGGGGATCGGTGGCCCTCGTGGCAGGAGGCGAGGGCAGGTGAACCGCCGTCGATGCGATCCGGATCGAGGCGGCGGGCAGGGAATGATTCGGGTTCGGTCCCGGCGCGGTCCGCGAGCACCCCGGGACCACCCAGCACGGCGAACGCCGCCCAGTCGATCGGGTGCTCGCCGTCGCGAGCTTGGGCCGCCTGGGCCTGCGCGAGCGAGCTGGCGAGCGCCGTGCCCTCGGCGAGTCGCGAGTACAGATCGGACATGAGGCGGGCCGTGGCCCTGTCGTCCACGTCCCATTGCGCCGCGACCACGGCGGCGGCGCCGGCGAGCATGAACGCGCGCGCCAGGCCGAACCACTCCTCTCCCGGGCGCAGGAGCGCGCGTGCCGTGTGACAGGCGGAGAGCGTGACCCAGCGCGCCGAGAGCGAGAGATCGGTGAGCTCGCCCGCGAGCAGCCAGCGGTCGTGCAGCCGCAGGCCGGAGGCCTCGGGCGCGTCGGCTCGCCACCCGCCGTGGCCCGCGAAATGGATCCAGTCCGCGCCGGGGGCGAGCTCGAGGAATCGCCTCACGGTGGCGTCGGGGCCGGCGAGCACGGTGGCGCTCGGGAACGCCGCCGTCACCGCGGCGGTCTCGCTCGCCACGGCGGAGAGTTCGCCGGCATCCACCGCCACGACCAGCGGTGCGCCGGGCGCAGCCGGGTGCGCCCGGCGTGCGGCGCGCGCGAGTCCCAGGCGCAGGCCGGGCACCACGATGGTCTCGCCGGCCTCGCACAGCAGCCGGCCGTCCGGGAGCGGTACTGCGGCCCATGGCATCCGCGCGAGCGGGCCGACCGGCGCGAGCACGTACGCCGAGGTCTCGCCGTGAAGCAGCGGCCACAGCACGTACGAGGCGAGTTCCTCGATGCGCGCGGCCAGCTCCGGATCGGGCGCGCGCATCGAGGCGGGCGCGAACGCTGCACTGCGGAGCGAGAACAGCACTGCGCCCACGATCGAGGCGAGCCGCTCTTCACTCACGAGGCGCGTTCGCGCCGCCAGTCCATCCCGACGCACGGTGATGGCGCCGAGCGCCCCGTCGTGCGTGAACCAGTCGAACAGCGTCGCGCGGGCGGGCAGGATGCGGGCCAGCTCGAGCGCGCGGATCTCCCGCGGCGCACGCGCGGCGAGCGCGTTCCGGAGCGCGGGCTCGAGCGCGGCCACCGCGGGCTCGTCGGCGCGGCGGCGGCGATCCCTGGCGCCCCCCGGGCCGAGGTCACGATCCCGCGCCACACGCGACGCGCTCCAGCCGCGCACGGAGGCGGGCAGCACGCCGCGGGCGCGTCTCGAGCGCGCCGGGTCCATGAGCGCCCGGCCACGCCCCGCCTCGAGTGCCTCGAGCGCGTCGGCCACGCGGCCCTCGGAGATCTCCAGCGCGGCCAGTTCCTGGTGCGGCCAGCCCCAATCCCCCCAGAACGAAGCGCGCCACTCCTCATCGAGGATGCGGGCGGCGAGCCGCTCGGATTCCCGGGCCGCCCGCTGCAGGAGATTGCGCGCCACGGCGAACTCCCCACGCGAGCGGGCGAGTGCCGCACCGGCGGCGAGCGCCAGGTGGCGGAGCCGCGCGGAGCGACGCCGCTCGGGCACGCGCGCCAGGTCGCGCCAGCGAGCCGCTGCGGCCTTCAGCGCGTCGCACGCGATCAGCGCGCGCACCTCGATCGCGGCCGCGCAGGCGTCGCGCTCGCGATCGCCGGCGGCCGCGAAGCGCCGGCGGGCGGCCGCCACCATCGCGGCGGCCGCGCGGGCATTGCCCTCGCGCGACCACAGCGTGGCCAGGCCCAGCAGCGTCTCTCCGATCCACACCTGGTTGCCTTCGGCATCGAACGTGCGCAGGGAGCGTTCGATGGCCTGCTTCGCGGCGCCGGGTCGACCCAGTCGGAACGAGGCCAGCGCGCCGAACAGCTCGACCTTCGCCGTCTCGTAGCGCAGGCCCAGGCGCGTGCAGGCGACCGTGGCCTCGCGTGACTCCCGGAGCGCGTCCTCGTGCGCTCCGAGCCGGAGCAGGATCTCGGTGCGATCGAGTCGCGACAGGGCGGCGAGCGAGGGATAGCCCCGAGTCTCCGCCTCGTCGCGGACGCGCGCGAGACCGGCCAGGGCGCGCTCGTGCTCGAGCTCGAGGAAGTCGAGGTAGGCGAGGTTGTATTCCGCGGCAAGCGCCTCGTTCGCGTTGCCCGCGGCGCGCTGGGCGTCACGCGCGGCCGCGTAGTGCAGGCGCGCTTCGCCGCAGCGGCCGAGGAGCGAGAGGCAGTTGCCGACGTTCGCGCCGATCATCCGCGCGCCGGCCGCATCGCCCGCTCGCTCGAGCGCGCTCCGGGCCGCCCGATAGCTCGCGAGCGCCCGCTCGGGAAGATCCAGGCGATGCCAGAGGTTGCCCTCGTTGTTGAGGAGCCGGCCGAGGGCGGCTCCGTCGCCGCAGCGCTCGAGCAGCCTGCGGCCGCGGGCGGCCGCGCGGCGCGCGTCGGCGTAGCGCCCCAGGTACATCAGCGCGTCGACGAGCCCGATGGCGCACCGGCCCTGCTCGCGTGTCTCGCCGGCGGCGGCGAACCAGGCGTCCGCACGCCGATACGCCGAAGCGGCTTCGCGCGCGCGCCGCAGGCTCCGCAGCACGTGCGCGCGCAGACGCCACAGCGTGCCGCGGCCGGCGGGGTCCGCGCGCCGCGCCGCCGCCCCGAAGCCCGCCTCGAGCCGCGTCAGCGCGGCCGCGGGCTCCGTGCGGCGGAGGTCTTCAACCTCGGTGACGAGCACGTCCATGGCTCGATCTCAGGGTCGGTCTCAGGGTTCGATCGCGGGCAGCCAGAATCGCTCTTCGAAGCCGACCAGGCGTACGGTCAGGCGCGCGAGTGGCAGTCCGCTGAACATGAAGCTGCCGTCGGCGTCTGGGCGCACGGCGCGGTGCTCCGTGCCCACGTCGACCACGATAGACCAGAGGTGGGCTTCCGTCGTGGTGAATCTGCCGCGGATGCCGATCGTGCTTCCACCTTCGCGCTCCACCTCCAGCTCCAGGGAATGTGCGCCGAGCTTGAATCGCATGCGCCTCGCCCCGCCTACTGACCGGCGTGCGGCGGCGGTGAGGAGCTGATCCGAAGAGTCGAACAGCAGCTCGGCGACCGCGTCCACGAGCCCGGGTGCGCGCACGGACCTCGCGACGGGGGTGAACAGCGCGAACGCCCGCTGGCGCAGCGCGGGGGGCACCGGACCCACCCGGTCCCGGCGCATGATCGCGAGCAGCTCGCCCAGCGAACGCACGCGCTCCCGGCAGGTCGGACACGGGCGGCCGAGGTGCTGCTCGACGCTGCGCTTCCCGGCCTCAGCGAGCCGCTCCTCGAGGAAGTCCAACACTTGGTTCGTCTGTAAGTGTCGATCCCGGTTCCGATTGACGATCACGACCAGCCTCCGACTCTCCCGGCCACGGTTCGGCGGCGCGCCTCACTACCCTTCACCCACAGAGGTGGGTCGAGGGTCATCGGGAATACCTGACGGATCCGAGCGCAGGATCGCGAAGTGGTCCCGCAGCCGCTCGATGCAGCGGGCCCGCGTTGGCCCGAGCGACCCCACCGGCACGCCAAACCGTTGCGAAAGCTCGTTATAGGAGGGTGTAGGGTCCTCGTAATAAAGCGCCTCCAGCAGCCGCCTGCAGCGCTCCGACGCCGCTCCGAGCGCAAGTCGGACCTCGTGCTCGCGTTCCGCGCGCTCGACATCGCTCCCGACGGGGCCCTGTCCGTCCTCCAGCCGGTCGATCGCACCGTCCTCGTGGTGTTCGCGCGCTGCCTCGCGGCGACGCCTGAGCGCCGTGGTGCGAGCGATCCGCTCGGTGGTGCTGGCGAGCCAGCGCACCAGTGCGCGCCCGTCCCGCAGGCGGGGCAGGCCTTTCAAGAGCGCGGTGAAGACGTCCTGGAAGACGTCCCCCAGGTCCTCGTCGCTCAGCCGGAACGAGCGGCCGATCGCGTACACGAGCCGCTCGTGACGCCGGACGAGGGCCTCCCATGCCCTGGCTTCACCCGCCGCGCAGCGCACCACGAGTCGAGCGTCGAGATCGGGGTCGAGGTCGCGAGTCGGGTGGAGCTTCATGACGTGGCGACGATAGCCGCAGGTGCCGCTCCCCGCGAGTGGGTTCGTGCTCGGTATCAGGTAGAGCCATCACCCCACCTATCCGATCAAAGCAGACCCCCCGCACGTGGCAGATCGGTTGGCATCGGTGGTTGACAGTCCACGTGAGCGGCCGCGGGCCCCGGGTGCTCCACGACGGACCTTGCTCCGCATCGAGGACCGCCCCGACCTGGGACCGCGGCCGCAGGGGGGGCTACACCGAGCCTCTCATCGAGCCCCCGCGGGGTGCCGGAAAGCGATGCTGTCCTCGGCAATCGCGATACCCCCAGCCGAGCACCCCGCAGTTCTTCCTCCTCGTTACCGCGCTCCCCGTCGGCTCACCACGGCGCGCCCTTCGTCGCCTGCGCCTTCACCTCGGCGATCGCCCTGGGGTCGTTGGGGAAGAGGCCGACCTTCGCGAGCCGCTCGATCAGCGGCACCCAGCGCGCCTCCTTGGCGAACACCTGCTTGAACAGCGCCAGCGCCTCGGGCTTCTTGCCGTTCTGGTACATCGTGCTCGCCGCCCAGAACTGCAGCTCGACCACGTCGGGCGCCAACTTCATCGCCTCGGCGTAGGCGTGCGCCGCCTCGGCGCTCTTCTTCGCGGTGGTGAACGCGTCGCCCGCGTCCTCGAGGTTGTAGGCGCGGCGCAGGCGCAGGAGCCGCCGCAGCTCGACCAGCGGATGGTCGTTGTCCTCGACGCGCAGGTTCACCACCACGTTGTCCCAGGGATTGACGCCCTTCTCGCCCTTCACCACCACCATCGCCGCCGACTGCCGGCCACGGATGTCGCCTCCCGCCTTCTCCGCTGCCTCGAGCGCCTGCATCAGTCGCTCGGCGAGATCGCCCTGCGCCTTCTCGTATGCGGCCTTCATCGCCGGCCAGATGGTGGCGTTCGACATCAGATTGGCCTGGCAGGAGAACTGCACGCCCTGCACGTCGCCCGCATCCGGGATGCACGACGGACCCGTGTATGCGGCCACGTTCCCCTTGGCGTCCACCATCGCCACCTGCCGGCCATCGTGCGTCGAGTCGGCCTTGAGGAGCTGGTCGAGCGCCTGCTTCGCGGTCATCCCCTTCTTCATCAGCTCGAGGCCCTTGGGCCCGTAGTCGACGAGCACGAGCGACTGCGTCGCCACCGCGCCCACGCCGGCCTCGGCCCACGGCACGATGGGACCGACGCTGAAGTAGTGCGACTGCACCGCGACGCCCAGCTCGCCGGTCTTGGGATCGCGCGCGACGATCGAGAACGTGTGCGCGAGCGGTGAGGGTGCGCGACCAGGCGTCACCACGGCCAGCGTCGGCGCCGCGAGCGCGGCGAACAGCGAGAGGATCTCGAGGTTCATGGCGGACTCCCTTCGAGCGGGGAATGGAAGAAGGGGTGGACGGCCGCGGGACGATACCGGAGACTGCCGCGATGCGTCTCCCCCGGCGCGCCCTCTTCCTCTCGCTGTGCCTGCCGTGCGTCGCGCTGGCCGGGGAGCGCCCCGCGCTCGCCGTGCACGACATCACGGGCCCGGTCCGTATCGACGGCGTGCTGGACGAACCCGCGTGGTCACAAGCACCCGTGGCCGGCGCGTTCCTGCTCATGACGCCGCGCGAGGGCGACACCCCCGACGAATCCACCACCGTGCGCGCGCTGCGAGACGGCGATCGGCTGGTGTTCGGCATCTGGTGCCAAGCCAGGCGAAAGCCCCACGCGGGCCTCACCGCGCGCGACAACGTCCTCGACGGCGACCACATCTCGCTGCACCTGGACACCGACGGCGACGGCCAGCGCGCGTACATCTTCGGCGTGAATCCCTACGGCGTGCAGGTGGACGGCATCCTCGCCGGCGACCCCGACTTCAAGTGGGACGGCGTCTGGGACTCGGCGACGAAGCGCGGCGACGGCGAGTGGACGGCGGAGATCGAAGTGCCGTTCCGGATCCTGCGCATCTCCGCACAGGGGCGGCCGTGGCGGATCTGGGTGCGACGCGAGATCACGTCATGGAACGAGGTCGCAACCTGGCCACCCTACAAGGTCGGCGAGACGGGCCCGATCATGCTCCAGGCGGCTGACCTGCAGGGTCTGGATGGCGCTCACGGCGGCCGCGAGCTGTCGATCGAGCCGTACGTGTACGGCGCTCGGCTCGACACGCGCGACCTGCTCCCTTCCGGCGGCGCCACGGAGTGGAGCCACGACCCGCAACGCGAAGCCGGTGCCGACCTCCAGCTCGGCGTGACGCGATCGCTGGTCCTGAACGCCACCTACAACCCGGACTTCAGCCAGATCGAGGCGGACGCGCTGCAGATCGACGTCAACCGCCGCTTCCCGCTCATCTACCCCGAGAAGCGCCCGTTCTTCCTCGAGGGCGCGGATCACTTCCTCACGCTCATGGACCTGGTGCTCACGCGGCGCATGGCGGATCCCGACTGGGGCACCAAGCTCACGGGCCGCGCCGGAGGCTGGAACACCGGCGCGCTCGTGGTGCGTGATGCGGGCGGTTCGGACCTCGGCGGCTCCGGCTACACGCCGAGCAGCGACGACCGGGTCACACGCCCGGGCTGGTACGCACTCGAGCGCTCGCAGCTGCCGTTCGCGGACGGATCGAACGTCGGCGTCGTGGTGGGCGCGCACTGGCAGGACGTGCCGGACACCGCCGCGGTCGCTGGCGTCGCGGACGAACGCGGGACGTTCAACGGCTTCGGCGGGCTCGACTCGCAGCTGCGATTCACGCACCACTGGCGGAGCGAGCTGCAGCTCGTCGGCTCCAGCTCGTACATCGACAGCGTCAACACACCGATGGCGCGCACGAGCTTCTCCGACTGGATGGGCGTGGCGCGGCTCTTCTATCGCGACAAGGCGCGCTCCCTCGAGCTGGGCGCCCGGCACGTGGGGGAGAAGTTCCGGGACGAGTTGGGCTACCAGGACTACGCCGGCGTCAGCTACCGCCACGTGGGCGCGTTCTGGGACTTGTTCCCCAAGGGCAGCGCGCTCCAGCGCACGGCGCCGATCGTGGACGCGCTGGTCGTTCACGACCACACCGGGCGGCTCGAACTCGCCGATCTCCAGGCGAGCCAGGACTTCGAGTTCCGCAGGAGCGCGTTCGTGAACGCCGGCTACCAGCACGTGGACGAGCACTGGCTGAACCACACCTACCCGCAGGATCGCGCTCACGTCTTCGCGCAGTGGACGGCGTGGCGGCCACTCACCATGGACTTCGATGCGCTGCTGGGCGACGGCATCCTGTTCGGAGAGACCGACGCCACCTCCGCGCTGGCTTGGCAGGAGGTCTACGTGCTGAACGCCACCGTGCGGCCCACGTCGTGGGTCACTGCCGCGGGCAACGTCACACGCTACCGCCTCGCGACCGCGTACGACGGCGACGACCACGTCGCCCAGTGGCTCGTGGGCGTGAACCTCACCGCGCAGTTCACGCAGCGGCTCTCACTCCGCGTCTATCCGCAGTACGACAGCAACGCCGAGCACCTCGACGCGAACGGGCTCCTCAGCTACGTCATCCACCCGGGCACCGTGTTCTACGCGGGCGTGAACAGCGGCTGGAATCGCGATCTCGCGAATCGCGAGCCGCGAACCACGAGCCGGCAGGCATTCGCCAAGGCGAGCTGGAGGTTCTTCCTGTGAGTCCGGCTCGGCGGACGACGCGGACGCGTGCAGTGAAGCCACGCTTCTTCGCCACCCAGGCGGCGTGGCGGAAGTGGCTCGCGGCGAACCACGCCAGGCACGACGAGCTGGTGGTGGGCTTCTGGCGGGTGTCGACCGGGAAGCCGTGCATCACCTGGCCGCAGTCCGTGGACGAGGCGCTCTGCTTCGGCTGGATCGACGGCCTGCGCCGCGGGGTCGACGCCAAGCACTACACGATCCGGTTCTCGCCGCGGAAGGCGACGAGCAAGTGGAGCCGCGTCAACCTGAGGCGCTTCGCCGAGCTGGACGCGGAAGGCCTCGTCCACGACGCCGGCCGCGCGGCGCGCGCGAAGTGGGATGACTCGAAGCAGGCCGGCTACTCGCACGAGGCGGGCCTGGTGGAGCTGGATGCGGCATCGCGAAGGCAGCTCGAGGCGAACGCGAAGGCGTGGAGGTTCTGGCAGGCGCAGATCCCGTCCTACCGGAAGATGGTGGCCGGCTGGCTGCGGAGCCCGAAGCGCGAGCAGACGCGGGTGTCGAGGCTCGCGACGCTGATCGACTGCTGTGCGCGCGGCAAGGCGATCCCGCCGGTCGCCAAGTGGGTGAAGATGAAGCAGCCGGAGTGAGCGGCCAGCAGGCGCGCGCTAGCCCAGCGCGAACACTCCGTGCGGGTCCAGGTTCCGGCGCAGCGCGCCGCGAAGCGCCGAGATGGAAGCGCTCTCGCCCGGCCCGACGGGCGCGACGCCTCGCGCCGCGATCAGCGCAAACCCACGGCCGGCCAGCTCCTTCGTCAGTGAGGCCACTTCCAAGGCAGACGGCCACAGGTGCAGCCGGCCGCAGGGGGCGTGGAACACGAGCCTCTCGGCCACCGGCCTTCCGGCGAGGAACGCGATCGCCTCGGGCGTGTTCGCGGCCGTGGTGAAGCTCAGGCGCACGCCCGGCATCTCCTCGAAGTCGGTGAGTTGCTGCCAGAGCGTGGAGGCACTCGCATCGCTGACCTTCACGCGCGGCGCGCCCAGCGCCCGCTGCGCGAACTCGCCGCAGTCCGCCACCCACGCGCCGTCGTCCTCGAAGCCCGCGATCACGGCGAACGGCGCCTCACCGCCCAGCACGGGATGCTTCGCCGCGATCGAGCGGCCGATCACGGAGAGCACGGCCGCTTCGCGGCGCGGCCAGTCGCGCCAGCGCGCGGCGTCGGCGAGCGCGGCGGCATCGCAGCTCCACACCATCGCGGCGCGTGCGGGCGGCTGGGGCAGGAGCTTCAAGCTCGCCTGCACGAGCACGCCGAGCGTGCCGCGCGAGCCCACGAGCAGGCGGTGCACCGCATGCCCGGCCACGTTCTTCACCACGCGCCCGCCTGTCTTCGCCAGCACGCCGTCGCCGGTGACGAAGCTGGCGCCGAGGATGCGGTCGCGCGGCGCGCCGAACGCGCGCCGGCGCGGGCCGCTGGCGTTCGACGCCAGGACGCCGCCCAACGTCGCGCCCCAGCTCTCCGCGCCCTCGAGAGGCAGCTCCTGGCGCTTCGCCGCGAGGGTCGCGCGCAGGTCGTCGATGGGGATGCCGCATTCGGCCGTGACCGTGTAGTCGTCCGGGTCGTAGATGGCGACGCGCTTCAAGGCCGTGAGGTCGAGCGCGACGTCGTAGCTCGCGGGCGCGGCCTCGCGCGCGAGCGACACGCCGCCGCCCCAGGGCACGAGCTTCAGGCCGTCCGCGTCGCACTGGCGCACGGCATCGGCGACCTCGGCCGCGGTCTCGGGTCGCCACGCCAGCCGCGGCCCCTTGCCATCCATCGCGTACCGAGCCGCGTCGACGGCGCGTGGCGCCGTCCTCAGATCCATGGGCCTTCCGCGTTCGCGTTCGCCGCGAAGCCACGCATCGCCTCGAACGAGCCACGCTTCTTCAACGCCTCGGCGCCTTCGCCGCAACCCGTTCCGC
>Ga0070688_100001454_pt1 | contig 11778 bp, 10 predicted proteins | sample KBSS13HmetaG_FD_64679 | JGI IMG/M metagenome (GOLD analysis project Ga0070688, IMG submission 64679) | Switchgrass rhizosphere microbial communities from Kellogg Biological Station, Michigan, USA - KBS S1-3H metaG | ecosystem: Host-associated > Plants > Roots > Rhizosphere ...
CAGCAATGTGCCGACGCATTGAATCGACCGTTGGTAAATAGGAAGCATATAGGAATTCCTATTAAGGTTGTTCCACATCGACTGGGCCCTTGGCGAGATCAAAATTACTTGGAGGACGTGATTTCAGCATTTGTCGGCTCGTTGTTATGCCCCTTTCCTCGTGTCCATCCGAAGAGGTGCGAGAGCGAAAGCAACACGTGGAGTTGTAATCAAACAGAAATGTCGATCGTTGGATTGCTCCGCAATGAAGGGCATCATACCGTGCGAACGCGGTGGCGAACGTTGTGAGATCAGCGAAGAAGATCCGCACGGGTCTCACCGCCGGTGCACACCATGCCAGTTCCTGATTTCAAAACATATTGTGCAATTCTCGATGGGGCGCGCGCCGGGCGCTTCGCACTTCCCGCCGCCAATGTCACCTCACTGACTACTGCGAACGCCGTCCTGCGTGGACTCGCGGACATTAAAGCGGATGGCATTATTCAGATTTCTACAGGCGGAGGCGCCTTTGCATCAGGCACTTCGCTGAAAGATTCGACGCTTGGTGCGATTTCAATCGCCGAGCATGTGCATCGAGTGGCAGACCGTTATCCGATTTATGTCGCCCTGCATACGGACCATTGCCTCAAAGACAAGCTCGATAAATTCGTCTTCCCGCTGGTCGCGGAAACCGAAAAGCGGCGCGCTGCGGGCCGGCCGAATCTCTTCACCGGACACATGTTCGATGGTAGCAATCTCTCGTTGCAGGAGAATCTCGATATGTCCGCCAAGCTGCTGGAGCGGTTTGCGAAAAACGATCTCGTGCTCGAAATCGAAACGGGCGCAGTCGGCGGTGAAGAGGACGACGTTGTCGGCGACCACGCGGCGAAGCTTTATACGACGCCAGACGACACGCTCGAAGTGGCGCGCCGATTAAATCCAATCGGCGGTCGTTACCTGCTCGCAGCGACATTCGGAAACGTGCATGGCGTCTACAAGCCCGGTCACGTAAAACTGCGGCCAAAAGTTTTGAAGGAATGCCAGGATGCGGTCGTGAAAGCACACGGCGAAGCTGCGCGATTTTGTCTCGTATTTCACGGCGGCTCAGGCTCGACCCAGGAGGAGATTCAAGAGGCGCTCGATTACGGCGTGGTGAAAATGAATGTCGACACCGATATGCAATACGCGTTCACGCGCGCAGTGGCGGGGCACATGTTCAAAAATTACGATGGCGTCCTCAAAGTCGATGGCGAACTCGGGAATAAAAAACTCTATGACCCGCGCTCGTACCTCGCGCTGGCGGAGACCGCGATGGCCGAGCGCGTCAGGCAGGCTGCGAGTGATTTGCGCGCGAGTGGCAGAACGATGTTCGCCTCATGAACGCGCCGCTGTTACCGGCAAATAAAACAAAGATCGTCGCGACGATCGGCCCCGCCTCGGAATCACCTGAGATGCTGGTGCGCCTCATTCGCGCGGGGCTAAATGTCGCGAGGTTGAATTTTTCACATGGAACCCCTTCGAAACACTCGGAAGTTATCCGGCGCATCCGCGAGGCAGCGCGCGAAACCAGCCGGCGCGTCGCGATCATGGCAGATCTTCCGGGCCCGAAACTGCGGCTGGGGAAAATCGATCCGGAACCGATTCAACTTTTGGTCGGCGCGCATTTCAACCTAACGAGTGAAGACATCGTTGGGAATGCGCAGCGCGCTTCGATGAATTTTGAGCGGTTGCCGCGCGTCGTGAAGCCAGGCGATCGGATTTTTCTCAACGATGGTCTCGTGCAACTCGTGGTCGAGCGCGTGGTCGGAAATGATGTGGAGTGCAAGGTCGCTGTTGGCGGCGAACTCCGTTCACGCAAGGGATTGAACCTGCCAGGCATCGATCTGGGCATCAGCGCGTTTACCGAAAACGACCGCGCCTGCCTTAAGTTTGCGCTGAAAGAAGGCGTTGACGCAGTGAGCCAGTCGTTCGTTGAACGCGCCGCGGACATCGAGGCTGTGCGCGCGGCAGCGGCAAAATTTGGCGCGCAGCCTTTCATCATTGCAAAGATCGAGCGGGCCGACGCGCTCGCACATTTTGACGAAATTCTCGCCGCATCCGATGGCATCATGGTCGCGCGCGGCGATCTCGGTGTCGAAGTCCCGATTGAAGAGATCGCGTACACACAGAAGCAACTCATTGCAAAAGCGAACCTCGCCGGTAAACCGGTGATCACTGCGACACAGATGCTCGAATCGATGGTTTCGAGTCGTCTGCCGACGCGCGCCGAGGCAACTGACGTGGCTAACGCAATCCTTGACGGTACCGATTGCGTAATGCTTTCGGGTGAATCAGCGATGGGCAAATTTCCCGAGGAAGCAGTCTCGATGCTGGCGAAGATCGCCGCATTCACCGAAACACATCGGCCGCCCAAGAGCTTTGCTGCTCAACGCGAGTTCGTTCAGCAGAAGACGGCAAGGATTGGCAGTGATCGCATGGCCTCGCTGGTCGAGCACGCGCTGGATACGGTGCCGTGCGACCTGTTGCTCGTGCCAACGCGTGCCGGGATGGTGGCGCGCGCGATTTCGCGTTTTAAACCGCCGGTGTGGATCATCGCACCGAGCTCAGATTCCGCTGCGTGTCAGAATCTCGCGTTGTCGTACGGCGTGTATCCGATCAATCTCAGTGAGGAACCGGATGACTGGCGCGAGTGGATTGCGCGCTGGTCACGCGAGAACGGAATTACGGCCGAACGGGTGCTGCTTGTTGCCGGCCCATCGCCACGAAGCCCGAAAGCCAATTACCGGATCGAGTTGATGCGCCCCGACGCGGAGAACATGCCAGCGGCGGAAAGCAATTTGTAAAAAAACAATCCAACGGGTGACCTTGCTTTAGTTGACTGAGGAGCACCAACCTATCATCACGATGAAAATCACACTCGCTGGCGCAGCAGGCGGCGAAGTAACCGGTTCGTGTTATATCGTCGAGACAAAGCAGACGCGAATTCTTGTCGATTGTGGCCTGTTTCAAGGTGGCAAGAAATCGGAAGCGCTGAATCGCCCGCCAACGACTTCGAATGCCAAACTCGCTGCGGTTCTTCTTACCCACGGACATCTGGATCATGTCGGACGGCTGCCGTTGCTAACGAAAATAGGCTACACCGGCCCAATCTACGCAACGCCTGCGACGTTAGACATGACAGGTCTGATTCTGCGCGACTCAGCGCGGCTGCAAGTCGGCGATAACGAACGAAAGAATCGCAAACGCCTGCGCGCCGGCGAACCGCCGCAGGAACCGCTCTACACGCCGGATGACGCGGAGAAAATTCTCACCCAACTGCGACCGGTGCCTTATCAAAAAGAGTTTGAGGTAGGCCCTGGTATCAAAGCGATCTGGAACGATTCCGGTCACATGCTTGGCTCAGCGAGCATCCAACTAATTGTTGAGGAGGATGGAAAAACGAAGCGGGTCGTTTTCTCCGGCGATCTCGGGCCCCGCAGCGCGCCGATCCTGCGGGAGTTCGAGCCGTTCCAGCAGGCCGACCTGGTTTTTCTCGAATCAACCTACGGCGGTCGCGATCATCGCTCGTTTGCAGAAACGGTCACGGAGTTCGAACGAATCGTGATCGACTCGGTGAATCGCGGCGGCAAGATGCTTGTGCCAACTTTCGCTGTAGGTCGCGCGCAATTGATCACTTTGCTCCTCGCGAAAATGTTCCGCGCGGGAAAGGTAAATCCATTTCCGATCTTCCTCGACAGCCCGATGGCTGTCGAAGCAACGAAGATTTACGCGAAACACGTGGAGCTTTTCGACGACGAGATGAAAGCGTTCATTCGGGATCGTCCGCTGAGCGAAGATTTGAAGACGATGAAACCCACGCCGACTGCAGACGATTCTCGCGCAATCAACGATGTGCGCGGCGCATGTCTGGTTATGGCTGGGGCAGGCATGTGCAACGGCGGCCGAATCCTTCACCACCTCAGGGCGAACCTTTGGAAGCCGAGTACGCACGTGCTGATCGTTGGTTATCAGGGCGAGGGCTCGCTTGGACGACGCCTTGTGGATGGCGAGAAAGAGGTGAAGATCTTTGGAGAAAAAATCGCGGTGAAAGCGACGATTCATACACTCGGCGGATTCAGCGCACACGCGGGGCAAACCGATTTGATGCGCTGGTTCGATGTGATCGCGCCAAGCAAGCCTCGCGTGGTTCTCACCCACGGAGAAGACGACGAGCGCACCGAGCTTGCCAGACTCATTCAACAGCGGCACCGGCTACAGTCGAAGCTGCCGAAGATCGGCGAAGTCATTGAGCTTTAGTCAGAGACATCAACCAAGGAAAAGTTATGGCATTCGAAAAATTTGATCTTGAGAATCTTGATAAGGAACGGCGCAAAGCCGTCGCGAAGTCAATTCGCACAATGAGCGAGGAAGAACTGAAAGCACTCGGAAACGAAATCTTTCGTTACGCAGACGATCCATGGCGGGAAAAATTCTTTCGCTTCATTGCTGAGAATCCCGGCGCCATTTTTCATCACGCCGTCATGAGCGACGGCGTCAACATCGTTTACTGTCGCGATCAAGATAAGGGCATGTGGTTCCTCCCGGGCAGTGGCGTGGGACCATTGCAAGCCACCGGTCGCAAGATGATGAGCGAAATAATCCGCGGACAGCGTTGAGGCGGCCGCCGATTTTTCCAACCGCGATATGAGCAAAGAAAAGACCTCTTTTGGACAATCAGACATCGTCCGTCTCAGTGACGAAGATGCCGCCACCGAACTTCTTGAGCGCGCAGTCACCGGCCTATGGGAAGTGGTCAACGAGTTGACACGGTTTCGCCGCACCACGCGCCAAAATTATCGCGTCACGATCTTCGGGTCGGCGCGGCTAAAAGCCGGCACACCAGCGTACGAGGGAGTGAAACAACTCGCCGCCGAACTCACGAAGATGGGTTGCGACATCATCAGCGGCGGTGGCCCTGGCCTCATGCAAGCCGCGAACGAAGGGGCGCAATCAATCGAGAAGGCAACACGTCGCTCCGTGGGCATCCGCGTAGAGTTACCATTCGAGCAGGAGGTCAACCCGTTCGTAGGACAGGCGTACGAACATCGCACCTTCTTTTCGCGACTACACCATTTCATGATCATCTCCGACGCGTTCGTAGTCGTTCCCGGCGGTATCGGCACTCTGTTGGAAATGTCGCTCGCGTGGCAACTCCTCCAAGTCCGGAAATTGTACAACACGCCTCTGATCCTTGTCGGAAAAATGTGGGCCGAACTCGTGGAATGGAGTCGCCGCTCGATGCTCCAGACTGGCAACGAACTGGCCAGCGAGATCGATTTTAAAATTCCGCATTGCGTCAACACGATCGATGAAGCGGTTGCGATCATTCGTGAAAACCGCGCCGCCTGGTTAGCAGCGCAGAAGGGGAAGTAGATTCACGCAATCTTACCGGAGGTTTGCCCTGGCCCCGTCAAACCGAGTTCATATCCTCCGGGACTTTAGTCCGATTGGATAATGCACTCTTTCCAGTAAAATTGTTCCCAGCTGCAACTGCATCACAAATGAATTCGACGGAACCTGGCTCATTTACTCTTAACCAACACGGTCTCGCTGTTGCCGAGGTTCACCGCAATCTGCCGCCGAGCGCGCTCTACGAGCACGCGATTCGTCACGAGAAAGACGCGAGCATCGCGGAGAACGGCGCGCTTGTGGCGTACTCGGGCGTTAAGACGGGGCGTTCGCCAAAGGATAAGCGGGTGGTCGAGCATCCCGCCTCGAAGAACGATATCTGGTGGGGACCAGTAAATATCCCGTGCGACGAGCGCACGTTCCAAATCAATCGCCAGCGCGCGCTGGATTATCTCAACACGTGCGAGCGGCTCTATTGTTTCGACGGGTTCGCAGGCTGGGACTCGAAACATCGCATCAAGGTACGCGTCATTTGTTCGCGGCCGTATCACGCGCTCTTCATGCACACCATGCTCATTCGTCCAACGCGCGAGGAACTTGCCAGCTTTGGGACGCCGGAGTTTGTTATCTACAACGCAGGCGCATTTCCGGCCAATCGCCTAACGACCGGAATGGGCTCGACCACCAGCATCGATCTTAGCCTTGAGGACAACGAACTTGTTATCCTCGGTACCGAATACGCGGGCGAAATGAAGAAAGGCGTGTTCACGGTGGCTAATTATTTTGCACCGAAGCGCGGGTTGCTCTCCATGCATTGCTCCGCCACAGCGGATAAAAAGACTGGTATGTCGTCGCTGCTTTTCGGTCTTAGCGGCACGGGGAAAACCACGCTGTCGGCAGATCCGAAGCGTCATCTTATTGGCGACGACGAACACATCTGGAGTGATGACGGCGTCTTCAACATCGAAGGCGGCTGCTACGCTAAGGCAATCAATCTCACGCCGGAAAATGAGCCGGACATCTTTCAGGCGTTGCGCTTCGGCGCCGTGCTGGAGAACGTCGTGCTCGATGAAGTTCGCGATGTCGATTATACCGACACGACAATCACGGAAAACACTCGTGGGGCATATCCGATCAACTTCATTCAGAACGCGAAAATTCCCTGCATCGCCGGTCATCCCACCGACATAATCTTTCTCACCTGCGATGCGTTCGGCGTGCTCCCTCCGGTGAGCGCGCTTTCACCGGCCCACGCTATGTATCATTTCATCAGCGGCTACACAGCCAAAGTCGCGGGAACTGAGATGGGAGTGACGGAGCCGCAGGCTACGTTTTCACCCTGCTTCGGTGGACCGTTTCTCGTCTGGCATCCGAGCAAATACGCCGAGCTGCTTGCGGAAAAAATGCGGAAACACAAGGCGCGGGTGTGGCTGGTCAACACAGGTTGGGCCGGCGGCGCTTATGGAACCGGCAAACGCATCAGCCTCAAAAACACGCGTGCGATCATCGACGCTATTCACAGCGCTGCTCTTGGGAATGCAAAAACGATGCGGGATCCAGTGTTCGGTTTTGACATTGTCATTGAATGCCCCGGCGTGCCTGCGGAAATTTTGCAGCCACGCGAAAGCTGGGCTGACAAAGCTGCGTACGATGCTGCGGCGAAGAAACTCGCGACTCTCTTTAATAAGAATTTTGAAACCTACGCTGCAGGCGCAAGCGCTGAGGTGAAGGCTGCGGCGCCTGTGGCTTAAGCCATGAACTGGCTGTTGGAGCTGCACAAGACGCCGTCCCTTCCGCATACGACCGGCGCGCAGGTGATCGCAATTTTCCGATGAACACGCCCACGCTCGGCGAAGCGCAATTCGCATCAAAAAAAACTCACACAACGGGTGATGAAATACGAATCCCTGAGCACATCGAGGTCGGCGCCGATCCAGGGATACTGTTCGAGCTTGCAGGACCGCGGGCGAAATTGTTTTTCGACCCGAAGCAGACGCGCGCCGGGATCGTCACGTGTGGCGGTTTGTGTCCGGGGCTGAACAATGTCATCCGTTCGCTCTTTCACGAATTGCATTACGGATATGGTGTCGCCGAGGTGCTCGGTTTCTGCGGTGGATACACCGGGCTCGATCCGAAGTGCGGAATTGAACCGGTGAAGATCACGCCGTCATTTGTCGACCATATTCATCAGCATGGCGGATCAGTCCTTAGCTCCTCACGCGGTCCCGTTGATATCGGCAGAGCGGTCGACAATCTAATTGCCCGCGGGGTGAACATTCTCTTCGCCGTCGGCGGCGACGGAACACAGCGCGGCGCGTATGCTCTCTATCAGGAAGCGCGCAAGCGCGGTCATGCACTCTCTGTTGTCGGCGTACCTAAGACAATCGACAACGATGTCGGCTTCGTCTCGCGCACATTCGGCTTTTTCAGCGCGGTTGAAGAAGCGAAACGAGTGCTTGATTGCGCGCACACAGAGGCGCGTAGTGTGCCCGGAGGTATTGGCCTGGTAAAGTTAATGGGGCGCCATGCCGGATTTGTGACTGCCGGGGCAGTAGTCGCAAGTCAGGACGTGAACTTCGCGCTCATCCCTGAGGTGCCATTTAAGTTGGAGAGTTTTTTGGCTGCGCTCAAGCAACGGATGGCGAACAAATCCCACGCAGTGATCGCAGTTGCGGAAGGCGCGGGTCAGGAATTGCTCGGCGCGCACGCTAGCGAACGCGATGCGTCGGGTAATTTGAAACTTCAAGACATCGGGCCGTTTCTTTGTGAGAAAATAAAGTCCTATTTCAAAAGCGAGGGCATCTCAGTCGTGATTCGTTATTTCGATCCGAGCTATCAGATTCGAAGCCGGCCAGCAAATTCTGAGGATTCATTGCTCTGCGATCTGTTTGCTCGTCATGCGGTTCACGCTGCGATGGCAGGTAAGACAGGTGTTGTCATCGGTTTTCGACATGAACGCTTCATCCATGTACCGATCGAGTTGCTCGCGAAGCACAATAAGCGACTCAATCCAGCAGGCGCCTGGTGGCGCTCGGTTCTCGCTGCTACAGGACAGCCGGCACAGTTCAATTGAGCAGTCGTTCAGAACACAGCGGTCATGGATAACAAAGCGATTGAGCAGCCAGCAGCAGAACCTGACCCGAGAGTACAACTCGCCTTTGAGCGCACCTTTCTTGCGTACGAACGCACTCGCATCGCCTGGGTGCGGACGGCGCTCTCATTAATTTCGTTCGGATTCGTCATTGCAAAATTTTTTCAGTACCTGCGCGAGAAGGAGGGTGAAACAGCTACCGTGTTCAGTCCCCGTGCGATCGGGCTCATGATGATTACCCTCGGCTTGGTCGGCCTGATTTTCGCGAGTTGGCAGGATCGACGGGCCGTGAAGGCGCTTCGCGAGCGTTGTCCCGGTTTACCAACGTCGGTGTCCGGCATGATGGCAGTGCTGATCGCGTTGTTCGGCGTCCTGGCGCTGATTGGCGCGCTGCTGAGATAAGAAGTTTGAACAGCGATACGCTTGTCACAGGCAAGCCGCTACAGCAGCGGTTAGTCGGAGACGCAAACAAAATCGCTACCGCTCTTTTCGTGAAAGAAAATAGAATAGTGGGATTCCGAAAATAGTGCCGACAACGCACAGCGCAAACATCACAGGCGCATGCCTGATGAGAAAGAACGGCGAATAGCGCTGGTAAAGTACAAAGCCGGGAAGAAATCTGTTCCACGGCACCAGAAGCACGAGCAAGAAACCAACCGCGGAGCAAATCGGGATGCCTAATGCGATTCGATTTCGATCGTTCCAGTAATAGGCGGCGCCGATCATAAGCGATGTTAAAAACAACATCGAAAGGCATATCCCGGTTACACGACGGAATTTCATGCCACCAGCAACAGTTGCGTAGCGACGGAAATCTTTCTCCAGCAGTTTCGACAATGCGTCGATCTTATCGCCAGAGTCGCCAGTTAGTGATACCCGGCGTAACGAGTCGCCCAAATCAATCGTGACCGATGAAATCGGCTTACCGGCCTGAGTGTACATGTAAGAGAACCCGAAAACCTCGTTTGGAAACGCAACGCTACTCGCAAGCGACAAGTGCGGGATCTCGATGTCCTGACCGTCAATACTAACCTTCACCGTCTCCGAACCCGAATCCTCCGGACCATTCGCCTCGTCAATAAGCGAGTGCGTTTTCAGCAAAATAGCGTCGAGATCAGTCGCTCCCAATTTCAGTGGCGGCAGATCACGAACGTGTGAAACCTCTATGCCGTTGCACAGAGACGTTGTCGCGAGTAAGACGCAAACGCTACGAAGAACGACAAACCGCATGTTGGAGGCCTAACAAATAATCGCCGTGTCCGCCCGAAACCAGGGAGCGATTACCTGGCGCTTCTCCTTCGCGCGCGCATTGCAATTACTGCCACACCAAAACCAAGCAGAATTAACAACGGGTAAAGAATTGCCGGCTGCGACACTGTTCGTTTAGGCGCCGGAGGTTTTGGGCGAGTCGCAAATTCAATTGGAATCTTTACCTGCGAACCTGTCCCCGGCTGGAAACGCCACTGCGAGTACGCCTCAAGCGCTGCGCCATCAAGTTGTTTGTTTCCGGTGCTCTCGAGCATTCGCACTCCGGAAACTTTGCCGGTCTGTTGATCAATCGTCACCAAAGCCACGCCTTTCCCTGTAAGCCCCTGTTTCGTCCATTCAGCCCGGTAAACAGGTTTGGGTGTGTAGATCGCCTTTGGAGCCTGTGGCATGGCCGGAGTTCCGATTTGGCCGTGCACAGAAGAAATGGAAAGAACCGCGAGCACCGAAACCAGAGCTACCCGCCGTATCTCTTTCGTTCGGAAAATTCTGTTGCTTTTGCCAACCAGGCCAGAGGCTGCGGCGCGCACTTGCGGATCTGACATTCTGTACACGCTTCGGTCGAGCAGGTAATGAATGAATCCGGTCGCGAATCCGAGAGCGAGCAACACAGGCAACCATGTGGATGTTCGTAATTGCGTGGCAAGCGCACCGAATATTCGGTCGCCATAGTAAGTGCCGGTCTCGCGGTTTGCTTCCACCTCAAAAACGGGCAGCAAGACGAGCGACAACAACATGAGCAGGAGCACAACTGCCCATGGCCGAATATTCAATCTGTGCAGATATCGGCGGACGATCCCAGCCGTGGGAGCTGACTCCGCCGATGGCGTTTGCGATGCCAGCCCCGTAGCGAGTATCCAGTGCTGCGACGTCCAAATCACCAGGAACAGAAACAAACTGCGTGGACGAAGCGCCAACCCGACCATCACCGCGAGCCCGACGATGTACAAGATACGCGGCAACGACCATTCTGGCGTTCGCAGTTCGGCGAGCAAGGCGATTGCCGTGATGGCAAACAGCGCCAGCATCGCGCCGCCGCGGATTCCATTCTCGGCTGATACAACCCACGCCGGAAACCAGCGATCGACCCACTGGTCTTGATAGGCAACCGCTCCGGCGAGAATATCCGCGACAAAGACGAGCACGCCGCCGGCCGTCAGCGCAAAAAAGCGGTCCCAGCGCCTTGTCTGAAAACAAAAGCTGCGATCGGCTCGAGAACGGTAGAGTGAAAGCGCACCGAAATGTTGCGCCGCGAAATGGTATGTCACGCAGGCGTAATCGATGATCGCCAGTCCAATCAGTCGTTCCTCGCGCGTCCATGGCAACGCTGAGTCTGCTGGCAGAAACAGCGCAAAACATCCTGCTGTTATCAAAATCGGGAGCGCGATGAACCGGATTGGCTGTTCGCGCAGAAGCGGCCGATAAGCTTCCGTGCAGTACGCGAGGTAAGTGCTCGACAACCGATGGCCGATCCAAAACAAAGCGGTTAGACCGAAGTAAAGCAGATCGAGCGGACTCGACTCCGGATTGGAATAGCCATGCGCGAGCAACAGCACGATCGGCGCAAGCCACAACGCGCTGAGCATCCAGAAGCCGTCCCAGAATGGTCCCCGGACCCAAGGCAATGACGACCATTTCCGCACCCATGGACCTGCCGTTTCGATCTCAGCTACGACAGCGGATGAGGAAAGCTCGGCCATTCGAGCAATTACCGAGTGCACCGTCGGCGGCGCACTCAGATTCATTTATCAGGCGTTATCTCTGGATCTGCATGTCGACGCCACCGCCAGTGGCGTTAACATCAAGACCTGTTTGTGTGGCAGCAAGGCGGACGATCACACCGGCTTGATTGTGCATGAGGGTGCCTGCTTTTCCTTTGGCAATAGTTATACCGCGAGTGCCCTCGGCGCCGACATTATAATGACCGTTGAAATCTTGCAGATGTTTCAGATTGAAAACCTCGCCAACTGCGGAAACGCCTGTCATTCCCACTTTCCCTATCGATAACCCATTCACCTTGACCGGATAGTCTTTGCCTTTGTAGCTCAGCGTCC
>Ga0070688_100001457_pt1 | contig 11764 bp, 22 predicted proteins | sample KBSS13HmetaG_FD_64679 | JGI IMG/M metagenome (GOLD analysis project Ga0070688, IMG submission 64679) | Switchgrass rhizosphere microbial communities from Kellogg Biological Station, Michigan, USA - KBS S1-3H metaG | ecosystem: Host-associated > Plants > Roots > Rhizosphere ...
AGGTCCGCCCGAACGACGCGCCTGGACGGGTGGCTTGGCCGACCTGGCGCGACCAGCGCGGCCCGAGCGTCACCGAGGAGGACGTCTGATGGGCACCAGCTACAACACGCTGATCTTCTACGGCGTGGACCTCGGGGACCTGGCCGACCCGGACACTTACGAGTCGTGGGCGCCGGCCTGGATGCGCGGCCCGGGCGGACCGATCGACGAGTGGGACCCGGACGACCACCTGGCCCGCAAGCTCGGGTGGCAGGAGGTCCCTTGGCCCGGCGGCAGCGTGGACATCTTCAGCCCGGAGTACGAGGAGTGGGCCCGCAGTCGCACCGAGGCCGCCCGGCTGGTGAAGGAGGCCGACTACGGCTGCACTCTGGACAGCTACGGCCACGCCGAGGGGGACCTGACGCTGCTGGTGCAGGTGGACGCCTCGGTGATCAAGGGTGGCGTGTGGACATGCGTGCGCCTGGACGGGGTCGCTGTGCAGCAGTGGCGCCCGGACTGGAACGAGCGTCTGGAGCGCTACCTGGACGCGCTGGAGATCCCCGCCGAGCGCCGGCCGGAGCCGGGCTGGCACCTGACGGGATGGGTCGGCTGATGGAGTCCCCACGGAACTACACCCGCTGGACCGCCGGTGCTCGAGCTGATGACCCGATCACCGCAGACATCCTCGGCGGCGTGCTCATCGCCGTCGACACCCCGCACCGGGTGGTGCGGGCCAACGGGATCGACGGGGAGCCGATGAACCCGGACATGGCCCGGATGATCGGCGTTCGGCTGATCGAGGGCGCAGCTCTGGCCGACGGGGACCGCGCGATCCGGAAGGCAGGTCCGTGATGGACGCTCAGACGATGCTGCGGATCCTCGGCGAAGATGGCGAGAACGCCGGATCCGACTTCAACGACGCGCATGACGTCATGGGCTGGTTCGGCTGGTCGATCGCGGACAACGTGCTCACCGTGACCTACGAAGCCTCGGACCGGACCCCCGGGGAGCCGCAGGTCGTCACCCGCCGCTGGCGCCTGACCGAGGAGCCGGGCTGATGCCGCGCGGAGCGAACGTCGGCGGCCCGGACTGGAGCGTCTACGGCCCGTGCGAGACCTGCGGGTCGGTGGCCGGGTGGCCGTGCCACCGTGGGAAGCGCGAGCTGAAGAACCCGCACCCGGGCCGGCCGATGACCGGGGCGGAGCCCTACGTGGACCAGTTCGTGGGCACTACCGCGGCCGAGTACCAGGAGCACCTGGCGCAGGCGACGTCGCCCGCGGAGGCCGAGCGGACCGAGCACTTCCCGACGCCGGTCGCCGAGCTGTACCCGGGCGGCCCGGTGGTCCGGATCGAGGAGACGACGACGGAGAAGACGATGGCGATGGACCCGGCCGCGGAGGCGGCCGACTGGACGGCCCGGCTGGACAACGCCGAGCGGGAGCCGAAGAACCCCTCCGGGAAGCGCAAGGTGGACGCGGAGATCCCCCGCGACGTCCCGCGCGACCAGTATGACCGCCCGAAGCTGGTCCGTGCCGAGCTCCAGCCGGACGGCTCCTGGCGGGTGCCGTTCTTCCCGCCCGGCCCGGAGCCGCACGCGGGCACGCCGATCGTGGAGCTGGAGGGCTTCACCCGCGCGTCCACGCTCGGCAACGCGCTGGAGGACGCCACCGGGTTGAACCGGTGGCGCTCGGGCATGGTGGTCTTCGGGATGAGCCGGCGCAAGGATCTGGTGCTGGCCGCTCAGGCCGTCCCGGGCACCGAGGACAAGAAGCTGCACCGCCGGCCGCTCTACGACATCGCCGACAAGGCGCTGGAGGCCGCGGAGGCCAGCTCGGCCGCGACCGTCGGCACCGCGCTCCACGCGCTCACCGAACAGGCCGACCAGGGCACGCTCACCGTGGACATCGGGGAGTACCAGCCGGTCCTGGACATCTACCTGGAGCGCATGGCCGGGTGGAAGGTGGTGCGCTCGGAGACGTTCGTCGTCTCGGACTACTTCCACGCCGCGGGCACCTTCGATCGGCTGATCACCCCGCTGGAGCCGATGGCGCTGGTGGACCAGCAGACCGGCGAGATCATCACCGTGATCATGCCGGGGGACCTGGTGGTGGTGGACCTGAAGACGTCCACGACCGCGGACTACTTCGGGGCGAAGTTCTTCGCTCAGCTGGCGGTCTACGTCACCGGCCAGCTCTACGATCGCGACCCCGAGTCGCCCACCTACGGCGCGCGCACCCCGCTCGGGCAGCGCACCGACTTCGCGCTGATCCTGCACATCCCGCAGGGGGGCGACGCCGACGGAGAGCCGGTGGCGGACTGGCACTGGCTGGACATGCGGGCCGGCCTGGCCCTGGCGCAGCTGGCGTGCGTCAACCTGGAGACCCGGAAGAAGCGCTTCACCCGCACCCACATGCGCCCGGTGCTGGCGATGCCGGCGCCGCAGGGCGACGCGGACATCCGCACCGGCGGCGCGTCCGGCCGGCGCGCGCTCGGCGGCCTGGTTGCCACCCCGAAGGCGCTGCCGGTGCGGGACCCGCTCGGCGACCGGCACCTGGCCGCCGTGACGGGCTTCATCGCCGAGGCCGAGTCGTTCCCGGACGCCGAGGCCGATCGGGTGGACGCCGAGCTGGCGGAGGACCACCTGGAGCCCGAGCAGCGCATCCCGGCGCCGGCCGCGCTGGATGGCCGCAACGTCGGGGCGTGGTCGGCCGAGGACATCGCCACGGAGGCCGAGCGGACCGGCGAATCGGAGGACCAGGTGGCGGACCGGCTGGAGCGGGCCGCCGAGGTCGGCGTCACCGTGCACCGGCCGGAGCGGAAGGAGGAGCCGATGCCCGGACCCGAGGAGACTGCGCCGCTGCCGGCCGGGTGGGAGTCGAAGGAGGAGCAGGAGCTGGCCGCCGAGGCCACCACCGAGGTCCCGAAGGGACTCGGCCCACAGCTGCAGGAGGCCGCCGCCCGCCACGCGGTGGAGGACAAGCTCATCCGCAAGATCCAGGCCGCCACCTCTGTCCGCGGGCCGGACGGCCTGCTGGACCTGCACTCCCGCGCGCTGCAGGCCGGCTACTGGAGCGACCGTGTCAAGGCCGCCGCCAGCGCGCGCCGCCAGGAGCTGGAGGCGGCGGGATGAAGCCGAGCTACGCCGAGCTGGCGGACCAGGTTCGGGAGCTGCAGGCCGCGCAGGACGCGAAGCGGGAGCTGGTGCGCATCCTGGAGCTGGAGCCGATGGGCGGACGCCCGGATGACCGGGCGACGTGGGACGACATCACCGCCGCTGTAGCGCAGGTGGCCGAGCTGCGGACGCTGCGAGGGAACGCCATCCAGCGCCGCGCCGAGGAGCTGCGCACCGCGCTTCACGCGCCGGGCTCGGCCACCTGGCCCGAGCTGGTGGCGATGGTGGTCAACAACGTGGACCAGTGCACCGGCAACGACGGCACCGGAGAGCGGTGCGTGCTCGGCGCCGGCCACCCGGGGGAGTGCGAGTGGTGAGCGACTGATGGCCCGGATGGCACTGCCGCGCCTGCAGTGCTCGTGTCGGCAGCTGGTCCCGGTCACCCGCGCACACCGGGTCCGGGCGCACGCGCTGATCCCCGGCGGTCAGCAGCGGTGCCCGGACTCGGGCCGGGAGGTGGAAGTGGGGGCGGTGGTGCTCCCGCCATCGCCGGCGATCGTCACGACGTACCGGCTGCGCTCGGCGGCGGAGCTGGCCCGGTGGGTCGGGCCGCGCCGGTGGGAAGAGGCGGACTTCTAACCCCGGGGTTGACACGCCCTCACCCCGGGGTTAGTCTTCTCTTGTCGGGCCGGACCAGCGGCCCCGGACCTCGGAGGACAGCATGGGCGACACCACTACCCCGGCGCAGGCGGACCCGTTCGGCGACGTGAACGCCGAGCTGGTGGACCCGCGCCCGGCGGGCTTCCTGGCCGAGGTCGGTGCCGCGCAGGAGGCGCAGGCCGATGCCGAGCGCGCCATCGCGCAAGCCGGCCAGGATCAGATGAGCGGTGGCGTGCCGCTGGACATGGATCCGGTCTCGGGTGAGCGGTGGGACGACGGCCTGGAGGCCGAGGCCCCGAGCGCCGCCGAGCGGATCGCCCACCTGGAGTGGCTGCTGGACCGCGCCTCCGGCAACCTGGCCGACCAGGCGCAGCTGATCCAGGACCAGAAGGCCGATCGCGACCAGCTGCGCGACCAGCTGCAGGAGCGGGACGCCTGGATCGTGAAGCTGGAGACCACGCTGGCCGACACGCGCCAGCAGACTCGCGAGCAGGCCACTCGCGCCGGGCGCCTGGACGAGCAGCTCGGCCAGGCGCAGGCGCGGATCGCCGAGCTGGAGACGGCCCTGGCCACCACGTGGACCGAGGTTCAGGCCGACCGCAAGCGCCAGGCCGACCGGATCGCCGTGCTGGAGGACCGCCTGGCCCGAGTGGCCGTGTACGCCGCGCGGCTGGAGAACCTGGACCGGGCAGGCACCGAGCGTGTGAACTCGTTTCAGGCCGCGGAGACGCTGAAGGCGATCCTGGCCAGCTGAGACCTGCGGCCGGACCCGTGCTGGGGAGCAACGGGTCCGGCCGCTGCCTGGCTCCCCCGGCTTCCCGCACCCTTTCACGTCCCGACGACAGGACTCCGTCATGAGCATCACCACGCAGGAGCAGGCGCTGATCGCGCTCACCACCACCACGGGCCGGGTCGAGCATCTGACCGACCGCTACGACTCCGGCGGGGCGGCCATGAAGGCGCGCGCCGCCCGGCTGCTGGCTGACACCTTCGCCGAGCGCGCCAGCATCTACCGGCAGCTGCCGAAGCTCTACTCCGGGCGCAAGCCCGCCCGCTGGCTGGCGCAGCTGGCCAGCTCGGACGCCGCACTGGCGATGGAGCTACAGGCCGAGAGCTGGGGGCAGCGCGCCGATGCGCACCAGGCCGAGGCCGATCGGATCGAGCAGGCCGCACTGATCGTTTTCGACGACGACGGGATGGAGTACATCACCGGCCGGGGGCGCGTGCGGCGCACCGTGAACGGGGGCCAGCGATGACCCCCCTGGACCTCATCCTCTGGGCGCTGGCCGCGCTGGTCTTCGTGGGCGCGTTCGGCGGGGCCCTGTTCCTGGCGACCGTCGCCTATCGGGCCGTCCAGGAGCAGCGGGCCAACCTGGCCACGCACCGCGCCCGCAAGGCGCAGGAGATCGCCGAGGCGCGCACCGCCGAGCAGATCGCCGAGCTGGAGGCGGCCAACGTCCTGGAGCGGCGCCTGGCGCTGCCGCTCGGCGGCGGGTCGATCTCGAAGGCCGAGGAGCTGGAGGCGCGCCTGGACGCCGTCGCCTCGGTGGCCCAAGCGCTCCAGGGCAAGGCCGACGCGATGGCGCGCAGGCTGGCGACACAGAGCGCGCAGCTGGCTGTGGTCCTGGAGCAGCGCCCCACGATCACGCACACGTCCGTGCCGCTGGCGCCCCGGAAGGAGGAGCAGTCGTGATCGCCGTATCCGCCGACGAGTACGCCCGAGAGGTCCACGTCCGCTTCGGCGACCGCGGCCCGGTGCTCGTGCTGGCCGAGGACGGCACGGTCCGGGAGCAGTACCAGGACCGCACGACGGACATGGTCACCGAGGACGACGCCGTGATGGCCGTGCTGGAGATGATCGCCGACGTGCCGCTGGCCAAGACGGCACGCGCCGCGCTGGCCGAGGCACTCGGCGTCGACCCGGACGACGTCGGTACGGCAGCCCGGAGACGGAAGTGAGGGCCCTACGGCCGTACCAGGCCGCCGCCATCGCCGATACCGAGGCGCGCCACGCGGACGGCGACCTGGCCCTGGCCGGAGTGGCCGCCACCGGGCTCGGGAAGTCCACCATCCTCGGCCAGACTGTGGTCAACGCGCTCCGGCGTAACCCGGGCGGGCGGGCCATCGTGTTCGCCCACCGGACCGAGCTGTGCGACCAGCTGACCGAGACCATGACCGAGCTGGCGCCCGACATCCCGATCGGGCGCGTCCAGGGCCAGCGCAACCGGCTGGACCGGCCGATCACGGTGGCGATGACCAACACCGTCGGGCGCTACTCGAAGGCCGACGACCGGCTCCCGCGCCTGGACGCCTGGCTGGCTGCCGGCGCGCCGCCGGTCATGGTCGGCTACGACGAGGTGCACCACGCGGGCGCGCCGAGCAACCGGCGGATCCTGGCCGGCCTGCGCGCGTCCGGCCGGACGGCGGAGGTCCCGATGCTCGGGGTGACCGCGACGCTGACCCGCGCGGACCGCTACGGGCTTGGGGACCTCCTCCTGGACCCGCCCGCCTTCGCCTACGACACGGTGTTCGGGATCGCCAACGGGTACCTGGTCAAGCCGCACGGCAAGGTCGTCGTCGCCGACCATCTGGACCTGAAGCGGGCGAAGGTCACCGCGGGCGACTACCAGGACGGCCAGCTCGGCGAGATGATCGCCCAAGACGCGGAGCAGATCGTCCAGTCCTGGCTGGACCACGGGGAGGGCCGGGTCACCGCGGGCTTCTTCCCGACCGTGGACTCCGCGCGGGAGATCCACTCGGCCTTCCTGGAGCGCGGCGTGGCCGCCGAGCTGGTCACCGGCGAGACGCCGTCCGGGGACGGCATGTTCCAGCGCGGCTCCGCCGAGCGTGGCACCGGCATCTACGGGCGCCTGGCCCGCGGGGAAACCCGCGTGCTGGTCGGGGTCATGGTCACCACCGAAGGCTGGGACTGCCCGCCGGTGTCCTGCATCCTGATGGGCCGTCCGACCCGGCTGAAGCACCTGTACCAGCAGATCGTGGGCCGTGGCCTGCGGCCGGTCCCGCCCGAGCTGGTGGCCGCGCGCGGGTGGGTGCCGAAGGAGGACTGCCTGATCCTGGACGTCGTCGGGGCGTCCCGGGGCCAGAAGCTGGTCTCCCTGATCGAGCTGGTCCCGACCGCGGACGTGGACCTCTCGGCGCTGGACTCGGTGCCGTGCGAGGAGTGCCACCACGTCCGGTGCACCTGCGCGGTGGGCGAGAGCCTGCGCGACCCGGACGGCGGCCGGCGCAAGCTCCAGGGCCCGGCGTTCTACGAGGACTTCGATCTCCTGCTTGACGCCAACGACCGGTGGTTGGCCACCGACGCCGGACACCCGGTGCTCTACGCCGAGGCGCTGCACCGGTTCGCCGTGATCCTGGAGGAGGCGCCGGGGCGCTACCGGGTGGGCACGGTGACCCGGCGCGGACAGCCCGACCCCGAGCGCATCGCCCGCGGGCTCACGCTGGACGCTGCGCGCCGCGCGGCCGAGGAGTGGGCGATCGGCCAGGCGCCCCGGCTCGGGCACGTGAACGCGTCCTGGCGCACGCGCAGCGCCGGCCGGCCGAGCGGGCGCCAGGAGTGGAAGGCGGTCCGGCTCGGCATCTCCGGTCCGGGCGGGTACACGGCGGCCGAGCTCGCCGACCGCATCGCCATCACCGAGGCCTCTCGGCGGATGGACATCCTCGGCGCCGGCGCGGCGGCGAAGCGGCAGGAGGCCAGCTGATGATCACCCGAGTGATGCCGGTGCGCTGGCCCGCAACCGGGCGCTGGCAGGTCCGCCAGTACCTGGCCCCCTACGGCGGCCCGATGGGAACGCCGCAGGTGCGCTATGCGGTCATCGGGCCGAACGGTCACTACGTCAGCTCCAGCCCGAGCTGGAGCGACGCGCAGCGCGTCGCTGAGCGGCACGCTCGGGGGTGGGCGTGGTGACCGGGCGTATCCGGTGTTCCCGGTGCTCGGCCCGGATCCGGGTTGCACCCGACGGCACCGAGACGATCCGGACCGTCAGCGGTTCGGTGCCGCACCGGCACCGGAAGCCCTACACGCTGCGCCAGGACCGCCCGGAAGACCTGGAGCCCGATAAGCACGACTGGTACCCCGGGAGGACGCGGTGAGCGCGCCGGACCCGGACCGGTGCGGCGCCGAGCTGCGCCACGTGCATGGCGTGACGCGCTGCGTCCGGGATCCGTTCCACGCCGAGCCGGTGCCGCTCTCGCCGGAGCTTCCGCTGGACCGGCACGTGGGCACGTGCCCCGGGTGCGACGAGGACGACGGGTACGCATCGGCCGTTCTGGACTGGACCGGGTGGCGGGAGCAGTGGTGACCACCCCGATGGCCTAACCCCCAGGTTGGACTTTCCCTCACCCCGGGGGTAGTGTCCTCCGTGTCGGGCCGAGAAGCGGCCCGCAGGGAGGAGGAGACCCAGACGATGGCCCGGACCTGGACCGGAAAGGCCAAGGAGCCCGAGCCCGAGAAGTCGAAGCCCGAGCCGCCCAAGGGCACGAAGACCTGCCCGCGGTGCGGGGGCGGCGGTGAGATCCACGTGGTCTCGGCGAAGACCAAGGAGCACGGCGGCTTCGACGACTACGACGAGTCGTGCCCGGACTGCGGCGGGACCGGCGAAGTCCCGAAGTAGCACCAGCACGACCAGACGACGACAGGAGATCGACATGGGTAAGCACATGGCGCCCGACGGCGGGGCCGGCCGGCTCCCCGGCGGGGCGAAGCTGACCGGGCACGGCGGTGCCCACCGGGCCGACGCGGGGGAGCGCACCGAGCCCGAGCTGCGCCCGGTCCGGCCCGCCAGTGACCGCGACCAGCTCGGCGACGCGCGCGACGGGTGGCGGCACTGATGGCGAACCAGGAAGGCGCCGAGCAGTACGGCGGCCAGTACCCGACCGGCAACATCACCAGCGAGCAGATGGACGCGCTGGACGCGCGGGCCTCCAAGGTGGACGTCTCCGACGAGGAGCGCCAGCGCTTCCTGGAGAACCAGGTGAAGTCCTACGGCAAGCGCCGGTGGAACTGACCGGATGAGTTCCGGGCCCGGCGGGCCATCACCCGCCGGGCCCCGGTGCCCACCCGGGCAACGCGACGACGAAGGAGTGCACCGTGAACTACCTGATGAAGACTGTGGACCGCCTGCGGGAGCTGGCCGCCGAGCACGGCGGCAAGATCGCCGACGACCGCCTGGCCGCTGCCTACGCGCTGCTGGTGCACACCACCGGGCAGGGAACGACCCTGGCGAACGTCCACGACGCGTGGGCCACCTGGCGCGCGTTCAGCGACCGCCCCGACCACGTCGACCTGGTGCCGTTCGAGCTGCTGTCCAACGAGACGATCGAATACGACCGCAAGTACCGCGACATCATCCGCCAGGTCGCCGCCGAGCTGGAGGTCACGCGCGAGAGGCGGGGCGACCTGCGATGAGCCCCGCGACGAACAGCGACGACAACCGACGGGTGGAGCTGACCCCGCGCCAGATCCGCGACCTGGAGGCCTACGACAAGGTGTGGCGGTCGCAGGACTCCACCGACGAGGAGCGCGAGGAGGCGGCCGGCAAGACCATGGGGTACCTGCGCTCCGCGATGCGGAAGCGCTCCTGACCATGACGAAGGCCAGCTGCCCGAACTGCGGCAAGGTGGTCCCGGTGGCGGGCGAGTCGTCCCCGATCGCAGGCCGGCTGGTCCGCCACCGCTCCGCCATCGCCGAGAGGATGTGCCCCGCCGGCGGCACGCACCGGGCGCGGAAGCGGGACCTGGTGCACCCGTGCAAGCGCTGCCGAGCGCTGCCGGCCACTGTGGAGTCCGAGCACGGCATCCACCAGGAGTTCCGGCCGCCGACCCCGCGCCCGGTGAAGGAGCGCGGCTACTGCGCCAGCCACCTGCGCGACGTCGAGCGAGAGGAGCGCGAGCGGGCCCGGGACAAGCGCCGGAAGAAGGGCTACGGGCTCAGCCCGGAGCGGTGGCGCCAGCTGGTCGCCGCGCAGGGCGGCGCCTGCGCCTGCGGGCTCACGCACTCGAAGAGTCGGGGGACGGACGGCAGCCAGGCGGCACACGCCGCCGTGTTGCACGTCGACCACCACCACGGCCGGCAGGCCGAGTGCGTGCGCCTCGGACGGCACGGCCCGGAGACCGCCTGCGAGCACTGCGTGCGCGGAGCGGCCGGGCGCCGGTGCAACCGCGAGATCATCGGCCGCTTCACCTCCGCGCAGCTGCGGAACCTGGCCGACTACATGGACAACCCGACCGCACAGCGGCTCGGGTGGTGGGACCAGCACGACCCCGACGACCAGCACGACCCCGACGAACAGGAGACAGGATCATGATCGACTGGAGTGCGATGCTGCCCGCGGTGGACGACCGGACCGAGCGGGCCCGCCTGGCCCGGTGGGCGGTGAGCCTGCGCCGGGCGCAGGCCGCCGGTACCGGCCAGACCCAGCAGGGGCTGGCCAGCCTCGACTACGACGAGACGCCGGAGTCGCCAGTGGTGCAGTACTGCTGTCTGGGCATCTGGTGCGAGATCGAGCACGCGGCCGGCCGGGTCGAGCGCCGGGACCCGGCCGGCCGCAAGGTCGGCCGGCGGGAGTTCCGGGCGCCGGGCGGGTACGGGTGGGACGGCAGCACGCTGCCGCTGGTGATCCAGCTGGACGGCGCGGACAACCCGGACCTCCTGCGGATCGTGACGCGGGACGGCGGCGGCAACGATGACCTCACGTTGGAGGAGGCGGCGGCGGACCGCGGCTACTGGCTGGATGAGGGGCGGAACATCCCGGATGTGGACCGCTTCGTGGAGCTGGAGGCCGAGACCTGCGCCGCCGCCGAGCTGAACGATGGCCACCACCTCAGCTTCGGCGAGATCGCGGACGTGGTCGTCTGGCGCTACGCGCTGACCGCCGAGGAGCTGGCCACCGCCGAGGCGATGCCGCGCGTCCCCGAGGTGGAAGGGCCCGCGCCGGAGATCATCGGGATGATCTTCCCGTGAGCCTCCTGGACGTGCTCCTCGGCCGGCGCTGCGGCCTGTGCGGCCGGCGCGGGTCGGACGTCACCTGGTGGGCGCGCGAGGGGATGGCGCTGCACTCCCGGTGCAAGCGCCGGCTCCGCGCGGCCGACCGGGGGTGACGACCGTGGCACCCCACGACGAGGACGACGAACATGACGCACCCCCGGAGCCCGAGCTGGCCGACGAAGAGGCCGGCCGGGTGGAGCGGGACCTGACGAGAGACTGGCAATGACCACCCACGGTCGGCGTCCCTCACCCGGGGGATGCTGATCGACTCACCCGCAGGTTAGGATGACCGCCATGGACGTGAAGCAGGAGGCCGGCGCCGCCGGGGTGGACGAGCCCGACGCCGGGCCGGTCACCCTGCAGGACGTTCTGGCCGCGCAGCGCGCGCTGGAGCGCGCGCAGGACACCGAGACCGAGCGGCGCAAGCGCCGGGACCGACTGATGCGCCTGGCGCTGCGCCAGGGTGCGGCCACGCAGGCCGAGCTGGCCCGCAAGACCGGGCTCTCGGACATGCAGGTCTCCCGCATCGCCGCCGGCCGCAACAGCGGCCGGACCGACCCGCCCCCGAAGTAGCACGGGCGGCCCGGACAGCCGGGTGACGCCCGCGGAGAAGGCGCTGGGCTGGTTGGGCGCCGAGCCTCACGGTCTCCGCGGGGGCCGCCACCAGTACGACGACACGACGACGACAGGAGAAGGACATGGCAGGGAAGCCGAGCTTCCTGCGGGACCCGGACCAGGCGGCCGAGCTGGCCGCGCTGCTCCGGGACACCGCGGACACCGAGGACGCGCAGCTGCGCGACGTCCAGGGCACGCTGACCCGGCGCCAGCTGGCGCAAGCTCAGCAGACCATCGCCCGCTACCGGGCGTGGGCGGATGAGCTGGACGCGCCGGCCGAGCCGGAGGCGCGCCCGCTGCACATCCGCCCGGCGCGTGAGGAGCACGGGGAGGCGACCGGCTGATGGAGACGACCAGGACGGCCGAGCAGGAGCAGCGCACGGTGCGCGTCG
>Ga0070688_100001460_pt1 | contig 11753 bp, 8 predicted proteins | sample KBSS13HmetaG_FD_64679 | JGI IMG/M metagenome (GOLD analysis project Ga0070688, IMG submission 64679) | Switchgrass rhizosphere microbial communities from Kellogg Biological Station, Michigan, USA - KBS S1-3H metaG | ecosystem: Host-associated > Plants > Roots > Rhizosphere ...
CCGCATCGAGAATCACCTGCGTCGAGCGGTAGTTGCGCTCGAGACGGACAGTGGTGGTCTCGGGGAAGTCGTGCTCGAAGTCGAGGATGTTCCTCAGGTCGGCGCCGCGCCACTTGTAGATCGACTGGTCCGGATCGCCGACGACGCAGATGTTGCGGTGGTGTTCGGCCAGTCGACGCACCAGCAGGTACTGCGGGCGGTTCGTGTCCTGGTACTCGTCCACCATCACGTAACGGAACTGCCGCGCGTAGCGCTCGCGGACGCTCTCGGCTTTCTCCACGAGGTCCAGCGTCTTCAGCAGCAGGTCGTCGAAGTCGAGCGCGTTGCTCTCGCGCAGGGTGTCGAGGTAGTACGCGTAGATCCTGGCGATCTGCTTGTCGCGCGGGTTCCAGCCCGACTCGAACGTCTCGGGCCCCTGCATCGTGTTCTTCGCATGGCTGATCCGCGACAGCGCCGCGCGCGGCTGCACCAGCGAGTCGTCGATGTTCAGCTCTTTCAGCCCCTGCTTGACGACCGCGATCTGGTCCGAAGAGTCGTAGATGACGAAGTCCCTGGAAAGCCCGATCGCCGGTGCCTCGCGCCGCAGCAGCCGCGCGCAGAGGGCGTGGAACGTCGAGATCCACATCTTCGAGCAGTCCGTGCCGAGCAGCGCTGACACGCGCGAGCGCATCTCCTCGGCGGCCTTGTTCGTGAACGTGACGGCGAGCAGGCCGTTCACCGGCGCCAGGCCCGTCGAGACGATATGCGCGATGCGATGCGCGATGACGCGCGTCTTGCCGGAGCCGGCGCCCGCGAGAATGAGCACGGCGCCGTCGGTCTGCAGCACGGCATCGCGCTGCTCGGGATTCAGGCCGGACGTGAAATCCATATTTACCGTAGCGGACAGCTGGCAGCAGGCGGCTGGCAGTAACTCGACGAGGGCGATCAGACGGAATGGAGGATGCTACCAGCTGTCCGCTGCCAGCTGCCAGCTATTCAACCGTAACACTCTTTGCGAGGTTACGTGGTTGATCGACGTCGCAGCCGCGGCGCACCGCGATGTGGTACGCCAGCAGCTGCAGCGGCACCGTCATCGCCACCGGCATCGTCAGGGCCATCGCCGGAGGCAACCGCAGCACGGCGTCCTGCTTGGGATCGAGCAGGCGGTCGAGCTCATCGTGGCCCTCGTTGGTGATCACGATCGCCGAGCCGCCCCGCGCCTTGGCTTCCTGAATGTTACCGAGCATCTTCTCGAACACGGCGTCGTGCGGCGCAATCGCCACGACCGGCATCTGCTCGTCGATGAGCGCGATCGGGCCGTGCTTCATCTCGCCGGCGGGGTAGCCTTCGGCGTGGATGTACGAAATTTCTTTCAACTTCAGCGCGCCTTCGAGCGCAATGGGGTAGTGAATACCCCGGCCGAGGTACAGGAAGTCGCGGCGTGTGTAGAAACGGGCCGCGACGTCCTCGATCTGCGGCGCCAGCTTCAGTGTCTGCTCCAGCAGCAGGGGCAGGCGCGCAAGCGCATCGAAATGTGAGGCCGCCTCGGCCCCCGACAGAACGCCTCTCACCTGCCCCAGGTGCACGGCCAGCAGATACAGGGCCACCAGCTGGCACGTGAATGCCTTCGTGGACGCGACGCCGATCTCCGGGCCGGCGTGCGTGTAGACCGTGCCGTCGGCTTCCCGCGTGGCCATGCTGCCGACGACATTGCAGATGGCCACGCTCCGGGCGCCCTTGCGCTTGGACTCGCGCAGGGCCGCCAGCGTGTCTGCCGTCTCGCCGGACTGCGTGATGACGACGGCCAGCGTCTGGCTGTCGACGATGGGATCGCGGTAGCGGTACTCGGAGCCGTAGTCCACTTCCACCGGCAGTCGCGCGAGCTGCTCGACCAGGAACTTCCCCACCAGGCCCGCGTGCCAGCTCGTGCCGCAGGCCAGGACCATCAGCCGATCGACGCGTTGGAGCGCCTCGGCGTCCTGGTTCAGCTCGTCGAGCGTGGCCACGTTGCGGCCAGGCGACACCCGGCCGACCAGCGTCTCGGCCACCGCACGAGGCTGCTCGAAGATCTCCTTCAGCATGAAGTGCTTGAACCCGGCGCGCTCGGCCATCACCGGGTCCCAGAGCACTCGCTGCGGCGTGCGGTCGTGCGGCCGTCCGTCCACGCCTGTGAACGTCACGCCCGACGGCCGCACGACCGCCATCTCGCCGTCCTCGAGGAACACCACGTCGCGGGTGTGCGCGAGGATGGCCGGTATGTCGGAGGCGACGAAGAACTCGCCCTGACCGAGCCCGACAACCACCGGCGGGCCGTTCCGCGCGGCGACGAGCGTGTTCGGGTCGTCGGCCGACAGCAGGACGATCGCGAACAGCCCTCGAAGCTGCGCGAGCGCGCGCCTCGCGGCGGCGTCAAGGCCGTCGCCGCGCATCTCGCGCTCCACCAGGTGCGCGACGATCTCGGTGTCGGTCTCGGTGACGAATCGGTGGCCCTGCTGCTCCAGCTCTCCCTTGAGCTGCAGGTAGTTCTCGATGATGCCGTTGTGGACGACGACGAGGCGGCCCGTGCAGTCGCGGTGCGGATGCGCGTTTTCTTCAGTGGGCCGTCCATGCGTCGCCCACCGTGTGTGCCCCAGCCCGTACGCGCCGGACACCGGGTCCGTGGCCAGCACCTGCTCGAGATTCGCGAGCTTGCCGGCACTGCGGCGGATGTCGACGTGCCCGTCGTTGACAACGGCGATGCCCGCCGAGTCGTAGCCGCGGTATTCGAGCCGTCTCAGACCCTCGACGAGGATCGGAACGACAGGCCGGGGGCCGATGTAGCCGATGATGCCGCACATGGAAGTGCCAGGTTGGAAGTGAGGAGTGCTACGAACTTCAGAACAGTCACCGCTTCTTGACCCAAGCCTCTTTGTTCACCTGGCGACTGCGTGCGATTCCCAGCGCGTTCGCGGGCACGTCTTCCGTGATCGTCGATCCCGCCGCGACGTAGGCGCCGCGGCCGATGGTCACGGGCGCCACCAGGGCCGAGTCGCTGCCGATGAAGGCACCGTCCTCGATTACGGTCGGGTTCTTGGTCTTGCCGTCGAAGTTGCACGTGATGGTGCCGGCGCCGATGTTCACATCGTCGCCGATTGTCGCATCGCCGAGATACGTCAGGTGGCTGGCCTTCGATCCCCTCCCGAGCGTGGTTTTCTTCAGCTCCACGAAGTTGCCGATGTGTGCCCCGTCGAGCACGTGGCTGGCGGGCCGGAGGTGCGCGAATGGGCCCAGCACCGCCCTGGCGGCCACTGATGACTCGGTGATGACGCAGTAGTTGCGGATGAGGACGCGATCGCCGATTGTCGAGTCGACAATGCGCGTGCCGGCGTGGATCTCGCAGCCCTCGCCGATGACGGTGCGGCCTTCGAGGTACACGTTGGGGTGAATGACGGTGTCCGCCCCCACCACCACGCCCGGCTCGATGTACGTCGTCGCCGGGTCCACCAGCGTCACTCCGGCTGCCATCAGTTCTTCGTTCTTCGTGTGTCGCACGATGGCTCCCACGTCCGCCAGCTCGCGGCGGCTGTTGATGCCCCGGATTTCGTCCGGGTTCGAAACGCTCACTGTGGAGACGGCCAGCCCGCGCTGCCGGTAGATGCCGACCAGGTCCGGGAGGTAGTACTCGCCCTGCGCGTTCTGGGACGCGATGCCACGCACGGCGTCGAACAGCGGGCCAAGGTCGAGGGCGTAGATGCCGCTGTTGATCTCGCCGATCGCCTGCTCGTCGGGCGAGGCGTCGCGCTCCTCGACGATCCGCACGATGCGGCCGGCCTCGCGAACGATGCGGCCGTAGCCGTGGGGAGTGTCGACGATTGCCGTGAGCACCGTCGCTGCGGCGGCGTCGGCCTGGTGCTGAGCGAGAAGGCGCTTCAGTGTCGACGCGCCGAGAAGGGGAACGTCCCCCGAGAGCAACACCACAGTGCCCGTGGCGGTCTTCAACAGCGGCTCGGCCTGCAGCAGGGCGTGGCCGGTGCCCAGTTGCGGCTCCTGGGCCACGAATCGGGCCCGCCCGCCCGCGTACGCCTCGCGCACGCGGTCGCCCTCGTGGCCAACGACGACGATGACCGAGGCCGGGTTGAGGGACCCGGCTGCGGCCAGCACGTGGTCGAGCATCCGGCGTCCAGCGACCGGATGCAGGACTTTCGGCATTGCCGACTTCATGCGCGTGCCCTTACCTGCGGCAAGGACGACGACGTGAACAGCCGATTTGGTCATTCGATAGAATGTTTGGCTATCTCGACCATCGAGTAGACCTCGCGTTTCCGGAGGCCGTGGCGCCTGGCCAGCTCGGCGATAGCGTCCCGCCGTGTCATCGCGCCGTTTTTGGTCATAAGACCAAATTCAACGCCCATCTGCTCCGGTGCAGGCGATGGCGCTTCCTGCCGGTCCGACGCCGGGGCGGGACCTACAAGAATCGTGAACTCCCCCTTCGCCGGAAGGTCCTGATCGGCAATAAGTTTGTCTAACGGGCCGCGGTGCCAGGATTCGTGGACCTTCGTCAACTCGTGAGCCACGACCACCGGACGATTGCCGAGCGCCTGGGCCAGTGCTTCGAGCGTCGCCCGCACGCGATGTGGTGCCTCGAAGAGGACCAGGACGCCCCCCGTCTCGCGCCATCGCGCCAGCCAACGGGCCCGCTCGCCCGCTCTCGACGGCGGGAATCCCACGAAAGTCACCAGCTCGGCAGGCAGCCCGGCGCCAGCAATGGCAGTCGTTAGGGCAGATACCCCAGGAATAATTTCAACATTCAGCCCGGCGGTGACCGCCGCCGCGACCACCGCGTAGCCGGGGTCGGAAATCGCCGGCATTCCGGCATCCGTCACGACCGCGACCCGCTGTCCCCGCCGTACGCGGTCGAGCAGCTCAGGGATCCGCGACCGCTCGTTGTGCTCGTGCAGGCTCACCGTCGGCGTCGTGATCCCGAAATGGGTGAGCAACTTGCCGGTGTGCCGCGTGTCTTCGGCGGCGATGAGATCGGCTTCGCGGAGCGATCGCAGCCCGCGCAGTGTCATGTCCTCGAGGTTGCCGATGGGAGTCGCGACCAGAACGAACGCGCCGGGCATGGTGGGGCGGCTGCGAGGTATTGTACCATTGCGACTTTTGCCGACCATGTATTCGTCCGAGCCTCTGCCACACTTCGTGGACGACTACCTCCGCTACCTGCAGGAGGTGCGTCCCACTATCGCTGCCCTCGACGGGGTCCACGCGCATGACGACCTGCTCGAGGACTACGGCCGTCCGGCCATCGAGGCCGACCTCCGGTCCCTGGCGGGCTTTGCCCGCCGGTTGGCGGAGATCGACCCGGCGGGGCTGAAGGACGTGGAGCACGCCGAGCAGCCGGTGCTGGCCGACCACATCAAGGCGCGGATGTTCGAGCTGGAAGAGACGCGGACCTGGGAGCGGAACCCGCACCTGTACGCGGACACGATAGCCTCCAGCCTGGCGACGCAGGCGCTGTTCACGTTTGCCCCGGCCACCGAGCGCGCGCGCCGGGTGCTCTCGAAGCTCCGGCAGGTCCCGCGACTCGTTCAGGCGGCCCGCGACAATGTGAAGGATCCGCCCGGCATCTTCGTGAAGGTCGGCATCGAGACCTTCAACGGCGCGCTTCGGTTCATCGAGCGCGACCTGCCGCGCGCGTTCCGCGAGGTGGACGACCTGCACGTGCTGGGCGACCTGGCCGATGCCTCGACCGAGGCGGCGCACGCCATCCGCGCCTACGTTGAGACGCTCGAAACCGAGCTGGCGCCGAAGGCGCGCGCCTCGTTCCGGTTAGGGCGGGAGAAGTTCGAGCAGAAGCTCCGGCTCGAGGAAGGCGTCGGCCTGAGCGTCGAGAAGCTGCTGTCGATCGCCGAGCGCGAGCTGGCCGCCACCGTGGACGCCTTCCGGACCGAAGCCGGCAAGCTCAATGGCGGCGACCCCGCCGCGGCGTGGGCGAAGGCCAAGGCGAAGCACCCGGCGCCGGGCGGTCTCATCAGCGCCGCGCAGCAGCAACTCGTCGAGCTCCAGTCATTCCTGGAACGCCAGAAGCTGCTCACGCTGCCCGCCAGCGAACCCGTTGTCGTCGCACCGACGCCCGACTTCTTCCGCTGGTCGAGCGCGAGCATGTGGACGCCGGGCCCGTTCGAGGCCAGGCCAAGCCGCGCCTACTACTACCTGACGGACGTCGAGCGCGGCTGGAGCCCCGAGCGGCAGGCCGAGCACCTGCGCGACTTCAACTTCGGCACGCTCTGGTGCATCTCGATCCACGAGGTGTATCCCGGCCACTTCGTGCAGTATCAGCACCTGCGCCAGGTGGAGTCGAAGGTGCGCAAGTCGATCTTCTTCGCAGCGGCGACATACGTCGAAGGCTGGGCGCACTACTGCGAGGAGATGATGCTGGAGGCGGGCTTCGGCAGGAAGGATCCCCTGATCCGCCTTGGGCAGTTGCAGGAGGCGCTGATCCGTCTCGTCCGGTTCGTGGTCTCGATCAGGCTGCACGCCGAGGATCTGTCGGTCGAGCAGGGCGTGCGGATGTTCCGCGAGCACGCGTTTCTCGAGGAAGCGAACGCGCGTCGTGAGGCCGAGCGCGGCACGTTCGATCCGACGTACCTGGTGTACTCCGTCGGCAAGCTGATGCTGCAGAAGCTCCGGCAGGACGTGAAGACGCGCCAGGGCGACAGCTTCTCGCTGCGCACGTTCCACGACACGCTGCTGAAGCAGGGCGCGGCGCCGTTCTCGCTGCACCGCCGTCTGATGCTGGGCGACACCGGCACCGTGCTGGACTGACGCGGCCAGTATGCCTCTCTACGAATACCGCTGCGAATCCTGCGGGCACCAGTTCGAGGTGATTCAGAAGTTCTCTGACGCGCTGATCGCCGTCTGCCCGAAGTGCGGATCCGGCCCGGTCGTGAAGCTGTTTTCCTCCCCGGCGATCCAGTTCAAGGGCAGCGGCTTCTACATCACCGACTACGCGCGCAAAGGAGGGGAGCAGGGCAAGGGGGGCGAGCACGCCAAGGGGGGCGAGCAGGGCGAGGGGGGCAAGCAGGGCAAGGGAGCCGAGCAGAGCAAGGGAGCCGAGCAGAGCAAGGGCGATGACACGGGGACGAGCGGCGAGAAAAAAGCTGCCGGCAAGTCGCCTGCCGCCAGCACCTCCTCCAGTGACTCCGCGTCGACGCCGCCACCGCCAAAGGCAGATTCAAAGAGTAGTACGTAGAACGCCTTTCAGGTATTCCGTAAACGGACCCGCCAGGTCGGGTCGCTTCAGAGCGAAATACGTCACCGCCTTCAAGAACCCGAGCTTGTTGCCCGTGTCGTGGCGCACGCCGCTGACCTCGCACGCGTAGATCGGACGTGAGCGCAGCAGGCGCCGCAGCCCGTTGGTGAGCTGAATCTCGCCAGTGCGATCCTTCGCCGTCTCCTCGAGTGCCGCGAAGATGTCGGGCGTCAGGATGTACCGGCCGATGATCGCGAGATCGGACGGGGCCTCGGCCACCGGCGGCTTCTCCACCAGATCGGTCACGCGATACGTGCCCTTCGGCAGCGAGGCATCGGGCTCGTACGCGATCACGCCGTAGCTGGAGATCTCCGCGCGCGGCACGCGCTCGACGCACAGCACGGGACCGCCCACGCGCTCGAAGACGTCGATCATCTGCTTCAGGGCCGGCGGCGTCGCGTCGATCACGTCGTCGCTCAGGATCACGGCGAAGGGTTCATCCCCAACCAGTTCCCTGGTCACGAGGACGGCGTGGCCTAGTCCGAGCGGCTCGCCCTGCCGGACGTACGCGAAGTTGATCAGGTTCGAGATCTTGCGGACCTCGTTGAGCATGTCGTGCTTGCCGCGCGATTCGAGGAATGTCTCGAGCTCCACCGAGACGTCGAAGTGATCCTCGATGGCGTTCTTGCCGCGGCCCGTGACCAGCAGGATGTTGTCGACGCCCGAGGCCAGCGCCTCCTCCACGCCGTACTGGATGATGGGCTTGTCCACCAGCGGCAGCATCTCCTTCGGCTGCGCCTTGGTGGCCGGCAGGAACCGGGTGCCCAGCCCCGCTGCGGGAAAAACGGCCTTTCGAATCAACGCCACGCGCCCTCCCTATCGGGCAGACGCCGTTAAGCCGCCAACGTCCCCTTAACAGCGTCTGACCGGGTACCTATCCCGACCCCGTAGTATAGGATCTCCCGGTTATGCTCGACCCCGCGTTCGTCCGAGACCACCACGACCTCGTCCGCACGGCGCTCGTCAACCGCGGCATGGATGCCGATACGCTGCTCGACGCGCTGGGCCCGCTCGACGAACGCCGTCGCGCGCTCATCGTCGAGGTGGAAAACCTCAAGCGCGATCAGAACGCGGCGGCAGCCGACGTAGCGAAACGGAAGAAGGCCGGCGAAGACGTCGCCGCGCTGGTAGACGCCAACCGCGGCCGCGGCCAGCAGGTCAAGGAGAAGGACGCCGCGCTCCAGACACTCGAGGACGAGCGCCGCAACCTGCTGCTGCTGATTCCCAACGTCCCGCATGCGAGCGTGCCGGTCGGCCGGAGCGCTGACGACAACCGCGAAGTCCGGCGTGTGGGCGATCGACCCGCGTTCGACTTCGAGCCGAAGCCGCACTGGGACCTCGGGCCCGAGCTGGGCATCCTCGATTTCGAGCGCGGCACGAAGATCGCCGGCGCGCGGTTCACCGTGCTGATGGGCCAGGGGGCGCGGCTGGCGCGCGCGCTCATCAACTTCATGCTCGAGCTGCACACTCGCGAGCATGGCTACACCGAGGTGGAGCCGCCGTTCCTGGCGAACTCCGCGTCGCTCACGGGCACGGGGAACTTGCCGAAGTTCGAGCAGGACCTGTTCAAGATCGCCGGCGACTGGGATCTGTATCTCGTGCCGACGGCCGAGGTCCCGCTCACGAACCTCTACCGTGGCGAGATCCTCGACGGCCGTTCGTTGCCGCTCCGATATACCGCCTACACGCCCTGCTTCCGCAGCGAGGCGGGCTCCTACGGCGCCGACGTGCGCGGCCTGATCCGGCAGCACCAGTTCGACAAGGTCGAGCTGATGTCGTTCACGACGCCCGAGCAGAGCTACGACGAGCTCGAGCGGCTCACGGGCAACGCCGAGCGCGTGCTGCAGCTTCTGGAGCTGCCGTTTCGCACGGTGCTCCTCTGCACGGGCGACATGGGCTTCGCGTCCGCGAAGACCTACGACATCGAAGTCTGGCTGCCGAGCCAGAAGACGTACCGGGAGATTTCTTCCTGCACCAACACCGAGGCCTATCAGGCGCGCCGTGCCAGCATCAAGCACCGGCCTGGCGGCGCCGGCAAGGCCGACTTCGTCCACACACTGAATGGCTCAGGCCTTGCCGTCGGACGCACGCTCATCGCCATCATGGAGAACTACCAGCAGAAGGATGGCTCGATCCTGATCCCGGACGCGCTTCGCCCGTTCATGGGCGGGCTGGAACGCATCACCCGCTGACGCACAGGACTGCTGACGTACGGGACCGCTGACGCACAGGACTGAAGTCCTGTGCCACTGGTGTCTCCGTCACCAGTAGTGACACCAGTGGAGCGGAACTTCAGTTCTGCTCATCACCGCGCTTACATCGCGGAGCGGGTGCGGCGCCAGGTGTAGTAAATCCCGACAGCCAGCAGCGCCAGCAACGGAATGAACACGTACGGGCCCATGCGCTCGAGCGCGTGCCAGGCCGTGCGCCAGTGAGGGCCGGTCAGGTACCCAAACGTCAGGAAGCTCAGGCACCAGATCACCCCGCCCGTGTACGCGAAGAGCGCGAACTCGCGGTACTGCAGTGGCGCCGATCCGGCCGCCAGCGCGGTGCAGTGCCGCACGCCCGGAATGTAGTAGCCGAACATCAGCAGCCAGCGCCCGTAACGATGGAACCAGCGCTGCGCCAGTCCGAACGACGCGTCCGACACGTGCACCACGCGGTGCAACGCCGCCATTCCGATCGTCCGCCCGAGGACGTAGCTGAGCGAAATCCCTGAAAAAGCACCGGCGATCGCCGCGAGCAGGGTCCAGCCGATCGGCAGGTGTCCCTCACGAATCAGCGCGCCGGCCACCGTGAGAAGAAACTCGTCCGGAATGGGCAGGCCGAAGATTCCGAGCATCTGCGCGAAAAACAGCGCGCTCGGACCGTAGTGCGACAGCCACTGGAGAAGGCGGGTTTCCATGATGCTCGCGCGTGCGCCGACCGCTGCATTGTAAGGCCCGGATTGAAGCCCCGGCTCAACAGTCCAGGTCGAAGCTCATTAGTGCCGCTGGCGCGGCGCTGGTACTCTCGATGGACTGACGTGACTCGCCTCGCCGCACTCGCCCGATCGGCCGCCGCTGCTGCAATGCTCCTGGTCCTCGCGGGCTGCGGCTCCTCCTCGTCATCGACGAGCGTCACGGCGCCGACCACCGCGCAGTGCGCCGTCACGCTGACTTCGAACTCCCTGAACATGGGCGCATCTGGCGGCGATGGCGCCTTGACCGTCGACGTCAATCGCGAGTGCTCGTGGACCGCCAAGCCTGACGTCGACTGGATCACGCTCACCTCGACCCCGACCGGACAGGGAGGCGCGACGGTCAGCTTCCGCGTTGCGGCGAACCCCACGGCTTCGTCGCGACGAGGAGGCATCGGCGTCAACGATCGACGCGTGGACGTGACGCAGGCGGGCGCCCCGTGCACGTACTCTCTCAGCAGGACCAGCGACGCGATCGACGCCACCGGAGGGAAGCGGGCGATTCTCGTGACCGCCGGGCCTTCCTGCCCCTGGACGGCGAAGAGCAACGCCTCGTGGATCACGGTCACCGGTGGTGCGTCAGGCACCGGCAACGGCACCGTCTCGATCGACGTCGCGCCGAACACCGGCCTCGAGCGTTCGGGCACGGTGGCGATCGCCGGCCAGATCTACACGCTCTCGCAGACGGCGGCCGGCGCACCGGTTCCGGAGTGCACGTTCTCCCTGTCGTCGGCGAGCCAGTCGATCGGCGCCGCGGGAGGTCCGGTCTCGCTCACCGTGCTGGCGGGCGGCGGATGCGCGTGGACTGCGGCGAGCCACGCCCCGTGGCTCACGATCACCGCGGGCACCAGCGGCGCGGGCGACGGCGCCGTCCAGATCAGTGTGGCCGCGAACGGATCGTCCGCGGCACGGACAGGCACGGCGACGATCGCCGGCCAGAGCTTCACTGTCAACCAGTCCGGCGTGTCATCGACGCCATGCGCGTATTCCCTGTCGGCCAGCTCGCAATCCGTCGGCGCGACGAGCACGACGGGCTCGGTGGGCGTGACGACGGACACCGGCTGCGCGTGGTCGGCAACCGCCAACGTCTCGTGGCTGTCCATCACGGCCGGCGCATCGGGGACCGGCAACGGCACCGTGCAATTCTCCGTGGCCGCCAATACCGACTCGACGCCGCGCGCGGGTACGCTCACGGTGGCCGGCCAGACGTTCACGGTCAACCAGGCTGCCGCGTCGGTAACGTGCTCGTACTCGCTGTCGGCCGCCTCGCAATCCGTCGGCGCGGCGAGCACGACGGGCTCGGTAGGCGTGACCACGGGGACTGGTTGCGTGTGGTCTGCGACGGCCAACGTCTCGTGGCTGTCCATCACCGCCGGCGCATCGGGGACCGGCAGCGGCACGGTGCAGTTCTCGGTGGCCGCCAATACCGACACGACGCCGCGCGCAGGTACGCTCACGGTGGCCGGCCAGACGTTCACGGTCAACCAGGCTGCCGCGTCGGTAACGTGCTCGTACTCGCTGTCG
>Ga0070688_100001479_pt1 | contig 11684 bp, 9 predicted proteins | sample KBSS13HmetaG_FD_64679 | JGI IMG/M metagenome (GOLD analysis project Ga0070688, IMG submission 64679) | Switchgrass rhizosphere microbial communities from Kellogg Biological Station, Michigan, USA - KBS S1-3H metaG | ecosystem: Host-associated > Plants > Roots > Rhizosphere ...
CTGCTCCGCAATTTCCAGTACCTCGCGCTCAACTTCGGGCCGTTCATCCCGCTCTCGATCCCGTTCGTCCTCGTGATCGCGCAACTCGCGGTGCGCTACGGCTTCGACCCCATCCGGGTCCACGGACCCGACGAGCAGGTCATGCCGGGGCGCGGGACGCTGATCGAGGTCGAGCTCGCGCGCGAGCGCGCGGCCGACATCGCCGGCCTCGAGATCCAGCTCCCGCCCGGAGTGCGCGCGCTGTCGCCGCTCGTGCGCGTCGCGAGCGAAGGGCGCGCCTTCCAGGAAGTGGTCGCGACGGCGCCTTTGTCGGGCGCGATCGGCTTCGTCCTCGCGGACGGCACGCGCGCGTCGAAGCAGATGTCCGCAGGCTTCGCGGACGGCCCGCTTCAGCCCGAGCGCGCCCAGGGCCTCTGGTCGGCGCTCCTGTGGCCCGCCGAGGACAACCTCGCGAGCGGATCGCCGTTCCGGAGCGTGCGCATCGAGTACCCCGAGAGGCATCTCGCGTTCCTTCCCGACGGCCCCGCGGGGATCCTGCTCGGCTTCCTCCTCGCCTCGATGGCGGCCGGACTCCTCGTGCTGAAGCCGCTCAAGATCCAGATCTGATGCGCCGCGCTCTCGAGTGGAGCCGCGACGGCTGGACGATCAGCACCGACGCGCGCCGGCTGCAGCTCGACGTCGTGCACGGCTACCTCGCGCGCTCGTACTGGGCCGAGCGCATCCCGCGGGAACTCGTCGCCCGCTCGATCGAGAACTCGGTGTGCTTCGGCGTCTACGAGCGCGGGACTCCCGAGCGACAGGCCGGCTTCGCGCGCGTCATCACCGACTTCGCGACGTTCGCCTGGATCGCGGACGTCTTCGTGCTCGAAGAAGCGCGCGGCAGGGGACTCGCGACGTGGCTGATGGAAGTGATCGCGGCCCACCCCGATCTCCAGGGTCTCCGGCGCTGGAACCTCGTGACCCGGGACGCGCACGGGCTCTACCGCAAGACCGGCTTCGTCGCACCGGCCGCGCCGGAGTCGTACATGGAGCGCCGCGTTCCGGACGCGTACCGGGAGGGCTCCGCGCAGCCGCCCGCGTAGTCAGCTCTCGATCGCGCCGGCCGAGACGAGCGCCGCGAGCACGCGGTCGCGCCACGCGGGGCGGCACACGACGAGCTGATCGTTGACGGGATTCTCGCGGTTGTAGACGTGCTCTTCCCCGCGCAGCTTGCACACGGTCCACCCGACCGCGCGTGCGACGGTCTCGGGAGCGCAGGTGTCCCATTCCTTGAGCTGCTTGCGGTGGACGTAGAGGTCGGCCTCGCCGCGCAGGAGCATCGCGACCTTGTTCCCGACGCTCCCGGCGTGGACGAGCTCCGCGCCGAGCGTGTCGGCGAAGCGCTGCGTCCAGACCGGCGTGTGGCTCCGGCTCGCGGCGATCCGCGGCGGATCGGCCGAAACGCTGTCGCCGCGGAGGAGGGCCTGCCCGGACTCGTCGCCGCCGCTCTCGTGACCCCGCACGCACACGCCCCACAGCGTCGCCGGCTTGGAGGGCAGCGCGACGGCCCCGATCGCGCAGCGGCCGTCGACCGTCAACGCGACGTGGACGGCCCAATCCTCGCGCACTTGGCTGTACTCGCGCGTGCCGTCGAGCGGATCGATGATCCAGACGCGCGACTTCGAGAGGCGGGAGCGCGTGTCCGCCGTCTCTTCCGAAAGGATTCCGTCGTCGGGGTAGCGACCTCGGACGAGGCCCTGCAGGAATCCGTCCGCCGCCTGGTCTCCCACGTCGGCGAGCGTGTCTCCGCTCCATCTCCCCGTCGCGCGCAGAGCGAGAGCGCGCTCACCCGCGGCGCGAGCGGCGGCGATCGCGAACTCGAGATCCGCTCGGATGTCGGGCGGAAGGGACGGGGGCATGCGCGCGGGAAGGGCTCCGCGGGCGAGTCTAGCCTGGACCGGATCCGACGGCACGCGCTAAGCTCATCGCGACGCGTCCACCAGAAGACATCTGCGACGAAGGAGAAGAAGACATGCCCATCGACGTCGGAACCATGGCCCCGGATTTCACGCTGAAGACCCAGGACGAGAAGGAGTGGAAGCTCTCCGCGCAGAAGGGGAAGAACGTGGTGCTCCTCTTCTACCCGCTCGACTGGAGCCCGACGTGCGAGAAGGAGATGTGCAAGATGAGCGAGCAGCCGCCGATCCCGGTCGGTCCGGACACGGTCGTCGTCGGCGTGAGTCGCGACTCCACGTGGTCGCACAAGGCGTGGAAGCAGGCGAAGGGCCTGAAGTACGACCTGCTCGCCGATCCGATGCTCGAGGTGACGTCGAAGTTCGGCCTGAAGCACCCGGCGGTGCCGTTCATCAGCCACCGCGCGAGCGTCGTGATCGACAAGACCGGCAAGGTCGCGTTCGTGCAGGTCCAGGAGAACACGAAGGACGAGCGCAACTGGAGCGAGCTGCAAGGCGCGCTGAAGAAGCTCGGGTAGATCCCTGAGCTAGGGGCTCGATCTTGGTCGCAGGGACCCGGGCGGAACCCGGGCTCTGCGGGTATCCTTGCCTGGCCATCCGGGTCCACTCTCCCCCCGGACGCGAGGATCCCCGTGAGAATCCAGAGCCTGCTTCCCGTTTCGCTTCTCGCTCTCGCCGCGACCCCGTCGATCTGCGCAGCCCAGGCGCCGCCCGCGTTCGTCAACTGGGAGTCGCCGCACGTCCACCCGCTCGAGCTGACACCCGACGGCTCGAGGCTGCTCGTCGTGAACACCGCGGACGACCGCCTCGAGGTGTTCGACGCGAGCGGCGCGACGCTCCTTCCGATCGGCAGCATCCCGGTCGGTCTGGATCCGGTGTCCGTGCGCGCGCGGACCAACGACGAAGCGTGGGTCGTCAACGCCGTGTCGGACAGCGTCAGCATCGTCCAGCTCTCGACAGGCCACGTCGTCCGCACGCTGCGCGTCGACGACGAGCCACGCGACGTCGTGTTCGCTGGCTCGCCCGAGCGCGCGTGGGTCTCCTGCTCCGGCACGAGTGCCATCCTCGCCTTCGATCCCTCGAACCTCGGCGCGGCCCCGACGCGCATCGCGATCGACGGGGAGGCTCCGCGCGCACTCGCGAGGAGTGCCGACGGCAGCCAGGTGTACGTCGCGATCTTCTTCTCGGGGAACTCCACGACGATCCTCGGCGGGGGTGCGCAGACGAACATCGGCTTCCCGCCGAACGCGGTGAGCGATCCGATCGGCCCGTACGGCGGAGTGAATCCGCCGCCGAACAGCGGCGGCGCGTTCAGCCCGCCGAAGAATCCCGCGAACCCGAACCCGCCCGCGGTCGGCTTGATCGTTCGCAAGGATTCGGGCGGAAACTGGTTCGACGACAACAACGGCGACTGGACCAGCATCGTCAGCGGCCCGAACGCTTCGCACTCCGGTCGACCCGTCGGCTGGGATCTCACCGACAACGACCTCGCGATCATCGACACGGGCACGAACGGAGTCACGTACGCCCGTCACCTGATGAACATCTGCATGGCGATCGCCGTCAATCCGGTCAGCGGCGACGTCTCGATCGTCGGCACGGAAGCCACGAACGAGATCCGGTTCGAGCCCAACGTCCAAGGTCGCTTCACGCGCGTCGAGATCGCGCGCGTCGCGCCGGCCGGCCCCGCGACGCTCGGGATCGACGACCTGAACCCGCACCTCACGTACGCGGTGCCGACGATTCCCCAGCCCTTGCGCGACCAGTCGCTGGGCGATCCGCGCGGCATCGCCTGGAACAGCACCGGCACGAAGGGCTACGTCACGGGCCTGGGCTCGAACAACCTGATCGTGATCAACAACACGGGACACCGCGTGGGCCTGGCGCCGACGATCGCGGTCGGCGAAGGCCCGACCGGCGTCGTGGTCGACTCGGCGCACGGGCGCGTCCTCGTCCTCGACAAGTTCGAAGGTGCGATCTCCGTCGTCGATCTCGCGACCGAGCTCGAGACGGCGCGCGTGCCCTTCCACGATCCGTCGCCGACGGCGATCCGCATCGGACGCAAGCACCTCTACGACACGCACAAGAACTCGGGCCTCGGCCAGATCGCCTGCGCCTCGTGCCACGTCGACGCCCGCTTCGACCGCCTCGCGTGGGACCTCGGCGATCCCTCGGGACTGATGAAGTCGACGCAGGGCCAGAATCTCGGGGCGAACATCCCGGGTCTCAACTCGGGCTTCCAGGACTGGCACCCGATGAAGGGCCCGATGACGACGCAGACGCTGCAGGACATCATCGGCAAGGAGCCGCTCCACTGGCGTGGCGACCGGGCCGGCCTCGAGGAGTTCAACGGCGCGTTCATCGGCCTCCAGGGCGACGACACGAACCTGACCGTGGCCGAGATGCAGGAGTACGAGGATTTCCTGGAGACGATCGCGTTCCCGCCGAACCCGTACCGCAACTTCGACAACACGCTGCCGACGAACCTGCCGCTGCCCGGTCACCACACGACGGGGCGGTTCGGGCCGGCTGGACAACCGCTGCCGAACGGCAACGCGCAGGCCGGGCTCTCGATCTACCGCCCGCCCCGACTGCTCGACGGCAACGCGCTCGCGTGCGTCACCTGCCACACGCTGCCGACCGGGATGGGCACGGACTACACGCTGCAGGGCTCCACGCTCGTCCCGTTCCCGATCGGACCGAACGGCGAGCACCACCACATGCTGGTCTCGAGGGACGGACTCACGAACGTCTCGATGAAGGTGCCCCAGCTGCGCAACGACTACCAGAAGGTCGGCTTCGACATGACGCAGATGATCAACACGGCCGGCTTCGGCGTGTTGCACGACGGCAGCGTCGACTCGATCGAGCGCTTCGTGGACGAGCCCGTCTTCACGCTGCAGAGCAACCAGGAGACGGCCGACCTCGTCGCGTTCATCCTCGCGTTCTCGGGCTCCGACCTGCCGCAGGGCTCGCAGAATCCCTTCCAGCTCGAGCCTCCGGGCGGCACGAGCAAGGACGCGCACGCCGCGGTCGGCGCGGAGACGACGCTCGTCGATGCCGGGAATCCGGAGCCGGGTCAGCTCGCTCTGATCGCGAACATGATCGCCCAGGCCGACACGAAGAAGGTCGGGCTCGTGGTCAAGGGCCTCCAGGCCGGGATCTCGCGCGGGTACGCGTACATCGGAGGCGGCTTGTTCCAGTCCGATCGAGCGGCCGAGATCGTCACGACGGCGGCCCTCCAGGCCTCCGCCGCGCCGGGCAGCGAATTGACCTACACCGTCGTCCCGCGCGGCACGTCGACGCGCATCGGCATCGACCGCGACCTCGACGGCTGCCTCGACCGCGACGAGATCGACGGCGGTTCCGATCCCGCCGATCCGTCGAGCCACGCCTGCGGACCGGGCACGCCGTACTGCTCCGGCGACGGCCTCGTCGCAGGCGCGTGCCCGTGCGGCAACTTCGGCGTCGCGGGACGCGGCTGCGCGACTTCGCAACCGGGCAGCATCGGTGCATGGCTCCACGCGACGGGCACGACGACGCCGGACACGGTCGTGCTGACCTCGTCGGGCGAGCTCCCGGCGGCGCTGTCGATCGTGCTGCAAGGCACGACGACGCTCGCGTCGCCGGCGGTCTACGGAGACGGATTGCGCTGTGTCGCCGGGATCCTGAAGCGTCTCTACTCCGTGAACGCCGTCAACGGCGTCGTCTCGGTGCCCGGCGCCGGCGATCCGTCGATCTCGGCGCGTTCGGCGGCGCTCGGCGATCCGATCGCGCCCGGTTCGACGCGCTACTACCAGACGTACTTCCGCGATCCGAACCCGAGCTTCTGCCCGACACCCGTGGGCGGCACGTTCAACGTGTCGAACGCCTACCGGATCACATGGTGATCCGACGGGAGCCGGTTCGACAGCGAGCCGGCTCCCGTCACGGTTTCCGAGGCTGCCCTTTGCGGATGTGCGCGCGGACGAGGACGTTCTCCGCGTCCTTGCGCCAGCTCGCGTCATCCGGCGCGAGGGAGAGGGCGCTCTCGATCTCCGCGAGGCAGCCTTCGACGTCGTCGAGCTCGAGCAGGCAGTAGCCGAGGCCGTAGTGCGCCTCGCCCATCGACGGAGCGAGCTCGGTCGCCTTGCGGTACGCCTCCGCCGCGCCGCGCACGTCCTTCGACCCGTTCAGGAGCTCGTTCCCGCGCGCGTACCAGCCGCTCGCCGAGAGGACCGCGGGCTTCGACACCTCGGGTCGGATCTCGACCGGCGGGCTCGCGCTCCGGAGACAACCCCGCCCGATCCAGAGCGCGAGGGCCCCGAGCAGGAGCACGCCCGTCGCGACGGTGGCTGCCTGACTCTTCACCGCCGCGGCCCGCGGGCGCCTAGCCCGGCTGTCCCGTCGGCCCGCTCCAGGACATGAAACCGCCGGAGAGGTTGAACAGGTTCTCGTATCCCTGCCGGCTCAGGAACTCGCAGGCCGCCGCCGAGCGCTGGCCGCCCGCGCAGTAGACGAGCGTCCGTTTCCCGTCGCGGGGGATTTCCTTCCAGCGCGTCTCGATCTCCTGCACCGGGATCAGCAGCGCTCCCGGGATGATCCCGCGCGACGTCTCCTGCGCGGTCCTCACGTCGACGAGGCGCACGTCGCCGTCCGCGACCATCTTCTTTCCCTCGTCGGTCGACGCTTCGCGCCAGAGGCGTCCCTCGAGCACCATCTGCGGGGTCAGCTTCTCTCCCGCCGCCACGCGGCTCATCGTCCGCCGCAGCGCCTCGAGCTCCTGCTGCATCTCCTCCTGCGCGTTCTCGATGCGTCGCCGCGCGTCGCCGCGCGCGTCCTCGACGCTCTGCGCCATCTTCGACGCGGAGCTCTTCGCGGCGAGCGCGACGATCAGGGCGACGACGGCGATCCCGAGGGCGGCGTACTCCACGCGGGAGATGCTACCAGCTCGTCTACTTCGCGCTCGCCCCGACCTTGATGCTGCCGCTCGTGCAGTGCAGCTCGATCCTGCCGCCGCCGCCGTTGACCTTGCCCCGCACCGCGTGCTCGCCCTTCTTCCGCGACCCGGGCTGGACCTCGACCGGGAACCCGACGGCGACGTCGCCGTAGGCCGTGTCCGCGTCGAGCTCGCAGCCGAGCCCCTCGGGGATCGCGAGGCTCACGTTGCCGTACGACGACGACAGCCTCCAATCGCCTTCGATGCGGCTGCCCTTCAGCGCGCGTGCCGAGACCTCGCCGGAGCTCGAATCCGCCTTGAGCCCCGAGAACACGCCTTCGAGCTGGACCGAGCCGTAGCTCGAATGCGCTTCGAGCGCGCCTTCGTAGTCGCGGACGGTCACTTCGCCGCTCGAGCTCTCCGCCTCGAGCGCGCCGACCGCCTTCGCGACGCGCACGTTGCCGTAGCTCGTCTTCAGCTTCGCGCGCGCCCCCGTCCAGTCCTCGAGCTTCACGTCGCCCGACGAGAGCTTGGCTTCGATCTCGCCTGCGACTGCGAGCATCGTGACGTTCCCGTACCCGCTGCCGACGCGGAGGTGCTCCCCGCGGACGCGCGCGAGGTCCACGTCGCCCGAGCTGCTGTTCATCCGGACGTCGGGGCACTCGCAGTCGGCCGCGCGGACGTTCCCGTAGTCGGACTTCGCGACGAGCTTCTTGCCCTTGACCGTCTCGACGGTGACTTCGCCCGAGCTCGACGTCGCTTCGAGCTCGCCGTCGACTCCGTGGATCTTCACGGATCCGTACGAGGAGTGGAGCCTCGACGCCGCGAACGGTCCGACTCCGTCGAGGTCGCCCGACCCGCTCTCGATCGCGAGCCGCGCTCCGGCGGGCACGCGGATCTCGAGGTTCGCCTCGGGGTGGCTCCTGACGGTGGTCCCGCCGAAGAGCGACTCCTCCTTCGCGCCGCCCGAGAGCCGGACGCGCACTCCCTCGGCAGACCTCACGACCTCGAGCTTCGCGGCGGCGAGCGCCGCGTCGGCCTTCTCCTGCGTGGATCCGTAGGCCGTGATCGTCGCCGCGATCGACGGCGCGCCGTCGGCGGAAGCCTTCACGCGGACGGTCCCGGAGTCGAGGTCGACGTCGAGCAGCTCACCGGCGGCGATCTCGAGGGGAACCGTCTCCTGGCGGCTCGCCTTCTCGTCCTGGCTGAAATTGAAGCTCAGGTGGTTGGCGCCGCGGACGACGCAGGCCGCCGCGATACCGAGCGACAGGAGGACGACGAACGCGACACAGGCGAGCGCGATCAGGAACTTCTTCATGGGGGAAGCCTCGTACGGGGGGCGGCGGGGGGCCGCCGCTGCGCCCGCGTACGAGCGCTATTTCTAACCCCGCTGCCGGAAAACCGCGACGCTGGCCGTGAACCCGTGGAGGAAGTTGCGGCCTCCGACCGGACCGATCTCGCCCATCGCGAAGAACCCCGACGCCGGGATCTGCGAAGGAAACGCGGCCTGGATGCAGCCGATGTCGTGATCGGGCTTCGGGAACATCCGCGTTCCGCGGCCGTTGCAGGAGAAGACGAGCGCCCCTCGCGGGCTCGTGTCCGGCGTCGTCGTGCCGGCGCGCTCGCGCATCAACGCCGAGAGATCCTCTCCCGCCGACGCCGCGTCGCGGACGAGGAACTGGACCGTCTGCCCGAGGCGCAGATTGCTCTCGCCGACCGCGATCGCTCCCGTCTTCGGCTCGATTCCAACGAGCATGCGGACGATGAAGTCGCCGCGCGCGAACGTGCTCTTCGTCGGATCGACCGCGAGGCCGAGGAACGGCCGGCTCTGGAGGAGCGCGCGGTCGGGCTCGGGCACGCCTTGGAGCGTCTCCATGAGAACCTGCACCGCGGTCTTGCCGCCGAGCTTCTGGATCAGGTTGTCCTTGCACGCCGTGACGACCCACGGCTTCCCGACGGGGCGGCATCCCTGGCTGACGATCGAGCGCACCTCGACGTCGCCTTCGACCACGAGTCCGATCGCGCCGCTCTCGACGACGCCGTCGGCGGTGACGAGCAGGTTCTGGCCCGGGCCGCTGCCTCCGCTCGCCATCCCCCCGACGATCGGAACGCCGGGCAGGCCGCGGTTCACCGCCTCGAGGTACTCCGCGGCCGGGAACGTGAACGGATCGGCGAGGAGGAGGATGCTCGCGCGCGCGGGATCGACGACCTCGGGCAGCTTCGAGAAGCCGATCCGGTCCTCCGCCACCTTTTCCGCCTGGACGACGAACGGGCGCAGCTCCGTTTCCGGCAGGACGCCGCAGAAGAGCGAGATCGCCGCCCCGCGCTCGACCTCCCGCGCCGCGCCGACGACGCCCTCGCCGGTGCACCCGAGGACGACGCGCGCTCCCGTCTTGGCCGCGAGCCGTGGACCGAGCTGCTCGATCGCCGTGCCGTGGTCGTGCGAAACGAACACGACGGCGAGGTCGGGCTTCCGACCCGCGAGGCCGGCTTGCACGCCGCGGACGACCTCCTCGATCGCGGCATCCGAGTCCGGGTTCGTGGAGAGGGAACTCGCGAAGGCGGGCGCGTCCATGGTGCGGGGGCCTGGAGAGAGTGTGATCGAAGCGGCCGCCCGTTGCACGGATCCGGCCGGGCTGGGCTATTCTATTCGCGGCCCTTCTTGGCGCCTCGGAGCGATCTCGCGATCCGCGACGAGGCCATTTGGAGAACGATGAGCATTCCTCCGCAAGCCAGCGTCGAAGACCGTCAGCAGATGTTCGAGAGCGTCGTGATCCGGTTCGCCGGGGACTCCGGCGACGGGATGCAGATCACGGGCAACCAGTTCACGCAGACCTCGGCGCTGTTCGGCAACGACCTCGCGACGTTCCCGGACTTTCCCGCCGAGATCCGCGCTCCCGCGGGCACTCGGCCGGGCGTCTCGGGCTTCCAGATCCGCTTCGCGTCGACCGACATCCACACGCCGGGCGACGCGCCCGACGTCCTCGTCGCGATGAATCCCGCGGCTCTCGTGGTCAACATCCACGATCTGAAGCCCGGCGGGATCCTCATCGTGAACACCGGGCAGTTCAAGGACGCCGATCTCGCCAAGGCGAAGATCGAGAAGAACCCCCTGACGGACGGTTCCCTCAGCGGTTACCGCGTCATCCAGATCGACATCAACAAGCGCGTCACCGAGGCGCTCGCGGGGTCGACGCTCTCGCCGAAGGAAGTCCAGCGCTGCAAGAACTTCTACACGCTCGGCTTGATGTACTGGCTGTACAACCGCTCGCTCGAGCCGACGCTGAAGTGGCTCGCGGACAAGTTCTCGAAGACGCCCGAGTTCGTCGAGGCGAACCAGAAGGCCTTGCGCGCCGGCTACAACGCCGGGGACATCCACGAGATGTTCCAGGGCCGGTATGAGGTGCCGAAGTGCGAGACGCTGCCGAAGGGCACGTACCGCAACATGATGGGCAACCAGGCGGTCGCGATGGGACTCGTCGCGGGCGCCGAGCGCGCGGGGCTGAAGCTCTTCTTCGGCTCCTACCCGATCACGCCGGCCTCCGGGATCCTCGAGCAGCTCGCCGCGTACAAGAACTACGGCGTCCTGACGATGCAGGCCGAGGACGAGATCGCGGCCGTGTGCTCCGCGATCGGCGCCGCGTTCGCCGGACACCTCGGCGCGACCGCGACCTCCGGGCCGGGTGTCGCGCTGAAGCAGGAGGGCATCGGTCTCGCGATCGCGATCGAGCTCCCGCTCGTCATCGTCGACGTCCAGCGCGGAGGCCCGTCGACCGGACTGCCGACGAAGACCGAGCAGGCGGACCTGCTCCAGGTCGTCTTCGGCCGGAACAGCGAAGCCTGGCTCCCCGTCGTCGCCTGCGCGACGCCTTCCGACGCGTTCGACTGCGCGGTCGAGGCCTGCCGGATCGCCGTGCAGTTCATGACTCCGGTCGTCCTGCTGTCGGACGGCTACATCGCCAACGGTTCCGAGCCGTGGAGGCTGCCGGAGATCGACGATCTCCCGAGCTTCCCCGTGCAGTTCCGGACCGACCCGAAGGATTTCCTCCCGTACTCCCGCGACTCGCATCTCGCGCGTCCGTGGGTGAAGCCCGGCACTCCCGGGCTCGAGCACCGCATCGGCGGTCTCGAGAAGGAGCACCTCACGGGCAACATCAGCTACGACCCCGAGAACCACGAGTTCATGGTCAAGCTGCGCGCGCAGAAGGTCATGGCGGTGCGCGACACGATCCCGACGCCGGAGGTCCACGGTGCGCAGAAGGGGAAGGTGCTCGTGCTCGGCTGGGGCTCGACCAAGGGCACGATCACGAGCGCGGTCGAGAAGCTGCACGCGGAAGGCGTGAACGTCGCGCGGATGCACCTGCGCCACGTCTGGCCGCTTCCGCACGGTCTCGACGAGATCTTCTCGCGCTACTCGACGATCCTCGTGCCCGAGATGAACCTCGGGCAGATGGTGCGCATCCTGCGCAGCGAGTACCCGCACCAGAACTTCGTCAGCTATCCCAAGGTCCAGGGGCAGCCGTTCCAAGTGCACGAGATCAAGCAGCGCATCCTGAGCCTGATGGAGAAGTAGAGATGCAAGACACCACGACGAGCGCACCGAGCCCCGCCCCGCTGACGAAGAAGGACTTCAAGTCGGACCAGGAGGTCCGCTGGTGTCCCGGCTGCGGCGACTACGCGATCCTCAACATGGTCCAGACGGTCATGGCGGGCCTCGGAATCGCGCGCCACGACATCGTGTTCGTCAGCGGGATCGGGTGCTCCTCGCGCTTCCCGTACTACATGAACACGTACGGCTTCCACACGATCCACGG
>Ga0070688_100001486_pt1 | contig 11662 bp, 18 predicted proteins | sample KBSS13HmetaG_FD_64679 | JGI IMG/M metagenome (GOLD analysis project Ga0070688, IMG submission 64679) | Switchgrass rhizosphere microbial communities from Kellogg Biological Station, Michigan, USA - KBS S1-3H metaG | ecosystem: Host-associated > Plants > Roots > Rhizosphere ...
CGCGCTCCTGACCGCGGCCGTCCTGGTCGCGGTCGGTGCCTACCTGGCGGCCTTCGCCGCCGGGGTGGTGGCGCTGGTGGCCGGCGCATGGGCTCTGAAGCTGTACAACGATCTGCAGGCCCAAGCGATCCAGGACCGGGCGATGACCAACGCCGCCGCCCGCTTCAGCGCCCCGCCACCGCACCCGCCCGCCGACCGCTTCGAAGGCTGACCACCGGCCGCCGTTCGCGACCCGGCGGCCGACCCCGGGAGTCCACGCGCCAGCACCAGGCGCCGCTCCCACCCACGTACGGCCCGAGCGTGACCCGCCCCGCTCGGGCCGTACGTGTCTCCAGGGAATCACCCACACGTTAGGAGGTGGCGATGCCGTCCAAGCCGGACCCCGAGAAGCTGGCGCAGGCGCTCCACCTCCGCCGCACGCAGCCGGAGCTGTCGCTCAAGCAGATCGCCGAGCGCATCGGGGTGCGGTCGCCGACCACGGTCTCGAACTACCTGGCGATAGCCGAGCACCACGAAGAGTGGGTGCCCGCGGTCAACCGGGCCGTGATCGGCGCCCGGTGGGACCTCATCTCCAGCACGGTGATGGACCGGCTCCTGAGGCGCATGGACGACACGGAGGCCGAGCCGGAGAAGGTGGCGATGGCGATCGCGAAGTTCCTGGACATCACCGCGAAGCGCCACGCGCTCTACGCGCCCACGAAGACCGAGAACACAACCACCGACGCCATGCCGGCGCCGGACCCGGAGATGACCCTGGCGATCCAGCGGGCCCTGGCCAGGCTGGAGATCACCGACGGCACGACGACAGGAGACGACGATGGCAGAAAGTGACCCGGCCGCGCTGGCCGCCAGCACCGCGCAGGGATGGGCGCACGCGCTGAACACGGTGGCGCGCCCGCACCCCGAGCACCTGGCGGCCGCGCAGGAAGCGCTGAACACGCTGGAGGCGGCCGAACGGCACGCGCCAGTCGACCACCTGAACCGGTGGCTCGGGGTCCGCAAGGCGCTCCAGGAGGCGCTGGAGAACGCGCGGCTGCGGGTGGACGGGAACGGGCCGCGAGAGCCGGGCTCGATCACCATCGCCGAACTGGCCGGCGCGCTGAAGGAGCTGGAGTCCGTGGGCCTGGTGACTGACCCGGTCAAGGTGCTGGACGCCCCGCTGGCGCAGGCCGTCCACGACGACGGGATGGCCGACCGCATCGCCGAGCTGGAGGAGCAACTGGAGGAGACGCAGGAGGCGCTGGCCGAGGCGCAGGAGGCGCTGCGCCGCCAGACCGCGCTGCGCGACCGGTTCGAGCGGGAGCGCGACGCCGAGCGCCGGGCCCGGGTATCCGCCGAGGCGATGACGTCCGGACGGGCCAGCTCCATCCGGGATGAGGCCGTCCGCGGTTGGCATCTCCGGACCCTGGCGCAGCTCGGCAACAACAGCCCGGGCTACCAGGAGATGACCACCGAGGAGCTGCGCGAGATCGCCGAGAAGCGCCTGGCCGAGGTCACCCGAGAGGCCGGCCAGCTGCACCAGGTCGCGCGGAAGCTGGCAGGGGTCGGCCGGCGCCTGGCCAGCCAGCTGGACCAGCCGAGCGTGATCCCCCCGGAAGCGGACTCCCGGCTGGCGGACGCTGTGTCCCTCATCGTCAACCGGCACGCGGACGCCTACCGGGCCGTGCGGGAGCGCGTGACCGAGCTGGAGGAGGCGGGCAGCTCGGAGGGGCAGCTGGAGGAGCTGACTGTGGTCCGGGCAGAGCGGGACATGCTCACGAAGGCGCGCGACGCGCAGGCGGCCGAACTGCGGGCTCTGCGGGCCCGCGAAACCGACCTGGCAGGGAAGGTGAACGCGTTCAGCCAGCAGAACGTCGCCCTGGCTCGACAGGTCGCCGAGCTGGAGGAGCGCCTGGAGCGCCAGGCCGGCACCATTGACCGGCTCCAGCGAGAGCTGCGCCCATGAGCGGCCTGCCCCTGGTGATGGCCCGGCCCGATGTCGAGGGGCTGCGCGAGCTGCACCTGCCCCCCGACGTCGACCGGGCCGAGCTACTGGAGCCCTGGACCACGGTCCTGCAGGTCCCGCCGTACCCGCTGGCGGTCGACCAGTCCGCCGACTACCGGCGGGCGATGACCCGCCGGTCACCGGTCCGGTTCGCGCTGCTCTACCTGCCCCATCACCTGCGCAGCGCGGAGACGGGCGGGCTGTTCAGTCTGGCCAGTCACCACTTCCTGCTGCACCGGATCGGCGCCGCGTGGCGGCACCCGGGGCGGCACCGGGACGTCGTGGTGGCGCCGCGGTACGGGGCGAAGTCCACCTGGATGGTGATCCTGACGCTCTGGGCGCTGTGTCATCGCCATCGTCGGTTCGCGCTCTGGATCTCCGACTCCGCCGCCCAGGTCCAGCTGCACCTGGCCACCCTGCGCCAGGAGCTGGAGACCAACGCGCTGCTGCGCGCGGACTTCCCGCACATGCTCCCGCCCCCGCGCGGGCAGCGCGGGGCGCGCGACAGCCAGGACACCTTCACCGCGCGCGGTGGCCCGGTGGTGGCGGTGCGCGGCGCGGACACGAAGTCGCTCGGGATGAAGCTCGGCAGCTCACGGCCGGACCTGATCTGGCTCGACGACGTCGAGCCCGAGGAGTCGAACTACTCGGCGGCGGCCAGGCGCAAGCGCCTCGGGACGATCCTGCACGCGATCCTGCCGATGAACGAGCAGGCGGCCGTGGTACTCACCGGCACGGTGACCATGTACGGGTCGATCACCCATGCCGCCGTCCAGGCGGCCACCGGGGAGGCCGACCCGCCCGAGCCCTGGATCTCCGACGAGGGGTTCACCGTGCACTACGTCCCGGCGCTCACCATCGCCGACGGCGGGGTCCCGGTGTCGTTCTGGCCGGAGCGCTACTCCGCGGAGTACCTAATGGGCATCCGGCACACGCGGAACTACGCGCTCAACTTCGCCTGCCGTCCGCCGCTGCCGGGTGGGCACCAGTGGACGGAGAAGACCTTCCGGCACGGCCAGCACCCGGTCCGGACGCTGACGATGCAGATCGACCCGGCACCCACGGCGACGCCAACGTCCGACTACTCGGCGATCATCGTCGGCGGGCTGATCTCGGACCCGGCGCTGGCCGGCCACGTCAGCATCGAGTACGCCGAGCAGGTGAAGCTGACCCCGGCCCGACTGAAGGACCGGGTGGACATCCTGCTCCTGCGCAACCCGCGGATCCGGCGCGTGCGGATCGCGGCCACCGGGGGATCGGAGACGTGGCGGCACGTCTTCCGGGACCTCCCGAACGGGGTGGCGCTGGAGCTGCACAGCGACCACCGCTCGAACAGCGGGCGCAGGGGGGCCCCGGAGAAAGACCTGAAGTTCGCCAACCTGCTGGAGCGCTACGAGCGCGGGACCGTGTGGCACGCCGAGTACTTCCCCGAGCTGGAGGACCAGCTGAAGCAGTGGCCCGAGGTGGAGCACGACGATCTCGGCGATGCCGCGTCGGAGCTGGTGCGGGAGCTGCAGGATCCGGCGCCGCCCCGGGGGTAGTCTGGTGGTCCACTTCCAGGTGGAAGCGCGCCCTGCGATAGGCGCCCAGCGAAGGCCCCCCGTGGCGATCGGGGGGCCTTCGCCGTTGCGGACCCTCTCCCGGAGGAGTAACCTCCGGGTTGAGCCAGGATGGCGCCGCCGACGGGCGGAAAGGCGGACCTGGCCGAGCGGGGACAGGCGCCGACGGGTAGCACCCCCCGCTCCAGCGGCCCCGGCAAGGTCACCCCGTTGAAGGGGCGAACCTACCGGGGCCGCTGACGTTCCACCTGATCGTACTAACCCCGGGGTTGACCGCAGAGTCACCGCGGGGTTAGTCTTCTCCCATGACGCACACCGGAACCGCCACCGCCACCGTGACTCACTCGGGCCGCCAGGCTTTCGTGACCATCACCGACGGCGGCGAGATCGTTTCGGACATGCGCCTCGGCGGCTCCAGCCACCTCTCCGCCGCGGTCAAGTTCGCGGACTACCGCCTGACCGAGTCCTGCACGCTGCGCCTGGAGGACATCGCCGAGGGCGCCACCTTCGCGGTCACCGCGGTCTGATCCACTCCCCCAACCACTCCGAGGAGCGCATCAAATGTCCGAGATCCGCACCGTGTTCACCGGCCCCGGCCGCCAGCGCTTGGTCCGCGCCGAGACCGTCAACGGGGAGCGCCGGATCGTCGCCGATGGCCTCGGGACGATGACTTCCACCGCGGACGGCTGGACCGTCCGGATCGGGGACCAGGAGTTCACCGGCGACCGGGAGGCGGCCCTGGCCTTCGCCCGGACCGTGCTCGGGCACTGACCGTGACCGACGACCGCCCGGTCCTCCTGGACCTCTTCTGCGCGGCCGGCGGCGCCTCGGTCGGCTACGAGCGCGCAGGCTTCCGCGTCGTCGGCGTGGACGTCGCCCCGCAGCCGCACTACCCCTTCGAGTTCGTCCAGGGCGATGCGGTGGCGCTCCTGCCCGAGCTGGTGGCCCACCACCGGCCCGCGGCCATCGGCGCGTCCCCGCCGTGCTTCGCGAACTCCGTGTTGAACAACCTGCACAAGATCCAGGCGCTCGGTTACGTCGACATGATCCCCGAGACGCGCGACGGGCTGGAGGCCACCGGGCTCCCGTACGTGATCGAGAATGTCCCCGGCGCCGGCGCGCTGCGGGTGGACCTGGAGCTGTGCGGGTCCATGTTCGGGCTCGGCGCGACCTGCCGGGACGGCGTGCGCCGCTACCTGAAGCGCCACCGCTGGTTCGAGTCGAACGTGCCGCTCCTGGCGCCGGGCCCGTGCCACCACACCGGGCAGGCGATCGGCGTGCACGGCGGCGGCCCGACGGCAAAGCCGCGCCAGGCGCGTGCGATCGAAGGCCGCGGGGGCTACCAGGGCACCATGGCCGAACGCCGGGAGGCGATGGACGTCACCTGGATGAACCGGGAGGAGATCAGCCTGGCGATCCCGCCCGCCTACACCAAGTGGATCGGCCGCCAGCTGATGGCGCAGCTCGGCCAGGCGGCGGCCTGACCGGTCAGTCCAGCACGCACCGGAAGCCCGGCGCCCCGTCCACGAACGTCCACGGCTCCAGGTGCGCCCCGCTCGGGCACCCCGGATCCCCCGGCGGCCCAGCCGGCCCCGGCGCCCCGTCCCGGCCATCGACTCCTGCGGGCCCCTGCGGGCCCTGTGCGCCTGCAGGACCAGCCGGGCCCGCAGGGCCAGTGTCACCCGCAGGTCCGGCCGGACCGGTTGCCCCCGGCGCTCCCGGGGCGCCGTCCGCGCCCGGACTGCCGGCCTGACCGACGCCTGGTAGCCCGGGGACGCCGGTGGGGCCCGGCAGTCCCTGCGGCCCGGTCGGCCCGGCATCGCCCGGCGCGCCGGCGGGCCCGGGGATCGGGCGCGCCTTCACCTGGTCCGCCGTCCGGCACACCTCCGCCGGGACCTGACCGCCCGAGCACGCCGTCTGCACCAGCTCGGCCAGGTCGACCGCCTGGTCCGCGGTGGCGTCGCGCTCGGCGACCGCCTGCACCTTCGCCACCTCCGAGCCCGAGGCGGTCTCCTCGGCCGAACTGGAGCGGCTGGTCACCAGCCAGCCCGAGACGATGGACACCCCGGCGGTGATGGCGATGGCCAGCACCAGCCACCGCGGGACGATCTCACGCCGTGCGGGTAGCTGCGCCATCGTCGTCATCCTCGGACTCCAGCTCGGGGGGCGGCTTCGGGACCGGCAACCCGTGGTCGGCCAGTGTGGCCTTCAGCCGGTGGATGTAGGCGCGCGCGGCCAACTCCCACCGCTCCCGCTGGCGCCACTCCCGGCGCGTGATCCGCGCCCGGTTGGTCCGTGCGCCGGCGGTGAGCCCGAGCGCGGTCAGGAGCGCAGCTGAGCCGGTGAACAGGATCTGCGCCAGCTCGGGGGTCATCGCCGTGTCGCCTCCTCTCGATCATCGGGCACCGCGTCCCCGCGACTCGCGCTCCCGTACTTCCCGTCGAACGTGCATGGCGGTCGACCACAGGGCCACCGCGACGATGATCACCAGGAGGCCGAGCCTCCACGTCCCCTCCTTGCCCAGCGTGTTCAGGTGCCCGCCGGTGAGCAGGAAGCCGAAGGCGGCGAAGATGCCGAACCGGACCCGCTGGTCCAGGTGCTCGGACAGCACCGCTGCCCAGCACGCCATCACGATCAGCCCGAGGCACAGCAGCGCGTCCACGTAGCGGATCGCGTCGGCCAGGCCGGCCGGGATCACACCGGCACCCCGGCCCGCCAGGAGCCCGCCAGGACCGGCGCACCCCCCGACCATCCGCCGGCCAGGACCGGCACCCCGGCCCGCCAGATCGCCTCCTGCGCGCTCGGGACGCTCTGGCGCAGGGTGCCCACCGCGGCCGGCGCCGACCCGGCCAGCACGCCGAGGTTGCGGACGTCGGCGGCCAGCGCGCCGGTCGCCGACGGCGCGGCCCCGGCCAGTGCGGCGACGTTGCGCACCTCGGCGGCCAGGTCACCGATCGCCACCGGCGCCGACCCGGCCAGCCCCCCGACGTTGCGGACCGCCCCGGCCAGGGTGCCCACCGCGGCCGGCGCGGTCCCGGCCAGCACGGCGACGTTGCGCACCTCGGCGGCCAGCGTGCCGGTAGCCCTGGGTGCCGTCCCGGCCAGGACGGCGGTAGCGCCCACCGGCGGGTCATCCTCGAACCCGCCGGATGCGGTGGAGCCGGCGGTGAGGTGGCGGCCGTTGCCGGAGATGTCCAGGAGGTCCGTGCTCAGCGGCCAGTCCGCCCACGCGGACAGCACCGCGGTCGGGGACTGCCACTCGGCCTCGATCTGGGCCTGGGTCAGCTCGGTGGCGAAGAGCCGGATGTAGGCCAGGTTGCCGTTCAGCCACTCCGAGGTATCGCCGGCGCCGCGCCCGCCGAGCGCCAGGAGGTCCGGCGTGCCGGCGCTGGAGACCGTGCCCGAGTCCACCTCCGTCGCGTTGCCCGGGTCCTGGACGTAGGACTTCGCCGTCGTGCCGGTGCAGCTGATCGCCACCTTCCGCCAGGCGTCGACCGGCAGCCCGGTGGAGTTCGAGACCGAGCCGCCGCCGGTGAAGTAGTTCGGCCCGCTGGTGCCGTCGGTCTCGGTGGCCCAGGTGGCGATGGTGCCGCCGCCGGAGCTGATCCGGCCGATCGTCGAGAAGTCATCGCGGTCCACGCGCACGCGCACCCATCCGAGCAAGGTGAACCCGGCCGCGACCGACGGTGGCGATGCGCGGGTGACCTGGTCGGAGGACTGCGCGATCCGCAGGCTCATCGGGTGATCCTCGGCGACACCCGGACCTTGCTGGGTGCGGTCAGCTGATGGGCGACGTCGCTCGAGTCGGTCACCTCCAGGTCCCACCACGCGCCCGCGACGGGCCAGCTGGTCGACCAGTCGGCGGTCTGCTCCGCGGTCGCCGACAGCAGCACTGAGCCGGTGTCGGTGATCGCGGCGCCGCCGGTGTCGGTGCTGAACTCATAGAGCACGTCCGCGCTGGCCGGAGTCTCGCGCACCTGCGCGCGGGCCGAGACCACGTCCGTCACCTCGACCGCCGCCCCGGCGTCGTCCAGCACCGGGACCGTCAGCTCGAACGCCTGGCCGGCGCGGACGTCGACGTCGATCCGGGGCAACGACGTGCCCAGCCTGTACGTGCTCATACCGCTCTCCCGCTCATCAGGTCAGCACCACGGTTCCCGCAGCCACCGGGCCGGTCTCCAGCTCCGCGGTCCCCGACGCCACCAGGCCGGCCTCCATCACCGCGGTCCCGGCGGCCTGCAGGGGGTACTTCAGCGTCCGCAGGTGCCCGACCGCGTGCGGCGCCGAGCCGGCCAGCTCGGCGTAGTCGGTGCCGCCGAACATGTTGCCGATCGCTGCCGGCGCCGAGCCGGCCAGCACGGCCAGGTTGCGCACCGCGGCCACCAGCGCGCCGACCGCGTGCGGCGCGGTCCCGGACACTGAGCCCGCCCACGCGAGCGTCCCGATCAGCACGCCGATCGGGTGCGAGGTCTGGCCCACCATCGCCCCGAAGTCGGTCTGCGCGGCCGCCAGCGTGCCGGTCGGGTGCGGCGCCGAGCCAGCCACCGCGCCGAAGTCGGTCTCCGTGGCCGCCAGTGTGCCGACCGCCTGCGGTGCCGAGCCGGCTACTGCGCCGGTCGTGCTCGGGGTGACCTTGCCGAACACCGTCAGGAACGCCTGGTACTGCTCGGCCGTGCCGCCGGAACGGGTCAGGGTGGTCGACTCCTGCGACCCCGAGGCGATGCCGGACTTCGTGGCCGTCCACAGGCTGACCGCCGAGCCCGAGGAGCCGTCGAAGTCCTTCGCCCAGGAGTTCGACCAGGACGCCGTACCCGCGGTGGCGATGGCGTCCCAGGTGGCGGCGGCCAGGCCGTACCCGCCTTCGGTGGCCGCGGTGGACGTCGGGATCACCGCGTCCGCGGAGGTGGACCCGCCTGAGCTGGTGAAGACCGTGGACGTGTAGCGGCGCGCCCACGACCCGGTCCCGGTGGTGTCGGCCAGCTCCACGATCCAGCAGCGTCCGCCGGCCACGTTGGACGACACGGTCCCGGAGATGGTGGTCTCGCCACCGTCCGCTTCGCCCCACGCCAGCTGCAGCGACACGTCGTTGGACTTGAGCGCGATGGGCAGGTTGGGGGTGTCGGTGGGTTGCGTGGTCGTTCCGGCGTTGCCGTCCGAGGCGGCCACCCAGACGATCAGGTTCCCGGCCGTGGCCGGGGTGTCGAAGGTGGCGGCGAACGTCGTCGTTCCCGCGCCGATGGTGGCGGCCTTCTCCTGGACCTTCGTGGCTGATGCGGTCATGGGTCACCCCCCGTCCGTGCTCGGCTCGGCAGCTGGATCAGGGGGTGGTGCCCTGCGGGACGGTGATGGTGCCGCCGGTGACGTCCACCTGCATCCCCGACACGATGGAGGTGGTGGTCAGGGTGAGGTCCCCGCCGCCGCCGGTCGCAGTGACCAGGCCGTCGAAGCACGCCGCGCTGTTCGAGTCGAGTGCGCGGAACCAAGTGGCCGTCCCGGTGGCCACCGCGGTCACCGCGGCCGGGTCGCTGATGGTGGCCGCGCCCGAGCTCGCCGAGCCGAACGCCGGGTCGGCGCAGGTGACCGTCGCCAGGAGGGTCCCGGTGGCCGTAGTGGCCGGGTCGGCCGGGCGGGTGCCGGAGCGGATCTGGATGGTGCCGGGGCCGGCGCCAGCGTCCAGGAGATCGACGATCGCGTCCGTCATGGTGTTGCGGCATGCAGTGGTGAGAGTCAGCACGGGGAGCGCCTTTCTGCGGGGATGGGGAGCGATTCGTGAGGGGCTAGCGGGTGACCTGGTGGGCCAGGACGAAGAGGCCAGGTGCGGTCATCTGCCAGTCCTCGCCGTCCTCGTCGGTGATCTCCAGGTCCCACCACATGAAGGTCTCCGGGGCGGTGCCGGGCCAGAGTTCGGCCCACTCGGAGGTCTCGTCCGAGGTGGCCACCAGGGTCACGTAGCCGTCCGAGATCGTCACCGACACCGGGTCGGCCTCGGAGTCGAAGGTGTGCCACACGGTGGGGTCGTCGATCTCCCGGCGCACCTGCGCGCGCGCGGAGACCACGGCGGCGCCGGGCAGCGCGTCGCCATCGCCGTCGGCGAGGTTGACCCGCAGGCCCATCGGCCGGCCAGCGAAGATCCGGACGTCGATCCGCGGCAGCGCCTGGTCGGCGTCGTAGGTGGTGGTCGCCATCGCTCAGCCGATCCGGAACAGGTCCAGGTGGGCCCACTGGCCGGAGTCCGGCTCGGTGACCCTGGTGGACCCGGTGCCGTTGAACACGTGCACGATGATCTTCGTTCCGGCCGGGAGGTAGGTGACCTGGCTGGCCTCCAGCGACCGCGGCAGCCCTTCGCGCCGGCCGCCGTCGAAGGCCACCGTGAAGCCGTAGGTTGTGCCGCCGGCCAGGTCCGCGCGCACGGCCAGGCTGACCTCCCCCGCGGCCGCCGCCGAGGCGATGCGCACCGACGCGCCGCAGTGCCAGATGCCGCCGGAGGTGAGCGTGAAGATCGTCCCGCCGCTGGCGCTGGTCACCCCGGTCGGGGTCGGGGTGTTCGCGCCGGCGCTCGGGAAGGCGATCGGGGTGCCCGGGCCCGAGGCGGTCAGCGGGATGTTCTGCGCGGCCGGGTTGACGAAGCGCCCGCCGACGGCATCCTCCGGGTCCTCTCCGCCACCGCCGCCACCCTCGGGGATGGCGTCGATCGCGTCGGCCAGTACCTGCAGCTCGGTATCCACCGCAACGGCCAGCGCGGAGATCTGCGCCGAGCCGTCCGGTTCGTCGGTCTGCTCCGGGTAGGGGAGCGCGTAGTTCGTGGTGGTGCCCATGGTCAGCTCCTTCTCACGCGCAGGGCTGGCTGACGATCAGCGCGCCGACCGGCAGGAACCAGTTGTCGCCGACGACGACCGGGTCCGAAGTGATGGGCCCGTTGCCGCCGTAGTCCCCGCCCGAGCTGGCCGACCAGTAGGAGACGTAGGTGTAGTCCTCGGAGGCGGCCACGCCGGTCAGGTCCAGCTGGTTGGTGTGGGTCATGGTCACTACGCCCGCAACGGAGTCGTCCGGGGCGTCCCACGTCGTATCCACCCGGTCCGTCTCGGTGGCGGCGTTGGCCGTGCCGAGTGCCCCGGGGTCGCCCGTGTGCATCTTCGCGTAGTGGTACTTCGTCCCCCACGCAGTCAGCCGCTCAACCGCGGCCAGGGAGCTGATCGCCATCTGGTCTTCCTTCCTAGAACGGCGGTGTGCGGAGTCGGCCGAGGATCACCGGTGCGCCGGCGGTGCGGAGCAGGAGCACCCGCCCGACCGCCAGCGCGGCCGGGTCGCCGAGGATCGCGAGGTTCGTGAACTCCTGGGTGCCGGTGATGATCACCGTGTTGGCCCCGGTGACCGGGTCCCACTCGGACAGGTAGGCGGCCTGCGCCAGGTGCGCGAGGATCGTCTGCAGCGGGTTCTCGCTGTGCTGCTTGGCCAGCAGCCGGGCCAGGTTCTCCATCGCCGGTCAGCCGTTCGGCCGGTTGTAGATACGGACCCAAGCGATGTCCATGTTGGCCTCGCGGTGCGACGACCCCCCGAAATTGTCCAACTGGGCAGTCAGGTGCATCGGGCCCGGCGCCTGCGCGACCCGGCCCGAGCCGTTGTAGAACTGGACGCCGTCCACGAAGCACTTCAGGGTCTGCGCCGCCGGGTTCCACTCGATCGCGTAGTTGTGCCACTCCGACGGATTCGCGTGGATGGTCGCCTGGTCCTGGCGGTAGGGCTGGTGGTTGGGCAGGTGCAGGAACGCGTCGGCATCGGCGTCGCCGACGTTGCCCTCCCAGAAGTCATACTCCGCGCCGGCCGGCCACTGGTCGGAGTCCGGCCAGAGGATCAGGACGAAGTGGTACTGCGAGCCGGACCCGCCGCCGGTCGCGTACGCGCGCGCGCGGACCTCGACCCGGTAGCCGTAGTTCGAGTACCGGAAGGCGGCGCCGCCGGTGTTGCCGCCCTGGTCGCCGTGGATGGTCAGGATGCCGTCGTGGTAGTTCCACGCGGACGGCACCCGCCGGCCGTTGCCGTCGTGGCCGGCGCCGTCGTAGAGCCCCCACTTGCTCGACGGCGGGCGCCCGGTGCCGACGCACTCGTCTCCGGCGATGAC
>Ga0070688_100001498_pt1 | contig 11641 bp, 9 predicted proteins | sample KBSS13HmetaG_FD_64679 | JGI IMG/M metagenome (GOLD analysis project Ga0070688, IMG submission 64679) | Switchgrass rhizosphere microbial communities from Kellogg Biological Station, Michigan, USA - KBS S1-3H metaG | ecosystem: Host-associated > Plants > Roots > Rhizosphere ...
GGTGGCGGCGTACCTGACCGGTCGGGGCTGGCGTCCCCTGCCCGCCATCGTGCTGATCACGGACGGCGTGGCGGGCTGCAAGCCGGGCGGGCCCGAGGTCACGACCGACGACACCGGCGGTGTCGTGGGCGCCGTGACCGACGCGTTCACCGCGTTCACCCCCACGTACGTCGTCGGGCTGGGGACGTACGACAGTGTTGCGGACGCGGCGCTGAGCCAGATCGCGAGGGCGGGCGGCGCCTCGGCCTATCGCCTGGCGCTGTCGGCCTCCGACGTCCTGGCCGCCCTGAACCTCGTCGCGGCGACCGCAGACTGCGCGTTCGCCCTGCCGCCGCTCCCGAGCACCGACGGCTCGAGCAGCCGCGAGTACATCAGGGTCATGAGCGATAGCGGCCCGATCCTCCAGGATGCGGCAAACGGTTGGACCTACACGAACAACACGCATCTCGGGATCAGCCTTCACGGATCGTCGTGCGACGCCTCCCACGCCGGTGCGCCCACCTACGTCACGATCATCTGCCACCCCGGGCTCGCTTCGCCCTAGAGCACGGCTAGTCCCAGCCACGGCCGTGCCGGGTGTAATCGGCGGCGAGCGGCGCGGCCGCGACGACGTTGTAGACCGCCTCGTAGAAGTTGGTCGAGCCGCGGTAGTCGGGTGACGATCCGAGGAAGAAGCGCGTCTCCGCGCCGGGGATGCTGCGCACGCCGAAGAACGGACGCAGCGTCCAGGCAGCCTGACCGCCGACCATCAGCGACAGCGCCAGCCAGCCGCCGACGGTGATCACCCGGCGCGAGAGCGGCCAGGGGTGGTATTGCGCCAGCGCGTGCACCTGCCGGAACAGCGCCAGGCCGCCCGCCACCGCGATGAAGCAGATGTTGACGCCGAGGAACAGCGGGTAGTCGTGCAACGACGTCGCGTCGGGCGGGACGATCGTGCGCGCCAGGAACCAGTTGGCGGGCGCCAGCGCGGCCAGCAGCACGGCCGCGTCGCGGTAAAGGCGCATCGCCAGGCGCTGGACGTCGACGAAGCGAAAGCGCGCGCCGCCGATCAGCAGCGCCCACAGGAAATACGCCACGGCGCAGGCGGCGCCCGTGATCAGGAACAGCAGCGGGAACTTCAGCACGTTGTGCAGGCCGAAGCGCGTGCTGTGCACGCAGCCGATCGAGAATCCGTAGAGCGCGGACGCCAGCACCAGCGTCGCGACGTCTCGCCGCATCGATCGGTCTCCTCAGGAACCGATGTGGAGCACGCCCGCCAGGCGGACCGTGATGATCACGTACAGCACCAGCCAGGGAATGATCACCGGGATGGCCGCGGGTCCGATGCGGCGCGCGAGCGCCCGGTTGCCCAGCGCGACGAAGAACAGCTGGCCGATCCCGGCCGCGAACGCGCAGATCAGCAGCATGACGGCCATGTTCTGGGGCGTCACGACGTCCGACGCCGACATCGTCACCCGGAAGAACCCCAGGATCGGCGCCAGCGCGAACGTGAACAGCGACGTGACCGCCGCCGCGGCCAGCGACACCGCCAGCGTCTGCGCCCACGACAGGCCGATGCCCAGGTAGCGGCCGAACACGTGCAGCGACGGGATGCAGATCGCGAGGCTGCCCAGCAGCAGCGCGGCGATGCGCCAGAAGCCCTGTGGCCCCAGCACGGCGCCGAACGGCAGCGCGAACGCCGCGGTCGCGACCGTCAGCACCACCAGCAACGTGGGCAGCCTGTGCTCCTGCGCGACGTTGGCGGCGAACCGCCGCCGTTCGCCCAGCACCAGGTCCACCATGCGCAGCGGCGCGCCCAGCATGCCGCGCAGCTCCTGCCGGGAGAACGGCTGCGCCTCTTCATCACGCGAATTCGCTTCGAGCTCGATGGGCTGATTCGTCATGACCCGACAGTGCCACCGTCGCTTCGCCGCCCGGAGCCGACGACGGCGAGCGGCGCGAACGCGCGCGCCAGCGGTCGCGGGGCTGGACCGAACCGCGGCCGTACGAATCAGGTCGCAGGCGCCACGACCGGCACGGTGAACCAGAACGTCGCGCCCGTCCCAGGTGCGCTCTCGATCCCGATGTCGCCACCATGCGCCTGGACCACCCCCTTCGCGATGAAAAGACCCAGGCCCGACCCGCCTTCCGGGCTGCCCGGGACCCGAAAGAACTTCTCGAACAGCCCCGCCTGGTGGCCCTTCGCGATGCCGGGCCCGCGATCGGCGACCTCGAAACGGATCCGCGTCGCCGTGGGGGCGCGATGCGATCCGGCCTCGGCGCGGACCGCCTCGGACCGGGCACGCAAGACGATCTCGCTATCGCAGGGCGCGAACCGGATCGCGTTCGTGATCAGGTTCGAGAACACCAGCTGCATGCGGTCCGGATCGACGAAGACCTCCGGCAGCCCCGGAAAAACTTCGGCCCGGATCGTAACCTGCGCGTGCTCCGCGGCCGCGCGGTGCGGTTCGATCGCCATGTCGACCAGCGCGCCCGGATCCGTCCGCCGGCGGTGAAGCTCGATCGTTCCCGACTCGATGCGCGACAGGTTCAGCAGCTCATCGACGATGATCTGCAAGCGCTCGCAGTCCTCGCGCGCGGCGAACAGGAGATCGCCCTGCTTGGGCGTCAGCGGCCCGACCGCCTCCTCGGTCACAAGGTGCAGGGCCATGCGCAGCGACGTCAGCGGCGTTCGAAATTCATGCGCGACCGTCGCGACGAGATCGTTCTTCAGCTCGTCGAAGCGAAACAGGCGCGTGATGTCCTGAAGCACGATCGCGGCGCCCGCCACCGTGCCGTCCTCCCCGTAGATCGGCGTACCGCGGGGCAGCAACACGCGCTCGCCTTCGTTCGCGGACGGAACGCGCACGCCCTCCTCGAATCCCCGCGGCACATAGGCGCCCTTCCCCGCCAGAACGTGGGCACGCAGCCGATCGACCAGCGCGCGGATACCCGGATCGAGACCCGAGAGCGGGTCGGCGCCCGCGCGGTCGGTGTTGATGCCCAGGATCGCCGACGCCGCGGCGTTCGCCCCCTGCAGCTTCCCGGTCCCGTCGAGCAGCAACACAGGATCGGCCAGCCCGTCGATCGCCGCCTGCGCGGCCTGCTGCGCCTGCAGCAGCTCGCCCAGCGAGCTGGCCCGATAACGCTGGAGCCGCTCGGCCATGCTGTTGAACTCCTCTGCGACGGCGGCGATCTCGTCGCTGCCCCGCACGTCCGCGCGCGCCTTCAGATCGCCCTCGCCGAAACGCCGGACCGCCGCGCTGACCACCCGCAGCGGTCGCAGCACCCGCGCCATGAGCCAGGTGGCGGCGAGCAGACCGAGCACCGAGGCCAGAACGACCGCCACCGTGACCACCTGCTCGAGCAGATGCGCGCGATCCGAAACGAGATCGCTCTTGCGCACCATCGCGTCCTGGTTCATCGCCAGGATGTCATCGGCCCGCTGCTTGATCTGGAAGAAGGTCGGCTGGAGCTGATCGAAGTAACTGCCCTCGCGCGCCGCGCGGCTGTCGAGCTGCATGAAGGCGTCCAGGGCGTGCACGTAGCCGTTCCACGACGCGCGCAGCGCGCGCGCCGCGTCCGCCTCGCCCGGCTCGGTGATGTTGCCTTCCTCGACCTGAAGCTCGTTCTCGAACGTCCGGCGTTGCGCAGCGATCGCGGCCTCCGTCCCATTGTCGTGACCAACCACGCGGTAGACCGCGTTACTGTCGATGCGCTCCAGCGACTCCTTCATGCGCTGCGCGGCGAGCACGCTGCGGTAATTGTCGGCCAGGATCAGACGGGACTGGCTGGCCAGGCGGGTCGTGACCGAGGCCGACAGCACGCCCACCAGGGCGAGCGCCAACGCCAGCGGCGCCTGGGCGAGCAGCAACTTGCCCCGCAAGCTCACAGCGCGCCCTCCTCCTCCATTGCAACGACGTGCACGTCGAGACCCTGCGCTTCCCGGATCAGCCGCATCGGGACCGCGCGGCCGAAAAGCTGCTTCCAGTTCGGCTGGTGCGAACGCCCCACCACGATGTGCCCCACACCGTGCGAGCGCGCGAACTCCATGATCGCGTCGACCGGATCGGGCGCGCGCAGGCGGATGACCTCGGCCCCGAGCTCGCGCGCGAGATCCGTGTTCGCGAGCAGGTGGCGCTGGGCCTCGGCGTCGATCTGCTCCGGCGACTCCCGAGGCGTCTCGACGAACACCACGAACCAGTCGGTGCTGAGCCGACCGGCCAACCGCGAGCCCTTGCGCACCAGCGAGCCGCCGCGTGGCGACCCGGACGAGAGGCAGACCATCACCCGGCTGCGAGAGCTGGCTGCGGCGGCGCTCTCGGCGGAACGGACGGCGCCGGCGCTCACCGGTCGCGCGCTCGCCCGTTCGACGCTCTCCGCTACCTCGCGCAGCGCGAGCTCACGCAGGTGGGCGAGGTTCTGTTCCTTGAAGAAGTGCTCCAGCGCCCACGGGATCTTCTCGGGAGCGTAGATCTTCCCGCTGCGCAGGCGTTCCTGAAGATCCTCGACGGCCAGATCGAGGTTGACCACCTGATCGGCTTGCTTGAGGAAGCTGTCGGGAACGGTCTCCCGCACGGCCACGCCCGTCGCGCGTTCGACCACGTCGTTGAGGCTCTCCAGATGCTGCACGTTGACGGCCGCGATGACGTTGATGCCTGCGTCCAGCAGCTCGATCACATCCTGGTACCGCTTCTTGTTGTGACTGCCGGGAACGTTCGTGTGCGCTATCTCGTCGACCAGCGCCAGGGCCGGGTTGCGGCGCAGGATGTTGTTGAGGCTCATCTCCTCGATGGTCACGCCGCGGTACTCGATCTTGCGGCGCGGGATGACCTCCAGCCCCTCGATCAACGCCTCGGTCTCCTTGCGGCCGTGCGTCTCGACGAAGCCGACCACGGCGTCGACACCGCGCTTCTTCAACGCGTGCGCTTCCTCCAGCATCCTGTACGTCTTGCCAACGCCCGCCGCGAACCCGATGTACAGCTTGAGCCGGCCGCGCTTCCCCTTCTGGACCAGCTCCAGGAAGTCTTCCGGGCGCGGACGGTTTGCGGTGGGATCCGGCATCGGACTGTGCGGACAGTAAGTCCCCGATCGGGACTCCATCAAGACTCGTGCCGAAATGGCGCGCCCGATGCAGCGAGACACAACGGAATGCCGACCGTATCCAACGGAGGGCGCAACGGCTTCTCGACCTTGCGCTCCCCGCCGCCGCACGCAGCTGCGCGTCGGGCCGCGCTCTCCGCCATCGTGCTGGGCGGACTGCTCGCGCTGGTCGCCGGTTACTGGTGGTGGTCAGCGGTGGGCGAAGGCCGGGAGATCCGCGCGCTTCCGCCCGAGCAGCGGCAGGGACTGTACCGGCGGACGATGGAGAATCTGAAGGTGATCTGCGACCCCGCGCCCGGCCGATCGGTGCGCGAGTTCTGCCGCGCCCAGGCGGCCCTGGCGCTGGAGTTTCCCGAGTGCGACGGCGAGTGTCACCGCATCGCTCGACGTCACCTCTCGCTGCCCCGTCACTGATCGTGCACTTTGCAGGGCGCGCCCGCGGCAGCGCCGCAAATTGCAACAACGCCTACTTCGAGGCGGCGGCGGGAGGCGCCGCGGGCGCGAGCGGCGCCGGCTTGCCGAACTGCTGATCGAGCGCGCGGTTGACGCCCAGCACGTTGACCCGCGGCTCGCCGAATACGCCCAGGTCGCGGCCCTGGATCTTGCTCTCGATGACCTGGCTGATGCGCGCCGGCGCGACCTGGCGCGCGCGCGCGATGCGCGACACCTGCCAGAGCGCAGCCTGCGGCGAAAGGTCGGGGTCGAGGCCGCTGGCCGACGTCGTCACCAGCTCCGCCGGGATGGGCAGCGGCGCATCGGGGTTCTCCTTGCGCAGCTTCTCGACGTCGCCGGCGACACGGTCGCGCAGCTTCCTCGAGGTGGGCCCCAGATTCGATCCGGAGGACGCGGTCGCGTCGTACCCGTTACCCGCCGCCGACGGGCGCCCCTGCAGGTAGGCAGGGTTCGCGAACGCCTGTCCGATGATCGCGGACCCGATCACGGTCCCCTTCTCGTCGCGCACCAGGCTGCCGTTGGCCCGGTCGTGGAACAGCGCCTGGGCGACGCCGGTCATCGCCAGCGGGTAAAGGAGGCCGGTCAGGACCAGCGTGACCAGGGTGACGCGCAACGCGATGATGACGTCTCGACGCATGGGATTCCTCGTTCAAACGATGCGAAGACCTGCCAGAACCAGATCGATCAGCTTGATGCCCAGGAACGGGGCGACGATGCCGCCCACGCCGTAGACCAGCAGCGAGCGGCGCAGGATCACCGCGGCGCCCAGGGGCCGGTACTTCACCCCGCGCAGCGCGAGCGGGATCAGCAGGACGATGATGAGGGCGTTGAAGATCACCGCCGACAGGATCGCGGAGTACGGCGTCGCGAGGCGCATGATGTTGAGGGGCGCGATCTCGGGGAACGCGCCCATGAACAGCGCCGGCAGGATCGCGAAATACTTCGCGACGTCGTTGGCGATCGAGAAGGTCGTCAGCGTTCCGCGCGTCATCAAGAGCTGCTTGCCGACCTCGACGACCTCCAGCAGCTTGGTGGGGTTCGAGTCGAGGTCGACCATGTTGCCGGCCTCCTTCGCCGCCTGCGTGCCGCTGTTCATCGCCACGCCGACGTCGGCCTGAGCCAGCGCGGGCGCGTCGTTGGTGCCGTCGCCGGTCATCGCGACGAGCTTGCCCTTCGCCTGCTCGTCCTTGATGAGCTGCATCTTGGTCTCGGGCGTCGCCTCGGCGAGGAAGTCATCGACGCCGGCTTCCCTGGCGATGGCCGCCGCGGTGCGCGGGTTGTCGCCGGTGATCATGATCGTCTTGATGCCCATCGCCCGGAAGCGGGCGAAGCGCTCGGCGATTCCGGTTTTCACGATGTCCTTCAGGTGAATGACTCCAAGCACGCGCGCGCCGTCCGACACAGCGAGCGGCGTGCCGCCGCCATCACCGATCCGGTTCGCGATCGCCTTGAGCTCGTTCGGGACCGGGCCGCCCCGTTCGCTCACGTAGGTTGAGACCGCGTCGACCGCGCCCTTGCGGATCGATCGCCCGGGAAGATCGATGCCGCTCATCCGCGTCTGGGCGGTGAAGCGCACGAAGGTTCCGCCGTGAGCGGCGGGCGCGGACATGTGAAGCTTGTCGCCGATCAAGGTCACGATCGATCGCCCCTCGGGTGTTTCGTCGGCCATGCTCGCCAGCTGCGCGGCGGCGGCCAGATCTTCCATGCGCACGCCCGCCAGCGGGAGCAGCTCGGTGGCCATGCGGTTGCCGTGCGTGATCGTTCCGGTCTTGTCGAGCAGCAGGGTGTCGACGTCGCCAGACGCCTCGACGGCGCGGCCGCTCATCGCGATCACGTTCTTCTGCAGCAGGCGGTCCATCCCGGCGATGCCGATGGCGGACAGCAGGCCGCCGATGGTGGTCGGGATCAGGCAGACCAGCAGCGCCACGACCACCGTGGCGGACAGCGCGATCGAGGAGTACTTCGCGAGCGGAACCAGCGTGACGCACGCGAACAGGAAGACCAGCGTCAGGCCCACCAGCAGGATGTGCAACGCGATCTCGTTCGGGGTCTTCTGCCGGGATGCGCCCTCGACCAGGCCGATCATCCGGTCCAGGAACGATTCGCCCGGATCGACGCCGATGCGGACGACGATGCGGTCGGAGAGGACCTTGGTGCCGCCGGTGACCGCGGAACGATCGCCGCCGCTCTCGCGGATGACCGGCGCCGATTCGCCCGTGATCGCGGATTCGTCGACGGACGCGATGCCCTCGATGATCTCGCCGTCCCCCGGGATCAGCTCGCCCGCCTCGATCACGACGACGTCACCCTTGCGCAGCGACGACGACGGCACGCTTTCTTCCTGCCCGTTGGTCTGACCGCCGAGCAACCGCCGCGCCATCGTCTCCTTGCGCATGCGGCGCAGCGTGTCCGCCTGGGCCTTCCCCCGCCCTTCCGCGACCGCCTCGGCGAAGTTGGCGAACACGACCGTGAACCACAGCCAGACCGTCACGGCGCCCGTGAACCACAGAGGCGCGGTAGCGGACGCGCGATGCAAGAGGTCGCGAAAGAAGATCAGCGTCGTCAACAGGCTGCCGATCTCGACCACGAACATCACCGGGTTCCGCGCGACGTGCTGCGGGATCAACTTGCGGAACGAATCGGCGATCGCCCGCTTGATGATGTCGCGATCGAACAGCGACAGCGCCTGCGCCTTGGGACGGAACATGGCTAGTACACCTTTCCCGCGAGGCCGGCGAAGTGCTCGACGACGTTGCCGAGCGACACTGCCGGGAAGAAGGTCAATGCACCGACGATGACCACGACCGCAACCAGCAGCATCGCGAAGGTCCCGCCGTTGGTCGGGAAGGTTCCGGCGCTGGGAGGCACCACCTTCTTGCCCACCATCGCCCCCGCGATCCCCAGCGCCGGCACGATCATCAGGAAGCGCCCGGCCAGCATGTCGATCCCGAGCGAGACGTTGTACCAGGGCGTGTTGGCGTTCAGCCCCGCGTAGGCCGAGCCGTTGTTGCCCGCGCCGCTCGTGTACGCGTACAGCATCTCCATGAGGCCGCGCGGGCCGCCGTTGTTGAGCGATGACACGCCGTACGGCGACACCGCGCTCCAGGCGGTGAAGCCCAGGATGATCAGCGGAAAGATCAGCGCGTACAGCATGGCCAGCTTCATCTCGCGCGATTCGATCTTCTTGCCCAGGTACTCGGGTGTCCGACCCACCATCAATCCCGCGATGAACACCGTGAGCACGACAAAGACGAGCATTCCGTAGAGACCCGCGCCGGTACCGCCGAACACCACCTCGCCCAGCTGGATGTTTGCCAGCGGCACCAGGCCGCCCAGCGGCGTGAAGCTGTCATGCATCGCGTTCACCGCCCCACACGACGCGTCCGTCGTCACCGTCGCGTAGAGCGCCGACGCGGACACGCCGAAGCGCGCCTCCTTGCCCTCCATGTTGCCCAGCGACTGATCGATGGGCAGGCCGGCCAGCGCGGGATTGCCCTGCGCCTCGAAGTGGTAGCAGGCGATCACGCCGGCGAAGAACAGGATCGACATCGCGCCCCAGATCGCCCAGCCGTGCCGCTGGTCGCGCGCCATCCGCCCGTACGTGTATGTCAACGCCGACGACACCGCGAAGATCATGAACAGCGACAGGAAGTTCGTGAACGGCGTCGGGTTCTCGAACGGGTGGGCGGCGTTGGCGTTGAAGAAGCCGCCCCCGTTCGTACCGAGCTGCTTGATCGCCTCCTGCGAAGCGACCGGCCCGAGGGCAAGCGTCTGCTTGGCGCCCTCCAGCGTCGTGACGTCAGCGTACGGCGCAAGGTTCTGGATCACGCCCTGCCAGACCAGGACCAGGCCGAACACGATGCTGAGCGGGAGGAAGACGTAGACGATGCCGCGTATCAGATCGACCCAGAAGTTCCCGAGGGTCTTCGGGCCTTCCGGGCCAGCCCGGCGGGTGAACCCCCGCCCCAGCGCCAGCGCCACGCCGATGCCTGCGGCGGCCGATGTGAAGTTGTGCCAGGCGAGCCCCGCCATCTGCGTCAGGTAGCTCATCGTCGCTTCGCCCGAGTACCCCTGCCAGTTGGTGTTGGTCGTGAAGCTGGCGGCCGTGTTGAAGGCGGACGTCGGCTCGACGGCGCCGAAGTGCTGCGGGTTGAACGGCAGCACGTGCTGCAGCCGCTGTATGAGGTACGTGACGACCAGGCCCACCGCGCTGAAGACCAGCAACGCGAACGCGTACTGCTTCCACGTCTGCTCCTTCCCGGGATCCACGCCCGCAAGCCGGCAGCAGAGACGTTCAAGCCGGCCGAACGACCGCGGCAGCGGCTGCCGATCGCCCTCGAAGACGCGGAACATGTAGACGCCCAGCGGCTTCGTCACCGCGACGATCGCGGCGAAGAAGACCAGGATCTGCAACCAACCGATGGCGGTCACGGCGCGTTCTCCTCAGAATCTTTCCGGACGGACCAGCGCGTACACGAGGTACACGGTGAGCAACAGGGACAGAACCATTCCGATGCCGTAGTCGAGCGTCATGGCTGGGATCTCCTGGCGGGCCTCAGAGGCGGTCGAACGTTCGGGCGTAGAGCCAGCTGATCGCGAAGAACGCCACCGTGACGCCGATGAGGACGATGTCTTTCATCTCGGCGCCTCGCTACAGCATCGGACGTGCCACAGGCGCCCGCACCGCCCCGCGGTGTTCGCGCCTACGCTGGACATCCGGCATTGCACAATGCAGTCCGAGGCCGGTCACGCATTGCAGCCTGAGACTCGCCCGTGAAGCCTCGAGGTCGGGCTGCCCCTGGTTTTTCGCGGCACGGCCGCTGCACGCTAGAATTTCGCCATGTCGCGCTTCGCGGTGCTCGTCGTCGACGACGAAAAGAACATCCGGCATACCTTGCGCGTCTGCCTCGAAACGATGGACACCACCGTCGTCGAGGCGGGCTCGGCGCAGGCGGCGCTGGACGCGATGGGGCGGTCCGCCTTCGACCTCGTGTTCCTGGATCTGCGTCTCGGGCAAGACAGCGGCCTCGAGCTGATTCCCCGGCTGCTCGCCGAGAATCCCAACGTCGTCATCGTGGTCATCACCGCTTACGCGACGATCGAGACCGCCGTGGAGGCGATCCGGCGCGGCGCGTGGGACTACCTGCCCAAGCCGTTCACGCCCGCGCAGATCGGCCACCTCGTCGAGCGCGCGAAGGCGCAGCGGGCGGCGTCCGCCCGGCTGGTCGACCTCCAGGACCGGTTGCAATCCGAGGCGCCCGAGATCGACCTCGACTCGCGCGCGCCGGCGATGCGCTCGGTGCTGGAGATCGTCAACCGGGCCGCGCAGGCGGACGTGTCCGTGCTGTTCCGCGGGCCCAGCGGCACGGGCAAGGGCGTCCTCGCCCGGACGATGCATCTGGAGAGCAAGCGGCGCGATCGCCCGTTCGTCACCATCAATTGCCCGACGCTGACCGAGGAGTTGCTGGCGAGCGAGCTGTTCGGCCATACCAAGGGCGCGTTCACGGGCGCGGTCCGCGATCAGCCCGGGCGCGTCGAGGCGGCCGAAGGCGGCACGCTGTTCCTCGACGAAATCGGCGAGTTGCCCGCCAGCCTTCAGGCGAAGCTGCTGCGCTTCCTGCAGGAACGTCAGTTCGAGCGGCTGGGCGAGACGCGCACCCGGAAGGCGGACGTGCGTGTCGTCGCCGCGACAAACCGCGACCTGGAAACCGACGTCAAGACCGGCCGGTTTCGCGAGGATCTTTTGTTCCGGCTCAACGTGATCGAGGTGGTCGTGCCGACGCTGCGCGACCGCCGCGAGGACATCCTGCCGCTCGCGCGCCGTTTTCTGGCGTTCTTCGCGCGCGCCGTCGGCCGCACGTTGCCGACATTCTCGCCGGCCGCAGAAATTGCGCTCGCGAGCTACGGCTGGCCGGGAAACGTGCGCGAGCTGCGCAACGCGATCGAGCGGGCGATCATCCTGTGGCCGTCGGCGATCATCGAGCCGCCGGCGTTCCCCGAGCGAATCGCCGAGAGCGCCGGCCGCGGCCCGCTCCTGGCGGTCGGTGGGGATGTGTCGGTCGAGGAGCTGGAGCGCGCCCACATCTCGGCTGTCGTCGCCCGCTGC
>Ga0070688_100001505_pt1 | contig 11621 bp, 8 predicted proteins | sample KBSS13HmetaG_FD_64679 | JGI IMG/M metagenome (GOLD analysis project Ga0070688, IMG submission 64679) | Switchgrass rhizosphere microbial communities from Kellogg Biological Station, Michigan, USA - KBS S1-3H metaG | ecosystem: Host-associated > Plants > Roots > Rhizosphere ...
ATCTTGAGCGAGCGAGCAATGCGAGCGAGCGAAGCGCCCGTAGCTCAGCTGGATAGAGCGTTGGCCTCCGGAGCCAAAGGCCGCAGGTTCGAATCCTGCCGGGCGCGCCAATGCTCGCTGCGCGAGCAAAGTCAAAGGGCAAGAGTCAAACGTAGGGGCTTCGCTGCCGGCGATTGAATTGATATAAAGGATCAGCGCTTCTGAATTCCGCCTCCTGACTTCTGCATCCGCGCGTCACACCTCTGGGCCGCTAGCTCAATTGGCAGAGCAGCAGACTCTTAATCTGCGGGTTGAAGGTTCGATTCCTTCGCGGCTCACCACTTTTCGGCGTTTACTACAGCCTAACTACAGCCTAACCCTCGGCGGCGAGGAGGGTGTCGATCTGGCGGGCAGCTTCCTGCTGAAGCGCAGGGAGGACGTGGGAATAGGTGTCCAGGGTCAGGCTGATCTGCGAGTGACCCAACGTTTCCATGACTACCCTCGGGTGAACGCCCTGAGCCAATAACAGCGAGGCGCAGGTATGACGGAGATCGTGGATCCGGATTCTGGGCAGTTTCGCGGCTGCGAGAATGTCCTTGAATGCCCGACGCACATTGCGCTCATCGAGCGGTGTTCCTGAAGTGCTTGTAAACACGAGTCCAGAGTCATTCCATCGGCCCCCAGCCGCCAACCGTTCCTCAAGTTGCTTGGTCCGATGGCCTTTCAGCACCCTTGCAGCAATTTTCGGCAACGCAATCGCCCTGCGACTCCGCTCACTCTTCGGTTCCACGAATTGCAGCTACCCATCGATTCGCTGGTGCGCGGCGACAATTAGATCTGCCGCCCGTGTTGCCTCATTTCGAAATGCTACCGCCGAACAGGATCGATCGGTGTGCGTTCTGAACGGCCAGCGCCGGAGCGCCGACAGGCGCGGAGGCGCCCAGCGACACTCCGGAACACTGGTGGCCGACACGCACCCAGAGCTGACGAGGGCGGATGGCCGTGCGACCTATCACAGCCGCCGTTTCGTTGACCAGCCACCTCCGCGCCGCGCCTCATGCGGCGTCCTCTGATGACGAGGCGAAGACCAGGTGGCGCGCGGCCGCCTGTCGCCACTCCTTGACCCGGCGTTGAAAGGTGCGCAGCTGACCATCCGGGAAGACGCCGGGGAGTTCAGCCTGGAGGCGGACGAAGAGTTCCTTGCCGACACGGTCGGGCTCGGCCTCGAGCCACGTGCGCACGCACGGCCACACGCGCTCGAACGGATCTATCCGGGTCCGCCAATCACGCGTGGGCCGCGGCTCGCGCCGATGGGTGGCGCGGACCTCGCCGTGTTGCCACGCGGAGGCCAGACCCTTGAGGAAGCCCTCGAGGTGTCCCTCGTGGCGAACGGCGACGTGGGTCGTCTGCCCAGCGGACAGCGCCGCCAAGTGGTCTTGCACCGATCGAACTCCTCCAGCAGCCGTAACGGGTCGAGTTGCTCGGCCACCGCGCGCAACCGCTCCTTCATCTCAGTACTGATGGCCACGGAGGCGAGGAGCTTCGTGTAGGGCGTCTCGGGTGCGTGATAGGTCTTGCGGACCTTCGCCCCGGTCCGGATCTTGGACGCGAGCTTGAAGGAAGGCTGAAAGAAATTCACGAAGAGTCGAGAGGCGGCGTAGAGCCGCGAGAGCGCTTCGGCCGCCGCGAGTCCCTCCAGGCGACGATAACCCACGAGCCGGCGCACGACCGAGCCGTTCTTCTGTTCCACCCACGCCTGATCATTCTTGTGATACGGGCGGGACCATGTACATGGAATCTCATGCAACCGACAGTAGGCCGCCACGGTCTCATTCATGAACTCGCCACCGTTGTCGGTATCAAACCCGCGTAGGGGAAAGGGCATGCTCGTGCGCAGGTGCTCCAGGGCCGCCGCGACCAACGCGCCGTCGCGGACGACCAGCGCCACACACTCGGTCCATCCGGAGGCGACGTCTGTCAGCGTGAGTGTGTGGACGAAGCTCCCGGCGGCGGAGTCGCCGCCGTGGCTGACGAGATCGGCCTCCATGTCACCGGGCAGCGGCTCCTCCCACTCGGCGAACGTGCGTACGGGTACATTACGTTGCACGGCGGGCATCGCGCGCCGGCGTACGTGTTGTCCGGTGACCGAGACGCGGGTGAAGCGCAGCAAACGATCGAGGGTCGCCGCGCTGGCGGACAGCACGCGCACCCGGACCGTGGCGTCCAGCGCGAGGTGTCCGTGGCGTTCCAAGGCCGAGACAAGGATCGGCAGGAGCGGCTTGAGCCGCTTGCTGCAGACCCGGTCAGATGCTTCCCACAACACGACGATCGCCGCCCGGACGGCGTCGTCGTACACAGGGAGGCGCGCCCGTCGGACGATACCGCTCGTGACGGCCCGCGCATTGAACAGGCGAATGGCGTGCTTGCGGTGATAGCCGGTCACCGCCACGAATTCATTCAGAATGCGGAGTTTCTCTTCCTTCAGGCCGCTTCGATACCGCTCCCGAATCGCTTGCAGTAGATCCTGGCGGGTCTCCGCGTTGATCGTTCGTGCCATCGTGTCCTCCTTGGGTCTGCCACAGTGGTAGCAGACTTTGTGAGGCAACGACCGCCATTCGGTAACAGAAAGGGCGAGTCAATGCGACCGGCAAAAATAGTTGACGCCGCACACCCCGATCACCCGCTATCGCACGTCATGCGACGTTGTGATGGGGCTAGGGGTGCTGCTTAGGCTCGCGGTCTATGTAAGAGGTGCTTAGAGAAATAGCACACACAAGCTCGGCTATAATCAGAGCTGTAGCATCCTCGGAGAGAGCGCATTCGCGCTCCCGCAACCGACCCAGCGAGTCGCTGGTCACGGTGCGATGTCCTGACGAGGGACGATGCGGTCGATCTAAAAAGGTCGGCAAACTCCGGGGTGCCTCATGGAGGCACCAGTGTCCGATAGGAATACTCAAGGCGATCCCCTTCTATCCGAGTTCATCGAAGTAGTTGAGGCGCTGACAAAAGACTTCGCCGGTCATGCTGACTTCCCCAAATTCCGTATCCCTTCGCGTCCCGTTCCTCTCGACGCGATCAGCGCCCACGCAGGCCTGGACCCCGGGAACGATCCACACGGTATCAGCAGGAGGCTATTCACGCTGGAGTGGGACAGCTTCCCGGGTTACTCCTCCGACTGGCATTTGTTTGCGTTCCGGCTTCCCTTGGGTGAGCGAGTCTATTGGGTCGACGATGCCAACGGCAGGAGGATCATCGCCGTAGGCCCGGGAGGAGTTGGCGCGGACCGAAGGTTCGCTCGCGCCCTGTTGAAAGACAACGGCGAGAGCTTTGGCACCGGAGTCCTCGACTCCGCTCCTTCTCGCGTGTCAACCAACCTCCGAGGAGACTTTCTGATCTCTGCCTTCCTCGATGCCTTCTCCTGCAGCGCCAACGCCTGGGATTCAATCGATGGCTTCGGGCCAATCGCGATCAGAAAGTGGCTCAAGAAGACCCTCACCAAAGGCGGAAAGGAACTCTCCACCCTCACTCGAGATCAACTCCAGCAAGAGTTCCTCGCAAGGGTTGCGGGACTGATATCAGACTTTCATCCGCATCCCGAGGAGAAGCAGGTAGGAGTCCGTCCCTTCACCAGCAGCGGAGAGCACCCTCCCACCTTTGCGACTGATCAGCCGCTCGATCAAAGCGACAGCAACGACGTCGCGACCCAGCCTATCTCGTTTCGCAATGCACAACACATCGCCCCTCTTCAGGGCGCTTACCGCCTCCAGCAGGCCAGGTCGATCTTCAATGTCCTTCGACCCGCTCAGGCCTGCGTCCTCATAAACGCCGGCGACCAGCAATCCCTGACGGTGAGCAGCTTGCTCGATCGCTCTGCGCTGAGCGTCGAGTCCAAGCCCACTCTCCGATTGCTGGTCGGTGCTGACGCGAAGGTATCCGATGGCGCGTGCAGATCCATTCCTCATCTGACGCCGCCTTCCGCCCTCGCCTCGAGCCATTCATCAAGCCACTCTCGTTTGAAGCGCATCACGCCATTCGGGCTCTTCGTGAGCCTTGCGTGGCGAAGGCCTTCGGTCCTGCAGAATTCGTAAAGGGTTCGGGTTGAAACTCCGAGGTGCTCGGCGGCTTCTTTCGCCGAGAGCCAAGGAGAATGAGATGGGGTCATGTTGGTCTCCACGTGGAGGCCAACCGGCGCTGCGATAATGGCGGCAGGCCAGTCGGCAGTCAGTAGCTGCTGCTGGTTTAGGCTCCTCGTGGTGCTTCCAACACCTCGGGGGGCCGACTTCATTCAAGCAAGTCGCGCACCGACAACGACCATCAGATCGTCACAGCGTTCGCAAAGAGAACCGTAGTGATGTGTGCTCCGTGGAGAACGAAAGACCTCGAGACAGTGATGCAGTGAATTGAAGGGCGCTGTGAATCGGGTCCGCTGCCTTTGATGGGAGACGTGCGAAAGCCGGCGCGAGGCGATCGGGCGAAGCGATCCCCTATGGCCTCATCGTCCCCGAGGACAATCACGATGATTTCTCTGGACTGAACGTAAACGGCAAAGTTGTGGTCTTGCTAACCGGCGCGCCCGCTACCGTTCCCTCGACAGTTGCTGCTCACTATTCTTCGATCGAGGAGCGCCTGCGCACCCTTCAAAAACTCGGGGCAGCGGGGGTGCTGGTCATTCCGAACCCTCGTCTCGAAGAGGTCCCGTGGGAACGAATGTCGGCCATGCGATCCCAACTCGGTCAGACGATGGACTTGACCGATCCTTCAATGAAGATGGGGACATCCATAAACGTGGCTGCTTCGGTGAATCCGACGTATGCGGCAAGTCTAATGGGAATCCCCGGCGAGCGATTCGCAGAAATCCTAAAGTTGGACGCCGCAAAACAGCCGCTCCCAAAGTTCGAGGTTCCAGGCAGACTACGTGGCGTGATCACATATTCGCAATCGTCGCTGACGTCAAACAACGTCCTTGCCGTGATGCCAGGAAGCGATGCAAAACTGAAGGACGAGTATGTTCTCCTCTCGGCGCACCTGGATCATGTCGGCATCGCTGACCCTATCAATGGAGACTCCATCTACAACGGTGCGATGGACAACGCCTCCGGCGTCGCCACTCTCCTGGAGGTGGCACGGAGGCTCCGCGACACCGGTGAACAGCCGAAGCGTTCGCTGCTGTTGCTTGCGTCCACCGGCGAAGAAATCGGACTTCTCGGATCAAAGTTCTTTGCAGGCCGTCCCACGGTCCCAATCACGAATATCGTTGCAAACATCAACCTGGATATGTTCCTGCCGATCGTGCCGCTCCGAATCGTGCGTGGTTATGGCGTAGGTGAATCGGACTTGGCGAGCTATCTCGAAGCGGCCTCGAAAGAGGTGGGCGTGACCGTGCAAGATGACCCAGAGCCCGAGAGGAACATATTCATCCGCAGCGACCAATACAGCTTCATCAAACGGGGCGTGCCAGCCTTGTTCCTAAGTGCTGGTTGGGAACCCGGCTCGGAGGAAGAGAAGATTGCCACGGCATGGTTCAGCAGCCGCTACCATGCCCCCTCGGATGATCTAAACCAGCCTGTCGATCTGCAGGCGGCGGACCGCTTCAACCGACTCATGACTCGGCTCAGTGTCAGAATTGCGAACGCCGATCGCGCCCCACAATGGCGGAACGATAGCTTCTTCCGAAGCTTTGCGAACCCTGGCAAACAGTCAGATTGAGCCACCGCGCTTCGCCGCGAACCCGAACCGGCGTGGGATCGTAAGGCCCTTGGGTGACAGCTGCCCGACATCACCGTGTGACATTCTCACCACGTAATCACGCGAGGCTCGCGCGTTCGATTGCCTCTGGCCTGCTGTTTCGGGATGTTCGACAGGCTCGGGCCACGTGCGCAAGCTGGTGAGGAGCTGATATCCGTGCTTAACCTGCTATCGCAATCGCCGCTCGTACTCTTCCCAGATCGGCTTGAACTCCGCCATGAAACGCATGAACTGCGCGCTCTGACGGATGCGATCGAAGCACCGGTCACGGACGAACGCGGGGTAGACCCTCAAACCGGTGTCTACGGTTTCCTGCAGCCAACGGACGGCGCTCTTTGCGTCGCCGCCGAGCGCGGACACGCAGGCGCGAATGTACGTGCCGTGATGGTATGTCTGCGCCCGACGCTCGGCAGGAGCAGGTTCCGGGAGCAGCTCCTTGGCTTCAGCGTGTCGACCTTCCCACGCGAGCAGCAGCGCTCGCCCCCCAGTCGCGACGGGGTCTTTCGGATTCCGCGCGAGGGCCTCGTCAATTTGGCGTCGTGCGTCCTCACGTCGCCCCGCCCCGACGTAGTAGAAGAACGACCATGCGACGGGTCGTGTGAGTTCCTGATTGGCCGCAATCGCTTCCTCGTACATTGCGTTGTACCAGTATGCGTTCGGAATCCCAGCCCGCGCGGATTCGTTCGTCGGATCGATGTCGATCGCGCGACGAAGGTACCGCAGGGCTGGCTCGAGCATACCGGCTTCGGCCAGCAGGTCTCCCATGTCGTAGTTTCCGACATTGGAGTTGATCGCCTGCGCGGCCCGCAGCGCCTCAAAGGCGGGGACGAGCTGGTAACCGCCTGACGGGCTATTGAGCAGACGGGCGCGAGCCACATGGGACTCGGCGAGGCTGGGGTCGAGCGCATCGGCTCGGGCGATCGCCTCGCGCGCGCGGGCCTCTGCGGCCTCGTCTCCTTCTATCGCGGCACGCCACGCATAGGCCAGCGCCAATTGCGCGTACGCCAACGCATACGTCGGATCGATCGCCACGGCACGTTCGAGCAGCTCGATGCCCGCGCCCACGTTCCCGACCACATTGGCTGACGCGGCGCCGAGGGTACTGAAGGTTGCCACGCCCTTTAAGTAGTACTCATACGCTTGGGGGCTGGCCGTGAAGTGTCTCGCCAGCCGCTGACGATCGTCCTCATTCAGCCGCGGCCGCAGTTGCGCCACGACCCCGTTGGCAATCTCGTCCTCGACGGCGAAGATGTCGGCAAAGGCCGTGTCGAACGTCTGGGTCCACAGCGTGCTGCCATCGCTCACGCGCATGAGGGCCATGCTCACGCGCAGGCGATCGGCTGACCGCTGAATCGAGCCATCCAATACGGCGTCCACTGTGAGTGTGCGCGCGGCTTCGAGCGCGTTCGTCTCCGGCGCCGCATACTGACGCACGGCGCTCGTGGGTCGAATGGTGATCCCATCGATCTGCCCCAGCCGCATGATGATAGTGTCGGCGAGCCCGAGACCCAGTTGGCCGTCGTCGCCCTGCGAGTGCAGCGGCTTGAGCGGCAGGACCGCTAGCGACTGCACCGCAGGATCACCACGGCTCCCCGGCAGCCTTCCCGTGGCCACCACCAGCCAGACGATGATCGCAAGGACGGCCGCACTCGCGATACCAACGAGGCGCCACCGGCGTAGTGGCATCAGCGCCGTGGCGCCCGCCGCCGTCGTCGGATGCATTACCCTGCGCAGGTCTGCCGCCAAGTCGCGCATCGTCTGATAACGTCGCGCGGGGTCTTTCTCGAGGGCTCTCTCCACGACCGCGCGAAGCCCGTCGGGGATGTCACGCGGCAACGTCGGAGCCGGCTCGCTGGCGATCGCATGCATCACCGCCACGGCGCTGGGACCTTGAAAGGGACGACGGCCGGTCAGGAGTTCGTATAGCACGATGCCGAACGAGAAGATGTCGCTGCGGGCATCGAGTCGCTGCCCGCTCACCTGTTCCGGCGACATGTAGCCAATCGTCCCGACGACCAATCCTGGCTCGGTCCCCACGTACGTGGTCGTCACCGATTCGCCCGACGCCTCAATATCGGTGGTCACCCTCGCGAGGCCGAAGTCCGCGAGCTTCGCGTGCCCGATCTGCATCACGAGGATGTTGTGTGGCTTGATGTCGCGATGAAGAATGCCCGCCTCATGCGCCGCCGCGAGCCCGTCGGCGACGCCCGAGAGCAATTCGAGGATCTCGCGCCTCGATCGCGGGGCGGACTGGACCCACTCGGCGAGCGTGCCGCCATCGACGAACTCCGTCACGAGGTACGGATGGCCGTCGGTCTCGCCGACCTCGTGCACGGTCAGGATGTGCGGGTGATTCAGTGCAGACGCCGCCACTGCCTCACGTTCGAAACGCTGTCGCGCCACCGGATCGACGTCTCCGCGAAGCATTTTGATCGCGACTGACCGGTGGAGCCGTGTATCGCGGGCGCGATATACCTGCCCGACGCCCCCTTCGCCGATCAGGGCTTCGATTCGGTAGGCTCCGATGTTGGCGCCAGGCGTGATGGCCGTGGTGGACTCCGTGCGGGATTATACGTGTTGCGTTGAAAGCGGTCGATCACCGCGAGGGCGGCGGACTGCTCGAATCGAACTCAGGCGATATCGCTCCGTCGCTGCCCCAACCCGCGTTTAGGGAGAGACTACACCGTCACTCGCGACCATCGCGTAGAATCTCGCCAGAATGGCCCTGTCTCCTGGCGCCCGCCTCGGTCCGTATGAAGTGACCGCCCGAATCGGCGTCGGCGGCATGGGTGAGGTATATCGGGCGACTGATACCAACCTTGGTCGTCAGGTTGCCATTAAGGTTCTGCCGGACACGTTCGCGCAGGATCCAGAGCGGCTGGCGCGGTTCGACCGCGAAGCCAAAACGCTTGCCTCGCTGAATCACCCGAACATCGCCATCATTCACGGTCTGGAGAAAGCAGACGGGATCCGGGCTCTCGTCATGGAGCTCGTCGAGGGCTCCACTTTGGCAGACCGTATCGCACAGGGTCCCATTCCCGTCGAGGAAGCGTTGCCCATCGCTAGACAGATTGCCGATGCCCTCGAAGCCGCGCACGAGCGGGGCATCATTCACCGCGACTTGAAGCCTGGCAACGTCAAGGTACGCGCCGACGGTACAGTGAAGGTGCTGGACTTCGGCTTGGCAAAGATCGTGGAGCCGGGCTACGGGTCCGATCCGACTGGTGGGCTTGGTGCGACAGTTGCCGCGCAATCGCCCACGATCACGACGCCCGCGATGACCATGGCTGGCGTGATTCTCGGTACGGCGGCGTACATGTCGCCCGAGCAGGCCAAAGGCAGGCCAGCAGACAAACGTAGTGACCTCTGGGCCTTCGGGTGTGTCTTGTACGAGATGCTCACCGGCCGGCGCGCGTTCGACGGCGACGACGTCGGCGAAGTCCTGGCGGCCGTTATTAAGAGCGAAGTGAATTGGGACGGTTTGCCGCCGGCGGTGCCGCCACGCGTCCGCGAGCTGATGCGACGATGTCTGCGAAAAGACTCCCGCCAGCGTTTGGGGGATGCCGGTGCAGTTCGACTCGAACTCGACGACGTGCTCGCATCGCCCGAGGATACGGAGATTCCGTCCGTCCGTCGTGGTTTCGTCTCTCTGCCGGTCGCATTATCGGTCGGACTGATCGCGATGGCCGCCTCTTCGGCGGTGACAGTGTGGCTCCGTCCGCCTGCGGCCGCACCTTCGGCACCGAGCCTCGCTCGTCTCTCGCTATCGATCCCCGCCGGAACCGAGCTGACAGAAGGTGTTTCGGTTGTCATCTCGCCGAACGGCGAGCAAGTCGCGTACGTCGCGAGTCGCGGCGGGATTCCGCAGTTGTATATCCGTTCACTAAATGATTTCGCTTCTCGTCCGCTGCCGGATACGCAACGAGCTACTGCTCCCTTCTTCTCGCCCGACGGGATGTGGCTCGGGTTCTTCGCCAATGGCAAGCTCAAGAAGGTTTCGACAACAAGCGGAGTCGTGGTGGAACTCGCCGATGTAGGCCCGCCGTATGGCCTGGCCGGAACATGGGGACCTGCTGACACGATCGTTTATCCGAGCCCGATGGGGCTCGCGGAAATTGCTGCATCTGGCGGGACGAGTCGGCCACTTCTTCCACAGCAAGCCAACGGAGTCATCGATCGCCCACGCAGTGCGCTGTTTCCGGATTTCATTCCAGGTGGGGCGGCTCTGCTTGTCTCCTCGGACAGCGGTGGCGATAGTACTGAGGACCGCTCGATCGACGTCTTGAAGATCAGCACTGGCGAACGGCGCGTGCTGCTGCAACGAGGCATCATGCCTCGCTACCTGCCAACCGGGCATCTCGTGTTCCTGCGCGGGGGCGCACTCATGGCCGTACGCTTCGACGTCCAACGGCTGGAGACGGTGGGTACACCCGTCGAGGTCTTGACGGGTGTACGACAAGACTTTTTCGGCACCTTCAGCTGTTCGAGTTATGGAAGCTGTGTCTATATCCCGGGAGCGACACCAGGCCAAAAAAGAATCACGCTCGTCGATCGTGCGGGAGCAACTCGCTCGCTGCCGCTCGCAGTGAACAACTACACTCGACCCAGGTTCTCTCCCTCAGGAGACCGGCTCTCGTGGCAGATCGGCGGAGCCCGTTGCTCAATCGACGTCTTCGACATCGGACAAGGCAGGACGACCAGACTGACGCCGGAGAACGACAACCACAACCCGGTGTGGGCTCCTGACGGACAGCGGATCGCCTATGTTTCGTATCCGGGAGACCAGCGCGGGTATCACTTGGCTGCACGACCGGCGACTGGCGGCGTCGAAGAGCGCTTGGGCCCGACCGATCGCGTCGTTGGACCGACAACCGAGATCGCGTGGTCAGCTCTTGGCGCCGTCGTGTTTGCCGACCGTGGAGACCTCTGGTCGTTGTCCCTATCCCCTGGCAGTCAGCCCGCGCCCTTTGCGCCGTCGCGATTCACCGAATCGTCGCCTACCTTCTCGCCAGACGGGCGATGGCTGGCGTATGTCTCCGACGAATCAGGCCGAACGGAAGTGTACGTGCGGCCCTTTCCGGGATCGGGCGAGAGTCACACCATTTCGGTTGATGGCGGATCGGAGCCTGTGTGGGATCGCCGTGGACGTGAGCTCTTCTACCGCAACGGCGACGCCATGATGGTGGTAGCCGTAACGACTCAGCCGACGTTCAGCGCCGGCCGACCACGGTTGCTGTTCACTGGACCATTCGTTCGGGGCGGCGATCGCATCAACTACGACGCTTCGCCGGATGGCGAGAGCTTCGTTATGTTGGACTCGGGCGAGGACAGCGGAGCGGCTACGAAGATCAACGTGATGCTCAATTGGTTCGAGGAATTGAAGCGACTCGTGCCAACGAAGTGAACCTCTGGCCCAGACGAGGGCACGGGGCCCCTGGGTGATAGCGCGCCGACATGACGCTCTGGAGCGCCCTGAGTAATGACGCAGCCGATAGTTGTTACGGTCGGGGGGTGTTCTGGTGAACCGTCCCCTTCCTCATCTGCTGCGCTGCACAGTTCACATGCGTGTGCCGCTCGATCTTTGTTGTCCGGTTCTTTTCAACAAACCGCCGCTCGCGGGAAGCGATCTCCTTACTGCATACGGTGCAGACAACAGGCGCAGGCTTCTTGAACCACTTCACTTCCTCCCACGAGCTATGCGGCATGGCCACCGCGTGATCGGGAATACATCCGCATTCATGTGGGCCCACGACAGGTGCCGGGGCTCCGTGGGTTGTAGCGCGCCGGCCTCGACTCAGGAGCGCACTCAGGTCGGCCGTGAGTCGCCGCACCGCTAGTCTCGGTCGCTCTCCCCTGGAAATTGCTTGCGCCCCTCGCCGCTGACGATGGGCGGGGCG
>Ga0070688_100001506_pt1 | contig 11621 bp, 9 predicted proteins | sample KBSS13HmetaG_FD_64679 | JGI IMG/M metagenome (GOLD analysis project Ga0070688, IMG submission 64679) | Switchgrass rhizosphere microbial communities from Kellogg Biological Station, Michigan, USA - KBS S1-3H metaG | ecosystem: Host-associated > Plants > Roots > Rhizosphere ...
ATTCTGTGATCGAATACCTGGTAAACCGAACTTATGCCGGCAATGTAAGAGAGTTGAAGCAACTTATCCGAAGGATCGCTTTAAAACATGTCAGTCATAAAAAGATCACCATTGGAGAAATACCAGTACAGGACAGGCCGCTTGAAGATCAACAAAATAATCTAAATGCAGATGCTGAGTTTAATACATTTCTTCGTAAGGCGCTGCTGTCTGGTTATGATCTGCGTGAAATGAAAAACAAAACAATGGATGAAGCTATCAAAGTAGCTCTTGAAATTACAAACGGAGACAAACAGCTTGCTGCACAAAAGCTTGGAGTTACTTTAAGAGCTCTTCAATTATTCTGGAAGAAAAACCGTCTGTAAACAAACATCTTAAAACATTACTTATTTCTTCTATCGGATCTTACTTAACTCTTTCATAAAATATGAACTTGTTAGTATGCCTTTGTAAAAATTAGAAAGAGAAAAATGTTCATTAGGACCATGAAGATTATCTGTTGGCAAAGCAAACCCCATTAACACAGTTGGTATTTTTAAACTTTCCTGGAGCAGGTTTACAATTGGGATCGTTCCACCAGAAGCAAGAAAAATAGTTTCATTATTAAAAGTATCTTTATACGCAGATGAAGCAGCCTTTATATATGGATTATCAAGGTTAACAATTACTGGTTTTGCCGATGCCACTTTTCTAATGTTGCAATTGATGCCTTCCGGTTTTATAGACATGATATATTCCCGGAATAATTTTTCGATCATCATTGGCTCTTGCGCAGGCACAAGTCGAAAACTGATCTTGGCGCTTGCTTTTGAAGGAATGATCGCTTTAGGGCCGTCACCCTGGTAGCCGCCTTTTATACCATTGATGGAAAGTGAAGGACGAATAGTTGTTCGTTCGTATGCAGAATACTCTTTTTCTCCCCAAAGAGTTGTGGCTCCTGCATCTTTTGCAATTGTTGCGTCAGGTTGACCAACGTTCTTCATATAATTCCTTTGCGATTGCCCCACTTGTTGTACAGAGTTATAAAAACCGGGAATAGCTATTCTGCCATTTGTATCATGCATGGCAGCGATCATTTCGCAAAGAACCTGCAAAGGATTATGGATCGTTCCTCCAAAAGTTCCTGAATGCAGATCTTGTTTTTGCCCACTTACTTCCAGTTCAAGACCAAGCATTCCTCTTAGTGAGTAGGTGATCGCAGGTTGCGTAACAGTTGGGATCTTTGTGTCAGACACTACAGCAACATCGGATCGAAGTGCCATTGCATTTTCCTGAAGAAATACATCAAGACCGAGGCTTCCAATTTCTTCTGCGCCTTCAAAAATGCATTTAATATTTATTGGTAACCTATTTTCATTTTTTAAATAATATTCTAACGCCTTAACATGAATAAATAATTGGCCTTTGTCATCAGCAGAACCCCGGCCGTAGATATAACCATTTTTAATAGCGCCACTAAAAGGATCATCCTTCCATTCATTTAAAGGATCAACAGGCTGTACATCGTAATGTCCATAAATAAGTAATGTTGGTTTGTTGTATGCATGAAGCCAATCAGCATAAACGATAGGATGTTTTTCGGTTGGGATGATCTGAACATTTTCCATACCCGTTTTCTGTAAATGATCCGCTAACCAAACTGCACATTCTTCAACATTTTTTTGCTGTTTCGGTTGTGCACTAATGCTTGGCATCCGGACGAAAGTCGCCAATTGCGAAATGAACAAAGAAAGATTCCCATCCATGTATTTTTTAATGCTCAAATTATTTTCTTTCACTGCTGTGTTCATAATATTATCAATATCGTATTTTAAGCTTGGGCACTTTGGTTTTCGTTGATTGGAATAAATCTATATTGGAAAACCTGAATTCTTAAGAGCATGCTGCATAAATATACACGGCATCATTTGGTGGACTTCACTGTCATTTACCGGCCGGGAAAGTGTTGCACACTCATAGGTTGTATCATTATTTTTACCACTTTCTTTACAAACAGTTTCCCAGAATGATAGTGGTGTATATAAATATGTTGAATTATTGCCACTATATTCTAAAGCACCTGCATTCATTTGTGGCGGATCCTTTGCATAACCTGGCTTTTTTACATTACTATAATGATTGTACCAACGAACGATCCGTTGACCATTGTTCCACCATCTCGAACTTACACTGCTAAATGAATCCTTGTTTGCAACATCAAATCCATATACTTCCATTAGCTCAGGGAATTCACGGTTCATAGATGTGTTCATAATTGAAACCAGTGGATTTCCTCCAGCGCTAAAACCAGATATTGCACAGCGTCCTAATCTTGGTATTGATGTTTTATGTAGGCCATTCATTCTTTGCAACCAATATACAAGTTCAAATAAGTAATGACGAAGTTTTGATCCAGAATCGATAGCTTGAAAATATTCTTTAGGCGGGGCCACTGGAAAAACAAAAATGCACTTTCGTCCGGATGCTGCATGTTGTTGCAAGAATCTCTTTCCTTTATTTACCATGTAATTATCGATCATTGCATTCCAATCTGGACCATAAGGATAAGGTGGCTTCTTTATATGTGTATATGGGGTAAAAAAGATATGAACAGGAACCGTTTCTTTTAAATCTAAACCGGTTGGCACGAACACTGCTACTAACTGAGGAGTAGGAAATGAACTTGAATGAGCTTTTGCAAAAAAAACCTTTCCGTTAGGTCCATGCGGAACAATGCTTCGCACTATGTGTGCAGCGAATCGCTCAAATCCTGTTCGCTTTTTATCATTAGATAACACAGCTTTTCCTTCAAATGATAAAATGTCAAATCTATAATCAGGTAGCGGTGGTATTTTCAAATTAATTCTGTCTGGTTCCGCATCACGTAAGAGAGTAAGCTTAGTTGTAAATAAGTGATTCGTTTGACCAGATGAATGTTTAAGTGTACCAAAGTCTATTGGGTTAACTGTTTCAAGCGGTGGTTGTAAAATAAAACGTTGCTCAACCGGCCACAAACCTTTTACAGATACACGAGCTACGAACTTTGAACCAGCTCCAACATTAAACCCTTTAAGTTTTTCCTGTATTGTTAAAGTCCGCCATGTTTGTCCATCATCAAATGACACCTCAGATTTTGGATTATTAATATTCTTTTGCAAAACATCAACTGCTTCGTATTTGACAAGATGAGATTTGGAAGATTTTAAATTGCAAAATAATGGCGGAGCAATATTGCTTAGCAAAGGAAGTGCAGGAAATTCTAGCTCGGCAAAAACCGGGTCACTAGTTGGCATTGTACTGCATTTGATAATTTGGCCAGATCTCCAGAGTTTATAACTTCCCCATGATTTCAATAATGCAGCATCGATCCTCTGAGGAGAAGCCATAAATTTTTTTTCATTTTGCAATAAACCACAATTGGGATCTAATTCTCTTCGTAATACAATTATTGGTTGACCGATCAATGGATTGTCCGGATCCAGCATAAGAATAGCATCTTCTCCCTGGGGAATTACTGTCCACCATGTTTTTCCAAATTTTAATGCTCGTTGCGCCGGAATCTTCCAATTAACACAATAAATACCTCCAAGTTTTCCTGCTTTTATTTCTTCAAGTATGCCAATAGCATCTGCATTAGTAGCAGGGTTTTTAGATAATCGAACAAGAGAATGTTGTGCCGGTATGCTGATTCGATTATCAATAACGTCTTTTGTAGTATAAGTAAGAATCCTTGGAGCAGATATCCCTGTTTCATTCAAAAATTCCATTTCAGGAATCAATTCCAATTGTTCTTCGGGATAAAACATGTATTTATTATAATCATACCACATAAATCTTTTTTTCAGATCACCCTACTGAAATTCTGTTCGGGAATTCTATGGATGCAAAACAACCTTTGGTGTACTACTCCGTTCAAATCTTACGACAGATAAACTCATCTCATTAGGTATTGATCGGGCATTTGGAGCAACTGAACGAATAGTAGTTACTATTGACGGCACCGGTGTCACTCGTTTAAGATAAAAATCCTTGGCTTGTTCAATAAAAAAGTCCTCCACCTGTTGTGCAATTTGTTCAGCAGCGTATTGTTCAAAAGGTTTACCCGGTACATAATCATATGCTGATACAGTTTCGTTTGCAAAAGCTTCTGCTGCCAGGGCAATAGTTTTTGGATCATATAAGTTGAGACCTCGTCTTAAATATACTGCACCTGCCGCCGCAGCTTTTGCATTAGGTATGTCCTTAAATGCGGCGATCTGGCAAGCAATTGAATTAAACATAACTGCTTTAGGATTTGATCCATGATGCTGAGATTGCCACGCATGTGCTAATTCATGAATCAACGTACCGTCACTGAAACCTGATCCCACCATTAATATAACATATGGAGTACCTGAAAATGATTGTGCTATGGTGAATTCACGACCAGAAAAACCTACTCCATTAGCGATCAGTATCCTGGAAAAATCTAAACTTCTATGATAGATCTTGCATGCTTCTCCTTGTTCTCTTTTATCAAGAAATCGGACAGTAGTTGGGAAAACTACACCTGTTAATGATAATAATGGGAACTGACCTGCTATAGCCTTGATCGCAATTATTACTTGCTTAATAATTTCTGGAACTGGTAATGTCGTATTAGGTGTGAATGTTGCACACGGATCTGCAGGAACAACAGGTGTTGGTACTGGCGTTGGTGACACCGGAACTTTGGGATAACAAATTTCAACTCGGCGATTTTTTGCAGGTATAGAAAATTTAGCTTCCTTTTCTCCTTTGCTGGTTGCATTGAATACAATTCCTGATGAAGCACCTGGTTGAAGCCATTCGATCAACTCGATAAAATATTTTTTTGTGTTATCTGCCCGCTGCTGACCTAAACCTTCGTTGTATTTTTCTCTTCCGCTTTTATCTGTATGACCAACCAGTTCTACTTTTCGAACAGGAGTTGCTGTCTTTAAACTAGCGATGATCGCCTTTGCGGCTTTTACTAGCATTGGTTCATGAGAAAGCTTCAAAATGAAACTATCAAAATCAAATTCATCTATGATGTCACATTGCATAGATGAAACACTTAAAGCCGGGCTTCCTTTGGCACCAACAGCTGCACCAATTGCTTTTTCTGTATTAGCCCCGACCACACCATCGGCACTCAACCCATTTTGTTTTTGAAAACTACGAATAGCACTTCTTGTGTTTGCTCCCATTACTCCATCCACTGCAAGATTTAATCCCAGTACCTGGTTTAATGAGGCCTGCACCCATTTTATATATTCCCGTGTATTGCGATTTGTTCCTGTTTCTGATTCATTTAATATAAATTCAAACTCAGGAGCTAATTCATATTGTCGAAAACCGATATTCATAAAATCCATTTTAATGGTTATCTACATTCAGTTCTTCAAATTGGTTTACATAGCCCAAGCTCAACCCGTCTGTTCTTTGCCGGTATTGGAGAAATTTTGTCTGATTCACCTCGTGCAAATGCTTCGGTGGGGATTGTTCCAGGTAATCGTTTTGTGGTCACAAGTTTGGCCACTACATGATCAACAAAACGTTTTACTTCAAGTGCTCGATTAATGGAAATACCCTCATTCATTAGTTCAGGTCCCTGATCATCTGTATGACCTACGATCCGAATAGTGGTGCCTGATGGTGGCGGATTACTTTCTAAACCTAAAAGAAAATTCATAAGCGGTTCATAGTGTCGAGGCAACATTCGATAATGACTTGTTTCAAAATTATCAAGCGTTAATATTTTTTTACAATCCACCTTACTCACTGGTTGTGTCGGTTGTGTAGGTGGAGTAGATGGTGACCCCGGAAAAGATGAACCTCCTGAAGGACGTTTCGGTGGGGGCCTCTTGTTTTTGCGTCTCTTTATCTCATCATTAATTTCCAAGAATGACAAAAAATTTTCAATGCCAGGAATTAATTCGTATTCTGATCCGGGAAATTTAAATTTATTATATCTGTCTTGGTAATTCATGGTCACAGGTTGGTTATAGGAAATACGCATAAATAACTCTTTTGAGGTCAAAAATTGTTTTATTAGCCACTACTGATTCTTTATCATTTCTGCCCATTTGAAAAGATGATCTACATTATTAAATAATCTTATCACATAGGATCTTTTATCATTATGATTGAACCAGGCAAGCATCGTTTCAAAATTTTTCCATTCTCTTTCAAGAATATAGTTTTTAAAATCATTCCAGCTTTGGAAAGGATATCTTTTTTGCAATGCGAATTTTACCGCTGTTCGTGCTATTCCACTTGCTGCATGCCAGAGTTTAACAAGCTGCCAAAACATGGGATTTGATTCGTTGATCCCCAAAGCCCTTACAGAATTTGCATAACTATTAATTAGTGTAATTCCGCACTGTACTGAATAAGCTTTATCAGTTGACAGACGGGGATGATCAAATTTTAATTTTTGAGATTCTTCTTTACTTATTTGAAAATATCCACGTTCATTCAAATCCTTATGACCCGCTTTATATATAGGAATAGTTGTCACAACTCCACCAGATTCGATCTTTATCCATCCTAAAATGAATTCAAGTGGAATTCTGCCTCTGTATTGTTCAATAGCTGGTATTATATCTTTTACCCTTTGCATGTATCCTTTCAATTCATAAGAACTTGCATTTAATGGTTGTTGTTTGGGCAAAAGAGGTCTTACGATCGTATCCCTTATTTTCAGCCATTCAGTACTTAAGCTACCATAGTTAGGTTGGCCAGGTACGAGTTTTCGTCCGCTTAATTCTTTATGCCGTTCATAAAAAATAATGTTGGTAAGATTGTTTTCATCACGAACTCCTTTCTTTATTGCATTTGCTACAATCACTTTTTCCGATTGCTCTTTGACAAAAGGCAAGGCAACAGTAGCTATAGAAGGGAGAAAAGGTGAGAAAAATTCATCTTCATAATTATACTCATTATGTAATAAAGGCTGATACTCGGTTTTTATATTATTTTGTCGACAGAGCTGACACATAAAATATCTGTTTATTCATGTACATGAAATTGAACAATTCCGCTTTTAATACTTGCAGGTCCGAAAACAAGAAAATTGTTGCTAAAGTTTGCTGCACCTGCTTGTGCGGATCTCGGTCTAAAAACACCACCTTGTACTTCACCTTTTTTGGTGTCTTCAGGTCGAATCATTGCCACGTGGCCAATACCTCCTGTTTTTTTCATTATAGCAACAGATGGTAAACCAAGGTTTGCAAATCTTTGAGCCAAGTACGAAGGCTGATTTAATAATGACGGATCATCATGCTGACCAGATGCTATTTGCTGTGCTGCCTGTAAAATTCCAGCAGGAAGATTTATTTGCGGAGAAGCAGATCTATTATTACGATACTGTAGAATAAAACTAACCAGGCTTTTTATAGGGAACCAGCCGATCGATGTTCCATTTGTTTGCATCCAATCAACCGTAGCATTTGCAGAAAGTTCATTCCATGCTCCAGTTCGTCCACTTTTTACCCAATGCGGAATATTGGCCCACATGGCACGGGTAGCATCGTGAACATAAATATTACAATAAGTAGATTGTACACCATTTTCATTTATGCGTTGTCGATATCGTGGGTTCTCTGATGGTTTCTTTATTGTATTCCAGGTTCCTTTTGTATAATCTTCTCCAGGATTGAAATAATCTAATACAGCAACATAGTTTGCAGCACTTCTGTTTCCAGGTCTATTCCATGGTGCATCATCATCAATAATATCAGCACTTTTGGGTCCATCCCAACATTTTTTTCCAGAGGCGCATTTACGACCCACAATTGGTTTCACTGGCCCTTCTACAGGTGGTATATTTGGATTGCCTGGTATAGAACTTACCGGTGAAGAACTTATTGGCGAAGGTGTAGAAGTTCTACCCGGAGAAGATCTTAAGATCGGTCTTACGAGTTTATCTCTTATTTCCAACCATTCTTTACTAAGCTTTGTAAAATTCGGATGACTTCTTGATAAAGGTTTTCTTGGCAGTTCAGGATGACGTTTAAAAAAAACATCATTTGTTAGATCGTTTTCATCTTTTTTTCCCTGTGCTATGGATGATGTCACGAATTTTTGTTCTGTTGAATTTGTGACCTCATTTTGAAATTCATATTCAAGTTCAGGAAGTAATTCCCATTCGTTCATTGTTTCATATTCATTCATAGAAAACTCATCTTCTCCTGCTGTTCCATTATGTTTACAATTACACATAGATCATTGGTTAAATTTTTGATCAAATTTCATTGCCTTAAGATTGTTTTCATAGATCAGATTTCATTTTCTAAAAACCTCCTGTCTTATAAAATGGCAACAAGCTTTATCATTCATTCACTATAACATTACAAAGTGTTATCGCTCATAAATTTTCGAACTTCATCTGTCATGAATACGCCAACATTGAAATCAGCTTTTGTTCCGGCTTTATTTGGTTGAATAGCTATACAAATGCCAACTAATACTCTTCCGCCATTATCAGAGCTTCGTCGCACCCATATTGGGCTTCCACTATTCCTTTTTGCTATATCATTTAGAAAAAACAATTCGGTCCTGGATTTATTAAACCGCAGCGTTTTATCATATGAAACATATTGAGTATCTCCACCTTTATCTCTTGGGTATCCGCATAAATTAATTTTTTGTATGCCTGCACTTTCCGGCAGGTATTTACTGGCAAGAAAAGAACTGCCTGTTTGATCTCCTTTCCACGGTTTCATTCCCCAATGGCCCAATTCAGAAGGAACCTCTTCATGCAGATGAATGATCGCATAATCTTTTCCTGTACCATTATCAACAGTGCTGTAAGCAGGATGTGATAAAATAAAATCTGTAGCTCCATACTTTTCAAATGGATCAGGATTTTTGCTTAACCCATTTCTGCCAGGCACAATAAATATTTGGCCTACCTGTTGGCCGTAAACAACATGAGCAGCAGTCATAACTGTTCTTGGGCCAATTAAAAACCCAGTACCTACATCGTGTGGCCGTTCAAATGTGTTACCTATGCGTATCTGACATATATATTTGAAAGGAGCCACAGTTGTATCATTAATACGAACTCTTGTATCTCTTCCAATAACTCCGCTAACTTCCTGTGATAATAGCCCGTACATGATCGGAAAGTTTTTTTAACCACTCTGCATAAGAAATTTTATCAAAAAAAATATCATTGCTTTGGAGGACAGCATGTAGCTCCTTTAAGGATCAATTTGATATCTGTTTGTTCATTGGGCACTGTAGTAACAGGCAAACCCCATTTCCTTTGAAAATAATTTAGCGATCTGATTGTATAACTTGTCAACTTGCCTGATTCAGAAACCTGGTATGAGTCTGCATCACGCAATGCTCTTTGTAACCACTTAATATAATTTGGGCTGCTTCTGTTTACAGGCCCATTTGCTACTGATATTAATACAGCTTCTGTTTTTGAATCTACAACTCCGGTTACAGGCAATCCATTTTGACCCTGAAATCGACTGATCGCAGTTTTAGTATTGGTACCCATAACGCCATCGGTAGACAGGCTACCTCCTTGAATAAAATTCAAGATTTTTTGAACCCATGTAATATAAGGTCGATCTGTTCTCACCGGGTTCGTTGGTGTTTCATTAAGCAATTCAAATCCCACTTCGGGATTTAGTTCATATTCATTATGGAGTATCGCTTCAAATTCTGGATTTATTTCCAACTCCTGTTGTCTACATTGATTACACATAGTTTAAATTTTTAGAATGAACATTCTTGATCAGTTTGCAAAAATTTTTATATAAGATCTTATCCTGTGCTTCTTTAGTAAGATGTAATGCATAAACTTTCATCAACTCAAGACCCGGATGTATCCATGGACCATCAGAACCAAAAAGAATTTTATCTGCTCCTGCACGTTTCACTGCATCGATCATCAGGTCAAATCGCCTTACACCCGAAAAATCAGTATACACGTTGGGGAATCTTTCCAAGGGACTTAAAAAAGCCAATTGCGCTTTCCAGTCATCAGCAAAACTGCTGAGATGTGGAATAATAAAATTTACATCGGGATATTCTGTTGCAATAAGATCTATTTGTGATACTTCACCCATTACATCATATAAGATCGGTAGCTTATAAACTCTTGCGGCTTCACAAACTTCTCTTGTAATAGTTGCATGGTACCTGTGAACTTTAATTCCGCAAAAACCATATTTTTCGACAGCTACTTTTACCAGGCTCATTATTCGTCCGGCATCTTTTGCAGCGTTCACAAATGCAAAACCAAAAAATTTTTCAGGGTTCGCATTTACAATTTTTGCTACTTCATAATTTGCCCGGGCATAATCCGAATAAAAAGCTGCAAACAAAACAGTTTTATCAATCTTTGCTTCTTTCGCCCATTTCAAATAATTAGTTAAAGATGCATCCGTGTCCCATGGACCAGTTAATCCATCTCCTTTCCAGGCATGACAATGACAATCTATGATCATAAAAATGGATTAAAGGGAGAAGAACATTTTTTACCTATGTTCTTCTCCATAGAAAATTTGTATCAACCACGTTTCAGTGCTTTTTCTTTTTGCACTTTCTGTTGTATAAGGAAAGCAGGCATGATGTATTTCTCATCTTTTGACTGATTGTAGCTTTCCAGTGTGAGATCAACACCTGTTACAGAATGATAGCTGTGCAAATAACGCTGTATTGCATCTCTCCATCTGTCTGCCCAATTGCGTGCAGAATCCCTGTCAATCACCCTTGACCAGTTACCATAACGAACACCTAGTATGATCTGCTCGCCATACTTAGCCAGGTCGTGATAATAGCTGATGCTCGTATCTGGCCAACCTTGAAGTGTTTTCATTGTATCAACACGATCCATCCATGTCTCATCGTAAGGAACCATTATTCTTCCGCCAAGAAATTCACGGATCTCCGGTCTTGCAAGTATCCATTGTTCCATTAACATTTCGATACGTGCAACAGTTGGAAGATCGCCAAATTGATTGTGGGAGCCTTCCGCCAAAATCAAATGTGTTTCACGTAATGCATTTAAAAGTGGAAACGCATCAGCATTTATCGTCATATCATCGGCTTCTTTAAAATAAAGGGAAGCACGATACAAAAGATTATGGAATGACTGGATAAATTTTGAACGACTATCAGCCGGCATGAATTCAGGAATAGCTTTACCCAATAACCTTATGCCATAATGATGATCATATTCATAAGTTCTTCTTGAGATTGTTAACCTGTGTTGAGTATCCTGGATATATCCCCAAAGAATGTTATTTAGAGGACGTAAAGGATCTAATTCAAGATTTGCAAGCGGATCTCTTTCGTTGTTCCGTACATTTTGAAATCTGCGTGCAATTGCGTTCATCGTTTGCACCAACATTCCTTCTTCATGCCAGTACGACCAGATGAGCTCCAGGAGAATCGGTTGATCTTTCACTACCATAAGATCTTCACACTCACGTTCGGTAGGTGGTTCCTCATTATCGAGAAATTCACTGATTCTTTCAAGAATAAGACTATAATACGGAAGGCGGGAATCAGGAAAATAAGGAGTAGCATTTGGCACTGAAAGCCCAAGTTTCTTTTCTACATATTTTTCTGTTGCAAACTTTAATAGGCTGTATGCTTCAGTTCTGTTAAATGGAAGA
>Ga0070688_100001524_pt1 | contig 11566 bp, 9 predicted proteins | sample KBSS13HmetaG_FD_64679 | JGI IMG/M metagenome (GOLD analysis project Ga0070688, IMG submission 64679) | Switchgrass rhizosphere microbial communities from Kellogg Biological Station, Michigan, USA - KBS S1-3H metaG | ecosystem: Host-associated > Plants > Roots > Rhizosphere ...
ATCGCCATTGTTCTCATGGACATCATGATGCCGGAGATGGACGGCTATCAGACCATGGAGCAAATCCGGAAGAACCCCAAATTCCGTCGTCTGCCAATCGTCGCACTCACCGCAAAAGCGATGAAAGGCGACCGCGAAAAGTGCCTGGATGCCGGCGCCTCGGACTACCTGGCGAAGCCGGTGAACACCGAACAACTATTGTCCGCTCTCCGTAGCTGGTTGCATCGCTGAGGCCAAAGACATCATGCTGGAAGACAAGGTCAACATTCTGCTCGTCGACGATCAGCCGGCGAAGCTTTTGACCTACCAGGCAATCCTCGGTGACGTCGGCGAGACTCTGCTGACCGCAAGCAACGCCACGGAGGCGCTGGAGTTGCTGCTGAAGAACGACGTCGCGGTCGTCCTCATCGACGTGTACATGCCGGACATCGACGGGTTCCAGCTTGCCGCGATGATCCGCAACCATCCGCGCTTCGAAAAGACCGCGTTGATCTTCATTTCAGCGATTTTGCTGACGGACGTCGATCGCCTGCGCGGCTACGAAATGGGTGCGGTCGACTACGTCCCGGTACCGGTGATCCCCGAAGTCTTGCGGGCGAAGGTCAAGGTCTTCGTCGAGCTTTACCGCAAGACCCGGCAGCTCGAGCAGCTCAATCGCGAGCTCGAGGCCCGGGTCGCGGAGCGTACCGCTGCCCTCGCCGCTTCCACGCGGCAACTCCGGCAGAGCGAACGGCTGCGCAGCCTCGCGCTCGCCGCCGGCCAGATGGGCAGCTGGGAATGGAACGTCGCGCGCGGAAACACGACCTGGGACCAGGGCCAATGCGAGATCTTCGGCGTCGACCCCAGCACTTTCGTGCCGACCGTCGACAGCGTGCGGCCGCTGATCGGTCCGGGTGACTTCGAACTTCTGGAGCGCGCGTTCCGGAAGCTTTCGAAAAACGCCAACACCTTTCAGACCGAATTCCGCGTCCTGCGCCCAAACGGCGATGTGCGCTGGTGCACCGGCACGGCGATCGCGAACTTCGATGAACGAGGGCGCTTGATCTGGCTCAGCGGTGTGGTCGCGGATATCACCGAACGCAAGCGGGCGGAAGAACGGCAAATCCTGCTCGCCGAGGAAGTGGATCACCGCGCCCGCAACGTCGTCGCTGTCGTGCAGTCCATTATGCGGCTGACCCGTGCCGAGACCATCGATGACTACATCGGCGCGCTCGATGGCCGCATCAGCGCGCTGTCGAGCGCGCACAGGCTGCTTGCAAGCTCGCGCTGGGAAGGCGCCGATCTCAATCGGCTGGTCGATGAAGAATTTGCCCCCTATCGGGCGGGAGGCAAGGAGCGCGTTTCGGTGCGCGGGCCGGTTGTCGTGCTCCCGCCGGCGACGGCTCAGACAATCGCGCTCGCATTGCACGAGCTCGCAACCAACGCGGCGAAATACGGCGCCCTGTCGACCGAGGCCGGCCGTGTCAATCTGAGTTGGCGCCTGAGCGACAGCCGGCTCGAATTGTCATGGCAGGAATCGGACGGCCCGCAAATCGAGCCGCCAACTCGCCGGGGCTACGGCAGCCGCGCGATCGTCGCCGGCATCGAGCGGCAACTCGGCGGCATCGTCAAATTCGACTGGCAGACAAGGGGCCTTCGCTGCACATTATCGGTTCCGCATGATCCCAACAAAGAGAGCTTGAGGCGTGTACCGATCGACCTGAGCCTGACGGAAGGCGCGCTAGCGCAAGGCGCCGATCCGAATGACAAACGCGTCTTGCTGGTTGAAGACGAGCCGCTTGTTTCGATGATGCTCGCCGATATGCTCGCCGCCTTCGGGCACAAGGTCGACGGTCCCTACAACCGGTTCAGCGATGCCATTCTTGCGGCGAAGAGCAACAACCTGCAGGCCGGTATCCTCGATGTGAATTTGGGGGGCGAAAAGACTTATGCGGTTGCGGACATCCTCGCCAACCGGAAAATCCCATTCGCATTCGTGACCGGTTACGGCCCCGATACCATCGTCTCGCAATTTTCTCATGCGCCGGTGCTGCAGAAGCCCATCGAGGCTGCAAAGCTCCATGCGCTGCTGCAGCAGATCGTCCGGTAGGCGCCGTACACCACCACTCCGGAACTGGAACGAAGGGCGCCAGAGCGCGTTGTCAGCGCGCTCACAACGACCAGCAAAACCAACAAGAAGACACCATGACCGCGAGACAGTTTTTGCTGAGCGAAAGCTCCTACTGCCGTGAACGAGCCGCCGGTTGCGCCGACCGGTATATTGCCGAAGAGCTGCGCAGGCTGGCCGAGCAATTCGAGCGGACCGCCGATACCCTGGATTCGGCATCCAGGACGAAATTTGCCACAATGCCGGGTGAACCCAGGGTTTAAGGGATTCCCACCCGCGAGCGGAACCGGCTACAATCGAGGCGATAAAGCGGAACCGTGGTCCCGCTCCCGGGCGGGAGGCATGGCTTCGCATGCCTATATTGGTTCGGACGGTATTGTATGAGCTCAGCTTCACCGCGTCACAAATCTGTCGCAGTTCGCGTCGGCGGCGTCACCGTAGGCGGCGGCGCACCGATCGTCGTCCAGTCCATGACGAATACCGACACGGCCGACGCCGAAGCCACCGCGCGGCAGGTCGCCGCACTCGCGGCAGCGGGTTCCGAACTGGTGCGCATCACCGTCGACCGCGACGAGGCAGCCGCGGCCGTGCCGCACATCAAGGATCGCCTCAGGAAGCTCGGCGTCAGCGCGCCGATCATCGGCGATTTTCACTATATCGGCCACAAGCTCTTGGCGGATCACCCGGCTTGCGCCGAAGCGCTCGACAAGTACCGCATCAATCCCGGCAACGTCGGCTTCAAGGACAAGAAGGACAGGCAGTTCTCGGCCATCATCGAGATGGCGCTGAAATACAACAAGCCGGTGCGCATCGGCGCTAACTGGGGGTCGCTCGACCAGGAGCTGCTGACCAAGCTGATGGACGAGAACGCCAAGTCGCCGAAGCCGCGCGATGCGCGCGAGGTCACGCATGAGGCCATGGTGCAATCGGCCCTGCTGTCGGCAGCGCGCGCCGAAGAGATCGGCCTGCCGAGAAATCGCATCATCCTGTCGGCGAAGGTTTCCGCCGTGCAGGACCTGATCGCGGTCTATGCCGAACTCGCGCGCCGTTGCGACTACGCGCTGCACCTCGGGCTGACCGAAGCCGGCATGGGATCGAAAGGGATCGTGGCATCATCGGCTGCGATGGGCGTGCTGCTGCAGCAGGGGATCGGCGACACCATCCGCATCTCGCTCACCCCGGAGCCGAACGGCGACCGCACCCGCGAGGTCCAGGTCGGGCAGGAGCTGTTGCAGACGATGGGCCTGCGGACTTTTGTGCCGCTGGTCGCGGCCTGCCCCGGCTGCGGGCGCACGACGTCGACCACCTTCCAGGAGCTGGCGGCCGAGATTCAGGGATTCATCCGCGAATCGATGCCCGAGTGGAAGAAGCGCTATCCTGGCGTCGAGACGCTCAACGTTGCGGTGATGGGTTGCATCGTCAATGGGCCTGGGGAGAGCAAGCATGCCGATATCGGCATTTCGCTGCCGGGCACCGGCGAGCAGCCGACCGCCCCGGTCTTTATCGACGGCAAAAAGGCTGCAACGCTGCGCGGCGCGACGCTCACCACCGACTTCAAGCAGATGGTGGTCGACTACATCGAGCGCCGATGGGGCACGGGAGCCGCGCCGGCCAAGAAACTTGCGGATGTAGCGGGCTAGTATTCGCGCCCGGCCTAGTGGAAATTTCGGTTCGGAAAGTCCATTCTTCACCGCCATTTGGACCGGGTACCAGTGAGTAGCGTTCCGCCAGCCGACCGCGATGTGAAAGTCCCGCCGCGCGCGGTCAAGCCGCGGAATTTGGCACTGGGCATTGAGCGCATCGGCTTTTTCGCGCTGTCGCACCGCACTTTGTGTGTGATCGTCTTCGTCATCCTGAGTGTGATTGCGGCCGTCGGCTTTGTGCGGGTCAAGGTCGACGACTCCCTCAGCCAGCTGTTCCGGTCGGACACCGACGAGTTTCGGACCTACGAAGAGGTCACGCGGCGTTTTCCCTCCAACGAATTTGACGTGCTGATCGTCATCGAGGGCGATCGCCTGCTGGAGCGCGCGTCGCTGGAAAAGCTGCGCGAGCTCGCGATCGAGCTTCAGTTGGTCGACGGCACGCGCGGGCTGATCTCTATCTTCTCGGCGCGCGAGCCACCCGAGCAAGGGCTGATCCCGCCTCCCCTCTTTCCGAATCCGCTGCCGCAAGGCGCCGACTACCAGGCACTTATCAAGCGGGTAACGTCGAACGAGATCATTCGCGGCAAGATGCTGTCGGACGACGGCAAGCTTACGCTGATGGTGCTCGCGCTCGAGCCTTCATCGACCGCACCGGACAAACTGGGGCCGACGATCGCGGCGGTTCGCCAGGAGCTGAAAACCCATCTGGAAGACACCGGTTTGAAAGCCGAGCTCTCCGGCGTGCCGGTGATGCAGCTCGAGATCCGCGATGCGATCCAGCGCGACCGGCTGGTCTACAACACGCTGGGATTCGCGGTCGGCTGCCTGATCGCGATCATCTTCTTCCGCCGCCCGTCGTTCATGATCATTGCGGCGGCGCCGCCGCTGCTGGCCATCCTGATGGCGCTCGGCGTACTCGGCTGGCTCGGATTCAGCCTGAACATGTTCCTGAACGTGATGACGCCGCTGATCATGGTCATCAGTTTTTCCGACAGCATGCAGATTACCTTTGCCGCCCGCGACCGCCTGCTCGCGGGAGACGACAAGTTCACGGCGTTCCGCAATGCTTTGCTGATCGTGGGGCCCGCCTGCGTGCTCACCCACGCGACCGCCGGCGTCTCGTTCATTGCGCTGCAATTTTCGTCCTCCGACCTCATCCGAACCTTCGGGGAAGCCGGCCTGATTGCGGTCACGGTCGCGCTGGTCGCGGTCATCATGGGCGTGCCGCTGCTCGGCGTCCTGCTCATCCGCAACGAGACAGCATTCGTCGCGGCGGTCAGGGATATGGACACGGCGCTCGACTGGCTGCGCCGGCTGTGCAGCTGGATCGCGATCCGCATGGTGGCGCGGCCGGGCCTCTACTCCCTGCTGAGCCTCATTGTCGTTGTCGTGCTCTCGCTGGGCTATACCCAGCTGCAACCGCGCTACCGGCTGGCGGACCAGGTGCCGGACCGGCAGCGGGCGGTGCAGGCCAGCAACCGCCTCGACGTCAAGCTGACCGGCGCAAACCCCTTCGACGTCTATATCCAGTTCCCGAAAGGCGCCTCGCTTTATGACGCGAACACGTTGAACGCAATTGCCGACGTCCACGCCCTGCTCGAGCGTCAGACGGGGATCGGCAATGTCTGGTCGCTCGACACGCTGCGGCGCTGGCTCGCCGAGAAAATGAACAAATCGGACGTCGAAACGCTCAAGCAATATGTGGACCTGCTGCCGCCTTATCTGACGCGCCGGTTCATTTCGGCGGAGCAGGATGCCGTCATCGTCAGCGGGCGTGTTCCGGATTCTGATGCGAGCCAACTGCTGCCGATCGTCGACCGCATCGACCAGCAACTCAACGCCGTGCGGGCGAAGTATCCTACTTACAAGATTGCCGTGACCGGTCTATCGGTTATCTCGGCGCGCAACAGCGCCCTGATGATCGACAAGCTGAGCGACGGCCTCACCATCGAGATCGCCTTCGTGGCCGCGTTCATCGGACTGGCGTTCTGGTCGCCGGTCGTGATGCTGATCAGCATCCTGCCGGGACTTTTCCCGATCGTCCTCGCCGGCTGCATGCTGCTGCTGACGGGCCAGGGCCTGCAGTTCGCAAGCGTCATTGCGCTTACGGTGTCATTCGGGCTCGGCCTGAGCGCGACAATTCACTTCCTCAACCGCCTGCAGATCGAAGATATCGATCCCGATCCTGCGGTGGGCGTCGAGCGGGCGACAATTCTGGTCGGCCCGCCGCTAATCCTGACGTCCGCGGTGCTCGCCTGCGGCCTGGCGATGACCGTGCTGTCGAGCCTGCCGTCGCTGCGGCTTTTCGGCTGGCTCAGTGCCTTTGCAATGGTGGCGGCGCTGCTCGCAGACATGTTCATGCTGCGGCCGATCGCCATGTTCCTGAGCAAGATCGTCCGCCGCATGTCGCGGCGATCGCTGTTGCGTTCTTCGGCGGAATAAAAGCGCTACCTGCGCCTGAGACTAATCGAGACGCCCTTGATGCCGGCATCGGCACTGTGCGCCTTGATCACCACCGACTGTCGCGCGCCGTGCGTCGCCAACGACAAGCTCGCCGAGAATGACGCGGCCTTGGCCACGACATGAATATGGTCGCCGTCGGCCCTTCCTGCGATCGTCCCAGCAACAAGGCGCGTTGATTCGCTCCAGGTGCCGGAGACCGAGCCCGCCGAATAAACGGCGCTCGCGCGCAAATCGAAATTGTAGCTGTCGCTGGCACAGCGAATATTGAGCTGGAGATTCCTCTGGTCGCTGAGCACGTCGTAGGATGCCCTGCATCTGATCGGCTCACGCCTGCCGTCCGTCAGGTCAATTGAACCGGAGCCGGACCATTGACCTGCCAAGCGCTTAAATGGTGCTATGCCTTGCGCGTGGGAAGAATCTGCAATGCAAACTGCAAGCGAGACAGAAAGCGCGGCTATGCCCGCAAACTTTTTCAGCCAGCGCGATGGCGACAATCTGACCGACGGCCGCTTAAAATCGAAGCAACAACGACCAAGCATACCCGGATTCCTCTTTGGAACGTGAAGGCACTGCCGCGGTTGACGTAAAACCATGCACGAAAATCGAGCCTGACACAATGTACGCTAAAATCTGCGCAGCGATTGTCTTGATACAAGTTTTTGGCGCCGCAGCGTTCGCGGCCGACGAGAAAAACCTGCCGGGACCACAGCCTTTGAACCCCTTCAGGGGTACGCCCGAAGAAGAGGCCGCCTGCGCACCCGATGCGAGCCGATTCTGCAAAGACGCGATTCCCGATACCTTCCGAGTTCTCGCCTGCCTGCAGGAGAACCGACAAAAGATCCGGAAGGTCTGCCTGAAGGTGCTCGAAGATCACGGCCAGTAGCTAGAACCGCAATCTCCGAAAAAAGTCCGGGGCATGGTTATGGAAGGCGAACAGCCGGCGTAAGAAACCGTGCCGTTCCGGGATGGCGTGAAGGGTCGTGAAGCCGGCGTGGGCACCATGGCCGCCGAGATAGCCGCGATGCTTGATGACGGCCCAAATAAGCGGATTCCAACTATGCCAGACCCGCTCGGCCTCCTCCTGCATCAGCCCGGCGACCACCTCAGGGACCGGGCCGAACACTTCCGGCATTGCATTCGATAGCTCGGTGTCCCGCAGGACGTTCCACTTGGACACGCCGCCCATCATCGGCGACTTGATTGCGAAAACGATGCGTCCGATTCGCGTCTCTCGCGCAGCGAATGCACACATCGCGCAAGGCTCGACGGTCGAATAGAGCGTGCAATCGGACAAATCCTTGTGGCCAAAACCATGCTGCGCTTTCGAGATCGCAACCATCTCGGCATGACGCGTTATATCGTCGGCTCGGGAGACCTGATTGGTTGCCTCCACCAGAACCTCCGTGTCGCGGCAGATCAGACTGGCAAAAGGCATCTCTCCCTGCTCGATTCCTTTTGCCGAAAGGCCGATACAGCGCTCCATCATCGCTTTGTCGATGGCAGACCGGTCGCCGTTAAATCCGTTCGATTTTGCAATCATTCCGTTGGCCCAATAGCAATCAAACAGTCTTTGAATGAGGCGTGCCCCAATTGCGGCCCGCGACCGTCAACGGGCAACCGATGACACCGGTTGAATCGTTCTCAAGGATGTCGCAATTGTCGAATAGCACGCGACGAATTGCAGCAGGGTCGCTCACAACCGCAACGCGTCCGATGAAAAGGCCCGAGCCCACCACGGCCTGCTCAAAATGAGCAGCAGTCCAGGCTTCAAGCGGATTTTTGGCCAGCACGCGCAGGAGAGCCGTCGGACCGGGCGCTTCGGCCAGCGGTACCGGCGCTGGCGGACAAAACTCCGCAAAAAATTCGAGCACAATGAACTCCAACCCGCCGCAATACACAAAATTGCCCGCGTCATAGAACAATCGGGCTTGCGGCCGAGTTCCAATACCCACATCTTCGATTTGGAACACCGGAACAAGCCGCCATTTGAGCTATTTTTCAGGTGTAAGGAAAACCCAACTTCGCAAATCAGGTGTCATCGCACGTGACAAACCGAGCAAATCCAGCGACCGGAAAATCGTGGCCAATCCTCGCGGCTACCTTGTTTTGGCTGTCCATCGGCAGCGCCGCGCATTCGCAGCCTGCGACCCCTCCCACACCGGCCCCGACCGGCGAGTGGCTGGTCGCCAATCGCGCCGCAAAGATCAACATCGTCGACTGTGGCGGCCGCCTTTGGGGGGTGGTGTCATGGGAGTTGCGGCCTGGCGGCACCGACAAGAACAATCCCGACCCCAAGCTCCGAAACCGCCCGACCCTCGGCATGCCCATACTGATGGACATGGCTCCCACGAACCCGAACAAGTGGGAGGGCAATGTCTACAACTCGGAGAACGGTAAAATTTATTCAGCCAGCATCACTCTTTCCGATCCGAACACGCTGCGCATTCAGGGCTGCGTATTGGGCTTTCTGTGCGGGGGCGAAAGCTGGACCCGCGTCGAGACAAGCGACACCGTCGGCCGGGCACCCGCGCAAACTCCATCGAAACCGGCGCCGGGCGGTCGCAAGACGGCGACGCCGCAGCCTTCGCCGGCTGACAACGTGTGCTCACGAGTCGTTGGGGCCGCGGGGCTTCCCCATGAGCGCGGGTTGAAATAGCACCGCGGCGGCCAACGTACACACCAGCGACAGCGCGAGCAGCTTGCCCATGCTCGACGTGCCGGGATGCTTCGAAAGCCAAAGGCTTCCAAATGCCGTCGCGGTTGTGAGCGCGCTCCAGATGACGGCACGGGTGAGACTCGACTGCAGCAGGTTTCTCCGTCCCGACCGCCAGGCCATGATGTAGTAGATCTTGAATGCCACGCCGACGCCGAGCAGCAGCGGCAGCGCGATGATATTCGCGAAATTGAGCGGCATGCCGATCAGGACACAGATTTCCAGCGTCACGACGCCGGCGAGCAGCAGGGGCACGAGCGTCAGCAGCATGTCGCCGAAGCGGCCTAGCACGATCCAGAGCAATATCGCGATCGAGACCAGCGCGTAGAAACCCGCTTCGAAGAATGCCCTGACCACCGTGTGACTCGACTCGAGAATGGAAATCGGACCTCCTGTGCCGTTGGGATAGACGGCGAGAATCGCGCGCGCGAACGTTCTCAAAACTTCCGTGTCATCGGTATTACCCTTGGGCGACGCTTCGACGCGCGCGCGGCCGTCGGGTGTCACCCAAAGCCGCTTGAGCGACTGCGGCAGATTCTCTTTGCTGATGCGCTGGGCGGTGAGGAATCCGCGCAGCTGTCCAAGACTGGTCTGCAGCGGCACGATGAAGGCATTCTGTGCGCGCGCCCGCGCCGCCTCATCGGCCTGCGCCAATCTCACCGCGTTCGCGGCAAGTCGCCTGGCCGCATCCGCGCCGGGCCCTGCAGCATTGCCGGCGATCTTGTTGAGCTGATCGGCCATGCCATTCAGCGCGGCGACATTTTCTGCATCGGTCGGCGGCTTGCCCGATGCCGACGGTTGCAGCGACTGCCCCAGGCGCCGGCCCAGATCCTGGATGATCGCCAGTTTCTTGTCCTGATCCTGCGGCACAAAGTTCAGCAGCGTGGAAACCTGCGAGACTTCCGGCAATTTCTGCAGTTTTTCCGCGGCAGCGACCGCATCGTCCACGGACGGCAAGATAATGTTGACTGAATTGACGCCGGCACGGGGGTCACCGCCAAGCTCGAGCAAAGTCGAAATCGATTCCGTCTTCGTGCTGCGCAAGTGGATGGGGTCGAAATCGAACGTGAGGTAATAGAGCAAGGGCGATCCCAGAAGCGCGACGGCGAGCGTTCCGACAATAACGGGGATACGATGCGTCTCCAGGAAACGATCGACCGGTGCCAGCACGCGGTATCCGATTTCTTCCGGTTCGCCTTCGGGATTGAGCAGCGTGATCAGGGCCGGCAAAAGCGTGATGCTGGTCGCATAGGCAATGAGCATCCCCACGCCGGCAATCTGCCCCAGTTCGGAAACCCCGCGGTAGTCGGTGGGCAGGAATGACATAAATCCCGCTGCGACGGCCGCCGCTGCGAGCGTCAGCGGAACGCCGATTTTTTCGGCGGCCTGAGTCAGTGCAGAGGGAAGCTTCGGCACGTCATGGCGTTCCGCACGATATCGCACCGCGAATTGAATGCCGAAATCGACGCCAAGTCCGACGAACAGGACGGCGAACGCAACCGATATCATGTTGAGCGCGCCGACCATGGCAAGGCCGAGTGCGGCCGTGAGGCTCAGGCCGACGAACAGGTTGATGATGACCGCGAGAATGATGCGGCGCGACTTCAGCGCCAGCCACAGGATTGTAAGAACGACAATGATGGTGCCGATCGCATTCTCGAGAGCGCCGTCCTGGACGCTTCCGAACTCCTCGTCCGCCATCGGCACCGAACCGGTCAGACGCACGCGCGCCTGATATTTGTCCTTGAGCTGAAGCTCGTTCGCGATCAGGCGGATTTCGTCGCTTGAGGCTTTGCCGGGCTGAAGCGCGGAAAAGTCCAGAACAGGATGCACTTCGACCAGGCGACGCAAGTCATCCGGTTTCGGATCCGTGCCGTTGAGCATCGACAGCCACGAGAACGACGCGGGGCGATTGGCCAGCACATCCTCCACGGTCGTCGAGGCCATCGACAGTGGCCGGGCCAGAGCATCGAGCGTCACCATCTTGTTCTGCACGCCGATGAGGCCGAGGGAGAGAGCGCGCGTCATTCCGCGCAGGCTGGGATCGCTGGCAAGCGTGCCGATCAGCGGTGCCGCCTGCCCCAGCCCTTTGGCCATATTCGCCACATCGTCCGTGTGCCTAAACAACAGGCCGTTGCGCGCAAAAAATTCGCTACCCTCGATATCGTCGACCGACTGAAAGAGCCGCGGTTCGGCCTTCAGGCGGGTGATGAGATCCGCGCTGGCCCGGGCGGCAAATTCAGCGGTGGGGGCATTGACGACGACCAGCGTCGACCCGAAATGGCCGGGAAAGGCTTTCTCGAATTCGGCCTCGCGCTTGCGCCAATCGAGATCCGGCGAAATCAGCTTGTTGATATCGGTCGTAATGGCGAAATGACGCACGGAATAAACGGAACTAACAACGCTGACTGCTATCCCTAAGGCTATGATCGGCCAAGGAAATCGGATACAGAGGCGAACGATGGCGGTAACCCATGACGCTAACATGCGCGCTGCGGCCTTCCAGACACAATGAAGCCCCTATACCCGGTCAATTGGGTCATTTATCCAATACCTCCAATTCGGAACTTTTGCTCTTGTCATTGATTGACGCTGACTAGAAACTTCATGGCAGATCGGCAAAGCGCGAATTGGGCGACA
>Ga0070688_100001528_pt1 | contig 11563 bp, 13 predicted proteins | sample KBSS13HmetaG_FD_64679 | JGI IMG/M metagenome (GOLD analysis project Ga0070688, IMG submission 64679) | Switchgrass rhizosphere microbial communities from Kellogg Biological Station, Michigan, USA - KBS S1-3H metaG | ecosystem: Host-associated > Plants > Roots > Rhizosphere ...
GTACATCTCGGCGACGCCCTTGATCGCGAGGTTGATCGACTCGGTCGATCCGGACGTGAACACGATCTCCTTGGGCGACGCCCCGATCAGGGAGGCGATCTGTCCGCGCGCCTTCTCGACCGCTTCCTCGGCGTGCCATCCGAACGAGTGGCTGCGGCTCGCGGCGTTCCCGAAGTTCTCGGTGAAGTAGGGGAGCATCGCCTCGAGCACCCGCGGGTCGAGGGGCGTCGTGGCCTGGTAGTCGAAGTAGATCGGGAGCTTCATGAGAGGACCGTGAGCGGCGCGAGGGCGACCGCACCTTCGGCGGGCTTGAGGAGGGAGCGCAGCGTCGTGCGCTGCATGAGCTGCCACAGTCCTTCGCGGAGTCGTTGCAGCGGCGAGCGGATCGGGCAGCGCGGCTCGAGACCGCATTCCCCGGGGTGGCCGGAGTGGCCCGGAGCGAGGCCCTCGCAGCTCGTGAGGGAGGGACGCCCCTCGAGGGCGGCGACGACGTGGCTGAGCGTCAGGTCGTCGGGGGAGAGCGCCAAGGAGTAGCCGCCCGTCGCCCCGCGATGGGAGTCGATCAGCTCGGCGCGGCACAAGTCCTTCAGGACCTCGGCCAGGAGGCGCTTCGGGATCAGGAACCGCTCGCTGATCTCCCGCGCGCTGACGCAGTGGCCCTCGCGCTCGGCCATGTGGACGAGGGCGATCAGGCCGTACTCGGTTCTCTTGGTGAGTTGGATCACGGGACAGGAAAGTGCACCAGATTAGTGCTGATTCTATATCGGCGGAAGCCCCCTGAACACTTGGATCGCGGAAAAGAGGCCCTCGAGCGCCCCTCAAGGCGCCTCGGACCGATGGTCGATCCATCGCCTGTGGCCCAACCCCTCTGTTTCACTTGCGGCATGGCGGTCGGTGAGCCCCACAAGCTCAACCGGCTCGACAACGGCCAGATCTGCCCGACCTGCAGGGACCGGGTGCTCGATTCGCTCCCGCCGATCCTGCCCGACCTCCAGGGCGTGCGCGGCCAGGCCGAGTTCAGCCTGCGCGAATCGCCCGAGGACTTCGACGGTCCGCCGGCTGCTTCCTAGCCGGGCGCGAGCAGGTTGAGGATCTCCGGCGGCAGCGGCATCGGCCGCCGCGTCTCGGCGTCCTTCCGGATGCACGCGAGCTCGACGAAACCCGAGGCGATCAGCACGGCGTCCGATACGCGGACGACCTCCGACTCGAACACGATCGATGCGTTGCCGATCCGGCCGACGCGGGTGCGGACGAGGAGCTCCTCCTCGTAGAGAGCCGGGGCGCGGTAGCGCAGCTCGGCGCGCCGCACCGGGAGCGCCCATCCCTTGCGCTCGAGCTCGGCGTAGGAGCACCCGCGCTCGCGCATGAGGTGCGTGCGACTCTCCTCGAGGTACACGAGGTAGTTCCGGTGATGGACGACTCCCATCTGGTCGGTTTCGGCGTAGCGCACGCGCAGCCGATGCTCGTGGTAGGGCGCGTCCATCCGGTCGAGTCCGCGCGGGATGATCGCACGCCGGACGGGCGCCGAGCCAGCGCGCAAGCTCGCGAAGTGGCGCCCCACGCCCGGGCCCTGGTAGAACGTCTGCCCCGGAGTGGGACCGATGAGTGCCCGAAAGAGCGATCCCGCCGGCAGCGGTGCCGATTTCGCGGCGGTCCTGACCTGGTTCGTGCCGGGTGCCGGCCACGTCGTCCTCGGGCGGCCGTTGTTCGGGATCCTCGCCTTCCTCCTGGTCGAAGGGCTCTACGTCCTCGGCGTCCAGCTGTCCGACGGTCGCCTGTTCGAGTTCCTCGAGCCCGACCTCCAGGGTCCGTTCGCCGGCGCGCTCGCTCCCGAGGTGGGCAACCTCGGCGCGCTCGTGTGGCACATGCGGAGCTACGGGTTCGGGCCGGGCTTTCCGCGCTCGTGGCCCGAGCACATCCACCTCGGCGTCTGGCTGACGGCCGCGAGCGGGATCCTGAACGCCTGCCTCATGGTCAGCGCGAACCTGGCGGGGCGGCGCGAACCGCGCGTCGCGGCCCGGAGCCCGCGCGCGACGTTGCAGGTCGTCGCCGGATGGCTGGTGCCCGGACTCGGCCACGTCCTCCAGAAGCGCGTGGCGCGCGGCATCGCCGTGTTCGTGCTCCTCGTCGGCCTCTTCGTGCTCGGCACGTGGCTCGCGGAGGGCTCGAACCTCGACCGCGAGCGCCACTTCTACTACTGGGGAGGCCAGGCGCTCCTCGGCGCGCCCGTGATGCTGCTCGAAGCGCTGCACGGGCACGCGCGCGTGACGCACGACATCCCGTACGTCGACGCCGGACTCGTCATGGTCTGCCTCGCCGGCCTCCTGAACGTGCTCGCGCTGCTCGACGTGTTCGCGCGGGCGGAGGCGGAGCCTGCGCCGGTGCGCGCGAACGATGCGGGACCCGTGGCCGGCGACGCGAGGGCGCCCGCGTGAAGGACTTGCCGGTCCATCTCCTGCTCTTCGCCGTCGTCGGCCTCGTGATCACGGGCATGAACGCCGTGTTCGGCGAGGCGGAGGACGCGGCCGCCGTCCGCAGCCTGCCGAAGCGCCTGGCCTGGTTCTTCCTGGGCTGCGCCGTGCTCGCCGCGTGCATCCTCCTCGCCGAGCGTTTCCTCGCCGCGGCGCACTGAGCGTTCATTCGCCGCTCGCGAGCAGCCGGTAGAGCCCTCCGGGCGTCCGCGCGATGCGACCGGCCATCTCCTGCGTGACGAGCTCGACCAGGATCGCGGTCAAGGGCGTCCCGAGCCGGGTCGCGAGCTCCTCCGCGGACAGCGTCTCGCCGCGCAGCGCCGCGAAGATCCGCCGCGCGCTCGCCGAGGATTCCGACGCCTGCGTCTCGCTCGGTGCGGCGACGGAGAGTCCGAGCTCCAGCAGCACGTCCTCGGGATCCTCCACGAGCGTCGCGCCTTCACGCAGCAGCCTGTGCGTGCCGCGCGACATCGGATGGTCGACCCTCCCGGGCAATGCCCACACGGTGCGTCCCTGGTCGACGGCCCACCGCGCGGTGATCAGCGACCCGGACGCCTGCGCCGCCTCGACGACGAGGACTCCGACGCAGAGACCCGAGATGACCCGATTGCGGAGGGGGAAGTGGTGCGGCTTCGGCGCCTCGCCCGGCTGGAACTCGGACAGCAGGAGGCCGCGCTCGGCGAGCGCGTCGGCGGTGTCGCCCGAGGGCCACGGCCGATCGACGCCGCAGCCGAGCACGGCGATCGTGGCGCCGCCGTCGCGCAACACGGCGCGGTGAGCGACCTGATCGATCCCGCGCGCGAGCCCCGAAACGATCGTCGCACCCGCGCGGGCGAACGCCGCGGCGAAGCGCGCGGCCTGCGCCTCGCCGTACGGGGTCGGCGCGCGCGTCCCGACGACGGCGATCCGCGGACCCTGCGCGAGGATCTCCACGCGGCCGCGCAACCAGAGGTTCTCGGGGGGAGCCTCGATCTCGCGGAGCTCGCGCGGCCAGTGGGTCGAACGAGGCTCGATGCGCAGGAGCGTCGCCGGTGTGCTCACACCCCCTCGACCGCGCGCGCTCGCCGCGGTGTCGCGTGAAAGCGGGAAAAACGAAGGGTTCCTACGCGGTCCGGAGCTGCGGTCTCGCGGCGGGATCGAACCGGGGCTCGGCGCCCGGCGCGCGGCGCGCGACCGGCGCGAGGCACGTCTTCATCTCTCCGAGGAACGACGCCACGTCGAGGCCGAGGTGCGCGGGGAGGTAGGCGGCGAGATAGCCCCTGTGCCCGGCGTGCAGCTTCGCGGCGCCGTCCAGGTTGCCGCGCGCGAAGTGGTGCAGCGCGATCGCGGCTTGCACGAGGCCCTTGAAGAAGTCGGAGTCGGGGCCCTGCGTCGAGAGCCAGAGCATCTCGAACTCCTCGTGCGCCTCCTCGTACTCCCCGGCGTTGAAGAGCGCGACACCCTGCGCGAGATGCACGGACCTCGCGTCCTCGTCCCAGCGCGCCGGATCGAACGACGGTTCCTGGGGCAGGACCCGGCTCAAGGGATCGCGCTCCTCGCGCGTCGGCCTCAGGCTTCGGGCGCGGCCGCGGCTTGCACGGGCTCGCGCTTCGGCTCGGGCTGCGTGAACACGAGGTTCTGTCCGTCGGGCGCCGCACGCACCTGGATCGGCTGGTCGGTCGAGAGACCGGTGCGCAGGAGCATCTCGGACAGCGGGTCCTCGATGAAGCGCTCGATCGCCCGGCGCAACGGCCGCGCGCCGTAGTCCTCGCTGAAGCCCTTGCCGATCAGGAAGTCGATCGCGGCCTGGTCGAGGTCGAGACGGACGCCCTTCTCGACGAGGCGCTTCTGCACGTCGGCGAGCTGCAAGTGCACGATCTTCGACAGGTCGGTGTGGGTCAGCGGGTTGAACACGATGAGCTCGTCCACGCGGTTCAGGAACTCGGGACGGAAGTAGCGCTCGACCTCGATCATCACGTCGCTCTTCATCCGCTTGAAGCGATCCTCGTCGCTCACGCGGGCGGAATTCGAGAGGCGATCGAACCCGAGCTTCGCACCGGCCTTCATCTGCTGGCTGCCGAGGTTGCTCGTCATGATCAGGATCACGTTGCGGAAGTCGACGTGGCGCCCGAACGAGTCGGTGAGACGTCCTTCCTCCATGATCTGCAGCAGCATGTTGAAGACGTCCGGGTGCGCCTTCTCGATCTCGTCCATGAGGACGACCGAGTAGGGCCGACGGCGCACTTTTTCGGTGAGCTGCCCGCCCTCCTCGTAGCCGACGTACCCCGGAGGCGCGCCGACGAGTCGCGAGGCGTTGTGCTTCTCCATGTACTCGCTCATGTCCATGGTGATCACGGCGTCTTCGCTGCCGAACATGAACTTCGCGAGCTGCTTGCAGAGGTAGGTCTTGCCGACGCCCGAAGGGCCGAGGAAGACGAACGAACCGGTCGGACGGCGCGGATCCTTGAGACCCGAGCGCGAGCGGCGCACACAACGGGCGATCGCGGCGATCGCGTCGTTCTGGTTGATCACCGTCGACGCCAGCTCGACGTCCATCTGGAGCAGGCGCTCCGCTTCGGCCTTCTCGAGCCGCGTCAGCGGGATGCCGGTCATCTTCGAGACGGTCTCCGCGATGATCTCCGCGTTGACGACTCCGACCTGCTCGCGCTCGCCGTGCTCGGCGCGCCAGCGGTTCTGCAGCTCTTCGCGCTTCTTCTTGAGCTGGTACGCCTTGTCGCGGAGCTGGGCGGCCTTCTCGAAGTCCTGCGAGGAGACGGCCTCGTCCTTGGAGCGTTCGAGGCGCTCGATCTCCTCGGTGAGCTCGCGCATGTCCGGGGGCGGCGCCATCGCCTTGATGCGCACCCGCGCACCGGCCTCGTCGATCACGTCGATCGCCTTGTCCGGGAGGAAGCGGTTGTTGATGTAGCGCGTGGAGAGCTCGACGGCGAGCGCGAGCGCTTCCTCCGTGTACGTGACGCGGTGGTGGGCTTCGTACTTGTCGCGCAGGCCCTTCAGGATCTCGATGGTCTCGGAAGGCGTCGGCGGCTCCACGTTGACGGCCTGGAAGCGCCGTTCGAGCGCGCCGTCCTTCTCGATGTGCTTGCGGTATTCGTCGAGCGTCGTCGCTCCGATGCACTGGATCTCGCCGCGCGAGAGCGCGGGCTTCAGCACGTTGCTCGCGTCGATCGCGCCTTCGGCGCCGCCCGCCCCGACGAGCGTGTGGAGCTCGTCGATGAACAGGACGACGTCGCGGACGCGGCGCACTTCGGTCATGACCGCCTTGATGCGCTCCTCGAATTGGCCGCGGTACTTCGTCCCGGCGACCATCAGGGCGAGGTCGAGCACGACGATGCGCTTGTTGCGCAGGATGTCGGGCACGCGCGACTCGATGATCATCTGCGCGAGGCCCTCGACGATCGCGGTCTTCCCGACGCCCGGTTCGCCCAGGAGGACGGGGTTGTTCTTCGTGCGGCGCGAGAGGATCTGGATGACGCGCTCGATCTCGTTGGCGCGCCCGATGACGGCGTCGAGCTTGCCTTCGCGCGCGAGCTCCGTGAGGTCCCGGCCGAAGGAGTCGAGCGCGGGAGTCTTGCTCTTGCTCGTCCCGGCCTGCGGTTGCCCCTCGGTGGTCGCGGTCTCTTCTTCTTCTTCCTCGCCGGTGTCGGCGCCCAGGAAGTCGAGCACCTCCTCGCGCACGTCCTCGAGCTTGACGCCGAGGTTGATCAGGACCTGCGCCGCGATGCCTTCGTTCTCCTTGATGAGCCCGAGCAGCAGGTGCTCCGTCCCGATGTAGTTGTGGCCGAGGTTTCCGGCCTCCTCCATCGAGAGCTCGAGGACCTTCTTCGCGCGCGGAGTGAACGGGAGCTGGCCCATCGTCACCATCGACGGGCCGGTCTTGACGATCTTCTCGACCTCCGTGCGGATCTTGTTCAGGTCGATGCCCATGTTCTTGAGCACGTTCGCGGCGACCCCGCTGCCTTCCTGGACGAGGCCGAGCAGGATGTGCTCGGTTCCGAGGTACTCGTGGTTGAACCTCTGAGCCTCCTGGCGGGCGAGGTTCATCACTTTCTTGGCGCGGTCCGTGAAGCGGTCGAACATGTTTGGTGTGGGGTCTTGGTCAGATCCGGGCCGGTCTGAAGGGGATGCTAGCTAGCCCTAGCTTTTCGACCTTCAAGGGTCGCCGGGTTTACCACCGCGTGGCCTCCGCGATCAATCAAGCCGTTCCGGGAACGGCCGGCGACCGACGCGGAACCCTGGCGCGGCGCCTCAGGAGGCTCCGGGCTGGTCGAGGGCCTTGATCTCGTCCCGCAGGCGGGCGGCGTTCTCGTAAGCCTCGGCCCGGATCGCGTCTTCGAGTTGCTGCTTGAGCGTCGTCAGCCGCTGCGAGCGCAGCGAGTCCACTTCGCTCCCGCCGGGCACCCGGCCGACGTGCGCGCGGGCGCCGTGCACGCGCTCGAGCAGGTCGCCGATGTGGCTCTTGAAAACCTCGTAATCGCGCGCGCACCCGAGGCGTCCCTTCTTGCGGAACTCGTCGAGGCTCATGCCGCAGTCCGGGCACGCCGGGCCGCCGCGCTTGCGCGTCTGCTGGGCGGAGATCTGCAGGAGCTTCCAGATGTCGGCCGGCGACTTCTTCATCGCCGGCGCGTGCGGCAGATCGATCGTCGCGGCGCAGCTCTCGCACAGATGCTGCTCGTGCACTTCCTTGCCGGCGTCGCCGACCGCGCCGTCCGACGGACTCGCGTCGACGATCTCCGTCACGTGGACCGACGCGGTGTTCTTCTGGCAGATCTGGCAGATCATGACGGGCGGCTCGAGCAGTCCGCTCGTCACCACCTATAGCTCGGCTCCTTCCTATCGTCGAGGCGTGGGCGGTTCCTTCACCGTCTCCGGATCCTGGAAGGCTTCGCGGGCGCGCTCCAGGAACGCGGCGGTGACCTTCGAGCGGGTCAGGATACCCGCCAGCTCGGGTGTCTCGGTCGTGAGGAACCTGGCCAAGAGCCCCAGGCTGCTCGATCCGGGCTCCACGCCCCGCAGGAACCGGAGCAGCGACGGGTCCGCCTGCAGCCGGCGCGGCTCGGGGTCGCGGTCGTCGACCGTGCGTCCCGAGAGGATCGCGCGGGCGCGGTGCACCGTGACTCCGCCGGCCGCGGCGTTCGCCGGCTCCTCCGCGAGGCATCCGAAGAGAAGATGCGCCGGCGAGATCGCCGCGGCGCGCTCCCCGGCCGCGAAGCGGTTCGCGGCCGAGAGGGCGCGCTTCGCCGGTGTCGTGAAGCTCTTGAAGAAGCCGGCGCTCGGTCGCGAGTCCGGCCCCGGCGCGCGCGCTTCGCCGGCGGCGAGCCCGGCGGCGCGCAACGCATCGCGGGCTCCCGGCTCGACGCTGGCCGCGGCTTCGATCAGCAGGCTGCCGACTTCGACCTCGTCCGCCGCGGATTCCCGTGAGCGCCGGTGCGCCCGCGCCAGGACGTCGACGGCGCCTGGCGAGAACGGCAGCGTCGATCCCGAGGCGACCACCATCAGCCCCGGCGAGATCGCCAGGGCTTCGCTCGAGATCGTCGCGGGATCCGCGAACGCGTGGAGGATCGCGGCGTGTGCCGCGGACTCGGGATCGTCGACGAGCACCGACAGGAGGTGCTCGGGCGTGACGGCGTCCGCGTGCAATCGCATCGCCTGGGTCCCGGCGCGACCGACGAGACTCCGCGTGTACGGCGCGAGTCGCGCGAGCAGCGGCGCGAGCTCCGGGTCGTCGGGGTCGAGACTCATCTCCCGTCGGCGTCCACCGGCGGGAGCGCGCGCTGGAACGCGAGCGCCCGCTCGCGGAAGTTCAGGTACGCGTCGAAGCTCGCCGCGGCGGGGGAGAAGAGCAGCTCCTCGCCCGGCCCCATGTGCTCGAACGCGAGGTCGATGGCGGCCTCGACGCTCGCCGCGGCCCAGGTCTCGATCCCCGCCGAGCGGAAGGCGGAGCCGAACCGATCGGCGGCTTCTCCGAAGGCGATCACCCGGCGCGCGCGCGCCCGCGCGGTGTCGACGAGCTCGGCCAACGGCAGGTTCTTCGCCTTCCCGCCGCACAAGAGCGTGCATCCCGGGGCGATCGAGAGGAGCACGGAGACCGTGGAGTCGGGCGTCGTCGAGACGCCGTTGTCCCAGACGCGGTGTCCGCGCCGAGTGCCGAGGTCCTCGAGGCGGTGCGGGAGCGCGGTAACGCCGGGGAGCGCAGTCGCCAATCGCTCCGCCTCCGCGCCGAGGAGCTTCGCCATCCCGAGCGCGATCAGCGTGTTCTCGCGCTGGAACGTCCCGCGGAGGCGCAGGTCCGACACCTTCGCGAGCTGCTCGAGGCCCAGTCGGAAGCGCCCGTCGTGCACGTTGAGCCCGACATCGGACGCGCGCGTCGCGAAACAATCGAGCCGTCGCAGCCCCGGTTCGGTCCAGCTCGCGAGCTCCGGCGCTTCGCCGGGAAGGATCGCCGTTCCGCCGGTCGCGGCGGCGAGCGGCAGGATGCGACGCTTCGCCGCCGCGTACGCGGCGACCGAACCGTGTCGCTCGAGGTGATCGGCGAGGACGTTCGTGATCGCGACGACTTCGACACGCGGTGGCGAACCGGGCTCCCCGAGTTCCGCGGGCAGCGCGTCGAGCTGGTAGGAGGAGATCTCGACGACCGCGACGTCGTCGCGCTCCATCTCGCGCAGGCTCTCGAGGAGCGACCTCCCGATGTTCCCTCCGAGGTGGACGCGGATCCCGCAGGCCGCGAGCAGCTGCGCCAGCGTGTTGCACGTCGAGCTCTTCCCCTGCGTTCCCGTGACCGCCGCGATGCGCGCCGGGCAGCGCTCGAGGAAGAGGGCCATCTCGGAAGTCACCGGCACACCCGCGCCGCGCGCGGCTGCGAGCAGCGGATTCCCCGGCGCGACAGCCGGATTCGCGACGACCATGCCGGTGCGCGTGAAGTCCGCGAGGCGGTGCTCGCCGAGGACGAACTCGACCTCGAATCCCTCGAGCGTCCGGACGGCGGGCGCGAGCTCCACGGCCGAGCGCAGGTCGGTGACCGTGACGCGTGCGCCTTGTCCGACGAGCCACCGCGCCACGGCGGCGCCGCCGCCGAAGAGGCCGAGACCCATCACGGTCACCGGCACTCCTTCGAGCGCGTTCGCGGCCTGGATCACTGCGGCGGAGCCGGGGGCTTGGCGCGCTGCGGACCTTCGGGGCCGGCCTTGCGGAGCTCCTCGGCGCGCTCGAGGACTTTGTCGAGGTCCGGTTGCGTGACGGCCCCGCTCTCGGGCTCGAGCGACACGCGGACCACCTTGCGGTAGTGCCAACCGATCGGCAGCAGCACCTCCGAGAAGAAGTCGAGCGGGAAGCGCGCGTACCAGGGCTCGACGAGCTTCACCTGCTCGGACCAGGCGCGGTAGCCCTCGCGGTACAACGTGACGCGGCGCGTGCCGAACGCGTCGAACTCGGTGCGGTACGGAGTCTGGCCGACGATCTTCTGATCGAGGCGCACGGCCGCACCCGGCGGATCCGAGAGCACGACGAGCTCGCGATGGACGGCGCAGCTCCCCGCGAGGCCTGCGAAGAGCAGCGCGATCCGCGCGCGTCCGTGCGAGTTCCTCATGGCCGTGCGCAGGATGCCACGGTTCTCGATGCCGGTCGAGAGTGGCGGAGAGGGAGGGATTCGAACCCTCGGAGCCCAAAAAAGGACTCACCGGCTTAGCAAGCCGGCGCATTCGGCCGCTCTGCCACCTCTCCGCGCGGCGGGCGGGGGAGGATACCCGTGGCCGCGAGCACGGGCAAGCCGAGCGACTCAATCGACCTGCGCGCGCGCCTGGACGAACGAGTAGAAGAAGACCGAGTTCGGATCGTGCGCGACGTGGGCCAACTCGCGCTTCATGCCTTCGACGACCTCGGCCGAGACCTTCCCGGCCTTCTGGAGTCCGGGGACTCCGGACAGGAGCAGCTCGGTCCAGTAGGAGATGAACTCGGCGCGCTCGCCCGGAGCCCGGTTGTCGAGGTGGATCGTCCGGACCTCGGTCACGATGTCGCGGTATCCGACGGCCTGGAGCAGGTTCCCGAGCTTCGCGCCGACGAACGGATCGCCGCCGATCTCGAGCTGGTGATCGTTGAAGGCCATCCAGAAGGAGAGCGTGTTCGGGCTGTACGGATCGAGGAAGAACGACGCGTTCTGGACCTCCGTGACGACGATCGGAGAACCGGAGCGGAGCACGCGCCGCGTCTCGGAGAGGATCAGCGCCGGATCACCGACGTGCTCGAGGATCCAGCACAGGAACGCGGAGTCGAATCGGTCGGCTTCGAAGTCGAGGGAGCCGGCGTCCGCGAGCACGAACTCGTAGCGTCCGGCGGCCCACTGCAGGCCTTCGAGGCGCGCCCGCGCCGCTTCGAGGTTCGTCTCGGATCGATCGACGCCCGTGACGTGCAGTTCCGGAAAGTGCCGGAGGAGGATCTCGGTCTGGGCTCCGACGCCGCTGCCGATCTCGATCAGCGCCTTCGATCTCCGGAACGGAAGGCGGTCGTGGATGCGGTGCTCGAGGAAGCGCGCCTGGCGCCGGAGTCGGGACTGCTCGTCGGCGGTGAAGCCGTGCAGATAGTCCGTCGGTGTCTTCTTCGTGCTCATGTGGGCTGGCGGAGGCGGGAGGATTCGAACCCCCGGTGCCTTGCGACACTTCGGTTTTCAAAACCGACGCATTCGGCCGCTCTGCCACGCCTCCGCGCTGCGGGGAGGGTACGCGCGACGCGCGCGACGGTCCAGCGAGCTAGGGCTCCTCGCCGCCCTTCGCTTCGCCTTCTTCATCCTCGTCGTCCTCCGGCGTCGCATCCGGTTCCGGGAGCACGTCGGGGCCGGACGGATCGGTGCGCACCATGTCGAGCACCGACTGGGCCACGCGGATCGGGCACTTCGCGCGCAGCGCGAGCGCGACGGCGTCGCTCGGACGCGCGTCGACGACGGCCGTCATCTCGCTGTCCTTCTTGTGCAGGACGAGCTGCGCGAAGAACGTGTTGTCGCGCAGGTCGACGATGTCGACGTGCTTCAGCTCGGTCTCGAGAGCGCGGATCGTCTCGTACGCGAGCTGGTGCGTCAGCGGGCGCGGCGTCTGGAGCCCGGCGAC
>Ga0070688_100001529_pt1 | contig 11559 bp, 7 predicted proteins | sample KBSS13HmetaG_FD_64679 | JGI IMG/M metagenome (GOLD analysis project Ga0070688, IMG submission 64679) | Switchgrass rhizosphere microbial communities from Kellogg Biological Station, Michigan, USA - KBS S1-3H metaG | ecosystem: Host-associated > Plants > Roots > Rhizosphere ...
GCGTCGGCGATGTCCTTCGAGGTGATCGACCCGTAGAGCTTGCCGCCCTCGCCGACCTTCACGCCCATGGTGAGCGTCGTCGAACCGATGCGAGTCGCGGCGATCTCGGCCTCTTCGCGCTCCTTCTTGCGCTTGTCCTCGCGGCTGGCGATGTCGTGCTGCCACGCGCGGTACGCGCCGCCCGCCGCCGGTACCGCCAGCGACTGGGGGATGAGGTAATTCGTCGCGTACCCGTCGGCGACCTGCTTGAGCTCGCCGCTCTTGCCGAGCTTCGGGACGTCCCTCGTCAGGATGACCTTCAAGTAGTGGGCTCCTCCTTGTTGATCCAGGCGCGCGTGCGCGGCACGACTCCGGATCGTTCGATGGCGCGTCCGGCGCCCGAGATGAGGCCGGGGACGCGGCGGATGGTCCGACGGACCGGACCCGGCGTCAAGCGCCTGATCTGGGCGACGTCACGATCGAACGACGCGCGGTCGATGGCGAGGTCGTCGAGCTTCTCCTGGAGAAGCTCGGGCGGCACACCGTCGAGGAAGACGTCGACCGCGAGCACGACGACCACCAGATCGTCGAGACCGCCGATGATCGGGATCGTGTCCGGGATGAGATCGCGGCCGAGGACGAGGTATCCGGCAGCGGCACCGAGCATGACCTTGCGGTCGGCCGGCATCCGGTCGTCGATCACGAGTGCGCCGATGAGGCGGGCGTAGTCGGGGACCCGACTCGCGACCGGCAGGAACGCCAGGAGCGACACGATGCGGCTGATGCTCGCTCGCCCGATCCCACGCCTGCTCGCCACGCTCGTCGACCTCCTGTCCGTAGGGACCGGGAAGTCTACCAGTGATGCTTCCTACGTCCGGCTGGGCTCCCTTGACATCGAACGTCCGTTCGGTATGATGCCCGCAAGGAGGCGCGAGTGACGAAGCACGACGCCGAACGAAAACTGAGGATCCTGGACTTCATCGCCGCGACGCTGCGTGCCCGCGGGTATCCGCCGTCGGTCCGCGAGATCATGCAGGCAGTGGGTCTGGCCTCGACGTCGGCCGTCCATCATCACCTCCAGATGCTCGTTCGCGAGGGGTACCTCGAACGAGGTGAAGGTCAGAGTCGAGCCATCAGGCTCACGCCCACGGCGGCGATCCGCCTCGGCCTCTCGAGCGAGCTTGTCCCACAGGCAACGACGGCCGATTCGCGCGTCGTGCCGATTATCGGGGAGATCGCAGCGGGCGGACCGATCGAGGCCTATCAGGATGCCTCCGAGACGCTGGCCGTCCCCGACATGCTGGCGCCGAGCGGCGACGCGTACGTCCTCCGTGTCCGTGGTGATTCGATGATCGAGGCGCACATCGCAGATGGCGACTTCGTCCTGATCCGCCCCCAGTCGACGGCCCGGAACGGTGACATCGTGGTCGCCCAGGTCGAGGAGAACGCGGTCACCCTGAAGCGGTTCTTCAAGGAGAAGGACAAGATCCGTCTCCAGCCCGCCAATCCGGAGTACCCACCCCAGTTCTACGACGATGTCCGCATCCAGGGCAAGTTGATCGGAGTCATCCGAAAGCTTGACTAGCGGCGTCCTGGCTCGGCCGGGGCGGGCGTTGGCACCCTCCGCGCACTCGCTCAAGCATTTGCATGCGCTCGCTCATGTGCTCGGGCGCCGCCTTCGCCGCGACCGCCCAGACCGCCGATCCTCGGTTCGCAGAACTATCCACAGGTCGCCCACAGTCCGCTAACCGAGGCGGCGCAAATCGTGGATGGGGTTCGGGGATAAGCCCCTTTCCAGCGACGTGCTCGGGGCACGACAGTCAGTCGTCACATCCGTCACGCACATCTCGGGGATCATGATCGACCGCCTTCCGCCACAAAGCCTTGAAGCTGAGCAGTCGGTGCTCGGTGCCATCCTCATCGACCGCGATGCCGTCGTCGAAGTCGCCGAGTTCCTTCGACCTGAGGACTTCTACCGCCAGGCGAACGGGCGCATCTACGCCGCCATCCTCGACCTGTTCGAGCGTCGCGAACCGATCGACATCGTCACGGTCGCCGAAGCGCTCGAGCGGCGCGAGGATCTCGAGTCGGTGGGCGGTCGTGCGTACCTCTCGAGCCTCAGCAACGAGACGCCGACCGCCGTCCACGCCGCGCAATACGCGCGGATCGTGGAGCGCAAGGCCGTGCTTCGGAACCTGATCGGCGCAGCCGGCCGGATCGCCGGCATCGGTTATGAAGATCCGGCGGAGATCCAGGAGGCCATCGACCGGGCGGAAGCTGAGCTCTTCGCGGTCAGCCAGAAGCGCATCGATGCCGGCTTCAGCCCGCTCAAGTCGCTCCTGCACGACGCATACGACCGACTGGACTACCTCCACACGCATCGCGGCGAGATATCGGGCGTCCGCACGGGCTTCACCGACCTCGACACGCTGACGACGGGCCTCCAACCAAGCGACCTCATCATCGTCGCGGCCCGCCCGTCGGTCGGTAAGACGTCGTTCGCACTGAACGTCGCGGAGCACGCCGCGGTCCGGGAGCGAAAGAGCGTCGGCGTCTTCAGCTTGGAGATGAGCAAGGAGCAGTTGGTCCTGCGCCTGCTCTCGAGCGTCGCCAACATCGACTCGCAGAAACTGCGGACAGGCTTCCTCGACGAGCTCGACTTCACCCGGATCGCACCGGCGATGAACTCGCTGTCGGAAGCACCGATGTACATCGATGACACCCCGAACATCAGCGCGATGGAACTCCGGACCAAGGCGCGCCGGCTACAGGCAGAGGCGGGGCTGGACCTCGTGGTCGTCGACTACCTGCAGCTCATGCAGGCGACGACGAGTAGCAAGGACGCAAACCGCGTGCAGGAAGTCTCAGAGATCTCGCGTGGATTGAAGGCCCTCGCGCGCGAGCTCTCGGTACCGGTGATCGCGCTCTCGCAGCTGTCGCGGCAACCGGAGATGCGGGAGTCAAAGGAGCCGCGTCTCTCAGACCTGCGCGAGTCAGGTGCGATCGAACAGGACGCCGATCTGGTCTGCTTCCTCTGGCGCGACAAGGAGCGGGGCTCCGACGATCAGGAGACCGACGGCGAGGTCGTGAACCTCAAACTCGCGAAGCACCGAAACGGCCCGACCGGCGAGATCCAGCTCTGGTTCAAGAAGCGCCAGACGCGGTTCGTGTCGTACGCGGGGGAGCGTTTCGCCGAAGTCAGCTAGCGAACGACGCCTGGTGCCAACGCCCGAGCGACCCTGAGATGTGGCCGTCAGCCCTCGTATTCGAAGCCGATCTTCAGCTCGACGCGGTACTCGACGATCTCGCCGTCCTCGACGGTCGCCGACGATTTCACGACTTCCACCGTCTGGATGTTGCGCACCGTCTTGGACGCCGTCGCCACGGCCTGCCGAGCGGCGTCACTCCACGACCGGGGGCTCGTCCCGACCATCTCGCGGATGATGATCACGCCCACGGTCCACCTCCTGGTCTGCCCTCGCTGATCGCATCACGAGCGGCCATGATGACATGAGGCCGACCCGAGCCCGGACCTCGGGCTGGATCGGCCTCGTCGGTCTTCGAGGGGCTGCGGCTCGGGGTTACGCGTCCGGGTCGTCGGGCAGGATCGGCCGCACCGCCAGGATGTACGGCTTGCCATCGGACCCCTTGACCGGTGTCCCGAAGAAGCCGCCCTCGACACTCTTGATCCCGAGCGCTGCGACCTGCTCCGGCGTGAGCGTCGCGTGCGGGAACTGGAGGCCGTTCGGGTCCGCATCGGGCTTGAAGTCCTTCACCGTCAGATCCGACCAGGGCCAGTCGACCATGTCGGGGGCTGCCATCCCGCCGCCGTCGACGAGCGTTGCCCGGTAGGCCTTCGGTTCATACACCGACGTCTCGATCGAGCCGCCTTGGTCGAAATCCGCGAGGCGGTCGGCCAGCTTCTTGAAGGCAGTGCGCGCGGGGCCATCGGGGTTGCCGGGTTCGACGTCCATCCCCAGGGCCATGATCGAGACGGCCTTCTTGATCCCCCCGGCATCGACCGTGAAGACGGTCGTCCCCACGTCGGCGACCATCGGGTTGTCGTAGTTCGGTCGAGCGACTGCGAGACCGCCTTCGCCCAAGGCCAGCGTCAGCAGCTCGACGATCTGCTCCTCGCTGAGCTTCGCGGTGCGCATCGGGTTGAACGGCATCGTCGAACCCTGGGCAGCCGGCGCGTCCTTCAAGGGGTTGCGAAAGATCACGGTCCCGTCGCCGTACAGCGTGAAGATCGGCGCCTGCGCCGCGCTGTATCCCGCCATCATCAGACCGCCTCCCTCGTCGTAGCGAAGGAGGACATCCGCGGGCCCGGCCTTATGGTCGATGCCACCCGCGGCGGACTGGCTGGGCGCCTCAGTCGGGCTGGCGGACGGGCCATCGGACGGCGCGCCGCTCGGTGACGCAGCAGGTGCTCCGGTGCTGGTGCAAGCGACGACAGACGCGAGCAGCAAGGGGGTCACGGCAAGGGACGCCAGACGGCGCGGTTGGTTCGACATGGCTGCCGGACGCAGATTCGTTGGGCATGGTTCCGAAACGAACCTACGAAATCCGCCAAAAACCCTTGACGCCGCGCGTATCTTCTCGGCTAGACCCGGGCTCCGCCCGGACCGGACCGGGCGCGCAGTCCCCCTTATGCCCCGCGCTCCCGAGCGCCGTTCCGCGCGGACCGCGCGCCGGGCCGTCCACGGCGTCCCAGCGTAGGAGGGTCTGGAGAGCGTGTACCAGGATCGCAGTTTGACCTGTCGCGATTGCGGGGAGGAATTCACCTTTTCCGCGGGCGAGCAGGCGTTCTTCGCCAGCAAGAGCCTGGTGAACGATCCGCAGCGGTGTCCGTCATGTCGGGCGGCCGCCAAGCGCGCGCGGAACAATGAGGGACCGCGCGAGTTCCATGCAGCGATCTGCGGCGCCTGCGGGGGTCAGGCTGTCGTGCCGTTCGCTCCACGGAACGATCGACCGGTGTACTGCAGCTCTTGCTTCGACAAGGTCCGTGCCGGCACATTGGGGACGCCCACCCCGGTCTGACGAGCGCACGGCGACCTAGACGAGGCCGATCCGCCGGAGGTCCGGAATCAAGGGTCGGCCTCGCGTCATGTCCGCCCCGAGGAGAGGGCGTTGACGGTTCGCAGCTAATCGCCGGTTGAGCGCATGGCGCCACCATGGCGCCATGCCCGACCGCCCCACCCTCGGCTCCGTTGACACGGCGCGCGAGCGGTCGATATCGTTCGCGCCCCCTGATCCTCGCCGGGCTCCGCAAGGGATCGCGACCCGTCAGCCGATACCCGTAGAGCCCGGTCGGATGACCGGGGCGACGCCGTCCAGGAGTGCCCACCTGAGCGACGAAGTCAGCGGCTACCCGATCCAGATCGCGAAGGTCCAGCGTCCAGCGCTCCGCGACGAGACGCTCGAACGACCACGTCTGCTCGACTGGCTGCGCGCCAAGATCCACGGTCGCGTCGTGCTCCTGCTGGCCGACGCGGGATACGGCAAGACGACGCTTCTCGCGGACTTCGCTCGGCGTACCAGGATGCGGACGCTCTGGTATCGACTCGATCCTGACGACCGGGACTGGGTGACGATCCTGCATCACCTGGTCGCCGCCGGCCGGGAACACGATCCGACCTTCGCACCTTCGACTGCCGCAGCCTTGGCCGACGTGGGTTCGACGGGAACGACCCGAGAGGCGGCGTTGTCGACGTTCATCGATGAGCTTCCCGCGATCGCCGGATCTGGGGCGGTCCTGATATTCGACGACTTCCATCTCGTCGACGACGCTCCCGACGCTCGCGTCATCGCACGTGAGCTCGTCGATCGCGCACCCGAGCGCATGACCGTCGTCTTCGCGAGTCGGAGACCACCTGCGATCCCCTTGTCGAGGCTGCGGTCTGTCGGCGAGGTGGCGGAACTCGGTACCGACGACCTTCGATTCGACGCGGCCGAGACGGCTCAGTTATTCACCGAGACATACGGACGACGCCTCGACCCCGACGTTCTCGAGGACCTGGCGGTGCGCACCGAGGGCTGGATCGCCTCGCTGCAGCTGGTGCAGGCGGCATTGCGCGATCGATCACCCAGTGAGATCCGTCGCTTCGTGAGGACGCTCAACGGGGCGGACCACGATCTCTACGATTACCTCGCCGAGGAGGTCGTGGGCGATCTCGACGACGAGCTCCAGCGATTCCTCATGGAAACGTCGATCCTCCAGGTCGTCACGCCCGAACTCGCGGGGGTCGTGTCGGGTCGGGACGCCGCCGACGTCGCGCGGCTCACCACGGCTGCGGAGCGACTAACCCTTCTCAGCCGGCTGTCCGGCGCGCCCCGAACGCATCAGCGATACCACCCGCTGGTACGCGGCTTCCTCGAAGCGCGGCTTCGCTCCATGGATGGTCCCGACAATGTCGCGGCGCTGCATCGACAGGCCGCGATCGCGTCGGCGAGCACGGATTGGAAGACCGCCGCACATCACTACCGTGAGGCCGGCGATACCGAGGCGATGCTCGGCGTGGTCGCGAGTGCGATCCCGACGATCATGGGCAACGGGCAGTACGCCCTCGCCGAGGCCTTCATAGGGCCGATCAGCGATGACCGTCGTCCCGCCGGCTTTGATCTGATCCTGAGCCGAGTGGATATGCAGCAGGGCGACTACGAAGCCGCGATCGCTGCAAGCCAGGCGGTCCTCGACTCGGGCGTGACGGACCCAGTCCAACGCGACCACGCGTTGCTCAACCTCATAACTCTCGCGATGAACTACGGCGACGGAGAAACCGCGATCCGTCTGTCAAATGAGCTCTTTGGGTCGACACATGACCCGAACCTCCGCGCAATCGCTGATGTCAGTCATCAAATCCTGACGTTTGAAACCGCCAACGACCTCGAAGTCGTTAATCGGAAGCTGCGCGCGATGGCGGGAGCGCAGCGCGAAACGCGGTCACACCATTTCGGCGTAACTATGCTCAACCTGGCGCTGAACTCGGTCGTCCAGGACCGCCTGCAGGATGCAATTACCGAAGGCGCAACTGCCCTAGATGCCCTTCAGGACACCTCGGGCCTCGTTGAAGTGTCCGCCGTTCGAGCGCTGCTCGCGGCGGTTCACCTGAGGCTTGGCGAGCATCGAGTGGCCGACGAGTTAATCGAACAGCTCGAAGGTTCCGACTCTTACGTTCCCAACGAGACGTACATCGAGGTCGCCGACGCCTGTGATGCGTACGGCTCGCGCGTCGTTGCCCTTCGTTTGCTCGGACGTGTTGGGGATACGTCGACCTTGACGGTCGCCGATCGGCGCCAACTGTCAATGACGAGAGCTCGCATGGCACTCCGCGCTAACGACGCCTCAGCAGCAACGAACGAGCTCGCTGAGTATCCGGCCGGGTTGCCGACCGTTGTGGGCGCCAGTGCGGCCTTTCGCATGGTTGAGGCACACACCGCCCTCGTCCGAGGCGATGCGAACGCCCAACAACTCCTTCTTGGCGCGGCTGAGTTCGCGCGGCGACTTGGCGCTACTGCCACCCGCAGGTTGTCCGAGCTTCTGATTGCCGTGACCAACGGGCCCGAGGCTGTGGACGAAGCTTGTCTTGTGGTTGCGCACTCGACGCCCTGGCATCTTTCATACGCCGCGGAACAGATCGTTAGCTTCCTTGATTCGGCCAACCCCGACGCGACATCCGCAGTCGAGAGAGCAGCTCACTTGCACCCCGCCCGGTGGCGTCATGCGCTCCGGCAGCAGATTGACGCAGACCCCGGGGGCAATCTCGGAGCGGCACGACTCCTTGACCAGATCGGCGAGCGCGCGGACGTAGCTCGGCTTAGACGCGTCGCCCGGTCGAGCCGACGCCGAGCCGAAGGCAGTTCATTGGGGCGATCTCTCGCGCGGCGCCTAGCCGAAGCCGTCTTCATTGAAGACCAGGGCCGGATCTCGCTAGAGATCGGTCCGCGAACCGTCCTGGGGTCTACCGTCCGAAGAAAAGTTCTGGCGATGCTCACGTATCTGTTGACTCGTGCAGACCTTGCCGCGACCCGAGATCAAGTACTGGATGCCCTGTGGCCAGATCTCGACCCCGAAGTAGCGGTGAATTCCTTGAACCAGACCGTGTACTTCCTACGGCGGGTCATCGAGGAGGACTATTCGGATGATCTTTCGCCTGGATACGTCCATCACGACACCGATGTGATTTGGCTGGATCCGCAGCTCGTCTCAAGCCGCAGCGTCGCGTGCCGCGAGCTAATCAAGGACATGCCTGTACGTCCAAGTCCGGACGATGTCGACCGCCTGACACTGCTCTACCGAGGTCGATTCGCCCTAGATTTCGAATACGAGGAATGGGCCTCTGCTTATCGCGACACCCTTCACGCGACATACCTAGAAATTGTCGAGCGATCCGTCTTGGATGATCTCACTTCGGGCCACTACGACAGGGGAATTGCAGTGGCGCGAAGGGCGCTCGCGGCCGACCCGAGCGCCGAGCAAATCGAGGTATGTCTTCTCCGTCTCTATCGGGTCACCGGCGCGCATTCAGCCGCAGCAGAACAGTACGCACACTACGCCGCGGTTCTTAGAGAAGAGGTCGGCATTGAGCCGCCCCCGCTTGACTCCTTGTAGAGATAGGTAAGGTGCCGTATTGACCGGGTTCGTTAGGCATCCCTAGAGTCCGGCCACTTGCTAGTACCCCAGTACTAGGAAGTTCCGTCAAGACGCTCGGACGCGGCGATGCCCCACCTGAAATGGGCACTTAGGGTGGGACGGAGCGACTAGTGCAACCGACCGACTAATCAGTCAGGTCGGTTTTCGTGTTCCCAAGCACGAAGGCCGCGAAGGAGGAACCGACGTGGCACCCGAGTCCGCGAAGGCCTGGTAACAGTCCCCAGTCATGCGGGACAAGATCGTGCGTGTCACCATCGCCCTCTCCAGCGTGGTGATGATCGCACTAGCTGGAGGGGCATCTCTTAGGGGCTTCTAGTACTGATGGCCCATTACCCCGCGCGCGGCCCTGGCCGTAGAGTGAGGAAAGTGGCCACTCAGGACGCGATGCCCCGGTCCCTCAAGCTGTACGTTGCAGCGGTCGTGGTCATTGGTGCGACAGCGCTAGTGACCGCGACTTTTTTGTTTCCTCCGAAACCCGGCATCGCCATTGGGCTGCCCGGTGGGACGCCAGGGGCACCAATCGCCGCCGAGTTCGCCCTTGGAATTCTCTACTGGACGGCTTTGGCCCTAATCGGGTCAGCGTTTCCGGTCCAGCTGCCGCGCGGAACGCAGCAGGCGGTGGCAATTGCTCCAATCATGGGCGCCTTGTTCCTAGGTGGTCCCGCTGTCGCCGGCTGGGTCGCAGCAATCGGGACCACCGAGATTCGCGAACTCCGAGGTCGCGTCCCGTGGTACGGCACGCTCGCAAACCACGCGATGCTCGTCGTGCCGGTGATCATCGCTGGCGTTCTTCGAGAACAGATTCTTTCCGCCAGCGCGTCGGTGGCCTGGGACTTCCTGTCATCGATGGCGGCGGCTGCAGTTTTCATCGTCGGGAACCTGACCCTGGTCTCGATCGCTCTAGGGCTTCGGACCGGCCAGCAACCCAAGGACGTCCTAGTCGGGGACATTCGCGGGATCATGGGCAGCGTCATCGCCCTGGCACCCCTGTCGTGGCTGATGACCGTCGTCTATGCCGTTCAGTGGTGGGCGACCGCCCTGTTCGCGGTCCCGCTCTATTCGACCCGGCTGGCGTACGCGCGCTTCATCGAGATGCGCGAGATGTTCACCCAGACCATCGGCGCCCTCGCCGAAGCCGTCGACAAGCGCGACCCGTTCACGGCCAAGCACAGCCAGCGCGTAAAGGACATCGCGGTCGATATCGGTCGTGTGATGCACGTCAGCGACGGGGAGCTTGAAGCGCTCGAGTGGGGTGGCTTGCTCCACGACGTCGGCAAGATCGGCGTCCCCGACCGCGTCCTTCTGAAGCAGGAGCGCCTGAATAAGGACGAGCGGATGATCATGAACGCGCATCCGGTGCTGGGCGCCCAGATCATCGCTCCGGTCACGAAGCTTGCGCCGGAGCTTCCCATCATCCGCCACCACCACGAGTGGTACAACGGCTCCGGCTACCCCGACCGGCTGATCGGGGACGAGATCCCGAAGCTGGCCCGCGTCCTCCATGTGGCCGACGCATTCGAGGCGATGACCGCGGCCCGCCCCTATCGCATGACGCCTCTGACCGCCGAGCAGGCCCTGGCCGAGCTCCGCAAGTTCGCGGGCATCCAGTTCGATCCGGTGGTCGTCGACGCGTTCGTCAGGACGCATCACGTCGAGGGTGTCTCCGATCCGGGCCGGACGGTCCAACCTCGGCCGATCCCGATCCTCGGTCAGGCCGCCGCGACCCGCCTGGCCGAGCCGCCCACCACCGGCACGGTCCCCACGACCGCTTCCATACCCGCCGCCTCGCAAGCCCCCGAGCAAGCCTGACGCCACGCCCAGCCGCTCCAGCATCATGACGCGATGCTGATCGGCGGGATCCTGCTCGGGCTCGTCCTCGGCCTCCTCGCCGGCGGGCGCCTGCGCAATCTCGCCGAGATCCAGCTCCGCTGGACCGGTCTCCTCGTCGCGGCACTCGTGCTCCGCTTCGCCACCGAGGCGGCACTCAACGCGGGTATCGACATCGTCGAGACGCTGCGTCTGCCACTCCTCCTCGCTGCATTCGGCGTCCTGCTGATCCCGTTGTGGGCGAACCGCACATACCCAGGTCTGATCCTCGCGTTCCTCGGTGTGCTCTCGAACGGGCTGGTCATCCTTGTGAACGGCGGATACATGCCGATCTGGGAGCCGGCCCTCGCGTACGCCGGGCTGACACCCGCCGACGTTACGCGGTCATTCCACGTGATCGTCGAGGCCAACGCCCAGGACTTCGTCGGTCGGCTCCTGATCCTCGGCGACGTCATCCCGATCCCCATCCCGTTCATCCAGAACGTCTACTCGCTTGGCGATCTCTTCCTTGGGCTCGGTCTGGCGTTCTTCCTGTTCGCAGGCGTGGTCCGCGTCCCGACTCCGATCGAGGAGCAGCAGGACGCTGAGCTGCGCCGACGCCTCGCCGCCGACCGTGCCGGTTACCGAGCGTCTGGCCTCGCTCCCGGGCTCGAGCAGTCAGCATCACTGCAGCGACCGACTGTCCTCGGCACGGATCGCCAACGCCTGGCAGGTCCGGGCGCGACCTCCGCTGCCGCCGTCGAAGCCCCGTCGGCGCGGCCGCCGATATCGATCCCGGGCCTGTCGCCCGAAGTCCTAGCGCGCCTTCGCCGGCACCCATATGTCCGGCTCGCGCTCAACGGCTCATTCAGCGCGCTCTGGTCCGGGCAGCTGATCTCGCTCTTCGGCGACCGCGTCCACCAGGTCGCCATCGCGGCCATCGTCTTCGTCCTCACGGGATCGCCTATCGCCGTCGCGCTGGTGTTCGTTTCGGCCACACTGCCGAACCTTCTCTTCGGGCCGATCGCGGGAACGCTGGTGGACCGCTGGGATCACCGCGAGGTCCTCGTCGTCAGCGACATCCTTCGCGCGGCGGTGGTCTTCATCATGCCGATCGCCGC
>Ga0070688_100001531_pt1 | contig 11553 bp, 10 predicted proteins | sample KBSS13HmetaG_FD_64679 | JGI IMG/M metagenome (GOLD analysis project Ga0070688, IMG submission 64679) | Switchgrass rhizosphere microbial communities from Kellogg Biological Station, Michigan, USA - KBS S1-3H metaG | ecosystem: Host-associated > Plants > Roots > Rhizosphere ...
GGCTACCAGCTCGACTTCGACGTCCGCTACCTGTGGATGAAGCAGAAGCAGATCATCGGCTCCCACTTCGCCAACGCCTACGAGTGCATGCGGGCGAACCAGCTGATGGCGGAGGGCAAGGTGCGGCCGGTGCTCTCGGAAACGATGGGCTTCGAGGGTGTCCCCCACGCCCACCAGCTGATGCACGAAAACAAGCACCTCGGCAAGATCGCGATCCTGGTCGGCGCCGAGTCCGAGGACGAGGGCAAGTACGAGGACGGACCCGGCGCGATCCGGGCGGAGGTCGGTGCCTGATGGAGGTCTGCACGCTCGACTGGCACATCAACCCCTTCCGGGCCGACCGCTTCCTCGACCTCTGGGAACCGGCGGCGGCGAAGGCACCGGCCTACGGCGCCAAGAGCTGGTCGCTGATCCGCTCCACCGACGACCCGCTCGCCTTCCGCCAGACGATGGTCTGGGAGAGCCGGGCCGACTTCGAACGCTACTGGTACTCGGACGAGATCGGCCAAGCCCGGGCGGCGATCATCGACCTCTACGACATCCCGCTTCTGCCCGCCTGGCACATCCTCGTCGCCGCCGAGTAGCGGCGGCGAGCCCTACCGCTTCGGCGGCAGGATCTTCCAGCTGAACTTCGCCGGCGTCGGGTCGGTCTTCCCGTTCGCGGTCGCCCAAACCTTGAAGGTGTGGCGACCCGGCTTCAGCTTCTTGTAGGTCTTCGGTGGGCGGCAGGCCGCTTTCGGCTTGCCATCGAGCTTGCAGAAGAAGGTCGCCTTGGCCGCGGGATTGGCGGCGAAGGTGAACTTGGCCGTCCTCGAGCGCGTCTTGTTCGGCGGATGCTTGCCGAGGACCGTCGCCGGCGTCTTGGTTTTCGGCGGCGGCGGAGGTGGCGGGCCGCCCGTGTAGGAGGCGGTGTACTGCGCCTGGCTCGCGCTCACCTTGATCGGGTGTTCGCGGTTGCCGCCGTCAGACCAACCGGCGAAGGTGTAGGTGTAGCCGCCGATCACCGCGGTCGGCGGAGCCGAGATGAGGATTTCGGAGCCGTCGATCGCCGGAGTCGAGAAAGGTGAGGGCCTGGTGTCCGAGCCGGCGAGGAGCTCGATTCCGGGCGGGTTCGACGAGAGCGAGACGTCGACGGTGCGGGGAGCGATTTTGATCGTCGCCGTGCCGGAGAGACCGCGTTTGTCGGAGACGCGGACGATGGCTTCGATGAAGGACGGGTAGTCATGCTGGGGCGCGGTGAGTTCGGCGTGTTTGATCCCGGAGAAGGTCTGCAACGGGTGGACGTGACAGGCGGTCGGATCCGAGAGGTTCGGGCAGTGCGCCATGCGGGTCACCCAGTAGTAGGGCAGCGGCTCGAAGATCGGGTTGCCGGTGGCGTCGGTGCCGAGGGCGTTGAGGTCGATTTCGTCGCCGACGCCCCACTTGAAGCTCGAGCTCGGTTCGGTGATCGTCACCGTCGGCGGTTTGTCCCCCGGGTAGAGGGTGATGCGGGCGATGCTGGTGAGGCCTTCGTCGTCTTCGACCTTGACCGCGACTACCCGGTTCGGGCTCTTGCCTTCGCCTTCGCGGGTTTCCTGTTCGGCCTTGGTGAAGGTCCGGGCTTTGGTCGCGCCGCCCGCAGCCTCGAAGACGCCGTCTTCGTTCAGGTCCCATTCGTAGGTCAGCGGTTTGCCGTCGGGGTCGGACGATTCGCCTGCGTCGACGACGGTTTCGAATTTGTCGCTGCCGTTGTAGAGGCCGTAGGGCGGCGTCGCTTTCAGCTTCGCAACCGGAGAGTTCGGTTTGTAGGCGATGCGGTGGATCGAGCCGTCGATCCCGCCTTCGCTCAGGAGGTCGGCGTAGTAGAGGAAGTGGTCGGGGCCTTCGGCAATCTTGACGCCGGGGTAGATGTTGCCCTCGCGCAGGAAACGTTCGGTCGTCGCCGGGTCCGGTTTACCGTCAGCGCCGGGGTACATCACCCAGAAACAGCCGCGGACGGCGTCGGCGAAGACGAGCGCGCCCCTGTATTTGGCCGGGAATTCCCCTTCCACCGAGCCGGGGGTTCCACTGCCCTCGTAGAAGGAGAGGCCGCTGATGGCCGAGCCCGCCTGGGTCGGGCATTCGTCGTTCGGCACCACCGTCTGTTTGTGGCTATAGCTGAAGAGCGGCAGCGAGGTGGGGTTCGGGTTCGGCGGATACATCGCTTTGCAGATCTGGAGGCCCGTGGCTTCGGTCAGTTCGCGGAACTGGAACTGCTTGCCGATCCCCTCGTAGCAGGGCCAGCCCGAGTTGAAGAGCGTGGTCGGCGGCGCCTGGAAGCGGTCGATCTCCTCGATCTCCGAGGAGCCGACGTTGCCGGTATAGATCTCACCGGTCTCCGAGTCGAAGACGAAGCGGAACGGGTTGCGGAAGCCCTTGGCGATGGTGCGCTGGGTGTTTTCGTTGCTGCTCCCGATCAGCGGATTCGGGTGCAGGGGGTCGCCGGCGAAGGCTTTGCCGGTGTCGGGATCGATGCGGAGGATCGCCCCGTTCAGCAAATCGAGGTTCTGGGACCGCAGTGCCCCGCCCTTGGCGTCGGGAAGCGGTTTGCCGGGGCTGCTCTCCGGCTTGACGCCGATCGCCGTCGGCGCGTCGCCGCAGGGGTTGGCCGGGGTGCCGAGCTGGCCATAGTCCGGAATCGATTCGTAGGCCGCGCCGTCGCCGCCGCTGACGTAGAGCGCCCCTTCGGTGCCGAACTGGAGCTCGCCGATCGAGTGCGAGGAGAACTGCTGACACCAGCCTTCGAGCAGCTGTTCCTCCTTCGGTCGCCCGCTTTCTTCGACGGCTTCGTCCGTTCCCGCTTCTTCTTCCAGCCGCACCAGCCGGCCGCTGACCAGGCAGTTGTGGCTGGGGTTCTGGCTTTCGCAGTCGGGGTCGCCGCTCACCCCCGGGTCGCCGTATTCGGGGTCCGTCGGGTCCCAGGGCGTGCCGAGAACGTGGTCCCAGGTGTAGAGCGCGTAGACGTAGGGGCGGCCGGTGGTGAATTCCGGATCCAGTTCGATCCCGAGGAGGCCGCGGTCGCCGTTGTCGTAGACAGGGGTTCGGAGGTCGGCGAAGACCGTCGCGGTGTTGTCTTCGGGCCCGTCGAAGACGAGGATTCGGCCCGGCTTCTCGGCGACGAAGATGCGCCCGTCGGCGGCGAAGCGGAAGTTGGTCGGCTGTTCGAGGCCGTCGAAGACGACTTCGTCCTGGAAGCCCGGTGGCAGTTGGGGTTCAGCGGCGGCGCCGGCGGGAACGGCCAGCAGCGCGACGAGCGCCACCAGGATGCCGGCGATCGCCGCCGGCAGCGATTGACCCCACCTCACGCGCGCTCCAGCGGCGCCATCGTCAGGCCGGCGCCCTCGAGCTGCTCCCAGTAGTGCTCGGCAGGCTCGCGCGGGCCTGACCAGACGATCGCCTGGCCGTCGCTGTGGATCGCGTCGGCGATCCGGTAGCCCTGGTCGAGCGAGACACCGGGGATTACCCGGGCCAGCGTCTGGGCGACGTGGTCGAAGGTGTTGTGGTTGTCGTTGCGAACTATCACGCGCCAGTTACCCCCTAAACCGGAGTCAGGGCCGGAAGTTTTGGGGCGCTCGATCGTGCTCGTCGACATCGTCTGGATTATGCCCCTGGGAAGGTCTTCGGCAGGAGCAGCCGCAGGCTAAAACGGGCTCGGCACGCGGACGACGACGTCGTCGACGCTGGCGATGATCCCGTTGCCGTTCTTGATCGTGCCGACGACGACGGTCGAGTTGCGTCCCGTGAGGTCGCCGGCGCCGTCGTCGACGGCTTCGCCGACGAGGGTCTTGCCAACGTAGGCGAAGAGGCGCGCCTGGCCTTTTTCGGGGCCGCTGGTGACGTTGACCGCGCGCAGCCGCAGCACGTTCGCTTCGTTGATCCCGGCGATCGCTTTCTCGTTCTTGGCGATCGCGAGGTATTTGGCGCCGCCGCCAGTGACCTTCACCAGCTGCGCCTTTTTCTGGCGCGGGAAGACGAGCAGTTGGTACTTCGACCCTCCCCCGGCCCGCAGCTCGAGGCCGAGGAAGGCCTTGCGCTGGAGGTTGGCCGGGGTGCCGCTGAGCAGGCGCTCGGTGGCGGCGATCTCGAGATCGCGCCCGAGGACAGGCGTGCGGAAGGAGCAGGCGGCGGTTTTCTTGCCCAGGGTCACCCGCATCGCGCCGTTGGCGCCGGCGCGGGCGCAGTTGGCGCCGGAGAGCTTGACCAGCTGGCTGCGCTGGGCGAGCGTCTCCATGCTGTTGCGGTAGATGCCGATCATCGCCGCCCCGGCGACGGCGCAGACGAGCACGCCGAGGGCAAGCGCGGCGAGGAAGCTGGCTGCAAATCGGCCCTTCATCGAGTCGCCAGCCTAAACACAAGCGGGGTCGAAAGATGCGGCCGGGGGCAGCCTGAACGGTGGATTTCGGCCGCCCCCGCGTGGCGTTGGTCCTTACCCGGACATATGCCCGGAAAAGGACGAACGCCGAAAGGCAAATATCATTCGACTCATGAGCGACCACCGACTCCCCCAGCCCGACCGCCCGTGGGTGATGCGCACCTACGCCGGCCATTCCGATGCCCGCCGCTCCAACGAGCTCTACCGCAAGAACCTGGCCAAGGGCCAGACGGGGCTCTCGGTGGCCTTCGACCTGCCGACCCAGACCGGCTATGACCCGGACCACGTCCTCGCCCGCGGCGAGGTCGGCAAGGTCGGCGTCTCGATCGCCCACAAGGGCGACATGCACCAGCTGCTCGACGGCATCCCGCTCGACGAGATGAACACCTCGATGACGATCAACGCGACCGCGGCCTGGCTGCTCGGCCTCTACGTTACGGTCGCCGAGGAGAACGGGGTCGACCGCTCGGCGCTGAAGGGGACGACGCAGAACGACATCATCAAGGAGTACCTCTCGCGCGGGACCTACGCCTTCCCGCCGGAGCCCTCGATGCGGCTGATCGCCGACATGGTCGCCTTCAGCGTCAACGAGGTGCCGAGCTGGAACCCGACCAACATCTGCAGCTACCACCTGCAGGAGGCCGGGGCGACGCCGGTGCAGGAGATCGCCTACGCGCTCTCGACCGGGATCGCCGTCCTCGACGAGGTGAAAGCCCGCGGTCAGGTCGCCGATGAGGACTTCCCCAAGGTCTTCGGCCGCATCTCCTTCTTCGTCAACGCCGGCATCCGCCTGGTCGAGGAGATCGCGAAGCTGCGGACGATGAGCGCGCTCTGGCAGCAGATCGGGCGTGAGCGCTACGGGGTCACCGACGAGAAGATGCTGCGCTTCCGCTACGGGGTGCAGGTCAACTCGCTGGGGCTGACCGAGGCGCAGCCGGAGAACAACATCCAGCGGATCGTGCTGGAGGCGCTGGCGGTGACGCTCTCCCGCGACGCCCGCGCGCGGGCGATCCAGCTGCCGGCCTGGAACGAGGCGATGGGCCTCCCCCGCCCCTGGGACCAGCAGTGGAGTTTGCGGATCCAGCAGGTACTGGCGAATGAGACCGACCTGCTCGAGTACCCCGACATCTTCGAGGGCTCGGTCGTCATGGACGGCCTGGTCGAGGAGCTGACCGCCGGGGCGCGGGCGGAGATGGCCGTGGTCGAGGAGCACGGCGGCGCCGTCAAGGCCGTCCCCTATATGAAGGCGCGCCTGGTCGAGAGCCATCGCGAGCGGGTGGCGCGGATCGAGGCCGGCGAGCAGAAGGTGATCGGCCAGAACAGCTACACCGAGACCGAGGACTCGCCGCTGACGGCGGGGGCCGACGGCGGCATCCTCACCCCCGACCCCGAGGTCGAGCGCGAGCGCATCGAGGCGCTGGCGGAGTGGAAGTCCGAGCGCGACGAGGACGCGGTGCGGGCAGCGCTGGAGGACCTGGCGAAGGCCGCGGCCGAGGACAGCGTCAACATCATGCCGGCGACGATCGCCGCCGCCAAAGCCGGGGCGACGACCGGCGAGTGGGCGCAGATGATGCGCGACGTCTTCGGCGCCTACCGCGCCCCGACCGGCGTCGACGGCGCCTCCGCTCCCTCCGAGCGCGAGCAGATGGAGGAGATCCGCCGGCGAGTCGACGAGACCTCGGAGAAGATCGGCCACCGGATCAAGATCCTGGTCGGCAAGCCGGGCCTCGACGGCCACTCCAACGGCGCCGAGCAGGTGGCGCTGCGGGCCCGCGACGTCGGCATGGAGGTGATCTACCAGGGGATCCGCCTGACTCCCGAGGAGATCGCCGAGTCCGCGGTGCAGGAGGACGTCGACGTGGTCGGCCTCTCGATCCTCTCCGGCTCCCACCTGGAGCTGATCCCCGAGGTCGTGCGGCTGCTGCGGGAGGAGAGCCTCGAGGTGCCGGTGGTGGTCGGCGGGATCATTCCCGTCGCCGACGCCGAGCGCCTGCGCGAGGCCGGGGTCGCCGGCGTCTACACGCCGAAGGACTTCGACGTCAACCGGATCATGGGCGAAATCGTCGAGCTCGTCGGCCAGCGGGCCGAGGCCGGCGCCGCCGCCTGAGCAGCCGCTCCGCAGCCCCGGGCTCGCGTCCGCCGACCGCTCTCGCAACAATGAAGTGATGAGCGGCGAGCTGAACGGGGACCGGACCGCCTGGCTGCGGTGCTACCGCTGCTGGTCCCAGAACCTCGAGATCCAGATCCACTACGACGCGATCCGCCGGGTCGACCCCGAGTCCGGGGCGCTGGCCGAAGGCGTCGACGAGGTCCAGGAATCGGTCGTCCAGTGCCTCGACTGCATGCACGACCAGCCCCATCTCACCTTCGAAGGCGACCACGTGGTGCCGACCGACCGCTGGGAGCGGATGGTCGCCGGCACCCCCTGGGTCGCCTCCTGCACGGTCCAGGTCGACCAGGACCGGGTCGAGAGCTGCTCGGGCCCGGAGGCGATCGAGTTCCTCACCTACGGCGCCTTCGGCGACGCCGGCGTGCGCGAGTTCTTCACTCACGTCCGCTTCCACAAGCACGACGAGGACCAGATCGTCATCCACCTCCTGGTCGAGCTCTACGCCCGCTCCGCCCAGGAGGCGACCGAAGTGCTCGAAGCCGCCGCCCAGGGCCAGCTGGAGATCACCTCGCTAGCCGAGGAGTCGAGGCCGCCCGCTCACGCGAGCGGCGAGGCGCACTAGCCGAGGCGGCGCCAGCTTCCGCAACCCCACCCCACCCCCACCCGAACTGCATCAGATTCTCTATCTGGCAGGTGGAGAATCTGATGCGGTTCGAAAGTGGAGGGCGCGGAGGACGTTCCGGAGGAAGGGGCCTGGGTTGCGCTCGAGCATCTTGTAGGTGGTGCGGTGGACCTGGTAACCGGCCGCGATCAGGTCCACGTCGCGCTGGTGATCGTCCTCGAACGTAGGCCTATCGCCATGGTGGCTCCAGCTGTCGGTTTCGACGATGACTTTCTGGGCTGACCAGAGGAAGTCGACGAGGTGGCCCTCGACGAGGACGTTGACGGCTGGCGTCAAAGCGCTCACCTCGCGCCATAGCGCCAGGAAGTCGACCTCCGAGACGCCTTTCGTCTCCAGCGTCTCCGGACTGACTTCGAGAGCGATCTGCCGCAGCTTGCCGACTCCCTTGCAGCCTCGCCGACGGGTAGTGATCCGGGCCAAACGCTGCCAATCGAGCTTGCCGCTCTTGTAGGTCTGCACGAAGATCCGCTCGAGCCTTTTCGGATCAGTCCGCCCGGCCAGATCGAGCAAGGCCCTCTCCCGAGTCGCCACCGGGACGCCGCGCTCGACGGTCACTTCCCAGGGGTGAAGCCGGCGGGTCTGGTGAAGGCTGACGCCCCGATGACGGCCTTTGGCAGTGAACCCGCCGGACTGACGCAGGACCTCGATTGGGCCTCGCGAGCCGCACATGTGCCAGAGGTGGCCGGCGCTGAAGTGCGAGAGAACGGCTCCCGGCCCACAGGCGAGAGTGGCCGCCATCCATCTTCCCTCCCGGCTGATCCTCCCATGACCAAGCGCGTAGACCCCTTGGTGCAGTGGCACCAGTAGGTGGCCGTCGCGTCGGGCGTGCACCATCGCCTTGCTCCAGCCCTGTTCGAGGATCTGCCAGTGCGCCACGACCCCATACTGCCTTTCCGCCAACTCCCGAATCGTGACCGATGCCTGACGATCCCTCACTTCGGCCCCCACCCCATCCGAACTGCATCAGATTCTCCACCTGAGAGATAAGGAATCTGATGCAGTTCGGGTGGACGACGCTCGGGTCCGGGCACGACCGGAACCCTGGCGCGCTGGGGCGCACGTGTGGCGCGCAGATTCGGCCGGTTTAGAGGCCGAAATCGCGCTGAAGTGCGACCTGGGGTTCCTCGGTGCCGCGGCCTCGCTTCGAGGCCGCGGCGGGGGTGCTACTCGACGTTGTCGGCTGCCGGTTCCGGGGACTCCCCCGGGTTCTTCTTCGGGACCAGTACCAGGCGCTTGAACTCGGCGACGAGGACGCCGTCCTGGTTGAGGACCCGGGTGTGGACCTTGACGATGCCGCGGTCGGGCTTCGATTTCGACGGCTTCACGTCGAGCACCTCGGTCTCGCAGAAGAGGGTGTCGCCGTGGAAGACCGGGTTCGGGTGGCTGAGTTCTTCGGTCGCCAGGTTGGCGATCGCCTTGCCCGAGACGTCGGAGACCGACATGCCGAGGGCGAGCGAGTAGACCAGCGGCCCGACGACGACGTTCTTGCCCTGCTGCGAGCCGCTCGCGTAGACGTCGTTGATGTGCAGTGGGTGGTGGTTCATCGTGATCAGGCAGAAGAGGTGGTCGTCGGCCTCGGTCACGGTCTTCGCCGGCCAGTGTTTGTAGACGGCGCCGACCTCGAACTCCTCGAGGTAGCGGCCGTAGCTGTGCGCGCCGGTCGCCTCGCGCTCGGCCTGGTCGGTGGTCAGCTCGTACGTCTGGTCAGTCATCAGGGGGTTTCGTCTCCTTCGAAGTTTTGGCGGCGGGCATCCTATCTAGACTGCGCGCGATGCAGATTGGGATCATCGGCCTGGGCTACGTCGGCCTGCCGCTCGCCGTCGCCTTCGCCGAAGCGGGCTGCGAGGTGGTCGGGCTCGACGTCGACGCCGGCAAGGTCGCGGCGCTGAACGAGGGCCGCAGCTACATCGAGGACGTGCCGGGCTCGGCCCTGGAGCCGCTCGGCGGGAAGCTGCGGGCGACCGGCGACTACGCCGAACTGGCGAGCTGCGACGCGGTCATCCTCTGCGTACCCACCCCGCTCAGCGACTCGCGCGAGCCCGACCTCACCTACCTGGTCGAGTCGGCGACAGCGCTGGCGCAGGTGCTGCGCTCGGGCCAACTCGTGGTGCTCGAGTCGACCACCTACCCGGGGACCACCCGCGACCGCCTGCTGCCGATCCTCGAGGGCTCAGGCCTGACCGCGGGCAGCGACTTCCACCTCGCCTTCTCGCCCGAGCGGATCGACCCCGGTCGCACCGACTTCACCGTGAAGACGACGCCGAAGCTGGTCGGCGGGATCACCGAGGCCTCGACCGAGCGGGCGCGCGAGCTCTACGCCGAGATCTGCGACACCGTTGTCGTCCTCTCCAGCCCCGAGGCGGCCGAGCTCTCGAAGCTCCTGGAGAACATCTTCCGCTCGGTCAACATCGCGCTCGTCAACGAGCTCTCCCAGCTCTGCGACCGCCTCGGGATCGACGTCTGGGAGGTGATCGAGGCCGCTTCGACCAAGCCCTTCGGCTTCATGCGCTTCGACCCGGGGCCGGGGATGGGTGGCCACTGCCTCCCCGTCGACCCCTTCTACCTCGCCTTCCGGGCGCGCCAGCTCGACTTCTACCCCGAGTTCATCGAGCTCGCCGGGAAAGTGAACCAGGCGCAGCCGGGTTTCTGCGTGGAACGGATCGAGCGGGCGCTGAACGGCGTCCGCAAGCCTGTCAACGGCTCTCGCATCCTCGTCCTCGGGGTCAGCTACAAGGGCGGCGTCGGCGACACCCGCGAATCACCGGCGCTGAAGATCATCGGACGACTGCAGGATCTCGGCGCCGAGGTCTCCTACCACGACGCCTTCGTGCCGGAGCTGAAGGGGCACGGCCTCGCCAATGTCGATCTCGACGAGGGGCTGCGTGAGGCGGATGTGGCGGCGATCGTCACCGCCCATCCCGATGTCGACTACGAGGCGGTGGTTGCCGCGGCGCCGCTGGTGATCGACTTCCGCGGCGTCACCCGCGGCATCGAGGCCGACAACCTCGTCCGCCTCTAGTGGACTTTGCGGAGGCGGTTGCGTTCCTCTTGCTTTTCCACGACCTGGGTGATCAGCTTGACCACGTTTGAGTCGCCCGTCGCCTTGATGTGGCCGGTCTCGGCCGCGCGGCGGTAGCTCTTCAGCGTCCCTTTCTCGGCCAGCTCGTTGAACTGCGGGCGGTCGATTTCGACCAACAGGCGCTCGTCCTGCGCCAGGTCTTTGCTGATCTTCGGCCCGGGGAGCTCGACCCGGTAGAGCTGGATGTCGTGTTTGGCCCGCAGCTCGAGGCCGAACACGAGTTTGAGGTTCTGCAGGGCCGGGACTTCGGCCTGAAACCGCTCGACAGCGGTGCGGATCAGGTCCGAAGTCGATGCCATGTCAGATGCTCCGCTCGATCAAATCTTGTGCCTCTGCAGCAGCTTCTTGCCGATAACCATGCGCTGGATCTCCGAGGTTCCCTCGCCGATCAGCAGCAGCGGCGCGTCGCGGTAGAGGCGCTCGATCTCGTACTCCTTCGAGTAGCCGTAGCCGCCGTGGATGCGGAAGCTTTCTTCGACGCAGTACTTGCCGGTCTCCGAGGCCAGGAGCTTGGCCATCCCGGCCTCGAGGTCGGAGCGCTCGCCGGCGTCCTTCATCCGCGCCGCTTTGCGGGTGACGAGGCGGGCGGCCTCGAGCTGCGTCGCCATGTCGGCGAGCTTGAACTGGATCGCCTGGTGGTTGGAGATCGTCTTGCCGAACGTCTTCCGTTCCTGGCTGTAGCGGAGGGCGAGCTCGAGCGCCCGCTGGCCGATGCCGACGCCGCGGGCGGCGACGTTGACGCGACCGACCTCCAGGGCGTCCATCATCTGCACGAAGCCCTGGCCGAGACCGGCCTCCTCGCCGCCGAGGATGCGCTCGGGCGGGCACTTGTAGCCGTCGTAGACGAGCTCGGTCGACTCGACGCCCTTGTAGCCCATCTTCTTGATCTTGGGCGGCACGTCGAGGCCCTTGAAGTCGCCCTCGCCGGTTTCCTTCCAGGCCTCCTTCTCGGTGATGAAGCAGGTCATCCCCTTGTAGGGGGGCTCGGCCTTGGTGTCGTTCTTCATCAGGACGAAGACGACGCTGGAGCCGAGGCCGTTGGTGACCCACATCTTCTGCCCGTTCAGCTCCCAGTTGCCGTCGTCGCCCTTCTTGGCGGTGGCCTTGATGCCCTGAACGTCGGAGCCGACCTCGGGCTCGGAGAGCGAGAAGGCGGCGCGGATCTCGCCGGTCGCCATCTTCGGCAGGAAGTACTCCTTCTGCTCGTCGGTGCCGAACTTCATCAGCAGGTAGGAGCCGATGAAGTGGGTGTTGACGACGCCGGAGATCGAGATCCAGCCGCGCGAGAGCTC
>Ga0070688_100001532_pt1 | contig 11550 bp, 8 predicted proteins | sample KBSS13HmetaG_FD_64679 | JGI IMG/M metagenome (GOLD analysis project Ga0070688, IMG submission 64679) | Switchgrass rhizosphere microbial communities from Kellogg Biological Station, Michigan, USA - KBS S1-3H metaG | ecosystem: Host-associated > Plants > Roots > Rhizosphere ...
GCGGCGCCAGCCGCAAGCGTGGGGGCCGTCCATTGATCAACAAGTTCGCCTTTCCCACCGCGATCCTGTTCGGCGACGGTGCGTCGCACCAGGTTGCGAGCCACCTCGTCGATGCGGGTCGCACGCGTCCGCTCGTGGTCACCGATCGCGGGCTGGCCGGACTGCCGGTGTTTGCGCGCTTCGTCGCCGGGCTCGCCGGTGTGCAGCATGCAGTCTTTTCGGGCATTGGCGGCAATCCGGTGCGAAGCCAGGTGATGGAGGGTGCGGATGCGTTCCGCGCGCACCAGGCCGATAGCGTGATCGGCATCGGCGGCGGCGCGGCACTCGACGTCGCAAAGGCGATCGCGCTGATGGCGGATCATCCGGGCGACATCCTCGAATATGCGTGGGATCATCCGAACGTCAGATCGATCGCGAAAGCGCTGCCCTACTTCGTCGCCGTGCCCACGACCGCTGGAACGGGCTCGGAAGTCGGACGCTCGTCGGTGATTTCCGACGACGTGACGCACGTGAAGAGGATCATCTTCTCGCCCGCACTGCTTGCGAAGGCCGTGTTCGCCGATCCCGAGCTGACGGTCGACCTGCCACCGGCGATCACCGCGGCAACCGGCATGGACGCGTTGACGCACAACGTCGAGTCGTACCTGTCGCCGGCGTGGCATCCGCTATGCGATGGCATCGCCGTCGAGGGCGTGCGCATGGCCGCGGCGGCGCTGCCGATCGCCGTGCGCAACGGGCGCGATCTGAAGGCGCGCGGCGACATGCTGATGAGCTCGATGATGGGCGCGATCGCGTTCCAGAAGGATCTCGGCGCCGTCCACTCGTGCGCGCACGCCCTGTCGACCGTCGCCGATCTCCACCACGGCCTTGCGAACGGCATCATGATCGACCACGTGATGCGCTTCAATCTGGACGCGGCGACCGCGAAACTGGCCGAGCTCGCGCGCGTCGCCCACGTGCCGGGTGGCGACACCGGCAGTGAGGAGGCGCGCGCCCGTGCATTCGTCGACTGGCTTGGAAAACTGAAACGCGAGCTCGGGATCCCGGCGAAGCTGTCGGACTACGCGGCGGCGCGACGCGTGACCGCGGCCGACATTCCTCGCCTCGTGGAAATCGCGACGGCCGACATCTGCCACCAGACCAATCCGCGGCCGTGCACGGCGGACGATTTCCGGCGCATTTTCGCGGATTCGATGTAGAGGGCCCAGTCATGGCTGCACCACTTCTCATCGGCGTGTCGGCGCGCATCCACCACCCGACGGACCATCCGGTCAGTCTCGGCGGTGTATTCACGAAAACGCTGCATTACCTCGAGCAATCGGTCGCCCACTGGGTAATGTCGAAGAACGTCCTCGTGATGATGATCCCGTCGATCGAAAGCGAGGGAATGATCCAGCGCAGCGACATGCGGCTCTACCACTACGCCGACGCACTCGACGGCCTGGTGCTGCAGGGCGGCGCCGACGTCGCGCCGCCGACATACGGCGAGCAGCCGCGCGATCCTGCATGGGCCGGCGACGCCGTGCGCGACCGCTACGAGATCGAGCTCTTCGAGGCGTTCGTCGGCAAGGGCAAGCCCGTGCTCGGGATCTGTCGCGGCTGCCAGCTGATCAACGTCGCGTTCGGCGGCACGCTGTACCAGGACATCGGCACACAGATACCCGGCGCGCTCGATCATCGCGACATCGCCAAATACGAGCGCAACTTCCATGCGCTGAAGTTCGTGCCGGGAACGCAGCTCGCCAAGCTCTATCCGAGCCGCGTCGACGCCGTCATCAATACGATCCATCACCAGGCGGTGAACAAGCTCGGTCGCGGGATGATCGTCGAGGCGCTTGCCGAGCCGGACGGCATCGTGGAGGCGATCCGCTGGCGCGGTCCGAGCTACGTGCTCGGGGTCCAATGGCATCCGGAATTCATGTTCGGGCCGGGCATCGGCGAAGAGCACCTCGACGGCTCGCCCATCCTGAACGAATTCCTCGACGCCGTGCGTACGCGGAAGTCGAAGCGCTAGATCGCCAATGCCGACGACGACGCTGTCGATCACCAATCCTGCAACCGGCGCGCTGGTGCTGCGCGTTGCCGCCGACGGTCCGCGCGAAGTCGCCGCGCGCTACGCAGCGGCGCGTGCCGCGCAACCCCGTTGGGCGGCGACGCCGATGCGCCGGCGCATCGCCGCGATCGAGAAGTTTCGCGAGCTCATCATCGCCCGGACCGACGCGCTCGCCAATACACTGACACAGGAAGTCGGCAAGCCTATCCGCCAGTCGCGCAACGAGTTGAAGGGACTGATCGGCCGGCTCGATTTCTTCATCGCCGAATCGGCGCGCGCGCTGCGCGAGCAGAAGGTGTTCGTCGATGCCGCGCAAAAGCTCGACGAGCGGATCACGCACGAGCCGCTCGGCGTCGTCGCGAACATCTCCGCGTGGAACTATCCGTATTTCGTCGGCAGCAACGTGTTCGTGCCGGCACTCGTGGCCGGCAACACCGTCCTGTACAAGCCATCGGAATTCGCGACGCTCACCGGACGCCACATCGCCGACCTGCTGCATGCGGCCGGCATCCCGGAGGACGTGTTCGTACCGGTCATCGGCGGCGGTGCGACCGGTGCGGCGCTGCTGCGACAACCGGTCGACGGCGTATTCTTCACCGGCTCGTACGCTACCGGCGCAAAGATTGCCGCAAGTGCTGCGAAGCGGATGATCAAGGTCCAGCTCGAGCTCGGCGGCAAGGATCCCGTCTACGTCTGCGACGACGTCGACGTCAAAGCAACCGCCGCCGCCGTGGCCGATGGCGCGTTCTACAACACCGGCCAATCGTGCTGCTCCGTCGAGCGGATCTACGTGCACGAATCGATCTATCCGCAATTCGTCGAGGCATTCGTCGCCGAGGTGAAGTCGTACCGCATCGGCGATCCGATGGACGAGGCGACATACATTGGCGCGATCACCCGCCGTGCGCAACTCGACGTGCTGCGGCGGCAGGTGGCCGATGCGCGCCGGAAGGGCGCCGTGCTGCGGCTCGGCGGTTCCGCGATCAAGCGCAAGGGCAACTGGTTCGCGCCCACGGTGCTGACCGACGTCGACCATTCGATGCTCGTGATGCGCGACGAGAGTTTCGGTCCGATCATCGGGTTGCAGGCGGTTGCCGACGACGAGGCGGCCGTCGAATTGATGAACGACACGGCGTACGGGCTGACGGCCGGCGTGTACACCGGCGACGCGGCGCGGGCGCGCCGAGTGCTGTCGCACGTCGCCGCCGGCAGCGTCTACTGGAACTGCTGCGACCGCGTGAGTCCGCGGTTGCCGTGGTCCGGTGTCAAGCACTCCGGCATCGGCCTCACGCTGTCGACGATGGGCATCCAGACGTTCACGCGCCCGAAGGCTTGGCATCTGAAGTCGTGACGCGGCACTGACGACAGTCGGCTCGCCGGACGACTATTGCGCCATGAAGCGTAGTCGGTTCGTGATTCCGTATCGCAATCGATGTCGGAGTCTCGCAATGTCCGCTAACGACCCGTTGCGGACGGTCGGGCTTCTACGAAGCAGACAGTCAGTTGCGGCGACGGACGCGAAAGCGGCAAAGTTCCCGTTACTGAATCACCTCGTCCGCGCGCAGCAACAGCGATTGGGGGATCGTCAGCCCGATCGCTTTCGCGGTATTCATGTTGATGCCGAGCTCGAACTTGGTCGGCCGTTCGACCGGGATATCGGCAGGCTTTGCGCCCTTGAGAATGCGATCAACGTAGCCGGGGATGCGTCGCTGAACGTCCCGAGCATCCGCGCCGTAGGACATGAGCAGGCCTCGTTCCATCAACATTTTTGACGGGGTTATCGTCGGAATCCGCAACTTGGTCGCCAACTCGCCAATGCGCGCTCCGCTGATCGACTCGACGGTATTGAGTCTCACGGTCGGAAGTACAATCAGCGCGCCTGGGCGGCCACGCGCAATCGCCGCCAGAGCGGATTCCAAGTCCGCGTCGCTCGCCATGGCCACTGGCAGAACCTTGACCTTCAGGCCGAGGGCCGCCGTTTCCAGGTCCCGAAGATTGAATGTATTTCCAGGGTTAGCTGGGCTCCAGGTGACACCGACGTTAGAGAGCGACGGGGCGACATCCAGCAACAGTTGAAGTAGCTTCTCCACGTGGTCGGACTGCGCCGCGGTGATTCCCGTGATGTTGCCGCCCGGCCGCGCGAAACTCTGTACCAATCCTTCTTCGACGGGATAGCTAGGACCGGCGAACACAATCGGGATCGACCGGGTCGCTTCCTTCATTGCCTTGGTCGCCTCGGAGCCAGCGACGACAATGACGTCGGGATTGAGTCGCACCATTTCCGCGGCTGCATCACGCAGCCCTTCGGTCTTCCCCTCCCACCATCGCCATTCGATCACGGCGGTGCGGCCCTCGACATAACCCAACTCCCGTAATCCCTGGCGCAAGGCCTCCGTGCCAGTGCCCGTGTTCCCCGGAAGAAGGACACCGATTCGCGGCAAGCGGCCAGCTTGCTGTGCCGCAGTGGCGAACGGCACCGCGAGGAGCCCACCAGCAACGCGGCCGATGAACGCGCGCCGATCCATCACTGAATCACCCCGGAGACGATTCGAAGTCCGGCCATACTACGCTTGCAGGAGGGCTTCGCCCGCGTCGGCGACGATCAGCAGTTGGCCGACAAGAACCGATCAATGGCCGCTATCAAGCGCAATGCGCTATGGCCGCAGGTGGCCGGCGCCTGCCGTTCGCGAGCGCCTACGGATGTACGACGCGTCAGGTCACGCGGTTGAACCAGACCAGCGACAGCGTCAGCGCGACGACGATCAACAGCGCCGCGACGGCCGCGAACAACGACGTGATCTCGAGGCTCTTGCGCTCGAGGATCAGCCGCGAGTTGAGGCTCTGGTAGACCTTCGTCAGGTCCGCGGCGGTTCCCGCGTAGAAGTACTCGCCGCGCGTGAGGTCGGCCACCGCTTTCAGCGTCTCCTCGTCGAGCCGGACATACGCCGACCAGCCTTCGAACCCGATCATCGCGCCGGCGGCGGTGCCGAATCCGACGGTGAAAACGCGCAACCCGCGCTCGGCCGCCATCCGTGCCGCGTCCATCGGATCGGGGCCGGTCGTTCGCCGGCCATCGCTCATCAGGATGACGACGGCGTTGTTGTACGAGCCCGGCGCCACGACTTCGACCTTCTTCGGCTCGGCCTTCGGTTGCGCGTCGAGCTTGCGGCCACGCTCGGGCGCTGTTCCGCGCCAGAATCCACCCGGCACCGCCAGGGATGCGACGTCGATTCCGGAATCGGGAAAAAGCGTCGCCAGCGCGACATACAACGCGCTGCCGGTGGCCGTGCCGCGCTGCAACTGGAACCCGTCGATCGCCGCGAGCAGCGCCTCCTTGTCCTGCGTCGGCGGCTGTACGAGCGAGGCCGACGCACCGAACGCGACGATACCGATCCTCGCGTTGGAAGGATGCTCTTCGACGAACGATTTCGCGGCGATCTGTGCAGCGGTCAACCGATTGGGGTCGACGTCGGTCGCGCCCATGCTGAGCGACACATCGATCGCGAGGATGATCGTCTGCTGTTGCGACGGCAGGGTCACCATCGCTGTCGGGCGCGCGATCGCGACGAGCATCGCCGTCAGCGACAACAGCAGCAGTGCCGGCGGCACATGGCGGCGAATGCGATCGCCGGGACCCATCGCCGCCTTCAGCAGCGCGAGGCTTGGATACCGGATCGCACCCTTCTTCTTGCGCCGCAGCCAATAGACATAGGCGGCCACGAGCAGCGGCACGGCCAGCAGCCAAAGGAGCATCTCCGGCCAGAGGAACTTCATGAACCGCTATCCTTTTTCGCGTCCTGCAATTGCGCCGCCCGCAGTGTGTTCGCCAGCAGCGTTGCGATCGTCATCGGGCCTACACCGCCGGGCACCGGCGTGATCCAGCCGGCGCGTTCGCGCGCGGCGTCGAAGTCGACGTCGCCGACGAGCTTGCCATCGTCGCCGCGATTGATGCCGACGTCGATGACGATCGCACCGGACCTGATCCAGTCGCCCTGCACGAAGCGCATCTTCCCCATCGCCGCGACGACGATGTCCGCCTGCCGTGTAAGCGCCGGCAGGTCGCGCGTCGCCGAATGGCAGATCGTAACCGTGCAGCGCGCCATCAGAAGCTCCAGCGCCATCGGCCGTCCGACGATGTTCGACTGGCCGATGATCACTGCGTGCAGCCCGACCAGGGTCTGGCCGGTCTCGGCGAGGAGCCGCATGCAGCCGTATGGCGTGCAGGGTCGCAGCGTCGGCATCTTCAGCACGAGCCGCCCCACGTTGTATGGATGAAACCCGTCGACATCCTTGCGCCAGTCGATCCGCTCGATGATCCGCTCGCTCCCGATGTGCTTGGGCAGCGGCAACTGCACCAGAATTCCGTTGACCGCCGGATCGGCGTTCAGGCGGTCGATGACGGCGAGCAAGGCACTTTCGGGCGCGTCTGCGGGCAGATCGAACGCGAACGATCGCATACCGGCGTTTTCGGACATCCGGCGCTTGTTGCGGACGTAGACCTGCGACGCCGCGTGGTCGCCGACCATGACGACGGCAAGCCCGGGCGGCGCGTGCCCCGCGGCCCGGCGCGCGTCGACCCCTTCCCTGACCTCGCGCGTGAGCTGGTCGGCAACGGCCTTGCCATCGAGGATGCGGGCGGTCATTCGGGACAGGCTCGGGCAGAATGGCTGCCGTGATCGAGCCTGCAATTCTAGCGGCAATCCATGCGCGGCTCGACCGCGCCCTCGCGGGACCCGGCATTCGGCTGCGGCCGTTCGTCGTCCGCGGCGTCACGGCCGGCTTTGTCGACGACGCGCGTGCCGAACGGCTCGCCCGCTTCGGACCGGGCGTGTTCGATGTCGACGCAGATCGCTTGGCCCTGGCGGCGGGGCTGCGTGACGAACGGTCGCGCTCCGCCGCGATGGCCGACGTCGCACGTACGCTGCGCTCGGAAGGCGCGCTGCCCGGATGGCGCGACGAGCTCTATCGCATCGCCGCCACGTTCGACGCCGAGCCCCTTTTTCACCTCGAGCGGGGCGCCGCGCGCTATTTAGGCGTTCGCACCTACGCCGCGCACGTCAACGGCATCGTGCGCACCCCGCGATCGACGTCGATGTGGCTTGCACGCCGCAGCCCGGCGAAAGCCATCGATCCCGGCATGCTCGACAACCTCGTCGGCGGCGGCATCAGCGCCGATCTGTCCGTTCGCGACACTGTGATCAAGGAAGCGTGGGAGGAAGCCGGCATCGGCCAGGCGCTGGCAGCGACTGCGCAACCGGCAGGTGCGGTCCATCTGCTGCGCTACCTGCCGGATGGGTTGCAGCGCGAAACGGTGTTCGTGCACGACCTCGCGCTACGGCCGGGTTTCCAGCCAGTCAACCAGGACGGCGAGGCGACCGAGCACCGGCTCGTCGACCTGATGGACGCCGCACGAACGATTGCAGTCGATGCCGGACCGGAAGAAGTGACCGTCGATGCGAGCGTCGTCGTGCTCGATTTCCTGATCCGCAACGGCGACGTGCGCAGTGATCAGCCGCACTTCAGCGCGCTGGCCGCAATCCGCTACCGTGGCGCCGGCGGTCCGGCGGTGCGTTAGCGATCCTTCGTGGCGCGCGGTCAGGCGGCGACGCGCTTGGCGGCAACAGGCGCCACGCGTTCGATCTGAAGCTCGGCGAGCGTATCGCGAACGGCGTTGACCGCATGGCGCATTTCGTCGCGGTCGATGGCACCGATGCAGCCGACGCGAAACGTCTCCACCTGCGTGAGCTTGCCCGGATACAGGATGAAGCCCTTGTCGCGGACGCTGTCGTAGAACGCGCGGAACGTGTAGCGCGGATCGGCGGGTGCATGGAACGTGACGATGATCGGCGCCTGGATTCGCGGATCGAGGAATGGCCGGAAGCCGAGCTCTGCCATGCCGTGCACGAGCGTCTCGTAGTTGCGCGTGTAGCGGGCGAGTCGTGCGGGCTGCCCGCCTTCGGCGATGAACGCGTCGAGTGCCGCCGCGAACGCCGCGACGACGTGCGTGGGGGGTGTATAGCGCCATTGCGTCGTCTTCTCCATGTACTGCCACTGGTCGAAGAGGTCGAGCGACAGCGACGTGCTGTTGCCGGCGCATTGCTCGAGTGCCGCGCGGCGGGCGATGACGAACGCCATGCCCGGCGGCCCTTCGATGCACTTGCCCGACGCCGCGATGACCGCATCGAACGGCATCGTCCGCGCGTCGATCGCCAAGGCTCCGAACGAGCTCATCGCATCCACGATCAGGCGCCTGCCGTGACCCGCGACGACATCGGCGATCTCGCGCAGCGGGTTCAGGATGCCCGTCGACGTCTCGCAGTGAATGAGCCCCACGTGCGTGATCGATCCATCGGCGGCGAGAAGCCGGTCGACGTCCGCGGCGGTCGTCGGCACGTCTTCGGCTGTCTCGAACACGGACACGCGGCGCCCCATCATCCGCGCGAGCTTTGCGAAGCGCTGGCCATACGCGCCGTTGACGAGCACCAGCACATGGCCATCGCGCGGCACCAGCGTGTTGACGGCCGCCTCGACCGAGAACGTCCCGCTGCCCTGCATCGGAACGCACGTGTGCGTATCGCCCGCGACCACGACGTCGAGCAGGCGCTCGCGAACCTTGGCGGTGATCGCGTTGAACGTCGAATCCCACGAGCCCCAGTCGCGCAGCATCGCCATTCGCGTCGGCAGCGCCGTCGTCAGGGGACCGGGAGTCAGCAGGATCGGATCGCGACTGAAGTTGCTCATGGGATTCGCCTTTCGTATTAGGGCCTGATCAGGCGCCAGGTCAGCCGTTGCCGCGCCATGCCTGCGTACGTCGCAGGAGCACGCGGGTCAACAGCGCATAAACCAGACAGACGACCGTCGACGTCGCGACGATCAGCGTCGCCATCGCAGCCGCGGGACCGATCTCGCCAGATTCGTCGAGGCTGACGATCGCGACCGACGCGAGCTTCGTGTCGGGTGAATACAGAAAGATCACCGCCGACAGCGTCACCATCGCGTTGATGAACAGGTAGCGCGCGATGTCCAGGATCGCCGGCAGGCACACGGGCATCGTCACGCGGAGGAACGTCTTGTAGAACGGCACCTTCAGCGAGGCCGACACGGACTCGAACTCGTCGTCGAGCGCCTTCAACGCCGTCACCGCAGTCAGGTGGCTCGACGTGTAGTAGTGGATGATCGTCGACAGCACGAGGATCGCCATGCTTCCGTAAAGAAAATTGAGCGGATTGCGCGGCGAGTTGAAGAAGAAGATGTAGCCCAGGCCGAGCACCATGCCCGGCACGGCCATCGGCATGGCAGCGAGCAGCCGGATCGCTGCGCGTGTCGCGCGCATGCCGCGCATCTTCTCCATCAGGTAGGCAGTCAGGAAGACCAGCAGTGTGCCGAAGAACGCCGTCAGAAAGCCCAGCTTGACGCTGTTGAAGTAGCTGTCGATGACGCCGCCGTCGACGAGGCCATACACGTAGTGGCGCAGGCTGAACGACAGGTCGTACGGCCACAGCTTGATGAACGACGTGTAGACGGCCATGCCCAGCACCGCGAGGATCAGCGCGCAGATGACCACGCAGTAGACGAACATCGCCGCGTCGAACCCGCGCGACGGTTGCGGCACGTAGGCAACGGCCCGTGACGAGAACTGCGATTGCTGGCTGCGCTGCATGTACGTGTCGATGGTGAACGCGAGCAACACCGGCAGCAGGAGGATCAGCCCGACGACAGCGCCCCGGTTGAAGTTCTGCTGGCCGATCACCTGCTGGTAGATGTCGATCGCCAGCACGTGGAAGTTGCCGCCGATCACCTTCGGGATGCCGAAGTCGCTGACGGTGTACGAGAAGACGACCATCGCGGCGCTGACGAGGCCGTAACGCGCCGACGGCAGCGTGATCGTGAAGAACTTGCGCCACGCCGACGTGCCGAGCGACTCGGCCGCCTCGAACAACCGGCGGTCGGCGAGCAGCATCGCCGTGATGACGATCATCAGCGCGTGCGGAAAGATTGCATAGACGGCGCTGATGATGATGCCGATCGGACCATAGACCGAATGGCCCATCAGCAAGCCCTTCAGCGCCCCCTGGTTGCCGAACCACTGGATGAACGAGATCGCCGCCAGCATCGACGGCGCGAGGATCGGCGTCAGCGCGATCAACCGGAACACGCCTTTGCCCGGCATGCAACTACGCGTCAACGCATAGGCGAACATGAACGCAAGGGGAACGGTCACGAACGTCACCACGCTTGCGACCCAGACGGTATTCCACGCCGATTCCAGCAGCGAAGGCGACTGCAGGTACTCGCGAAATTGCGCGAGGCCGACGAATGCGCCGTCCTTGTCCTGCACGCTCTTGACGAGGATCGACGCGAGCGGTGCCAGCAGGAACAGCACGAGTGCAGCACAGGCGACGAGCAGCAGCGCCTGCGCGAGCCGCTGCTGCGGATCCGCGATCGGGCGGATCTGTTGCGCGCTCGCGTCGAGCGGTGGCGCGACGGTAGCCATCCGACGCTCGTTCAGGGGCGCCGGCGCCGGTTGCGCGCCATTACAAGAGCCGCATGCACTCGCGCGGCAGCCCGACGGACAGCGGCGCGCCGACCGCCAGCGCCATCCGGTCGAGGCTGTGCCGCGACAGGTTGACGACGATCGACTGCGCGGGCGCATCGGCGAGCATCACGGTCACGAGGCAGAACGCGCCGAGGAACTCGATCTTCTGGACGCTGGCGGACGCGACGTTCGACTGCTCGCTCGCGTGGCCGTTGATCATCACGTCCTCGGGGCGCAGGTAGAGCTTGATGGGCGTTCCGGGTGCCAGCCCCTCGCTGCCGAGCGCGCCGCCCAGCAACAGATCGCCGACGCGCACACGACCTTCCCCCTGCGCCACCGCCGTGATGACGTTGACCTTGCCGACGAAATCGGCGACGAACGCGGTCGCCGGCTCGCGATAGACCTGCTGCGGCGTGCCGACCTGCTCGATGCGACCGCGACTCATCACGACGATGTGATCGGCCATCGACAGCGCCTCTTCCTGGTCGTGCGTCACCATGATCGTCGTCACGCCGAGCCGCTGCTGCAGCGCGCGTATCTCGCCGCGCAGCCTAAGCCGCTCGAGCGCGTCGAGTGCCGACAGCGGCTCGTCGAGCAGCAACAATCCCGGCGACGTCGCGAGCGCGCGTGCGAGCGCGATCCGCTGCTGCTGGCCGCCCGAGAGTTGTCCCGGATATGCCCCGCCGGCGTCGGGCAGGCCCACGAGCTTCAGCAATTCGGCCACCCGCGCCTTGATCCGCTCGCGCCCCGCGCGGCGATTGACGAGGCCGTACGCAACGTTGTCGAAGATCGTCAGGTTCGGGAACAGCGCGTACGACTGGAAGACGATGCCGTAATCGCGCTTGATCGCGGGCAGCCGCGAGACGTCGCGACCATCCTGCGTGATCGTGCCCTGGTCCTGTGTCTCCAGCCCGGCGATGATGCGCAGGAGCGTCGTCTTGCCGCAGCCGGAGGGACCGAG
>Ga0070688_100001533_pt1 | contig 11546 bp, 11 predicted proteins | sample KBSS13HmetaG_FD_64679 | JGI IMG/M metagenome (GOLD analysis project Ga0070688, IMG submission 64679) | Switchgrass rhizosphere microbial communities from Kellogg Biological Station, Michigan, USA - KBS S1-3H metaG | ecosystem: Host-associated > Plants > Roots > Rhizosphere ...
CTCTATGTCCCCTGAGGCAGCGCCCTGGCTTTCGCCACCACCAACCTATAAATCCGAACCATCCCGCTCACTCCGCGGATCTGCACTTCTCTTGGATCGAGAAATCCCAACCCGGTCTCCGAGGCAACCGCATCCTTCACCGTATTGGAGACGATGATTGTTTCGGGCTGCGCATAACCGCAAAGGCGAGCGGCCAGATTTACCGTGGCACCGATGATCGAATAGTCAAAGTGTTCAGGCGAGCCGATATTCCCGACCATCACGCGTCCGGTGTGGATACCCACGCCGATCGGCAGCTTGTCTTCTTCCGGATTCCGGCCCGTCGCTTCTTCCATGATCGCCAGAGCGCAACGGCAGCACTTCTCGACCATGCTCGGCCCATCGAAGACGGCCATGATTCCATCGCCGTTGAACTTGTCCACATATCCGCCGTACCGGTAAACAAGCTCGACCTGCCGCCGGAGATGTCCGCTCAGCGATGCGAACAGCCGCTCGGGATCGAGAGTCTCCGAAAGCGCAGTAAAGCCTCGAATATCCGTAAAGCAGATCGCGACCTGACGCTCGGTGGGAGGTGGGATCGTTCCTGTCTCCGAATATTCTTCGGCAATATCGGCAACACGGGGCGAAAGGTAACGCCGCAGCATTTGCCGGGCGCGTTCGAGCTTCTGGTAGTAATCGGTTTTTTGAAGTTGCGATTTCAGGCGGGCCAGAAGTGATACCAGGTTGATGGGCTTCCCGATGAAATCGTCCGCGCCGGCATCGAAGGCGCTCAGCAGCATGTCGGGATAGTCCTGGCCGGTGATGCAGATGATGGGCGTACGCCGGTACACCTTCATGGCCCGGATACTGCGGCAAAGCTCAATGCCGTCGCCGTTGATTTCAATATCCATCAGGAAGGCGTCGAGCCGATGCTCGCGCGCCAGCGTGAGGGCGTCGTCGCAGGTGCTTGCCGCGATGACCCGATAGTGTTCGTCTTCAAGAAACGTTGTCAGCAGTTCCCTTATGGGCGCATCATCGCCAACAACTCCTATGGTATAGACACCCATGCAACGCAATTCCCCATCTGACATCCGTGATTCTGTCGAGGGCGCCCTCGATAGTAAACTATTAACGTGTCTGTGAAAACCATTGCTGATCCGGAAGTGGGACAGGAGTCCTCATCGAAACTTGAAGGGCTTTATCACGTCATCATTCTTAATGACGACGATCACACCATCGAATACGTCGTCGAAATGCTGCAAGCCGTGCTTGGGTTGTCCCAGCCCGATGCGGTGGCCCGCACCCTTGAAGCGGACAGCACCGGAAGCAGCATTGTTCGAACCTGCGGCCTTTCCGAAGCCGAAAGAAAACGCGACCTGATCCATGCGTATGGTCCGGACTGGAGACTTCCACGCAGTCGAGGCTCGGTAGCCGCCCTGGTTGAGCCTGCCGCTTTATAACAACTCGCTTAGGAGAACGGATGTCTACGTTGGAACCGATTAATTTCACGCGGGGTGTTCCCGCGAATGAATCATTTCCTCTTAAAGAGATGCGTGACGCCGCAATCGCTGTTCTGAAAGACAACGGTGCCGCAGTGCTCCAATATGGTCCTGCCGCAGGGTTCGCGCCATTGCGCGACTGGATTGCCGGATGGCAGGGCGTGCAGTCCAACCAGGTTCTTCTGGGAAATGGATCACTGGAGCTGGTCGAATTTCTCTGCCGCCAGATGCTGCGGCCCGGCGATACGGTCTTTGCCGAGTCCCCGACCTATGACCGCAGTATTCTTGTTTTTCGCCGTCACGGCGCAGAGGTGACCGGCATTCCTCTGGAAAACGACGGCCCGGAGATCGGAGCCCTCGAAGCCGCGCTGAAGAAGCGCGTGCCGAAGTTCTTCTACATCATTGCGGACTTTCAAAATCCTGCCGGCGCGACGTGTTCCAGAACGAAGCGACAGCGGATTGCCGAACTATCGCGACGCTACAACTTCCTCGTTCTCGAAGATGCGCCTTACCGAATGCTTCGTTATCAAGGGGAAGAGGAACCGACAATCTATTCGCTTGCGCCGGAACGGACGCTGCACATGAGCTCGTTCACGAAGCTCATCGCGCCAGGAGTGCGCGTCGGCTTCATGATGGGCGACGCGGTAAAAATTGCGGAAGTGGCGAAAGTCGCCGAAGACACCTATATCTCACCCGGATATTTCGCGCATGGCGTCACATGGGAATGGTGCCGCCGGGGCTTGCTGCCTCCCCAGATTGAACGCTTGAAGTCGCTTTACGCGCCGCGCCTGAAGGCGTGCCTGGCTGCACTCGAGCGACACATGCCGGAAGCGAAGACGACGAGACCCGAAGGAGGATTCTTTATTTCGCTGACGCTGCCGGAAGGAATCTCGACGACCGATGTGCGGGCCGCGGCAGCGAAGCGCAATCTGAATCTGGCCGATGGCCTCGCGTTCTTTCCCAACGGTGGCGGCGAGAGATTCCTGCGCCTTCCGTTCTGCGCTTTAACGCCGGAGCAAATCGAAGAAGGAGTCCGGCGGCTCGCCGAATGCGTGAAGGAAGTAAAACAGTAGCGGCGGGGAGGGCAATCAATATACCTATAAGGGGTGAAGGGAATGTAGCCGGGGGTAAGCGCGAACCTTGTCAGCCTCCGCGAACCAGGCGTGTCGCGCTTCGCGCTCCACACCTGGCTACCCTCCTTGCACCCCTCCGGGGTGCTGATTCACCGCTTGATGCGTCAAGTATGTTAATGCCCTACGTTAGGTGGGCAGCGTGATCGAAGATCGCGCATCCAGGCCGCGTTACTGCAGCGGCGATAGCTCCACTTTCATCTTGCCGTTAATCTCCATCGCCAGGCGCGTTCCCTTCCCCACAAACGCCTTCATAAAGTCGGCATTCCGAAAAATGCTCGCCGGTGCATCCGCCCACGCGTACACCTGGTACGCTCCCGGCGTGATTCCACCAATCTCGAATCCACCGTTCTGATCCGTTCGCGTCTCTTTGTATGCGCCATAGTAGTCCTTGCGTTCGCTCAACGGCGAATCGGGCACAATCGCCACCAGCCCGTTGTGCACCGGCTTGCCGGCTGCATCCGCGACTTTCCCTTCCAGCACGCCCGCACCACCGCTCACGACGACCTCAAGACTCATCTCGTCGCCTTCAACCACGAACTCTTCTTTCAGGATGTCTATCGACCCCACGCGCGCGCTCACCACGAATGCGTCTAACGGCAAGCCCATCACAAATCCGAGCTGATATCGACCTCCATACACGTCCGGGAACAACAGCGATCCGTCAGGTCCGCTGCGCGCGAAGTAAGGCAGCTTCGGACCGATCGCCACTTCCGCGCCCATCAGTGGACGAGTTCCTCCACCGGTTTCCTGCATCAGCACATGCCCCGTAATTTTTGTCTTCCCCTTGCGAATCGGAATTTTCAAATCCACGCTTTCGCCACGATATTGAACCCGAGCGGTTCCGATCAGGCGCCCTTTCGGGGACAGCCACGTGGCCGTGATGTCGTAAGTACCCGGCAAGTCCGGTTGAATCTCGTGGACTTCATTAATGATGCGATCTTCAAACAGCGGATATTCCGTACCAATCCAGTGGGCTGGCTTTACGGTCCAGCTGCCAAACCCTTCGAGAGATTCCCCGCTGTCATTCACCACGGTGATGCGAATCCATGAGCGGCGCTCATTCTTCAGGCGGATGTCCTTGAGCAGGGTTTCGCGTCCCGGCATGACGTCCACCAACTCGGCCTTCGAAACATCACGCACACCCGGGTATACGATTGGGGCTGGAGAAATGCCTCCCGGTATTCTGCTTTCAACGGTCAACTCCCGCGGCATCAGGCGAATGGCATACTCTCCCGGATCAACACCCGCCGCGCGAAACTGCCCGTTGTCGTTGGTTTCGATTCGTGTTGCCCTCGAGGTTCCGCCGCGGTTGACGACGCTCCACTGCGGTTGCCCCATGACATAGAGTTGCTGGAGGAGTTGAATCTCGACGCGATTTGCCGGTGTTCCGTCCTCGCGGAAGACGCGGCCTGCGATTGTTCCCGCAGGAATCATGCGGAAGACGGCATTCTGCACGCGCTCGCCTTCTGTGACGCGATACGGATAGCCGGAAATTTCCTGGCGGCCGGGGACCACGTAGCCTTCACGAACGAGCGCGACGAGATGTCGCCCTGCGTTCAGGCCTTGAAGTGTGAAGCGTCCTTCGTTGTCCGTGGTCGCACGAATCTGAAGTTGATCCGATGTGCGTACGAGGAAAACGCTGACGCCCGCGACCGGAATATCGGATCCCGCTTCGCGAACGGTGCCTTCAATCGATGCGGTCTGATCCGTTTTTGCGGGCGCGTCGTCCGTGGGCTGACTTGCGCAGGACACCAGCAACAACAGACATGCCACTTTCAGAAACCGCAAGCCAACCTCCAGGGCACGCCTTGCCGGCGCCCGCATCAGTTTACTTTTTTTCAGGCGCGGGAGCCGGGGGAGGGGTTGCGGGTGCCGCTCCCGGCGGTGCTTTCAGCGGCGCTGCGCTCGGTGCGCCGCCCGTGCGCTTCTTTTCGACGCTTTCGAGATAGGTCTCGTGGCACTTCGTGCAGACTTCATAGATATCCCCGCCGGCCTGCATGAGCTTGTCGGGATCCTGATCATCGGCGGCCTTTGCCGCCTGCAGCGAAGTCTCCGACAGTTGCTTTACGAACTTTGCCCAATCGCCCTGATCCTCAACCCGGCCTTCGTACATCAGCAGCGTTGAGGCTTCTGCAAGACCGCGGGCCGCGTACGCAACTTCCTGCCACTCTTCCTTGTTCTTTGGTCGTGTTTCGTGGGTTCCCTTTTCGTCGATTTCTATCTTGACGGAGTCCCAGACTTCCTGAGCCATATGCGCAACGAGACTCTCCATGACGTCCTGTGTCGTCGATATCGCCTTGAACTCCGGCTCCTTCGCTGCAGGCGCGCATGCGACCAGCAACGCCATGAGACACAACACCACCAGACAAACCTTTCTCATGCGTAAATCCTTTCAGTAATGGGTAACAGGTAAAACGTGGGGCGTATTCTAGCCGACCGTCCGCGCGAGCGCACGAAGACTTTGCTTAAGTTTTCGTTGGAAATGCACCATAATCCTGAGGTCCGCGGCCCCATCGTCTAGCGGTTAGGACGTGGCCCTCTCAAGGCCAAAACACGGGTTCGATTCCCGTTGGGGCTACTACCCACCAAATCCAGTCAAGTCTGGTACCATCTCGGGCAGTTTTGCGATGGGAAGTTTGCGACGATACGAATTCGAGAACTGTTGGGGAGTGAAGTTCCGCAGAATCACCCGGCGAATGAATAATCGAGCGGTATTCAATTGCCTCATCATCGCTGTGCTCACTTCATCCACGCTGACGGCGCAAGGAATCGAAACAGCGCAGGCACCGACGGTGGGTCAGCAACCTCAGCCCACCCCGACCAAACCGCCCTATTTGAAAGATTTTCTCCGGGACGAGCGAGACCTGTGGCTCAGCCTTGTAAAAAAGGAAACCTACACGTCGCATGGCATGAGGAAGTACGGCATCCCCTTCGTGCTTGTGTCCGGCGCCCTGATTGCGACGGATACCCGGACAGCTGAGCTCCTGCCAAACAGCGACGATCAGAAAATGTGGAGTGGCCGAGTCTCAAAGGCCGGCACCGTGTACTCGTTGGCTGCCGTATCGGGTGGAACCTACCTGATTGGCAAAATCACGAACAACAGGCATGCGCAGGAGACGGGCCTGCTCGCACTCCATGCGATTGGGCACAGCCAGATCGTCACGGCAGCAGTGAAGCAGGCGACCAACCGCCGGCGGCCTGTTGTTTCTGACGAGACCGCAGGCTTCTGGCGTGGGGGTGATTCGTTTCCTTCCGGCCATGCGACCACAAGTTTTGCAGTCGCGACAGTCTTCGCCTACGAATACAAACACAAGCCGGTAGTCCCGATCGTCTCGTATACGGCTGCGAGTGCAATAGCGTTATCGCGCGTTGGCGCCCAGCGGCATTGGGTCTCTGACATTGTGGTTGGTGGATCGGTGGGCTTTCTCATCGGCCGCTACGTATACAAGCGCCACCATGACCCCACTCTGCCGGGCGGGTCTGTGCCACCCAGAAACCGTCTGGTTCCGGAAGTGTCTGCGGATTCCAAGACGCTGGCGCTGAACTGGGATTTCTAGAGTCCGACCAGGTGGCATCAGGACCCAGATCAGCACAACTCGGGAATTTCCTGATTCTCTTCCTCCAAACAAAAAGATACCGTTGCGGGTAAATTCGAACTCGAATTTAGAATTTGCCGAAGGAGGCACTCGAACATGAATCGCGTGGCGGTAAGGAGACTGTTCCTGATTGTGTTGTTGGTCGCCCAGGCAAGCGCGCAATCTTCGAGCCCGACATTTCCCAGTCCAGGCAAGGCTTCCATGTCGAAGGAGGACCAGGGCGCACTTGGGATGGAAGTCGCCGCTCAGGTGTATGAGCAAATGCCCGTTTTGCCTGACAGCAGCCCGGAGTCGCAATACATTCGGCAGCTCGGGCAGAAGCTGGTGGCAACAATTCCAGCAGAGTACTCCTGGCCGTTTGAGTTTCATGTCGTTCCGCAAAAAGAGATCAATGCCTTCGCGCTGCCAGGCGGGCAGATGTTTGTCCACATCGGCACCATCACTTCCGCGAAGAATGAAGCGGAGCTGGCCGGTGTCATGGGACACGAGATGGCTCACGTCTACATGCAGCATTCGGCGAAGCAGGCGGGCAAAGCGCAGACGACGGGAATGCTGGCCGGAATTGCCTCAGCGGTTCTTGGCGGGACCGTAGGAAACAAGGCAGGAGGACTGGTCGGTCAGCTTGGCCAGATGGGAATTCAAGTGGGTGCCCAGGGCCTCATGATGAAGTACTCCCGAAGCGATGAATCGCAGGCTGACACCGTTGGCACCGTCATTCTCTACAAAGCCGGCTACAACCCGCAGGGTATGGCGGACTTCTTCCAGACAATGGGAGCGCAGGGCGGATCAGCCCCGCCGGAATTCTTCAGCTCGCATCCCAATCCCGCCAACCGCCAGCAGGCGATTCAAAAGCAAATTGCCGGCTGGCCCTCGCAGAATTACTCAAGCGATAACGCTAATTTCGACAAAGTCCGCCAGCATGCATCGGGAGTGAAAGCGTACAACGCGGAAGAAATCGCACAGGGCGCGAAGTCGGGCCAGTGGGCAACGCTGAATCAAAAGAATGGCGCAACGTTGCAATCCAAAGGTGCGAGCACCGTTGCTGCTCGCGGATCGGCGAATGCAGCCAAGCCAGTCTCGTTGCAGAGCGTCCTCCCGAGCCCGAAGATGGTTGCCGCCGACCTGGGGCCGATGAAGATCAATCGTCCGGAGAACTGGCCGGTAGCCCCTCCCAAACAGCAAGGGCAATTCGTAACGATCGCTCCGCAATCGGCGATCACAAGTGGAGGCGTGGGATATGGCGTGCTTCTCAACGGCGCTCCGGCTCCGAGCGGTCAGCGTCTCAGCATCGACGACATGACAAATCAGCTGATACAGCAAATTGGGCAGAGTAACGAACTGGAACAGCTGAGCAAACCGCAGCCGATTACGGTTGCCGGCGTCGAGGGCCGGTCCACGTTCTTACAATCGCCGTCGCCTTTTCCGGACGCCAAAGGCCAGAGACAGAAGGAAAAAGACTGGCTGGTTACAGTGCCACGGAACGATGGATCGTTGATCTTCATGATCTTTGTCGCACCACAAACGGACTTTGCTCGCTTCCAGCCGACCTATGAGGCGATGGTGAAGAGCGTACAGTTGAAGTAAAGCCTGGCACCCGCCCAGGGCGCGGCAATCCGCTTGCATGGGAAAAGAAAGCGAACCCGTTCCTAGTGGTCCAGATGTCTGCTGACAAGCTTTGCCGAACCCAGAGAAGGGTTGCGGTAACAACTAACTCCGCAGAACAGAAGGAGGATCATGGACTGCGAGCAAAGAACCGCTCTTCTGGCCCTCTATTGCAAGCGAGTGCAAACATTCTCACGCGCCGTGAACACCCTCCAGCAGGCGCGGGATGAAAAATGGCAGAAAGGTTTCATGATTCATTGGGATGCAGTTCACCATGCGTTGAGCGCATGCGTCACAGCTCAGGAGCGGCTGGAAAGCCATATCTCCGCGCACCAATGCGAGCAGGTGGAACAAGTCTTCGAGAAAGCCGTCGCTTGAAGCCGGCCTTTCGGTGACTACATTGTTTCGAATGTGAACAGCGGACTGCAGTGAAACGATGCCGAAGGAAAGTTAAGTGGGGACTTGGATCTCCAGGCCCCCACTCGTTCGCGTCGTTGGGTCCAGACTAACGGAAGAAGACGTCCAGTGCGCTCGAGGAAGTCCGCATCCTGAAGGAAACGAGCAGTCCGCACACGATCAGACCACAGACGAGGAGCACCAGACTACTCGATTCCGGCACCGTTGGTGGTGTGCTCCCGGCACCACCTAAAGTAAGGTCATCGATGGTAAAACCTGTGTTGCCAAGTCCGATGATCTTGAAGCCGCCGATCTCGGCCGTTGGCCGTTCGATACCCACGAAGTTGCCCGCCGTAGCGTTGGGCAGAGTCTCCAGGGTCGTTTCTGGCAAACCACTGAACGCGAAGTTCGTGTCAGCCGCGATGAGGAGCACGTTTCCGAGAGCCGGATTCAGCCAGAAACCGACCTTGGATACTTTTGTCGGGAAGAAAACCTCGATCATCGCGCCGCTGGCGAACTGTGTTTGGAAGTCGAAATTCACCGGACCGAGAACGGTGGGCGGAGACTTTGCATCGCCGGCAATTCCACCGCCCAAAGAATACAGAGCCGGTTGGTTGACTCCGACCATTCCCCCAACAGAAAACTGAACACCCGTTATCTGGTTAAAGATGAAAGCAGTGTTTGAGACCGCATTTCCGGATGTGTAGCTGGTAATCGCCTGCGGGGTGCGGCCCGCAATGCTTTCGAAGTTGACGACAGTGGCGCCGCTTTGAAATGCAGCGACCTCAGCAAGGTTGCTTGTGTTGATTACGCTGGCGTGGAGTACTCCCTGAAAGGCAAGGCAGAAGACGACAACGCGGCAGATTCTGGTCATGACGATCTCCTTGGTGGTGGAACGTTAGTCTCGGATGTCAGGCCAAATCAGAAGTCAGCAGCGTGCAGCCAGAATCGATAAACCTTAGACCACAGCGCGGAGAGGGTCAAGAAATTGTGCGGTTAAAAAATCGTGAATCGCTCGAAGCGTCAGCGGAGGAATTGTTGCCTCTCACCGGCATCTCGCCCCTTGCGGGTTTCGGTGTAAGCTTCGCACCAGAACCTCGCAAATAATCTTTGGGACGAAGGTCTTTCATCCGGTATATTCAGGGCTCGCCGTTAAGAGGGCAATGAAACTCGCACGAAGCGGGAGATTCCAGGTTGTGGGAAGCATGAACCGCGAGTAGCGAATGCGAGCAGGTTTTCAAGTCGTCTCAACAATCTCGTTCGCGGCACGGACAAGACCGCGCTCGACGCCCGTCCGTGGAACTCTCACCAATACCTTACCGGCGATACTCCAGGCAGAAATCTTCTTAACCGACAATCCGCCCGTAGTTACCCATGGAAGTAAGGCTGCTCTGATCACCCTCGACGCCGACAGCCAAGTCGGCACTGGCATTGCCGGTTCCTGCGAAACGCTTTATCTCGCGGGGAGCCCTAGTGACCTTTGCAAACAACTCCCATCGACTTCGGCCAGTTCCAAGGAGTTTTGGTCCCCCCAACTCCCGAGTGGTTCAGCCGCAATGGCGCAGCGGGGAGAAATGGGGATCATCATGTCCAAGAAACCTCCAAAGCCCCAATCGAATCAAAAACGCAATTTGATACTGACGGAGCAGTTCCAGCGGAGAGTCCTGGAATCAACCGTTGCTGGAGTGAGCATTCTGGATTCTGACGGGCGATTTGTGACGGTCAGCCGGCGAGGCGTCGAAGTTTCGGGTTATTCCAACCGGGAATTGAAAGGAAAGACCTGTACATTTCTGGTAGTCCCGGCCGATCAGGACCGGATCGAAGGAATTGTCGGGGCGGTCCTGAACAAGGGTAAAAGCTTCTCGAAGAAGGAAACGAGCTTTATCAGCAAGGACGGCACTTCGAAAATCATCAGTTTCGACATTGCTCCAATCAAGTCCGGCAACAAGATCGTAGGAGCCGTAGCAATCTGGGAGGACATTACAACCGCCCGGCAAACTGAAGAGGCCTTACGGCAAAGCGAGGCGGAACTACGGCTGTTGTCCTCACGTCTTCTCGACCTGCAGGACTCCGAACGGCGGAGAATCGCGCGGGAACTTCACGACGGGACTGCGCAAAATCTTTTTGCGCTGAACATTGCACTTTCTCGAATGCTCCAGCAGAGCTCCAGTGAAGACTTTCGCAACTCCCTGCAGGAATGTCTGTCGCTGTGCGAACAGTCGCGCGAAGAAATTCGCACGCTGTCCTATGTGCTGCACCCGCCGATGCTCGACGAAGCCGGGCTTCTGTCCGCGCTGAAGTGGTACATCGAGGGTTTTTCCGCTCGAAGCGGAATCAAAGTCGACCTTACAGCAGATCCGGCGGTGGGCCGTCTGCCCATCGATATCGAGACCGATCTCTTCCGCGTCGTCCAGGAATGCCTTTCCAATATTCATCGGCATTCCGGCAGCGTCGCGGCCGAGGTTCAACTCGACCGAAACCCGGAGCGGGTTCTGCTTCAGATCAAGGACTGGGGCCGTGGAATGCCTGCGGAAATTGCAAGCGGGCGCGCACTGGCTTCGCCGGGAGTGGGTATTCCCGGCATGCACGAACGACTTGGGCAGCACCGGGGAAATCTTGAAATCAAAACCAGTAACAAAGGGACCATCGTCACGGCAATCGTTCCCCTGCATCCACTTACACGGCCGAACGACGCTGGTCGGCGCCAATGAGAACAATAAGAAACAATCCGGCGCCTGCCCGCGATCGTATGCCCGATTGCGTGTGGAAAACGGGTGGCAAAATACACAATTTACCTGATTCGCCGACTAGGGGTTGCTATGAGACGGTGTGCACCCACATTTAAAAGTGCGGAATAGGTACAAGAAAACCTTTAGGGGTGTTTTGTTTGAAAGAAAGGGGCCATCTTGATTCGCATATTGCTCGTCGATGACCACGACGCAGTCAGAAGAGGCGTTCAGACCATGCTGGAGTCGCATCCTGGCTGGGAAGTGTGCGCTGAAGCCTCAAATGGACGAACTGCCGTCAAGCTTGCGCAGCAGCTGAAGCCCAACATCGCTGTCATCGATCTTGAACTACCTGATCTCAATGGGCTTGAAGCAACCCGTCAAATTAAGAAAGAACTTCCCGAAATCGAAGTCCTGATCTACACCATGTACGAGACGGAGGAGCTGATCCGAAAAGTTCTCGCCGCCGGCGCGCGAGGCTACGTGCTGAAGTCTGACGCCGGCCAGCACTTGACCGAAGCCGTCGAAGCGCTGAGCCGCCACAAGCTCTTCCTCACCCCCGTTGCTTCTGAAACGGTACTGGAAAGCTTCCTGAAGTCCACTCGTCATGAGCGG
>Ga0070688_100001540_pt1 | contig 11520 bp, 18 predicted proteins | sample KBSS13HmetaG_FD_64679 | JGI IMG/M metagenome (GOLD analysis project Ga0070688, IMG submission 64679) | Switchgrass rhizosphere microbial communities from Kellogg Biological Station, Michigan, USA - KBS S1-3H metaG | ecosystem: Host-associated > Plants > Roots > Rhizosphere ...
AACATCAGCTCAAAGCACTCCAAACTGATCTGGAAAACGCCCAGAACAATATTTCTTCGCTTCAGAGGCAGCTAGACGACCTGATGGATGAGCCAGCCTCCCTTTCGGCACCGTCACGCTGCTGCATGATGACTCGTGGTCATCACCAGGCTGGGGCTATCACGATGGGCTCAAGCCCCGGCGCGAGACCTTCGAGCGTGCCGCGCAGCGAGCGGCGCGTGACCGTTAGGGGATGACCTTCTCCCAACCTCGAATCGGAATAACTTCTGCCCGATCATAACTTGGATGGTCGGCCAAGTAGGCTCTAATGGCTTCTACGAAGGTAGAAAACGCTTCATGATCGTAAGCTGGATCGTCGGGTAGTAGTGCTAGATCGGTCTCGATCACAAAGACTGTCTGCATTTCGGCTTGATCAAGCCGCACTTTAGGCCAACACGTTCGAGCGTTCGGATGATGCAGCATATTACTCCCCGACTTTAATCACTGAGCCAAGCCACAATCCGAGCCATTCTTTAACTCGGAGCCTTCAGGCAGGCGGGCTTCGTAAATCTCCCAGGAAAAGTCAATGAGGCTACACGTCAACGTCCGAGTTGCCGCTTGCCGGATCTATCTCTTGCATGGGCTTATCAGACGTTGAGCCAGAGGACGAAACGTCGCCGACCGGACTTCTGGGGCAGCCCATAGGCGCCTATCGGGTGACCCGTAGGAAGCTTGCGAAACCGCAGCCGCGTTTGCCTAGTAGCCTTCCTGGCGGAGGTCTTTGCGTCGTTGCATGTATTCCTCCCGATTAATTTCGCCTCGGGCATAGCGCTCATCTAAGGCCCTTCGCGCTTCCGCCCGCTTTCCAAAAAGGAAGCACATGGCGGCAATACCACCCACCACCACGGGGAGCGTGGCGGCCCCTGCCATCGCAGCGCCACTCGCGAACGCTAGTGTTGAAAAGACCAACTTCATCGCGATCTCCTTAATAGCCAGAGACACCAAGACGTTTTCCACCTTAGTGCCCCGGCACCTTGCCGCAGCCCAAACAGCATCTTAACAATCATGAAGCTCTATTACGCTCCAGCGGGGCCATTTCATAGCCCATGCTCTCGCCTTGAAATGGTGTTGTAATCTTGGCCGCAAGGAGCAAGCGGTCGAATCACTAATGGAAAACATAGTCGCGATTCAGCGCTGGCTGTATAGCGGTATGGCAAGCGGCCTTGCCGATGTCGCGGGCGGTAACACCTACGCGATTGTCGCCGCCATCACTGCCGCCATTCTGTTTGGCGCTGTCCATGCCCTGATGCCGGGTCACGGCAAGACCGTCCTCGTTTCCTATCACCTCGGCCAATCGGCTAAGCTGCGTGAGGGCGTCGCCAATGGCGCAATCCTCGCCTTGACCCATGTTGGTCTCGCCCTAGTCCTGGGTTTCGCCGTCATCAGTCGGGCATTCGCTTATGGTGGCCGCACGCCGCAATTCGAGGTCGCAAGTGGTGCGCTGATTGCGGTCATCGGCGCCTTCCTCCTCTGGCGCGCGGTGAGTAGCGAACAGCACACACACGGCAAGGACGGTACTACCCTCGCATTCGTAACGGGCCTGATACCGTGTCCGCTGACTACCTTCATCATGAGCTACGCACTGGCACGCGGGATGCTTGGGGCGGGACTTGCCGTAACGGCGGCGATGACCGTGGGCATGATTGCAACTATCGGCGGGATCGCCCTGGCCGCTGCGTTTGCACGAAATCGCTTTTTGGGAAAGCTCGACCGCACCGAAGTATGGCGGCACCGTGCGGGAACGGTGTTGGAGGTAGGCGGCTCAGTGGTGGTGCTCGTGTTCGGTCTTGGATGGTGCTCAAGTCTGCAATCGATTTCAGCTTAGGAACGTGAGTGCCGAGGCCCTCGCCGACGACCGTCCGGCCCAAATGCCACAGAGGGCGCGAGCACCGAGGGATGGTATAATTATGGACGAGGCGCGCGTCAGCGAAGCGACAATCAACATACTAGCGACGCGAGCGGCCCTAAAAACCTCCAGGAAACGCCCGAAATGGGCAAGGAAATCAAGCTATGAAGTACAATATGTCTGGCCGAGGCTTTGCCTCGGTCGCACGCGCGACGGCGGCTGCCGTGGCGTTGTGCTTCGCTGTGTCAGCCCCTGCGACGGCGGGGGATCAGCCTCCGACCAATGCATCGCCTGCCAAGGGCGAGTTCGACAACTCCTCCGCCATGGACCTCGCGTCCGGTCAACTGGTGAAGACCGACTGCTCAGTCAATTGGACGGCACCGGACGGCAAGATCTATTGCTTCTCGACCGAAGGCTCGAAACAGGCGTTCCTCAAGAACCCCGACGAGAACATCCAGAAGGCACGGGAGTTCTTCCTCGCCAAGGATCAATCGGCACAAGCCGCTCCTCCCGCGGGCGAAACCGCAACTCCCGCTGCAACGGGTCCTTCCAAGGAGTTCACCGAAGATGATGTGAACGCGGCGGTTAAGAAGACGCTGGATGAGCGAAGCAAAGACGGAGTCTTCGTATTTCATGATCCCAAGCTTGACGAGGACCTCAACCTCCTGTTCGACCAGGTGAAGATGGTCCGCGGGATGGAGGGTTACGGTTGGTTCGCCAATACCATCTTCCACGACAAGGGCGAGCCGAAGAAGCAGTATGCCATAGACTTTTGGTTCAAGCCGGAGGGCAATGACCTCAAGTTGATGGACATCCGTATTCAGAAGGGTCCCAAGCAAGAAGGTGACAGCTACGTCATGATCACTCGTATGCCGGTCGCCTGGTGGTGGCTACCAGTGCAAGAGCATCCCGGCAGTATGGAAGTGACCCGCGCTTGGCAGGTGATGAGTGCCATCCACAGCTACATCGCCACCCATAAGGACTCGGACGGCCATCTCGACATCAAGGACGACAAGACCGGCGACACGCTGCCGCTTGACTTCGTCGAGATCCACCAGCCAGTGCGCCACCTAAAGAAGGAAGGCGAATACTTTGTGTGTACCGACTTCCGCAAGCCGGGCAGCAAGGATGAGTATTACGACATCGATTTCTGGGTGAACCAGAAGAGCGGAAAGCTCGCAGTGGACAATGTTAAGGTCCACAAAGTGCCTGTGCAGGAGGATGGCGTCTGGACGCAAGTGCCCCGCTACACCTTCGAAGGCATGGACTTCGACGTGACCAACTGACCAGTCAACGGTTCGGGTTTCGCTCGGGTAATGGCACTTTTGAACTGCTCGCCAGCAGCGCCTGCCGAGTCGCAGAATCGAGCTTAGGCGGCGGGGGACCACTTTCTTTGCTGGCCAGAGCCTTGCGTATTGGCTCCGGCATCCTGTCGGCATCGGCCGGGACTGGCGGCTCGAAACCGCCCGCGGTCAGGATGGTCCCACATTCCTGCGGCAGCTTGCTCATAGTAGGGGAAGACTTGCGGAGAGCCCCCGTAGCGGGCTGCCCCACTCCGGCAATCGCTGCTTTCTTCAGCATCGCGTACCAGTTGGTAAGCTCCTGTCCACAGCCGTCGTCGCCGCTAAGAGGCTTCTGAGGCTCGCAATCGCGGGCGTCCGGCGGGCAAGTCACGCGCACATGAAAATGGTAGTAGTGGTTCCACCATGGCCGCACCTTGGCCAGCCAAGCGCGATCCTCGCCCGCCTGCTCGCATAAAACCTTCTTGATGGCGGGATGCACGAAGATGCGATCAACCTCTGGATAGAAGGCGACGCGCTTGATGAGCTTCGTGTGAAGCGGGGTCCACTTATCGGGATCAACGGTGAACGGGTCCTTTAGCATCGACACTGCGACCATGTTCTCGCGTTCTTCCGTGGTGAGGGTCCGGTCGGGCATCGGGGTCAGCCAGATGTCCACGTCTAGCCCGATCTGATGGCTGGAATGTCCGGTAACCATGGGGCCGCCACGAGGTTGCGACATGTCGCCAACGAGAAGTCCTGGCCATCCATCAAGATTGCGCGCATCGGCAGCAAAGCGCTCAAGAAAATCGAGCAGTCGGGGATGGCCCCAGTTGCGGTTGCGCGAGAGCCGCATCACTTGCCAGTCAGGACCGTTGATTGGAAGCGCGACACCTCCTGCGAGGCATCCTCGCGCGTAGGAACCAATCGCCCGAGAGGCAAGTGGAGCAGGCGAGGTGGCAGAACCAAACAGCTCATTCGCTGGCGGCTCCTTTGGTGCAGACTTGGTCTCTTTGGGCGCGGGTAAAGGAAGGGCGGCTGTAGATTTTGATGGGTGCTTAACTGGCTCCGCCGCTACCGATCCGCATATCAGCAGCATCGATACCAAGCTTACGACTTTCTGAGTCATCTGACGGAACTCGGGTGAACCTGCCTTAAAACGGGCGAGCTGGCCCTAAGGAGGCCGTGAACATCAGCAAAGCAAAGAATATGGAGGATTGGGGGCCTAGAACCGCGTCAATACGCCCGATCCAGGGAAGAGCCATCCTCTCCAGCCTACTCGCCTCCAGACGGACTCAGAGAGCCGCCCAGGCCCCCTTTTTTGTTGAGTCCTCAACACCGGCTGAGGCCCTTCGACTCTGTACGAGTCCTCTGAGGGCTTCAGGCGGCATCTGGCAATCGGTCAGACCGCATAAGAGGTGCGCCTTGGTACTCGCATCTGTGAAGCCTTCACGCGAACGATCTAGGCGCGATCAGTAACCTTCCTGGCGGGGGTGGCGGTGGCTTCGGCCGTGGCGGTGGACCCGGAGGTGGTCCGGGCGGTTTCGGTATCGGCATCTCAATCGGAGGACAACTCCAAGCGCGGTTTCCCCGCGATCCATCTGTGTAAGGCATCGCCCTAGTCAGACTCGGTATTCCTCGTCGCTTACCTGCTCCATCCAGTCCACGACTTTGCCATTCAGCGCCTCCTGAATGGCGATATGTGTCATCGCAGTCGAGGGTGTTGCTCCATGCCAATGCTTCTCGCCAGGCGGAAACCAGATCACGTCGCCCGGCCTGATTTCCTCGATTGGACCGCCCCAACGCTGTGCCCACCCAAGACCAGAGGTAACGATCAATGTCTGACCGAGAGGATGGGTGTGCCATGCAGTGCGCGCACCTGGCTCAAACGTGACGCTTGCGCCACGAACACGCGCTGGTTCGGGTGCCTCGAATAGCTGGTCAATGATCACATCGCCGGTAAACCACTCGGCCGGTCCTTTGCTGGAGGGCTGCGATCCACTTCGCGCAATCTCCATTGCCTCTCTCCTTTGGAGCCTGGACGATCCCAGTGAACACCCAGGATCAACGCCCAATTGACCAGAATACACAGATGTTGGGAGCGCGGAGCCAGCCAATCCTGCCTCCTCCAGAATGTGCTCATTCCGGGAAACACGCTCCTTCCTCTGTTATGACCATGTCCATAGGAATGTCATTCGGCTGCGGGTGGATCGTCACGAGCGCTTGCTGTCGATAGCCCAATCCTAACTTGAGTGGCGAGTTTTTCATCCTTGCAAGAGTCAGATCGAAGAAACCACCTCCATAGCCTAGGCGATAACAAGCCTGGTCAAAGCCAACGACGGGCGCGATCACTATATCGGGCACGACTTCCTCGGTGCTTGCAGGCACTGGGATATTCCAGACGCCTTTGGCGAGCGGCTCGCCTGGACTCCAGGGCCGGAAAACGAGCGGCTTGCCGCGTTCTTTGACCACAGGGAGAGCACATCGTCCGGCGCGGCTCAAAACCCGACCCATGAAGCCACGTAAGTCCGGCTCACCCCGAAAGGGCCAGTAGGCGCTGATAACCCGCCCACGGACTTCGCCAATAACCTCGTCGAGGCTGGCGGCTATGTGGTCCGCGTGGCGCCTGCGGATGTCGCCAGGGATGGCGAGGCGCTCAGCAATCAGCCGCTGGCGCTCGGCTTTACGCCAATTAATGACCTCGGCACAATCCAAAGCCCCGTCTCCAACCGTACGGCGCTTCTTCATTGTCGGGAAGCTGATCAAAAGCGGCCCTGACCAACATTCCCCGTGATTTCCCTCGTCGGCCAGGACCGCCGAGGTCAGGTGGGCTGGCCTGCCCGCCTTCCTCTGCCGACAGGCAATTCCTCGAACGCGGCATCACCGAGGCGGCGTGAACACACTATCGAGGAGGTAGTAATCCTCAGTCGATGAGTGAATCGTACACAGATCGGGCGAAAGGCTCAGAGCAGGCCGATCTCGCCCCCGACAGCTTGTTGTTGCCGCCAAGTCACGCCGGGAGATTTTTCGCCTCACTAGCCTGCTCGTCAGTACCCGGTAACTGACTCTCGCTGTTAAGTTTGTCCCCTGGAGGTACGTGTTATGGGGGATGAGAATGCCGAGTTCCGAGTACTACCATCGTCAGACAGACGTATCGTGAGGGATGGCTCTTTCAGCTTTGTCCGCCTCATGGGCAAATGAATATCGGGATAGAGCCTCGCGAGGCGAGGCTTTCGGCCGCGACGCTGATCAAGTCAGGATGACTTGGGAGGCATGGCATGGGAGAGGACAAACGCAAGCGGGTAGCCCATGACGCGGGTCGCGTCGCCGGAGGCTAAGGCCTAGCTCGCGACGTTAGTACGACCTTGATAGTGGGCGTTTGTAGCTCGTTGCGTACGCAGCTTAACGTTGGGGGGTGAAATGAGATGGGTTGCGGTACTCTGCTTTTTGTTCTTCAGCACTTCGGCATTGGCGCTTGACGACTGCAATGCCAAGTTTCCAAACACCGACCAATTAGAAGAGCGGCTAAAATGCCTGCAATCGAACAACAATAGTCTTCAAAGCCAGATAGATGCCCTGAAGGCAGGGCCCAGCAGTGAACATGCAACCGCCAGACCCGAGGCCAAGCCGCCTGTCGCCAAACCGATGGCCAAGCCTGTTGCCAAACCGATGGCCAAGCCTATCGCAAACCCGATGACCAAGCCTCAAGTGACCACGCGGCAGCCTTTAACCAGGGGGGACTGCAAGAAAGCGGGTCTGCAATGGAATAGCAATGCCAATGTGTGCGGTCGGTAGACGATGTCCCAGCCTGGCTACTTGGATGTGCAGTGGGGCCATCTCCCTGGAATTTAGACGTTGCTAAGGTCACCGCTGAGCATGGGACCAAGTCTCGAGACTTAATGAGCGTATCGATGAAACCGAACCACCTATTAGCGATGGCAACTTTGGGCGTGGCGCTTGGCGCGGTAACAGGTCAGGCCCTTCACGCACAGGCAACACCACCCGTCTACTACGTCGCTGAGGTCGATGTGACCGATCTCGAAGGGTATTTGAAGGAATACGCCCCAAAGGCCGGTACATCTTCTAAGGACTTCGGCGGACAGACCCTCGCTGCGGGCCAGGAGATCACTCAGATCGAGGGCGCGCCGCCGAACCGCCGCGTTGTCATCGTGAAGTGGAACAGCTTGGAACAGCTTCAGGCTTGGCGCAATTCGGAGCAGTACAAGGAAGACCGGAAGATTGGTGACAAATACGCAAAGACGATCCGGGCCTTTGCAGTTGAGGGCTTGCCCCAAAATTAAGCGCGTGGCTTCAACGGCCTTCCTGAAGCGGCGCGACGACGATTGCTTCGTGTGTACTCTCCACAATTGCCTTGATTTCATTCTGCTCCGGCTGAGGCACACCGAATTTGTCCAGCGTCTGCTGCAGGTCATCCATGAAAGCCAGCCATTCTTCCTCGGTAATCATGAGGTGCCGGTGGGAGTCTCCCATCGGCCGACCAGAGTAGCGCTGGGGTCCACCAGCGGCCTCGCAAAGCATCTCGGTAACGAAGTATTTGAAGCCCGCTGCCGATACTCGATGATGGGCCTCATCCACACGCGGGTTCGCATTTAGCCGTGGGTCGATCATGACATGGTCAATCAAATTGTCGACCACGGGCGCGATGTTGTACACGCCGCCAAGTCGATCATACAGCGACGGCCGCGTAGGTGTTTCGGTTTCATCTTGGTGTGTCATCTGAGCCTCCCCCGATGGAGGACGACCCAATGCAGGCTCACTTATCATGACCTGCTGCAAAGACGGGTGGGCCTGAGACGGGTCTTTTGGTGCTCTGGAGTAGGCCGCGCCTGCCGACTTCTCGCCCAGAGGGCAAGCCCCCCCTTCGGCGCTAGGGGCCAGAGCACCAAAAGTCTACATGTCCTCGCCGGGCAGTTGAAGCCGTATAAGATTGCGGGAACGTGTGTCTGTCACGCTACAGCCGCTCACCCACTTTGGGCCTATTCTCTTCAGGCGGGGTGGCCGCTTTTATTCACGGGCGTGAAAAGCGGAGACCACGGAAACCCGCACTCCTGATGGGAAGCCCCGAACGAATCGGGGCTTCCTTCTCAGTTCTTGTCCCAAGTTCGCTTACGGAAGGGAGACATCCTTTGAGGGAAGGGGTCTTAGCGATCACCGTTGCCGAATGGACGTGGGACATCGCTTTGGTCCTGTCTGGCGTCGCCGGATTACTTCATTGGGGCTGGTGGTATCCGGCCATTTTCGGAGCGATTGCGGCAGTAGTCCGCGAGGCATCGCAGGGCTTCGTGCTAATTCAGCACTGTGGTTCAGGCTACCTCATTCGATCCCTAACAACGACTTGCCTGCTCTGCGGTGTCGTTGCGACGGGTGCCTATGTGCTTTCGGTCATTTAGGTCCCCGCTCGTCAGCATCTGTGTTCGGTCCGCAGCTTGCCAAATAGATCCGTTTCGGCTAGTTCGCGTTGGCTGGGGGGTGACATGGAAAGGAGGGAATAACGGACAAAGGTTTGCCGCAATGCATCGAGTGCGTGAATTGAGGACTTCCCTTGAACACTGCCGGGCCTGGAAACAGCAACTTGAGAGCCAGCTGTCGGAGTTCACCAGGGTAGCCGACAATCCCAACCAGCAGCAGGAGCATCAGCTGAAGGCCCTCCAAACTGATCTCGAAAACGCCCAGAACAATGTTTCTTCGCTTCAAAGGCAGCTCGATGATCTGATGGATTAGCCAGGCTCCTTTTTGGCACCCGCTTTCTTATCTAGCATCGGTCCGCCTCTAAAACTTTCACACCCGTGCGTTCTCTTCGGAGTCAGCTCCTCACGCAGCTTCTCCATGCTACGGCTTACATGGGCCTTGATCGGCGCAGCCATGTCGGCTGCGAGCTTGGCTGACAACTCACGCACCTCCTCCGCTTGGGCCGCCAGGCTACTCAACTGTTTACGCCAATAGATCGCTCGCAACTCTACCACCTCGGCGATGTTCTTGGCCGTTGCCAAGCTCCTGGCCAAGTCAAAGCCAGAACTTACATTTCGGTGAGCAATCTCGATGATCTTACGGTTTAGCGCCGCTGAGCCCTGGCTCAGCGAATCGAAGGACCTCGCCAGGGTGTCGAGTGCTGCTTCAAGTGCACTCTTCGAGCGCTCGTAGGCTTCCCGCGTCTCGGCCAAACTCTTTTCGGCAAGCTCGCGGGCGGCTTCGGGCAGCGTCGCGGTGTCGAGGGTCATGCGCTCAGTCTTATAACCGTAGTTCTCGCGTGACCTATCAGTGGTGTCATTGAGATTCAGGGGGATATTCATGCGTCACCTCTTGGGCGACGTGTTTCGCAGCGGGGGAGGCCCGGAGCTGCGCTAGGCGTCAAAGAGCCTAAGCCTCGCCGCCCAGTTATGTTGCGCGCCCCGATTCTAGGAAAGCCAAGAGGGGTTTCCGGATTATCCCCGATATACACAACAAGAGATGCGGGTTAGGGGCCGTTTCTCTTTTGCAAATTCAGGAAATAACCGCTCTTGGCCTCACGCTCGGCGTTTTCCTCTGATCTGATCTTTTCAGGGCGGGGCACAACCTCTCCAAAGCCCAGCCCTGGCGGCCCTGACCTACGAGGCGGGGTCGCTTAGATCAGGGCCGTCCTTCATGTCTATCGTGACCGTCGAACGGAACGTGGGTCGAAAGCGGAGTGCAGCAAGGCTTCACGCTCTTTTGGATGGGCAGGCACGGAACCGAACCGTAAGAGCAGAAGACGCAGCAAGAACCTGGAAGCAACCTGAGTGTCCTTCCGCAATCCTTACAGTCGTAGATAGCCCCAACTGGTGTCGTAGCAAGGAGGGAATGACCGATGCGTGACATCCGTAGCGACTTGCAAGAACGTGCCAAACTGCTCGAGGAGCAAATCGGCGCTACGCAGAGTCAATTCGATAAATATATCGAGCAGCTCAAGGTTGAGCACCAAGGCAAACTTGAAGATCTGAAGTCCGACCTTGACGCCGTACAGATGGTCATAAAGACGGAAGATCGACTTCTCGGCAGCGTGAGGCCTCCGGCTGAGCCAAAGTCCGAGCCTATGCCGCCACAACAGCCCGGGTGGCAGTTCCGGGCGGCTTAATTTGCGTCGAAGCCGATCCGAATTGATCAGTGTATGCTTGGAGCGGCCTCGGGAAGCAGGGGACGCATCTCCAGTGCCAAATGTCCCGCTTTCGTCGCAGCAGCCCGCGATCGCCGATCATTGCTGGGGCTGATGGTGACGAAGCCATGGTTTGCAAGACTGGCAAGTATCCAGTTCAGAGAGGCCAGGGGTAATCCGTCTTCAGCGACGCCGTGGCGCGTAAGAGTTCCAACTCCTCTTCGCCCATAACTCGTACTCGGTACTCCTGCTCAGGCGTGAGGGCTTTGTGCTCGCCTGCCGTTCGACCTGCTTTAAGCGAACGGGCAGCGATGCCGCGGGAATCTTGAAGGTGAGGACGAAGAGCCATTTGGGCCTCTCGCCCCACAACAATTCAAAGCAAAAAAAGTTCAGTGGCCCGTCTAATCTAAGCGCTTTGACTACCCGCTACGCGATGATGTCGTAAGGCGCTACACGGCGGGGGGCCTGGGAGCCGGAGCTACTCTAAGAGCTGCCGCGCATCAGCGAGAAGCACATGCCGAAGGCCCGAAGGCTCAGCCAAGGCAAATGAGATTTTCCCCGCTTGATTGTGCGCGGCGATCTCGATGTCGCCTCCAGCATCAATTACAGCGTCGATGATTGGTTGAATGTCGGGTTGGCGTTTGACGATCTCGATGAGCAGGTCACCAGCCGCCATCCAGAATTGATCAATAGGATTGGCGTCGCATTCGGTTTGCGGCTCGTCAGACTCTTCGGCAGCTATACCCAGTAGGTGCAGTGTCATGGGAGACCCCTCTTACGCAAAACAATGAGGTACGCCCCAACCTTCTCCAGCCCCACGGTGGGGCACTTATAGCCATCTTGAGAGATGGCTTTTTACTACCTCCGCACGTTTGGCCATAGCCAAAGCGGCCAAAAACGGCTCCGGTCACGCTTTATCGCGGCAGCGATTGCGACTACCGCGATGATATTCGCGGCTGCCACAGCCCCAAACGTGACGACGTACAGGTGGACCATGAAATTCCCTCACGGGATCAACTCCCACCTGGCGGGATTTGTTTCCAAGTGTGAGGCCGCTCCCATTTACGAAGAACTGTTGGGAGCGGCCTCTGACTAGAAGGCCCCTGTGGCTGAAGAGGTACTGAAAAGATGCTCCCTCAATGGGGCATGGGTACAACCCTCGCATGGCGCGATCATCCAATATGCGGCGAGAATGGGGACTGGAGCGCTGTTTCAACGCGCATCCG
>Ga0070688_100001543_pt1 | contig 11515 bp, 11 predicted proteins | sample KBSS13HmetaG_FD_64679 | JGI IMG/M metagenome (GOLD analysis project Ga0070688, IMG submission 64679) | Switchgrass rhizosphere microbial communities from Kellogg Biological Station, Michigan, USA - KBS S1-3H metaG | ecosystem: Host-associated > Plants > Roots > Rhizosphere ...
GATGGTTGCCGCGAGCACCAATCCGCCGTGCTCCTCGGGATACGGCGAGACATCGGTGCCTCCGCCGCAGAAGCTGAGCCGCAGCGGAGCGCGCGCCCGGAAGTAGGCGGGGTCGCTCACTTCGCGAACCTGCGCTCGGCGCGCTCGAGACCCTGAGGGGTGCCGATGTCCCAGAAGGCGCCGGAGGCGGCATGACCGACCAGCTCGCCACGGGCCGCGAGGCGCGGAAGCACGTCGCGCTCGAGCGAGGAGGCTCCCGAGGGGAGCGACTCCCACAAGGCCGGCGAGAAGGCGTAACAGCCGCCGTTCACCCATGCCGGCCCCCGGTGGCTCGTGTCCTTCTCCACGAAGCGGAGGATGCGCTCGTCGCCATCGCACTCCACGCGGCCGCTCGCCTGCGCGTCTTCGAGCCGGAAGAGCGCGAGCGCGCCGACCGCGCCGTGCTCCCAGCGCGAGCGCTCGAGCGCCCAGGGATCGATCTCGGGCAAGGTGTCGCCGTTCACCACCAGGGTCGGTCCTTGGACGAAGGGGCGTGCCTGCTCCAGCGCGCCGCCGGTACCGAGCGGCTCCTTCTCCCGCGAGTAGTGCAGCCGCACTCCGAGACGCTGGCCGTCGCCGAGCGCCTTCTCGATCTGATCCGCTCCGTGGCCGACGCACAGAACCACGTCGGTGAGCCGGTGGCTCGCCAGCCACGCCAGCTGGCGCTCGAGGAAGGGACGGCCGCCCACCGGGGCGAGCCCTTTGGGGCGATCTCCGATCGCGTGCGCGAGCCGGGTCCCGAGCCCGCCCGCGAGCACGAACACCCTCAATCCCTCACTCCTTCGAGCTCGCGCGCGACGTTGTACCGAGCGCGCACGGGATAGTCCGCGCGTGGCGCGTGGATGCGAGCGATCATCTCCCCCAGCAGGCCCATCAGGATGAGCTGAATGCCGAGCAGCACCAGGCCGGCGCCGAACAGCATGAGGGGCCGCACCCGAATCGGATCCCCGGCGAACCAGAGGACGATGAAGAAGACTCCGATTCCCAGTCCGCTCGCCAGGAAGAGCAGGCCGATGCGGCCGAACAGGTGGAGCGGCTTCAGGGCCGAGGTGGAGAGGAACGCCGCGGAGAGAAGATCCAGGAAGCCGTTGACGAAACGCGCCGCGCCGAACTTGCTGCGTCCGAACTTTCGCGCCCGGTGCTGCACGGGCACCTCGCCTACTCGAAAGCCGCGCCAGTGCGCGAGCGCCGGCATGAAACGGTGCAGCTCGCCGTAGACCTCGATCGACTCCACCACCTCGCGCCGGTAGAGCTTGAAGCCGCAGTTGAAGTCGTGAAGGCGGATGCCGGCCACCTTCCCGGTGACGGCGTTGAAGAGCCGCGAAGGCAGGGTCTTCGTGATCGGATCCTGCCGGTCTTGCTTCCACCCCGAGACCAGGTCGAGTCCGCTTTCGAGCGCCGTCACCAGCTTGGGGAGCTCCGCGGGATCGTCCTGCAGATCCGCGTCGAGGGTCAGCACCCATTCTCCGCGCGCCATCCGGAAGCCGACGGCGAGCGCGGCGGACTTTCCGAAGTTGCGGCGGAACGAGAGCCCCCGCACGCGCGCGTCCTGCTGGGCGAGCGCCGCGATCACCCGGTCCGAGCCGTCGCGAGAGCCATCGTCGAGATACAAGACCTCCCAGGGGCGACCGAGCGCGTCGAGCGCGCGCACGAGCTCGCCGTGGAGCTGCTGCAGGCTTTCCGACTCGTCGTAGACCGGAATCACCGCCGAAATGCCGACGCGACTCACTCGCGCGCCCCGGCGTAGAGGCTGCGTGCCCACTCGGCCTCGCGCGGCAGGCCCTCGGCGATGGCCACGCGCGGCACGACCCCGAAGTCTTCTTTCAGACGGCGATTCTCGGCGCGGGTGCGAAGCGGGTCGCCGAGCGCTCGCGCCTCGAAGGAGACGCGCGCCGGGACTCCGAGGGCTCCCTCGAGGATGCGGATGGCTTCCAGCACCTCGACCTGCGAACCGCCGCCGACGTTGTAGACGCCCTGCGCGCCGGGGCGGCGCCAGGCCAGCACGTTGGCCTCCACCGCATCGTCGACGTAAGTGAAGTCCCGCGATTGACGGCCATCCCCGAACACCGTGATCTCCTCCCTGCGGAGCAGTGCGCGGCAGAAGCGGTGGAATGCCATGTCGGGTCGCTGACGGGGACCATAGACCGTGAAGTAGCGCAGCGCCACCACCGGAACGCCGAAGCTCTTGCCGTAGAGCAGCGTGAGGTGCTCGCCCGCGAGCTTGGTGACCCCGTAGGGAGACATGGGCCGCGGCAGCAGATCCTCGGGCGTCGGGTAGCGCTCGGCCTCTCCGTACACCGACGAGGACGACGCGTACACGAAGCGCTCGAGCGAACCGGAGCGATACCGCTCGAGCAGACGCTGGGTGGCCAGCACGTTGTGATGGGCGTAGATCGCGAACTCCCGACCCCACGACGCGCGGACTCCGGCTTGGGCCGCCTGGTGAAAGACCACGTCGACATCCGGTAGCCGCGCGAGATCTCCGAGCCCCAGATCGATCTCGAGCAGCTGGAAGCCACGATGATCGCGCGCCGATTCCAGATTGCGGCGCTTGATCTCGGGATCGTAGTAGTCGGTGAAGCAGTCCACGCCCGTTACCGTGACGCCTTCGGCGAGCAGGCGATCCACCAAGTGCGAGCCGATGAAGCCGGCCGCCCCGGTCACCAGCGCATGGGCCATGGCGGCGCTACGGTCCGCCGGGAAGCGGCGGTCGCGGAAGCGGGATCGACGATCCGCCGCGCTGGCCCTCGACCATCTGGCGGGTCTCGTTGTCCTCGGGATGGATCTGGAGCCAGCGCTCGAGGTAGGTCAGCGCGCGCTCGCGTTGGCCGCCGTCGTTCAGCGTCGAGTAGGCGGCCACGTAGGCGTAGAAGTTCTCGCGGTCGAGCTGAATGGCCTTGTCGAGCTCCTGGAGCGCGCGATCCGCCTGACGATTGAACATCAGGGTGATGCCCAGGTAGTAGTGGGCCTCGGAATTGTTGGGCGCGCGCGCCACGAGTCGCTCGAACAGCTTCACGGCGCCCGTCGTGTCGTGGGCCTCGAGATAGAAGCGTCCGAGCGGCACGAGCACGTCCACGTAGCCTGGGAACATGCGCTCGACGCGCTCGAGCTCGGCGATCGCGCGTGGGAAGTCGCCGGTCTTCTCGTAGACCAGCGCGAGCTGCATGTGGGCCGCGGCGTAGTTGCGAGAGAGCGTGGCGGCGTTCTCGTCCTTGTAGACCGTGCTGTCCCACGACCCGTCCTTGCGGAACAAGCCACCGTAACGGAAGACGTCGTACATGTTACGGCGGGTCAGCGGAACGTCGACCTCGGGACCGAGCGTGTCGCGATTGACGCGGTACACCAGGCCTTCGAGCGAGAACTGCTTGTCGAAGCCCATGTGCTCGGGAACCGTGACCGCGAAGTACGGAGGCTTCTTCCAGCTCCCGTCGGGGTTGCGGTTCTCCTTCATGATGTGCTGGACCATGAACTGATTGGTGTAGATCACGTTCCCGGAGGCGTCCTGAACGGCGCCGGCGCCGAGCTGGTGGATGGCCTCGTCCGACAGGTTGATCGGGACCTTGGGCTCTTCGTCACGCAGCTGGAGGATGTACCAGTCGGTGTTGAGCAGGCTGAGGTTCACCACCCGCACGTCTTTGCGGAAGTTCTCCACTTGCTGGATGTACCAGAGCGGGAAGGTGTCGTTGTCGCCGTTGGTGAAGACGTAGGCGTTGGGCGCGAGCGGCGCCAGCATGTTGTAGGCGTAATCGCGGGCCACCTGGTTGCCGCGCCGGTCGTGCGTGTACCACAGGTTCTTCATCACCAGCATCGGCTGCAGCACCATCAACGCGGACGTAGCCGCGAGTGCGGTGCGCTTGGCGCTCTCGGCGGTGAAGGAGTCGGCGACCCAGCGCAGCAGCCAGGCACAGCCGAGCCCGATCCACAGGGCATAGGCGTGATAGCCGCTCTGAAAGAAATAGTCGCGCTCGCGAACCTCGTGGTCGGTGAAGTTGAGGAACACGATCATGCCCGCCGTGGTGAGGCCGACGAACACGAATTGCATGAGGAAGGATGTTCGCTCTCGACGGAACTGATAGGCCGCGCCCGCGATGCCGAGGAGCAGCGGCAACAGGCTTCCCCACGCGCGGTCGGTCGGGAACAACGGCCATTGTCGCTTGAAGTAGCGCCAAAATTCCTTGTCGAGCTGCGCGCTCATCGGGCCGCGACGTTCGAGCATGCTGGAGCTGCCGTACTGCTTGCGCTCGAGCAGATCGCGCAGCCGGCCCCAGCTCGAGGGGTTGCCTTCGTTGATCGCCGGATGCTGGGCCGCGCGGATCGGCAGGTAGAGGTGGGTGGAGTAGCCGATCCCCATCATCAGCAGCGCCAGGGCCAGGATCTTCCCTTCCCGCGTGCGCCGCGCGAGCAGGAACATCGGCACGCCGATCGCGGCCAGCGCGAGCAACGCGGTGCCGGTGGTGAAATCCTGGTCACCGAAAGCGACTCCCATACAGACCAGCGACGCGGCGGCGCCGGCAATCGCGACCACCATCGAGAGCTTCTGCTGGAAGGCGTAGATCAGGAAGGTCGCGGCCGAGAGCGCGAGCACGCCGCCCGCCATGCGCTCGAGGCCCATGGTGACCAGCAGCACCGACAGCAACGGCATCGCGAACACCACCGCGACTCGCCGGTCCACCGCCCACACCAGCACCATCAGCGGCAGCCCCATGATGCCGACGCCGAGGTGCAGGCCGACGCACAGCCACATCACGTACACGGCGACCAGCAGCGGGCCGGATGTGGGTCGTTGCTCGTGGGCCTCCCACCACTTGAGGCCGAGCCACAGCACCGCGATCTGGGCGAGGCTCATCAGCGAGTAGACCTCGGCCTCGATCGAGTTCTCCCAGAACGAATCCGAGAAGGCGAGCAAGGCCGCGCCCACGAATGCGCCGGCGACCGCGATCCACTCGTCGGTGCGCGTCCGTTCCTTGCCTTGAGCGAGGCGGATCATCCGGAGGCCGACGAAGTAGGTGAACAGCACCGCCAGGGCTGAAGCCAGCGCCGAGAGTCCGTTGACCCTTTCGGCAATCGAGGCCCAGGGCACCAGGGTCGCCATCCTGCCGATCAACACATAGAAGGGGGTGCCGGGCGGGTGCGGGACTCCCAGGATCTTGGAGACCGCGATGAACTCTCCGGAATCCCAGAAGGGCACGGTCGGGGTCAGCGTGATGAAATAAACCGCCGCCGCCCAAAGGAAGACCAGAATTCCGCCCCACAGCGCGGCGCGCTTTTCGATCATCCGGCTTCTCTCTCCAGGCTGCGGGCCGCGGCGCGGCGTTGGGGAATGCGGATCAGGTACGCGAGGCCGCCGAGCAGGCTAACGGCGACCGCCACGAGGTATGTCAGGAACTGCAACGAGAACGCCCGCGGGCGATCCACGCCGATCAGCCCGAAGAGCAGGACACCAACTCCTTCGCGCAAGCCCAAGCCGTTGAGCGAGATGGGCAGGGACACTATCACCGCGAGCAACGGCACGAAAAGCAGGAAGTACTGGAGTGAGATCTGGAGGCCGAGGGCTCGGGCCACCAGCGCGTGGACTCCAATCCGCATCAGCTGGGTGACCGCGGCCACAACCAGCATTCGAGCCAACAGCGCGCGGGCGCCGCGGTAGGCCTCGAGCCTGAGCGCCAGCTCGTCGAGGTGCGGACCGAGCCGGGCGAGCCCCACCTTGGAGAGCGCGCGCTCGATCGCCGGCAGCAGCCGCGGATGGAAGACGCCCCAGAGCAGCAGCACGCTGAGCGCGAAGAAAGCCACCAGACAAAGGTAGGCGACCACGAGGTGGAAGTGATCGACCGCCGGCAGCGTGGTGAGCAGCGCCAGGCCCGCCAGCGCCACCGTGCCGATCAGCCGATCGATCATGACCGCCGAGACCGCGGCCCCGGTCGATCCGGCGTGGCGCGAGGAATCGGCGACGCGCGCGATGTCGCCGCCAATGTTGGCCGGCAGGAAGTTGTTGAAGAACAAACCGATGTGGTAGTAGGCGCACGCCTTCCAGAGCGGGATGTGGATGTCCGCCACGCGGAGCAGCCGCCACCATTGATAGGAGCCGAGCAGGTTGCTCGCCAGCATCAGAGCCGCGGCGGCCAGGAGCCACTGCGGGTTGGCCTGCGCCAGGGAGTGGGCGACACGCTCGAATGGAATGCGCCAGAGGAGCACCGCGATCAGCGCGACGCTGAACGCCACCTTGAGCCCGATCAGCAGGGCACGGCGCCCACTGATCATGACCGGGGCGCTCCACCGACCAGCGCGTCGAGCGAACGCGCGCCGCAGTCGGGCCACTGGAAGCGCCGCGACCAGGTGATCCCCGCGGCGGCGAGTCGATCGCGTAACGCGGAATCGCTCAGCACCCGAATCAGGGTCTCGCTGAGGCGGCGCCGGTCGTCATAAGGGACGAGCAGCCCGGTCTCGCCGTTCCGCACCGAGTCGCGCAGTCCCGGCGCATCGGTGGCGACCACGGCGGTGCCGCACGCTCCGGCTTCGACCACGGTGAGCCCCCAGCCTTCCTTGGGCGAAGGCTGCACGAGCACCCACGCCTCGCGCATCCAGCGCACCTTCTCGGCGGAGGGCACGAAGCCGTGGAACTCGACCGCGCCGGCGACGCCGAGACGCTGGGCCGCGCGCTCCAACGCTTCACGGAACGGCCCGTCGCCGAGCACCACCAGTCGTGCTCCCTGAACACCGGCGATCACGTCGGGCAGCGCGCGCATCACCCAGTCGAGGCCTTTGTAGCGTCGCAATCGACCCACGAAGACGATGGTCGGCCGTTCGCTCTTCCGCACCGCGGGATCCGGGCGATAGAGATCGTGGTCCAGTCCGCAGTGAACGACATTGATCCTGTCGGCCGGGATCCCGCGGCGCACGAGGTCGTCGCGCGTGCTCTCGGAGATCACCACGAAGCGCCGGCCACGATAGACCCACGGGATCAGGTTCTCGAGCGCAACCACATACGTCCCAAGCATGGCGCCGGCTTCCTGGAGCGCGGTCGTGCCGAAGAGGTGCGGGACGATCACCGATACCGGGCTCTTCGTCCACCACGGAGTGAAGCACGGCACCTTGTTGATGTCCTCGATCACGAAGTCGGGCGGAGGCGACGAGAATTCGCGCTGAAAGACTTGGGGCAGGATGAGATTGAAGTTCCACCAGTCGCCGCGCCGGACGATTCGCATCCCGCCGTGCTCGGCCTCGGGTGCGCCGCCGACGAACCCGCTCGCGAGCCAGGTGACCTCGAACCCTCGCCCCACCGCCTCGCGCAGGATCCATTCGAGGTGAAGCTCCGCGCCACCCGCTTCGGGATGTGCGGGATCCCGGAAGTTGACGGCCAGGAGCCGCCGCCCCGAACTCACGGCCGTTCGGCCACCGTGCCGATCACGTGACAGGTCGAGAGCGCCCATCGGCGGCCATGAAGCGAGCGACGCAGGCTCTCCCAGCCGCTGGCCCACCACTCGGGGCCGCGCGGCTCGAGGGGCAGCCGAATGTTCACTCCGCGTCGCAACACCTCGCGGGTCACCCGGTACCAGAGGCCCGGCACCATCCAATCCCCGTAGCTCCGCTTCACTCGGAGTCCCGTGGATGTGAGCAGTGCCTCGAGCTGTCCCACGGTGAACTGCGTCTCCCAACCGGCGAACCAGGCGCCGAAGGCGATCAGGACCTTCTTCATCGCGGTGTAGAGGTGCCAGGTCTGGGGGACATCGACCACGAGTCGCCCGCCCGAACGCACCACCCGCGCGTTCTCGACCAGCAGCGGCCTCGGATCGCGGAAATGCTCGAGCAGTCCCTGGTGGAACACCACCTGAAAGCTTCCGTCGCGAAACGGCATCGCCAAGGCATCGGCCTGGACGAGATGCACGTTCACGCCATGGCGGCGCGCCAGGCCTCGCACCACTTCGAGCGACGCCGGCGAGTAGTCGAGCACCACCGCGGTCGCGCCGGCGCGAGCCAGAGCCAGGCTGTCGCGCCCCGATCCCGCTCCCACCTCGAGCACCGCGTGGCCCTCGACCGGGCCATCGGCGAGGATCTCGCGGGCCAGCCGCTCTCCGGTCGAGTACGTCGTCTCGATGTCACCGACGCCTCGCCAGTAAGACTCCCAGTGATCGAGCGTGGACGCGCGCGCCAAGCTACTCGCCCCACTGAAGCCGTTCGGCCAAGAAGCGCGGCAGTCCCGCGTCGAGGATTCGGCGCATGGCGCCCGCGATGTCGTAATCGAGCCGCACGTGGCGCACCCAGCGCTCGGCGTCCTCGTACAGCGCGTAACCTGCGCGCGGATCACCGTCGCGCGGCTGGCCGATGCTCGCCACGTTGATCAGGTAGCGATGGCCCTTCTCGAGCTTGATGTCGGGGTGGCGCGAGTAGCGCACCTGTTGATTCTGGCGGTCGAAGCTTCCCGGATAGTGCGAGTGACCGATGAAGCACACCGACTCGTTGTAGGCATCCATCTCGGCCTGCGCTTCGACCGGCGAGAGCACGTAGTGCCAATCTTCGGGCTCGGCCGGAGAGGCGTGGACGAGCAGCGTCTCGCGCCATTGAACCGAGAACGGCAGCCCCTGCAAATAGGCGAGGTTGTCGGGCGTGAGCGTCTTCTCCGTCCAGACCGCGGCCTGAGCGGCGTTGCTGTTGAAGTAGGTGAGCCGCAACCGCCCGCACGCCGCGAGGTCGTGGTTGCCGGCGACCGCGTGCTCGATGATCGGACGCAGGCGGTCGATGCACTCGTTGGGCGAGGCGCCGTAACCGACGAAGTCGCCCAGGCACTGGATGCTTTCGGGGCGATGCTTCTCGATATCGGCCAGGCAGGCTTCGAGAGCCTCGAGGTTCCCGTGGATGTCCGAAACGATCGCGTGCAGCGCCATTAGAGCTCCTGAGGGCGCAGCGCGCGCGCCACCTTGTCGAGCACACCGTTCACGAAGCGGCCCGACTCTTCCGATCCGTAGCGCTTGGCGATCTCGATGGCTTCATTGAGCACCACCCGCACCGGAGTTCCCGGACGGCCGATCAGCTCGGCGATCGACGCGCGCAGCACCGAGCGGTCGGTGGCCGCCAGCCGATCGATCTCCCAGTGCTCGGCGGCGGTGCGCAATGCGCCATCGACCGCGTCGCGCTGACGCTCGAGCGTGGTCACCACGTCGTCCACCAGCTGCCGTTGATCGTCGGAGAGCGGAAAGCTCTCGCGGAGCCGTGACCAGGTCTCGGCGAAGGACTCGCTCATGAGGTCGGCCTGGAACGCCACCTGGAACGCAGCCTCCCGGGCGCGCCGCCGCCCTTCGGTCGTGGTCATCATCGAGGGCGCAGCTCGCGGTGGAGACGTCCCATCTGCACGGCGGCCAGCGCGACTTCCGCGCCGCGGTTGCCGAGCGCGCCGCCGGTGCGGGCCGCGGCCTGCTCGGCGTCGTGGACCGCCAGAACACCGTTCAGCACCGGCACGTCGGTCTCCATCGCCGCCTGCATGAGCCCGCGCGCCGACACTTCGGCCACCAATCGATAGTGGTCGGTCTCGCCCTGGACCAGCGTGCCGAAGGCGAGCACGGCGTCGTAGCGACCGGAGGCCGCGGCCCACCGACACGTGAGCGGGAGCTCGAACGATCCCGGAACCCAGATCACGGTGAGGTCGGCTTCGGCGGCTCCGCGCCCGCGGAGCACCTCGAGCGCCGCCTTCACCATGCGCTCGACGTAGACCTGGTTGAAGCGCGAGGCCACCACGCAGAAGCGGTGGCCCTGGGCGTCGTGCCCGGGCGTGATCTCCTGCGCCATCACGTCTCCCCGAGCTTCAAGTCGAGCAGATGGCCCAGCTTGTCTCGCTTCGTCGCGAGATATCGCCGGTTGTAACGGTTGGGCTTCACGTGGACCGGGACGCGCTTCGTGATCTTCAGACCGTAGGCTTCCAGTCCGACCAGCTTGCGCGGGTTGTTGGTGAGCAATTCGATCTCCCGTACCCCGAGGTCCACGAGGATCTGCGCGCCGATTCCGTAGTCGCGGAGGTCCGGTGGGTAGCCGAGCTTGACGTTCGCCTCCACGGTATCCAGACCTTTGTCCTGGAGCGCGTACGCCTTGAGCTTGGCCGCCAGTCCGATGCCACGACCTTCCTGGCGAAGATACAGCAAGACGCCACGACCTCGCCGGGCGATGGCCCGAAGCGCGGCATGGAGCTGGGTCCCACAGTCGCAACGCTGCGATCCGAACACGTCTCCGGTCAGACATTGAGAGTGCACGCGCACCAGCACGGGTCCACGTCCTGGAATCCTTCCCTTCACGAGCGCGACGTGATGATCGCCCTCGAGCCGGCTCTCGTAGAGATGGAGCTGGAAGCGACCTTCGGGCGTCGGCAGCGGGACCGAGACCAGCCGCCGCACCAGCATCTCCTTCTTCCGCCGGTGGGCGATGAGGTCCTGGATGGTGAGGATCCCGAGCCGATGCTCGCGCGCGAAGCGCTCGAGATCGGGCAGGCGGGCCATGTGCCCGTCCTCGCGAAGGATCTCGCACACGGCGGCCACAGGGTGAAGCCCGGCCATCACGCAGAGGTCGGGCGCGGCCTCGGTGTGACCGGCGCGACGCAGGACGCCGCCCGGCACGGCGCGCAACGGAAAGACGTGGCCCGGACGCACGAGATCCGCAGATCGAGTGCGCGGGTCGGCCATCACCCGCAGCGTCCGCGCGCGGTCGAAGGCCGAGGTCCCGGTGGTGGTGCCGCGCCGCGCGTCGACCGACTCGGTGAACGGCGTGCCGAACTTCGCCGTGTTCTCGTTCACCATCAGACGCAGACCGAGCCTGTCGGCGATCTCGGGCGCCATCGGCGAGCACAGGATCCCGCGGCCGTGCTTGACCGCGAAGTTGACCATGTCGGCCGTCGCCTTCTCCACAGCGAACACGAGGTCGCCTTCGTTCTCCCGCTCGGCGTCGTCGACCACGATGATCATCTTGCCGGCGCGGATCCGGCGCACCGCCTCCGGAACGTCGATGAACGACGATCGCGTCCCGCTCTTGCGGGCCTTCATGGAGTCCTCCGGTCGACGCCGCCCTGCTCGAGCAGGCGGGCCAGGTAGCGAGCCATCAGGTCCACCTCGACATTGACGCGGGTTCCGACCGCGTAGCGGCTCGCGATCGTGACCGCGAGCGTGTGCGGGATGAGCGCGATCTCGCAGCGCCTCCCCTGGACGCTTGCGACGGTGAGGCTCACCCCGTCGACGGCGATCGATCCCTTCTCGGCCACGTAGGGCGCGAGCGTCGCCGGCAGCTCGAGCGTGAGTCGCTTCCCCTCTCCTTCGGGCGCGATGGCGCGGACTTCGGCGAGCCCGTCGACGTGGCCTTGCACGAGATGGCCGCCGAGTCGCTGATCGAGCCGGAGCGAGCGCTCGAGGTTGACGACGTCCCCCGGCGTCACCCGGCCGAGCGTCGTACGGCGCAATGTCTCGGGCACCATCTGGACCAGGAACTGCCCAGGCTCGATGGCGGT
>Ga0070688_100001545_pt1 | contig 11513 bp, 11 predicted proteins | sample KBSS13HmetaG_FD_64679 | JGI IMG/M metagenome (GOLD analysis project Ga0070688, IMG submission 64679) | Switchgrass rhizosphere microbial communities from Kellogg Biological Station, Michigan, USA - KBS S1-3H metaG | ecosystem: Host-associated > Plants > Roots > Rhizosphere ...
CGGCCTGGACGTACTGCGCGACGACGCGGTCCATGTCGGCGCGATCCATCTCGCGCGGCGCGGGCCAGCCCGCGTCGAACGGATCGGCGGAAGGACCGATCGTCATCCAGGCGCGCCCGTCGCGGAGCGGATCGTCGCCTTCCCACGGCAGCCTGCACGAGCCTTTGCGGCCGGCGTGTCCGAGCTGAAGGCCGATCTTCGATTGCGAGTGGGCGTGCACGAAGTCGACGATCCGCTTCCAGGCGGCGACGTGCTCCTCCGCGTACATGCCGGTGCACGCGTGCGTGATGCGCCCTTCCGCCGATACGTTCGTCATCTCGGCGATCACGAGCCCCGCGCCGCCGACCGCGCGGCTGCCGAGGTGCACGAGGTGCCACTCCGTCGGCGCGCCTTCGACGGCGGAATACTCGCACATCGGGGAAACGACGACGCGATTCGCGAGGCGCAGGCTCCGCAGCGCGAACGGGGCGAACATCGGAGGCGGCGCGGGCGTTTTCGGATCGCGCGGCAGGTGCTCATTGTCCCACCACGCGTCGGTCACGCGCCGCACGAGGTCCGGATCGCGCTTCGCGAGGTTGTCGTACGTGATCTGCTTGCTGCGCGTCATCAAGTTGAAGGTGAACTGGAGCGGCTGCTGGCGCAGGTAGCGCCGCGAGTTCTCGAACCACTCGAGGCTCGTCTGCGCCGCGCGCTGCGTCTTGAGCACGTCGATGCGCCGCGCCTCCTCGTACGCCGCGAGCGCGCGCGGGACGTCGTCGGTGCCGATGCGCCGGAAGGCGTCGACGAGCGCGATCGAGTCCTCCATCGCGAGCTTCGTCCCGGACCCGATCGAGAAGTGCGCCGTGTGCGCGGCGTCGCCGACGAGCACGACGTTCCCGTGGGTCCAGCGCTCGCAGCGGATCGTCGGGAAGCGCCGCCAGATCGACCGGTTGACGAGCAGGGGATGGCCGTCGAGGTGGTCCGCGAAGAGCTTCTCGCAGTACGCGACGGTCTCCGCTTCGCTCGCCCGATCGAGCCCGGCGCGCTTCCACGTGTCCTCGTGGCACTCGACGATGAACGTCGAGAGGTTCTTCTCGAAGGGGTAGGCGTGGACCTGGAAGAGCCCGTGCTCGTTCTCCCGGAAGATGAACGTGAACGCGCGCAGCGGCCGCGTCGTGCCGAGCCAGCAGAAGCGGCAGTGCCTCCAGTCGATCGAAGGCCGGAAATGCGCCGCGTCCTTCTCGCGGACGATGCTGTTGATCCCGTCGGCGGCGACGACGAGGTCGGCGCGCGGGAGCTCCGCGGGGTCGCGCACCTCGTGCTCGAAGCGCAGGTCGACGCCGAGTCCGCGGCAGCGCGTCTGGAAGATCTCGAGCAGCCGCTTCCGGGCGAGTCCGCAGAATCCGTGGCCCGTCGAACGGACGCAGGTGTCGGCGAAGTAGGTCTCGATGTCCGTCCAGTTCGCGAAGCTCCTCTGGATCTCGGCGAAGCTCTCGGGATCGGCGATCTGGAAGTTCGCGAGCGTCTCGTCCGAGAACACGACGCCCCATCCGAAGGTGTCGTCCGGACGGTTGCGCTCGATGACCTGGATCGCCGTGTCCGGGAACGCCTTCTTCATCAGGACGGCGAAGTAGAGGCCGGCCGGACCGCCGCCCAGGATCGCGATGCGCATTCCGGACATCCTAGGGAGTGCGATGGGGGGTTTGGAGCGCGCGTGCGCGCCGATTAGCCTGGATCGTTCCGAGGATCGATGGATCACGCGCAAGAGTGGATCGAGCGACTCTCCGAGCTGCGCGCGCAGCGCCGGCCGTGTGCGCTCGTCGTCGTCACGCAGGTGAAAGGCAGCGGTCCTCGCGAAGCCGGCGCGCGCATGATCGTGACCCGCGGAACGGACGGGAAGCTCGACCTCGCGTTCGGGACGATCGGCGGGGGCAATCTGGAGCTGCAGGCGATCGCGAAGTGCGGGGAGCTCCTCGCCGACGAGCGCGCCCGCTCCGAGAGCGTCGCGTTCCCTCTCTCCGAGAAGGTCGGGCAGTGCTGCGGAGGGGAAGTGACGCTCTTCTTCGAGACGTTCCCGTGGACGCGCCGCCGGATCGCGATCTTCGGAGCCGGACATGTCGGGCAGGCGATCGCGGGACTGTCGGGGTACCTCTCGGCCGATCTCGTGCTGATCGACGGGCGCTCCGAGGAGGAGATCCGCCCGCCGCTTCCACGCGTCCGACCCTGGGAGCTCGTGTGCGTCGACCACCCCGAGCAGGAGATCGACACGCTCTCCGACGACGCGCTCGTCCTCGTGATGACGCACAACCACGCACTCGATCTCGAGATCGTCGCGCGCGCGATCCGCAGGGACTTCGCCTACCTCGGGCTCATCGGATCCGATCGGAAGTGGGACCGGTTCAAGAAGCGGCTCGAGCAGCGCGGATTCGGGGAACGCGACATCGCCAAGGTGCGCTGTCCGATCGGCGTCTCGAAGCACTCGAAGGAGCCCGCGGCGATCGCCATCTCCGTGGCGGCGGAGCTCCTCGACGTGATGCAGGCGAACGCGCGGACGAGCTAGGCCGGCAGGACCGCGACGGCGGGGGCGAGATCCTTCGTCGCCCGCCCCTTCAACGACTGCCGGTAGATCGAGTACGTCGACAAGCACATCAGAGGGACGATGAGCGCGCCGAGGATCGGGATCGGCTGCAGCGCGATGATGCCCCAGTTGATGACGCGGATCATCACGCGCGCGAGGCAGCCGCGCAGCGGCGGCACGTAGCCGCGGAGTCCCGTGACGAGCGTCAAGCGGTAGTACACGACGCCCGGGATCACGCCGATCACGGGGATCGCCGAGAATCCGAGGCAGATCAGCAGCGTCTTCGGCAGCCGTCGCTGCAGCGCGTCGAGGTAGTCCTGGAACTCGCCCTGGTTCGCGAACGTGACCGTGGCGCAGGTCGGGCACGCCTGGCGCACCGCCCGTTCCGTCAGCCGTGTCGCGCAGACCGGGCAGCGCTTGCGTGCGATCAGGTCGAACCGGTGACGCGCGAGGTCCGGCGCCGGGCCGTCCTTCGGCGTGCCGAACACGCCCACTCCGCGCGGCTCCGCGACGGCCGTGCCGCACGCGTGGCATCGCATCGCGTGCGGGAAGATCGGCGTCGCGCACTTCGCGCACGGGATCTTCGAGGCCAGTTCGCGGCGTTCCGCGCGCTTCTGGAAGAGCCAGAGCCCGAGCGCCGTCAACGCCGAGAGGACGAGCGCGACCAGCGGGAAGATCACGAGGAAGAGGAGACCGAGCACGGTCCACGAGTTCTCGACCCAGTTCAGGAGCGACTGCAGGCCGATGTCGTCGTGGTCGTCGATCTCCGCGAGCACGCCGATCACGCCGCGGCGGAGCGCGGCCGTCAGGTACGTGAGCCCGCCCACGACGATCGCGAAGAAGCTGTGGAACCCGAAGCCGGCGCGCTGGATCGAGTGGATCGTCTGGACCGAGTCCTTGTCGAGGATCGCGAGGCTGACGAGGATCGCGACCGCGGTCTTCAGGTAGCCGTCGACCTCGTGGAGGAAGTCGCGGACCTCGGAATGCTTGACCGCGAGGACCTCCGCCGTCGCGAGCGCGGCGAGCGCCAGGATCACGCGCCAGCTCGTGAACCAGGCCGGCACGTGCGACAGCGCGATGACGACCTGGTGATCCTTGAGCCAGGGGATCTCGACGCCCCATTTCGCGAGAGCCGCGGTCACGAAAGCCGCGAGGAACGGCCTCGAGGCGAACATCGGCACGCTGGCGAGCGTGTACAGGAAACCCGGAAGGCTCATGACGCGAGGGCCGCGTTTCGGTCCGAGCCCGCGGACATTCTATCCCTCGAGCTTTTCTCCGAGCCTCCAGGCCAAGTTGTCGAGCTGACGGCGCAGGCGCGAGACGTGGAACTCGAGCTCCTCGACGCGCTTCTCGACCGTCTCGGCGCGCGCGCTCGCTACGGGATCGGCGACCGGCGCCGGCGGCGGCGGCGCGACTTGCACGGGAGGCGCGACCGCGGGCGCCCGCGCGGCGACCGCGCCCGAGAGCGTGTGCGCGTAGCGTTCCGCGCGGGAGCCGGGGCTCGGATCCAGGCGCACGACGAGTCCCGCTTCGAGCATCGGCGCGAGGACTTCCGCGAGCGCGGCGAGCGACTCGATCGGCGCCATCCGGCTCGCCCGCCCGCGCAGCTCGCCCGGCTGCTGCGGTCCGCGGAGGAGGAGCTCGGCGAGGACGGCGAGCTGCGGCTTCTCGATCGCGAGCAGCGTCGCGGCGTTGTGCCGGAACTTCTCGACGCGGCTCCCGACCGGGTGCACGGAGCCGACGAGGCCTTTCACGATCATCTTGCGCAGCGAAGCGTCGATTTCGTGCTCGCTGAGCTCGAGCACCGGGTCGCGGTTGTTCTTCTGGTTCGCCCCGTTCGTCGCCGCGTTCAGCGTCAACGGATACTGGTCGGGCGTCGAGAGCTCCTTCTCGATCAGGACGCCGAGGGCGCGCGCTTCGCGGACATCGAGGAGGAGTTCGGGGTTCATCGCGTCAACCTGCCATGGCGTCGATCGCGGCCGCGAGGTCGAAATCGCGACCGGAGAGACCCTTGACGTCGTGGCTCACGAGGTCGATCGCGACCTTGTTCCACGAGTTGCTCCAGTCCGGATGATGGTTCGCCTTCTCGGCCGCGAGCGCGACGCGCGCCATGAACGCGAAGGCTTCGGAGAAATCGCGGAAGGTGAACGTGCGGTGGAGTTTTCCGTCGCGGAGCTCCCAGCTCGGCACGCTCGCGAGCCGCCGGCGAACCTCCGCGTCGTCCAGCTTGGGGGAGAGCGCCATCGCCGCCCCAGTCTACTTGTGCGCCTTCACTTCCTGCACTGCCTTCGCGAGCGCAGGGACGACCTCGAACGCGTCGCCGACGATCCCGTAGTCGGCGATCTTGAAGATCGGCGCTTCCGCGTCCTTGTTGATCGCGACGATCACCTTCGACGTGCGCATGCCGGCGAGGTGCTGGATCGCGCCCGAGATGCCGACCGCGATGTAGAGCTGCGGCGCGACGGTCTTGCCCGTCTGTCCGACCTGCTCGGCGTGCGGGCGCCACCCGGCGTCGACGACGGCGCGCGAGGCACCCGTCGCGGCGTTGCCGAACGCGGCGGCGAGATCCTCGATGAGCTTGAAGTGCTCCGGCGCCTTGAGTCCGCGTCCGCCGGACACGACGACCGGTGCTTCCTTGACGTCGAGCTTGCCGCCAGGCTTCGGCGCGACGGAGGTGACGATCGCTTTCCCGTCGTCGCTCGCCGCGACGTCGAGGATCTCGGCCGTCCCGCCGACTTCCGCGATCGCGAACGCGTTCGGGCGCGTCGTCGCGCACAGCACCGGGGCCTGCGTCGAGAGCGTCGCGATCGCCTTGCCCGCGAGCCACGGACGCACGACGCGGAAGCTCCCGCCCTGCGCCTCGAAGCCGGTGCAGTCGCTGAAGAGCGTCACGTCGAGATCCGCGGCGACGCGCGGAGCGAGATCCTTGCCCGTCGCGGTCGCCGCGGCGAGGAACGCGGACGCCTTCTGGTCGCGGACGACGCGCGCGACGTCGCGAGCCGTCGCGTCCGCGCTCGGGCGTGCGGCACCGACGAGGCAGACGACCTTCGCGGCGCCGAACGCGCCGAGTTTCGCGGCCGCGTCCTTCGCGCCGGCGCGCGCGACGACGGCGACGACCGATGCGCCCTGGGATCCGGCGGCCGCGCGCGCGGCGCCGAGGCACTCGAGGCTCGCGCGGATCGGCTTGCCGTTCTCCTGCTCGACGTAGACGACGATCGTGGCCATGGCGTCAGAGAACCTGTGCTTCCTCGCGCAACGCCTTGATCAGCGCGGGCACCGCGGCCGCGCCTTCGCCGACGATGCGGCCGGCCTTGCGCGCGGGCGGGAGCTCGACCTTCTCGACGACCGTCTGGTTGGCGACGGCTTCGGCGGGCTCCTCGGCGATCGGCTTGCTCTTCGCGGCCATGATGCCCTTCAAGTTGGGGCGGCGCGGCTCGTTGAGTCCCTTGTTGCACGTGATCACGGCCGGAAGCGCGAACTCGACCGTCTCGACGCCGTGCTCCGTCTCGCGCTTCGCGACGCCCTTGCCCGCCGTGATCTCGATCGAGACGACTTCGGTGACGCACGCCCAGCCGAGGTAGGTCGCGAGCATCGGCCCGACGGCCGCGTTGTCCCGGTCCGTGGCGACGCGACCGAGGAAGACGAGCTCCGCGCCGAGCGCGCCGATCTTCTTCGCGAGAGCCTTCGCCGTCGAACGCGCGTCGCGCGCGTGCCAGGCCGGGTCGACGAGGATCGCGCCGGCGTCCGCGCCGCGCGCGATGAACTCGCGCAGCTCCTTCGACGCGTCCTGCGGGCCGAGCGTCAGCACGGTGACGTCGCCGCCAAGCTTCTCCTTCGTCTTGATCGCCTCCTCGACCGCGATCTCGTCGTAGAAGGAGGGCATGTACTGGAAGCCGGCCGAATCGAGGCTCTTTCCGTCCGAGCCGATCTTGGCCTGGGCCTCGGTCGTCGGGACGCGCTTGATGCAGGCGGCGATTTTCATCGGGGTTCCCGGGGGTTCGGGGCGGGAAGGGTAGCGATGGACGCAGGATCCGACAAGGCGCAGGCGCGGCGCATTGATGGGATTCTGATGCGCGCGCGTTCCGTATTGATGGCAACCGGATGCGCGTCGCATCTATACATCCGTCCCTCGTCGGCAATCGCGACGGGAAGCGGATCGTCATGGGACTCCTCGATGCGTGCATCGCCGCCGTCCTCCTCGGATACGTCGCGTGGACGATCCGGCTCAAGGGCGCGTCGGCGAGGATCCGGCCTCCGTCCCGCGACCTCGCCTGGATGGGCGTCGGAGTCGCGCTCCTCGCGACGCTCGCGTTCCTCGCGGTGAGGAACCGGCGCCAGGGAACATCGGCCGAAGAGCTCGTGCGGAGGTCCGAGCGCATCGAGCAGGTGGAACGCATGCGTTCCATGCTCGCCGCGGCTTGCGAGGCCGGAGACGGAGCCGTGATGGCTTCCTCCGAATCGGAATCGCAATCCCTCGCGGATCGTTCGCGCGCCGCCGTGGGGGAGCTCGAGAAGGCGCGCGCCGACTTGCACCGGCTGCTGGACCAGGACGAAAGCACGGCGCGCAAGGACGCACTCGCGCGGTTCTCGGAGAGCCTGCTGCAGTTCCAGGACGTCCAGCGCGAGGTCCTGGCGCTCGCGACGAAGAGCACGAACGTCAAGGCGCGTGAGCTCGCCTTCGACCCCGCCGCCGACGCCGTCGACCGGATGCACGACGCGGTGGACCGTCTGCTCGCGAAGAGCGCCGACTCGCCGGATGCGAAGGAGATCGCGGAGCTCGGCTTGCGCGCGGAGATCGCCGCGCGGCGGATCCAGGCGCTCCTCGCTCCGCACATCGCCGAGGCGCGGGACGCGAACATGGATGCGATGGAGAAGCGGATGTCCGAGGCGGACCGCGAGGCCCGGGCCGATCTCGAACGCCTGGCGGCGATTCCGTCCCTCGCGGGCGACGCGGACCGCGAGGCCGCCGCGTCGGCGTACACGGCGTTCGCCGGGATCGAAACGCGGATCATCGCGCTCTCGCGCGAGAACACGAACGTGCGCTCGCTCGAGCTCTCCGCGAGCTCGATGCGCGCGGCGAGGGATCACTGCCGGGACGCCCTGGACGACCTGCAGCGCTCGATCCAGGAGGATCCGATCGGGGGCGTCCGTGCCGGTCCGCCTTTCAATCCGCGTAGACTGCGCGAGGAATAGGTGAGGCCGCGGCTCCGGGCCGCAGAGGTGACCGATGAGTTCCATTCGCGACGACTTCGCCCTGCTCCTGGCCGCGCCCGATCCGGTCGAGGCGGATCTGGCTCGCAACCTGCTCGACGCTGCGGGGATCCCTTCGCTGCTCCAGGGACAGGATCGGGACCTCGCGGAACTCGGATCGTCCAGCCACAGCGCGATCGCTCGCCCCGATCTGTTCGTTCCGAAGGCCGCGCTCGAGCGCGCGCGCTCGATCCTGCGCCAGGCTTGGGGCGAGGAGCGCATGCCGTCTTGATGATTCCGCCGGCGTTCTTGATGCCCTTCTGACTCGAGCGTTCGCTCCATCCGGGCAACGATTCCTGGATGAACACACGAATCGGAATCAGGCTCGCCCTCGCGTGCATGCTGGCGGCGTGCATCGCGTCGAGCGGTCGCGCTCAGCAGACGGTCTTCAACGTTCCTGCACCCGACGTGCTCGAGAAGGGCAACCTCTATCTCGAGACCGACCAGTACCTCCGCACGTGGAAGGGTGACGACGAGGATGCCGCGCGCTTCTTCCTTCGCGGCGTCTACGGCGTCGGATCGAACGTCGAGGTCGGTCTCAACAGCGGCGCGTTCGATTACCTCCACGCGAGCCAACCGTTCCTCGACGCCACGGTGAAGTGGCGCCCCTTCCGCACGAACTTGCGGGAAACCGGCGATCCCGGCGCACTCGGGTTGTTCCTCGGGAACAACTTGGGCGTCGGCCTGCGCGGCGATGCGTCGGGCGACGGGAGGGACTACGCGTACGCGGCGGGCTTCGTCACGTTGCCCGATCTCCAGACGACGATTTCCGCGGGCCCCTATTACGCGACGCGCGACGTGTTCGGCGACGAGCGAGTCGGCGGCCAGCTCACGCTCGTGCAGCCGGTCTCGTGGATGGAGGGGCTCAGCGTCGCCGGGGACTGGCAATCCGGCGACGGCGCGTACGCCACGGGCGGCTTCATTCTTTCGCGGTCGCCGTGGACGTTCTACGCGGCCTACGGGTTCGCGAACGACGGCCGCGACGGCGACGTGCTCACGCTCGAGCTCGGCTACAGCTTCTGAGCGTCCGCGCGTCTGGATGATTCCTTGATGTCGAACGGGGTCGTTCTTGTGCGGCCTTGCTCCCAATCCGCGGCGCTTGCGCCGATGCTTCGGACGACGGTGACCTCCGATGATGGATCTCTGCATGGTCTTGATCGTCGCGGCGCTCTTCATCCTCGGATGGGGCCTCGTGCACGCCTGCGAAGCGCTGGGGAAGTGATGCGATGACCACGATCCAGCTCGTCGGTGCGGCGGTGGCGCTGTTCCTCCTCGCCTACCTCGTCGTGGCCCTCCTCAAGCCGGAGAAGTTCTCGTGAGCTTCGCGAGCTGGCTGCAGATCGGCGTCTACTTCGCCGTGCTCCTCGCGCTCGTGAAGCCGCTCGGGGCCTACATGGCGCGCGTCTACGAAGGCGGGAGGACCGGGCTCGAGCCGGTGTTCGGCCGCCTCGAGCGCCTGCTGTACCGGCTCTGCGGCGTCCGCTCCGACGACGGCGCGGGTCGGCAGGAGATGAACTGGAAGACCTACGCCTTCGCGATGCTCGCGTTCAACGGCGTCGGACTCGCCGCCGTCTATCTCCTGCAGCGGTTCCAGGGAGTGCTGCCGCTCAATCCGGCGAACCTCGGCGCCGTGTCGCCCGACAGCGCGTTCAACAGCGCGATCAGCTTCGCGACGAACACGGACTGGCAGGGGTACGGCGGCGAATCGACGATGAGCTACCTGACGCAGGCGCTCGGCCTGTGCGTGCAGAACTTCGTCTCCGCCGCTTCGGGGATGGCCGTCCTCGCCGCGCTCGTGCGCGGCTTCGCGCGCAGCCGTGCCGAGACGATCGGGAACTTCTGGGTCGATCTCGTCCGCGGCACGCTGTACGTCCTGCTCCCGCTGTCGCTCGTCCTCTCGATCGTTCTGGTGTCGCAGGGGATGCTGCAGAACTTCAGCGCGTACAAGACCGTGGAGCTCCTGCAGCGGCCCGTCACCGAACAGGTGCTCGCGATGGGGCCGGTCGCCTCGCAGGTCGCGATCAAGCAGCTCGGGACGAACGGCGGCGGGTTCTTCAACACGAACTCGGCGCATCCCTTCGAGAACCCGACGCCGCTCTCGAACTTCTTCGAGATGCTCGCGATCCTCCTGATCCCCGCGGCGCTCTGCTACACGTTCGGGAAAATGGTGAAGGACACCCGCCAGGGTTGGGTCCTCCTGGCGGCGATGACCGCCATCTTCCTGTGCACGCTGTTCCCGTGCGCGTCCTCGGAGCAGGGCGGAAACCCTGGACTCGCGTCGATCGGTGTCGACCAGGTCCAGACCGACCAGCAGCCCGGCGGAAACATGGAAGGCAAGGAGGTCCGGTTCGGCGTCGCGAACTCCGTGCTCTGGGCGACCGCGACGACGGCGGCTTCGAACGGATCCGTCAATGCGATGCACGATTCGTTCACGCCGCTCGGCGGCCTCTGGCCCATGTGGCTCATCCAGCTCGGCGAAGTCGTCTACGGCGGCGTCGGCTCCGGCCTGTACGGGATGCTGCTGTTCGCCATCGTCGCCGTGTTCGTCGCCGGGCTCATGGTCGGGCGGACGCCCGAGTACCTGGGGAAGAAGATCGAGCCATTCGAGATGAAGATGGCCGCGCTCGGGATCCTCGTCACGCCCGTTCTCGTCCTCGTCGGGACGGCGGTGGCGGTCCTGCTCCCGGTCGCGCGCGCCGGCGTCGCGAACCCCGGCGCGCACGGCTTCAGTGAGATCCTCTACGCCTTCTCTTCCGCGTCCAACAACAACGGCAGCGCCTTCGCGGGCCTCGGCGCGAACACGACCTTCTACAACATCGCGCTCGGCATCTGCATGTTCTTCGGGAGGTACCTGGTCAAGATCCCCGTTCTCGCGATCGCGGGCTCGCTCGCGAGGAAAGTCAACGTCCCGGTCACGTCCGGGACGCTCCCGACCCACACGCCGCTCTTCGCGGGGCTGCTCGTGTCCGTCGTGATCATCGTCGGCGCCCTGACCTACATCCCCGCGCTCGCCCTCGGACCGATCGTCGAACACCTGATGATGATCGGATCGTGAACCATGGACGACACGCAGACGACCGGCGGCAAGACTCGCTCGCTCTTCGATCCGCCCATCGTGCGGCGAGCGTGCATCGATGCGCTGCTGAAGCTCGGGCCGCTCAACCAGGCGCGGAACCCCGTGATGTTCGTCGTGTACGTCGGAAGCCTCCTGACGAGCGTCCTGTGCATCCAGGCTTGGCTCGGCCGAGGCGAAGCTCCCGCGGGATTCATCCTCGGCATCTCCGTGTGGCTCTGGTTCACCGTGCTCTTCGCCAATTTCGCCGAAGCGATGGCGGAGGGTCGGGGAAAGGCCCAGGCGGAGTCGCTCCGGCGCACCCGACGCGACGTGCGAGCCAAGCGGATCGCGGAGGCGAAGCAGAACGCCCGCATCTCCGAAGTCCCCGCCTCCGACCTGCGCAAGGGCGACTTCTTCCTCGTCGAGGCCGGGGACGTCGTCCCTGCGGACGGCGAGGTGCTCGAGGGGGTCGCATCGGTCGACGAGAGCGCGATCACCGGCGAGAGCGCACCAGTCATCCGCGAGAGCGGCGGCGATCGCAGCTCGGTCACGGGCGGGACGAGGGTGCTCTCCGACTGGCTGATCGTCCGCGTCGCGGCGGACCCGGGCGAGTCCTTCCTCGATCGGATGATCGCGCTCGTCGAAGGCGCC
>Ga0070688_100001546_pt1 | contig 11512 bp, 7 predicted proteins | sample KBSS13HmetaG_FD_64679 | JGI IMG/M metagenome (GOLD analysis project Ga0070688, IMG submission 64679) | Switchgrass rhizosphere microbial communities from Kellogg Biological Station, Michigan, USA - KBS S1-3H metaG | ecosystem: Host-associated > Plants > Roots > Rhizosphere ...
GGCGACAAGGTGCGCTCGTATCACATCCTGAAGCACCTCGCCGCACGGCACCGCGTGTTCCTCGGCACGTTTGCCGACGATCCCGACGACCTGCAACACGTCGCCCGGCTGCGCGAGCTCTGCGCGGAGTTGTGCGTCATCGAGCTTTCACCGCGGCTCGCACGGCTGCGCAGCGTGTCGGGGTTCGCCGCGAACGAACCGCTGTCGGTCGCGTACTACCGCAACGCGGAGCTCGCGCGCTGGGTCGACTCGACGCTTGCGAACGAGGCCATCGACGCCTGCATCGTGTTCTCGTCGGCGATGGCGCAGTACGTCGCCGGCGCCGATGCGCCACGGACGGTGCTGATCGATTTCGTCGACGTCGATTCGGCGAAGTGGGTCCAGTACGCCGACTCGCGGTGGTGGCCGCTGTCGTGGGTCTACCGGCGCGAAGGCTCGCGCCTGCTCGCGTTCGAACGCGCCGCTGCGGATCGCGCGACTCGTGCGTTCTTCGTGACCGATGCCGAAGCCGACCTGTTCCGGCGTCTTGCACCCGGGTGCGTCGGACGCATCGAGACGATCGGCAACGGCGTCGACACCGAGCAGTACGCGCCATCGGAGGCGCTTCCATCGCCGTTTGCAGCGGGATCGTTGCCGGTCGTCTTCACCGGTGCGATGGACTACTGGCCGAACGTCGACGGCGTGCGCTGGTTTGCCGAGGAAGTGCTGCCGCGCGTGCTGGACGCGTTGCCCAGCGCCCACTTCACGATCGTCGGCATGCGGCCCACCGCTGCGGTGAAGGCGCTCGCGTCGGCGCACGTCACCGTCACCGGCACCGTTCCCGACGTACGTCCGTATCTTCAGCACGCGGCCGTCGTCGTCGCGCCGCTGCGCGTCGCCCGCGGAATCCAGAACAAGATCCTCGAGGCGATGGCGATGGCACGGCCCGTCGTCGCGACCGATGCCTGCGGTGCCGGCATCGACGCTGTCAACGGCCGCCACTTCGTGACAGCCCATGACGCCGCCACGATGGCAGGCGCGGTCGTTTCGCTGTTGCGCGACGGCGAGGGGGCGCGGATGATGGGCAACGCCGCACGCGCGCGGATCGTCGCGCGGTACACGTGGGAGGCGCAACTGCGCCTGCTCGAAGAGGCGCTTGCGCCGGCCACTCCCAGCGCGGCTGCTGCCGCATGAGGCCCGGGCGATGAAACGCGACCTGCCATTCCCGATGCCGCGCGCCGCGCAGACGACCGGGGGGGCCATGGCGCTGCGCGTGCCGCTCGTGTCGCTCGCGATCGCGCTGGCCTGGATCATCGGCTGGTATGCGCCGACGGCAGCGCTGATGGTGCATACGTGGGCGAACTCGGAGACGTTCGCGCACGGCTTCATTGTCGTGCCGGTCGTTGCATGGCTCATCTGGCGGGTTCGGCACCAGCTGGCCGTTGTGGAGTCTCGCCCGGATTTCCGGATGCTGCCGCTGCTCGGGCTGGCCGGGTGTGCGTGGCTCGCCGCCAAGCTCGGTTCCGTCAACGTAGTGTCGCAAGCCGCGCTTGTCGCGATGGTCGTGCTCGCCGTGCCCACGGTGATGGGCATGGCATTCACGCGCCGGATCTTGTTCCCGTTGGGCTTCCTGTTCTTCTGCGTGCCGGTGGGCGACTTCCTGCTGCCGATGCTGATGGAGCGCACCGCCGATTTCACCGTGGTCGCCGTTCGCGCGTCGGGCGTGCCCGTGTATCGCGAGGGCCTCCACCTGGTTATTCCCACGGGCCGGTGGTCGATCGTCGAGGCGTGCAGCGGTGTCAGGTACCTGATCGCCTCCCTGATGGTCGGCACGCTGTTCGCCTACCTGAACTACCGGACGATGTGGCGCCGGTGGGTGTTCGTCGGGGTGTCGATCGTCGTCCCCATCCTCGCGAACTGGCTCCGCGCGTACATGATCGTCATGCTCGGGCACCTCACCAACAACCGGCTGGCCGTGGGGGTCGACCACATCGTCTACGGCTGGGTGTTCTTCGGCATCGTCATGGTGCTGATGTTCTGGATCGGCTCGCGATGGCGCGAAGCCAGTGCGGTCGACGACGCGCATTCCCCAGCCGTCACCACGCCGGTCGCGGCAGCCCAGGTGGCAGCGGGCGCGCGCTCGCCGCGCTTTTTCCTGGCGGCCGCAGCGATCGTCGCGGTGACCGTGCCGTGGCCTCTCGTCGATTCGCGTGCCGAAGCGAACCTGCCGACGGCGCCGGTGCGCCTTGCAATCGGTCCCGTGCCGGAATGGAGCGCGGCGCGGGCGTCCGACGGCGATTTCGAGCCGCGGTTCGTCTCGCCATCCGCCGTCGTCCACGAGCAATACGATCGTGGCTCGGGCACGGTCGGCCTCTATGTCGCCTACTATCGCGGCCAGACATTCGATCGCAAGGTCGTGAGCTCGGAGAACCGGTTGCCGATCGGCATCGACGACCCGTGGAACTTGACGGGCACGCCTGCAATCGACATCAGCGTCGGTGGACAGCGATACGCGATGCCACTGATCTCGCTCGTCAGCCGCGACGGCCGGCGACTCTACGCGCTGAAGTGGTACTGGGTCGATGGCGTCGTCACGCCGTCCGATGCGCGCGCCAAGGCTCAAGTCAGCTGGTCGCGGATCACGGGACGTGGCGACGACGCGGCAGCGATCGTCGTCTACTCGCGCGCAGCCACGGTCCAGGACGCCCAGACGGAATTGCAGCGCTTCGTAGACGACGCCTGGCCGCCGGTTGCGACCGCGCTTGCACAGGCGCGGGAACTGCGATGAGCATCAACGTGCCGGCCGCAGGTGCACATGCCGCACGCGGCGGGCGATCGCCGTGACCACGAGCGCGCCGCGTCCGCTGATCGCGCACGTCGTCTATCGGTTCGACGTCGGCGGTCTCGAGAACGGTCTCGTGAATCTGCTGAACCGCATGTCGCGTGAACGCTACCGACATGTCGTGGTCTCGCTGACCAACGCCACCGAGTTCCGGCAGCGAGTGACGCGCGGCGACGTCGAGTTCATCGAATTGCACAAGGCTCCCGGCCATGGCATCAAGCTGCTGCCGCGGCTCTTCGGACTGTTCAGACGGCTGCGGCCGGCGATCGTGCACACGCGCAACCTTGCGGCACTCGAAGCGAGCCTCCCGGCGTGGCTGTCGGGCGTGCCGTTGCGCGTTCACGGCGAACACGGTCGCGACGTAGGCGATCTCGACGGCACCAACCGGACGTATCGTGCAGTTCGGCGCGCCTACCGGCCATTTGTCAGCCACTACGTCGCGCTGTCTCGTGACCTCGAGCGGTATCTTGTCGATGCCGTGGGTGTCGAGCCTTCGCAAGTAACCAACATCGTCAACGGCGTTGATATCGAGGCGTTCACGGCGCCAGTGGCCCGCGTGCGGGCGGCGGATTGCCCGTTCAACGATCCGGCCTTGTGGATCTGCGGCACCGTCGGTCGGATGCAGCCGGTGAAGAACCAGGCACTGCTTGCGCGCGCTTTCGTGCGCGCGCTGGCGGACACGCCGTCGCTGCGTTCGCGGCTGCGACTCGTCATCGTCGGCGACGGACCTTCGGAGGGCGAAGTTCGTACGATCCTGGCGCGCGCGGGGGTCGCCGACCTGGCGTGGCTTGCCGGTGCGAGGACCGACGTCGCCGGCCTGCTGCGCACGTTCGACGCGTTCGTGCTCCCGTCGCTGGCCGAGGGGATATCGAACACCATCCTCGAGGCGATGGCGACTGCGTTGCCGGTGATCGCCACCGACGTCGGCGGCAATGGTGAGCTGATCGACGCCGGACGCACGGGTCTGCTCGTGCCGAGCGACGACGTCGCGGCGCTTGCGCAGGCGCTGACGCATTACGCCAATGCGCCGGAGGCGGCACGGCTCGCGGGATTGGCGGGGCGTGCACGCACCGAGCAGCTTTATGGGCTCGACGCGATGGTCGGCCAATACGAAGCGCTATATGAGCGTCTGCTCGCCCGGTCGCGGCGGGCGGGGCGGCGATCCGCAGCCGAGGCGACGGCGCGGCTCACGACGGGGAGCGATTGAAAAATGTGCGGAATCACCGGCATGTTCGATACGAAGGGGCGCCGCGAGATCGATCGCGACGTGCTCGTCCGGATGAACGAGTCGCAGCACCATCGCGGTCCCGACGAGGTCGGCGTCCACGTCGAGCCCGGTGTCGGGCTTGGACATCGGCGGCTGTCGATCATCGACCTGTCGACGGGGCAGCAGCCGCTGTACAACGAGGACCACAGCGTCTGTGTTGTCTTCAACGGCGAGATCTACAACTACCGTGAGCTGATTCCCGAGCTGACCGCGCTCGGGCACGTGTTCAGGACGCGCAGCGATACCGAAGTGATCGTCCACGCATGGGAAGCGTGGGGCGAGGCGTGCGTGACGCGATTTCGCGGCATGTTCGCGTTCGCGCTGTGGGATCGCAACCGCGAGACGCTGTTTCTCGCGCGCGACCGGCTGGGCGTAAAGCCGCTACAGTACGCCGTGCTGCCCGACGGAATGCTGATCTTCGGCTCCGAGCTGAAATCGCTGCTTGCGCACGGCGGCCTCGCGCGCGACATCGATCCGTGCGCGGTCGAGGAATACTTTGCGCTCGGCTACGTCGCCGAGCCGAGGACGATCTTCCGCGGCGCGTTGAAGCTCGCGCCTGCGTGCACGCTCGCGATCCGACGTGGACAGCCGTTGCCGCAGCCGCGCGAGTACTGGAACGTGCAGTTCACGTGCGACAGCACGCTCGGCATCGACGATGCCTGCGCCGAGCTCGACGAGCGGCTGCGCGAGTCCGTGCGCCTGCGGATGATCTCGGAGGTGCCGCTCGGCGCGTTCCTGTCCGGCGGGGTGGATTCGAGCGCAGTCGTCGCGACGATGGCCGGGCTGTCGAGCACGCCCGTCAACACGTGCTCGATCGCCTTCGCCGATCCTGCGTTCGACGAAGCCGCGTTCGCGCAGATCGTCGCGACGCGTTATGGCACCAATCATCGAGTCGAGCAGGTGGCGAGCGACGACTTCGACCTGATCGACACGCTGGCCGGCATCTACGACGAGCCCTACGCCGATAGCTCGGCCATTCCCACCTATCGCGTGTGCCAGCTCGCGCGTAAGCACGTGACGGTGGCGCTGTCGGGCGACGGCGGCGACGAATCGTTCGGCGGCTACCGCCGGTACCGGCTCCATCTGATGGAAGAACGGATGCGCAGTGCGTTCCCGCAGACGCTGCGCGGGCCCGTGTTCGGCCTGCTCGGACGCGCGTATCCGAAGCTCGACTGGGCGCCGCGCGCAGTCCGCGCGAAGACCACGTTCGAATCGCTCGCACGCGACGCCGTCGGTGCTTATTTCCACTCGGTATCGATCCTGCGGGCACCGATGCGCGCGCGACTGTTCAGCGGCGCGCTGAAGTCCCAGTTGCAGGGCTACGACGCGCTCGACGTGTTCCGCCGCCATGCGGCGCGGACGGACGCGTCCGATCCGCTTGCGCTCGTCCAGTACCTCGACCTGCAGACGTACCTGATCGGCGACATCAACACCAAGGTCGACCGCGCGAGCATGGCGCATTCGCTGGAGGTTCGCGAGCCGCTGATGGATCATTCGCTGGTCGAATGGCTCGCAACCCTGCCCTCGAGCCTGAAGATCCGCGGCCAGGAGGGCAAGTACCTGCTGAAGAAGGCGATGGAGCCTCGCTTGCCGCAGGAGATCCTCTACCGACCGAAGATGGGCTTCGCCGTTCCGCTGGCGCGCTGGTTCCGCGGGCCGCTCAAGGAGCGCGTGCGCGATGCGGTGCTCGGGCCATCGCTGGCCGCGACCGGCTGGTTCGATCAAGGCTACCTGCGCCACCTCGTGCAGGCGCACCAGTCCGGTTCCAGCGACTACAGCGCGCCGCTGTGGTCGCTGCTGATGTTCGAGGCGTTCCTGCGCAACGCGATGGGCGACTCCAGCCGCGAATCCGCGGGCGGCGCCCGCACCGGCGTCGAGGCGCTGCGAACCGTCGCATGAAGCACCGCATTCTCCACGTGCTGGATCACTCGATACCGCTGCACAGCGGGTATACGTTTCGGACGCTGTCGATCCTGCGCGAGCAGCGCGCGCTCGGCTGGGAAACTTTTCACCTGACGACACCCAAGCACCGCGGAGGCGCGGCCGCCGAGGAGGACGTGGACGGCTGGCATTTCTTCCGCACGACCGGCACCGCATTCGCTTCGCGCATCCCCGGCGTCGCCGAGCTGCTGCTGATGCGGCGCATCGAGCGGCGGCTCGAGGAAGTTGCCCGCAAGGTTCGCCCGAACATCCTGCACGCGCATTCGCCGGTGCTGAACGCGATCCCCGCGCTTCGCGTCGGCCGCAAGCTCGGCATCCCCGTCGTGTACGAGGTGCGCGCGTTCTGGGAAGACGCAGCCGTCGATCACGGCACTGCGCGCGAGGACGGTCTGCGGTATCGGCTGACACGGAGCCTCGAGACCTACGCGCTGCGACGCGCCGATCACGTGACGACCATCTGCGAAGGCCTCCGCAACGACATCGTCGCGCGCGGCATACCGGCGGCGAAGGTCACGGTAATTCCCAATGCGGTCGACACGCAGTCGTTCGCCCCGAGCCAGGCGGCTGACCCGGTGCTGAAGGCGCAGCTTGGGCTGACCGGCATGTCGGTCATCGGATTCATCGGCTCGTTCTACGCATACGAAGGACTCGACCTGCTGCTCGAGGCGTTGCCGTCGATCGTCGCGCGCGCCCCGAACGTGCGCCTGCTGCTCGTCGGCGGCGGTCCCGAAGAGCCGCAGCTGAAGCGCCAGCTCGAGCGACTCGGGTTGAGCCAATTTGCAACGCTCGTCGGCCGCGTGCCGCACGCCGACGTCGCGCGCTACTACGACCTGATCGACATTCTCGTCTATCCGCGCCGCTCCATGCGCCTCACCGAGCTCGTTACACCGCTGAAGCCGCTCGAGGCGATGGCACAAGGTCGCGTCCTCGTGGCGTCGAGCGTCGGAGGGCATCGCGAGCTGATCGACGACGGTCGCACCGGCGTGCTGTTTCCGCCCGGCAATCGCGACGCGCTCTGTGATGCGATCTGCGTGCTGCTGGGAAATCGCGACACGTGGCCGCGCGTCAGCATGGCGGCGCGCCGGTTCGTCGAGAACGAGCGGACATGGCGTGCGAGCGTTGCCCGCTATGGCGATGTCTTCGCGCGATTTGCGCCGGCACTTGCACAATGATCGCCGAGGCGTCCATGTCGGTGGGGTTGGTCGGCCCGATGCCGCCGCCGGCGGGCGGCATGGCAGGCCAGACGGCACAGTTGCGCGATCTCCTCTCGCGCGAAGGCGTGCGCGTCGTATTCGTGGCGACCAACGCGGCGTATCGGCCGGCGTTTGTCGGCCGCATCCGCGGATTGCGCGCGGCGTTCCGCATGGTTCCCTATGTGCGGACGCTGTGGCGATGCGCAGGCCAGGTCGACGTGCTGCACATCATGGCGAATTCCGGCTGGTCGTGGCACATGTATGCGGCGCCCGCGATCTGGATCGGGCGCATTCGGCGCAGGACGGTCGTCGTCAACTATCGCGGCGGAGACGCCGCCCGCTTCCTGGCGAAGTCGGCCGCATGGATCGCGCCGACGATCGCGCGCGCCGACGCGATCGCCGTCCCGTCGCGTTTTTTGGGCGACGTATTCGCCCGCCACGGTGTCGCGTCCGTCGTGCTGCCGAACATCATCGACCGGGCCCGCTTTCATGCGATGCAGCGTCCGCAGGCGTCGGCGAACATCCTGGTTGCGCGCCATCTCGAGCCAATCTACGACATCGGTACAGCGATCCGCGCGTTTGCGATCGTTGTGCGTGAACGTCCGCATGCGCGGCTGACCATTGCCGGCGACGGCCCCGAGCGGCAGCCGATGATCGCGCTGGCCGCGCAATTGGGTGTCGCCGATTGCGTGACATTCACCGGCCAGGTCGATCGCGAGCGGATCGCCGTGCTGCTTCGCGAATCGGACATCGCGCTCAATCCGAGCCGCATCGACAACATGCCGAATTCGGTTCTCGAGGCGCTCGCCAGCGGCGTGCCGGTCGTCAGCACCGATGTGGGCGGCGTCAACCACGTCGTGACCCACGAGCGGACGGCGCTCTTGATTCCCTCCGCCGATCCTGATGCGATGGCGGCGGCGCTGCTGCGTGTCATCGACGATCCGGAGCTCGCGTCCCGCCTGCGCGCCAACGGCCTCGCCGACGTCGAGCAGTACACATGGCCGAACGTGCGCGAGCAACTCTTCTCGATCTACAGGTCGGCCGGCGTCGCGCGCGCGGCGGCGGCCGAGACGGCTTAACATACGGTGGCCTCCGATCTGCACGGCTGGCTGGTGGCGAACGTGCTCTTTCCGCTGCAGGAGCATGCAAAGGGGCATTGGACCGGCGCCGTTCGCCGCTCACTGGAAAAGACGCAATGGTTCGACGCGCAACGCCTGCAGGCGCTGCAGCTCACTCGGCTACGCGGGCTGCTGACGGCTGCCGCGCGCGACGTTCCGTATTATCGCGAGCTGTTCGAGCGTCTGCCCTTCGATCCCGCGAAGGTCTGCTCGCTCGCAGACGTTGCCCAGATTCCATTCCTGACCAAGGCGCTGATACGGGCGAACCAGGAGTCGCTGAAATCGCGCGCTGCGCGGCACCTCGCGCGCTCGAACACCGGCGGCTCCAGCGGGGAGCCGCTGATATTCTTCCTCGGCCGCGAGCGCGTCACGCACGACGTGGCGGCGAAGTGGCGGGCAACGCGATGGTGGGATGTCGACATCGGCGACCGCGAGGCTGTCGTATGGGGCTCGCCGATCGAGCTCAATTCGCAGGATCGGATTCGCGCGCTGCGCGACTGGTCGTTTCGAACGACGCTTCTGCCCGCGTTCGAGATGTCGGATCGGCGTCTCGACGATTTCGTCGACTTCATCGCGACGAAGCGGCCGGCGATGCTGTTCGGCTATCCGTCGGCACTCGCGAAGATCGCGAGACATGCCGAGCGACGCGGACGATCGATGCTCGGCGCCGGCGTCAAGGTGGCTTTCGTGACATCCGAGAGGTGCTACGACGACCAGCGCGATGCGATCGCGCGCGTGTTCGGTTGCCGCGTGGCCAATGGATACGGCGGACGCGACGCGGGCTTCATCGCACACGAATGTCCGTCGGGCGGCATGCACATCACCGCGGAAGACGTGATCGTCGAGATCGTCGACCCGGCCGGACAGCCGCTTCCTCCGGGCCACTCAGGCGAAATCGTCGTGACGCACCTGGCGAGCGCCGACTTTCCGTTCATCCGCTATCGAACCGGCGATGTCGCAACGCTGGCCACCGGCAGCTGTCCGTGCGGCCGGGGTTTGCCGATGCTCGAGAACATCCAGGGTCGCACGACCGATTTCGTCGTCGCGCAGAACGGCACCGTCATGCACGGCTTGGCGCTGATCTACGTCGTCCGCGACATTCCCGGCATCGAGTCGTTCAAGATCGTGCAGGAGACGGCCGGCCATACGCGCGTGTTCGTCGTGCGCGGGCCTGGCTACGCCGAGGCGGACTCGGCGCGGATTCGCGACGGGTTGCAGGCGCGACTCGGCTCAGGTGTGACGATCGACGTCGTGACCGTCGACACGCTTCCGCCCGAGGCGTCGGGCAAACACCGCTATGTCGTCAGCCGCGTGACGGCGGCGGAAGTCACGGGCGTTGCCGAGCATGCGTGACATTGCCCTGATCCTCGTCGTGCTGTTCGTCAGCTGCTACGCGATCATCCACCCGTGGATCGGCGTGATGGGGTGGACGCTGCTCAGCATCATGAACGTGCACAAGCTGGCGTGGGCCGCCGCCGACCTGCCGCTGGCGGCGGTTCTCGCGTGTTCGACGTTGCTCGGAATGGTCGTCACCCGCGATCGCAGGCGCGTCGATCTGGCGCCTGCGACGATCCTGCTCGTCCTGTTCATACTGTGGGTATGCATGACGCTGCCGTTCTCGTTCTCGGTCGACGGCAGCATGGACATGTTCAAGAAGGTCATGAAGGTCGACTTCATGATCCTGGTCGCGCTGGTGCTGATCAACACGCGCACACAGATCGTCGCCCTTGCCGCGGTGCTGGTTTTCTCGATCGGGTTCTACGGATTGAAGGGCGGCATCTTCACCATCATGAACGGCGGGAACTTCCGCGTCTGGGGTCCGGAGGGCACGTTCATCGAGGGCAACAACGAGCTCGCGCTCGCGATCATCGTCTGCATTCCGCTGATGCGCTTCCTGCAGATGCAGCTGAAAACCGCGCCCATGCGGTGGGCAATGGGCGCGCTGATGGTGCTGAGCGCCGTCGCTGCACTGGGAACGCAGTCCAGGGGCGCGCTGATCGCAATCGTCGCGATGTCCGGGATGCTGTGGTGGCGCAACCGCAACAAGGCTGCGTTCGGCGTGCTGATCGCGATCATCGGCATCGGGATCGTCGCGTTCATGCCGAGCACGTGGGAGTCGCGGATGATGTCGATCACCGAGTACGAGCAGGACGGCTCGGCGATGGGGCGGATCAATGCGTGGTGGATGGCGTGGAACCTGGCGAAGGCGAACTTCACCGGTGGAGGGTTCGACATTTATGAGCCGGCCGTCTTCCAGGCTTATGCGCCGAATCCGGCAGACGTCCATGCGGCGCACAGCATTTACTTCCAGGTGCTGGGCGAGCACGGATTCGTCGGACTGATCCTGTTCGTCGCCATCTGGATCGCCGTCTGGCGGTCGGCGAACTTGATACGCCGCATCCCGCGTGACGATCCGGCAACCTCGTGGGTTGCCGACCTCGGCAGCATGTGCCAAGTGAGCCTGGTCGGCTATCTGGTCGGCGGCATGTTCCTGAGCCTCGCGTATTTCGACCTACCTTACAACGTGCTCGTCCTCGTGGTAGCCGCAAGGCGCTGGCTCGCAGAGCGCCGCGCCGAGGGAGCGGCGGGCGTGACCGTGCAATCGACATCTGCCAATGCGTCGCCGGGCGCACCTGCGCCCGCGCACACCGCATCGTGAGCGTCCTGAAGCACGTGTTCCGGCGCATGTCGCCTGCGGGACGGCGGGCGCGCCTGTCGATCCTGATCTTCCATCGCGTGCTCGGCAGCCACGATCCTCTGCTGCCTGATGTTCCCGACGCAGCGGCGTTCGACAGAATCCTCGGCTGGATCTCGTCGTGGTTCAATCTGTTGCCACTCGATCGCGCCGTCGCAATGCTCGCGAGCGATGCGCTGCCGGAGCGCGCAGCCGCGATAACGTTTGACGACGGTTACGCCGACAACTGCCGGGTTGCACTTCCGCTGCTGCGGCGACACGATGCGTGCGCGACGTTCTTCATCGCCACCGGCTATCTCGACGGCGGCCGGATGTGGAACGACACGGTCATCGAGGCAGTGCGAGGTTGCCAGCGGCGGGATCTCGACCTGCGGGATATCGGGCTCGGCGCCTACCCGGTTGCGACGATCGACGAGAAGCGGGCGGCAATCGATGCGCTGCTCCGCGAGCTCAAGTATCGTCCGTCGCCCGAGCGCC
>Ga0070688_100001555_pt1 | contig 11455 bp, 7 predicted proteins | sample KBSS13HmetaG_FD_64679 | JGI IMG/M metagenome (GOLD analysis project Ga0070688, IMG submission 64679) | Switchgrass rhizosphere microbial communities from Kellogg Biological Station, Michigan, USA - KBS S1-3H metaG | ecosystem: Host-associated > Plants > Roots > Rhizosphere ...
ACCTCCTCCTGGTGGAGCGCGGTGCGCAGGTACTCCATGTACTCGTCGTCGTCGGCCTCGTTCTGCCAGCCGGCGATCTGGGTGACGAAGCCACCCAACTGGCGGTCGATCTCCTCGTCGGCGCGCCCGCCCTGCTTGTACACGTAGTGCGCGGCGACGCCGGTCTCGGCGGTGCGGTGCATCTCCCAGGTGCGGATCTGCACCTCGACCATGTCGCCGCTGTCGGTGAGCACGGTGGTGTGCAGCGACTGGTAGAGGTTGCTCTTCGGCGTCGCGATGTAGTCCTTGAACCGCTCCGGCACCGGGCTGAACTGGTCGTGCACGACGCCGAGCGCGCGGTAGCAGTCGTTGCGCGAGTGCGTGATGATGCGGAGCCCGAACAGGTCGTAGATCTCCTCCAGCGACCGGCCGGTCTGCATCTTGATGTAGATCGAGTAGAAGTGCTTCGGCCGGCCCATGACCTCGGAGCGCACGCCGGCGGCCTTCAACGCCTCGCGCAGGCGGTCGCTGACCTCGGCGAGGAATGCCTCGCGCTGCTGGCGCTTGACCTGGATGCGCTGCGACAGCGTGGCGTACGCCTCGGGCTCCAGCACCTTGAGGCTGCGGTCCTCGAGCTCGCGCTTGATGCCGGCCATGCCGAGCCGGTGCGCCAGCGGCGCGTAGATGTCGCGCGTCTCCTCGGCGATGCGGCGCGCGCGATCGCCCTTGAGGAACTCGATCGTCCTCATGTTGTGCAGACGATCGGCCAGCTTGATGAAGATGACGCGCAGGTCCTTGCTCATCGACAGCAGCATCTTGCGGAAGTTCTCGGCCTGGGCGGCCTCGCGGCTGTCGAAGTGGAGGCTCGAGAGCTTGGTCACGCCCTCGACCAGCGACATCACCTCGCGGCCGAAGCTCTTCTCCACGTCGGCGAGCGAGATGTCGGTGTCCTCGGCCACGTCGTGCAGCAGCGCCGCGCAGGCGAGCGTGGTGTCGATGCGGCTCTCGAGCAGGTCGAGCAGGATGCGGCACACCGCCACGCAGTGCGTGAGGTAGGGCTGCCCGGAGTCGCGGCGCTGGTCGCCGTGCGCGTGGTCGGCGAAGTCGAAGCACGCGCCGAGCCGGTCGCGATCGACACGCGGGGCCTTCTCCGCCACGGCGCTCATCAGCGCCGCGCGAAGCTCGGGATGCGGACTGCCCGCCGACATTCTCTCGCTGCCGCTCAGGGGATGCGCGTCCCTTTCAGCTTGAGCTGCACACGCGCCTCGCCGGACCACTCGTTGCGGGTGGGCACGAACGCGAGGTCCGCCCGCCCGGCGCGCGACAGCACCCGCGCGCGCTCGCCCATGCCGAAACCGATCGCCTCCACTTCACCACTGTCGTCGCGCGCCCGGAGCCGCAGGTGCTTGCCCGCGCCCACCTCCTGCACCTGCTCGAGCCGCGCGTCGCGCATGCGGAACACGGGCTCGGGGTTGTCGAGGCCGTGCGGGGCCATGCGCTCGAGCCACTCCACCAGCTCCATGTCGCAGTCGGCGGCCCGCAGGTCGGCGTCGAGCTCGAGCCGCTGGACGAACTGGTCGGGCCGGTGTCGCTCGCGCACGAGCCGCTCGAGGCGCTCGCGGAGCTCCGGCAGCCGGTCGCGCTGCACCGAGAGCCCGGCCGCGAACGCGTGCCCGCCGTGCGCCAGCAACAGGTCGCTGCAGCCGTCCAGCAGCTGGGTGAGGTCCAGGCCCGGGAGGCTCCGGCCCGAGCCGCGGCCGCGCTCGCCGTCGAGGGCAACGAGGATCGTCGGGCGCTGGAAGCGCTCCACGAGGCGCGAGGCGACGATGCCGATCACGCCGGGATGCCAGCGATCGGACCACAGCAGAATCGAGCTGCAGTCGGGGTAGCCGCTCTCCTGCTCCACCTGCCGCATCGCCTCGAGCAGCACCTGCTCGTCGTACTTGCGGCGCTGGACGTTGTCCTCCTCGAGGCTGCGGGCGATGGTCTCCGCCTCGTCGGGGTCGCGCGCGAGCAGCAGCCGCAGCCCCTGCTCGGCGTTCCCCATGCGGCCGGCGGCGTTGATGCGCGGCGCGAGCACGAAAGCGACGTGGCCGCTGGTGATGCGCTTGCCCGCGAGCGACGACACCGCGATCAGCGCCCGCAGGCCGAGGCGCGGCTCGTGGTTCAGCCGGTCGAGGCCGAGCCGCGCCAGCACCCGGTTCTCGCCGACGAGCGGCACCACGTCGGCGATCGTGCCCAGCGCCACTGCGTCGAGGTAGCGCCGCGCGCGATCCAGGCCGCCGCGGCCGCGCAGCAGGCGCTCCACGAGCTTGAACGTCACGCCCACGCCGGCGAGCGACTTGAACGGGTACGTGCAGCCCGGGCGCAGCGGGTTCACGATCGCCACCGCGTCGGGCAGACGCGCCGGCGGCTCGTGGTGGTCGGTGATCACGGTGTCGATGCCGAGCGTGCGCGCGTGCGCCACGGCCTCCGTCGCGGTGATGCCGCAGTCCACGGTGACGACGAGCTTGCAGCCGCGGCGGTGCGCCTCGTCGATCGCCTCGGTGGTGAGCCCATAGCCGTCGCGGATGCGGTGCGGGATGCGGTACTCGGCGCGGCCGCCCAGCTCCTCGATCGCGCTGTAGAGAAGGAACGTGGACGTGATGCCGTCGACGTCGTAGTCGCCGTGGACGAACACGCGCTCGCCCGCGGCCACCGCGGCGAGCACGCGCTCCGCCGCGGGCTCCAGGTCGAGCATGGCGGACGGCTCGTGGAGGTCCTCGAGCACCGGGTCCAGGAACCGGCGCGCGGCGTCCTCGCGCCCGACCCCGCGGTTGACGAGCGCGTGGCCCAGGGCGAGCGGCGCTCCCAGCACGCGGGCGATCGAGCCGGCGGCCTCCGGGGCGTGGTTCGGATGCAGAACCCACTGCGGTGCGGCCGTGACCGTCGGCGCCATGTGTGTCCCTTGAGGATGATGAGTCGAGAGCTTCGTCGCGGGCCCTGGCGCGCCACATGGGCAGCGAGCGCGCGTTCCCGATGCGACTCTAGCGGCCCGTGCGCGGAACCGGCAAGCGCTTACGGCTTCTGGCGCTGGGCGATGCGCGCACGCAGCGCGGCGGCGCGGCCATCGCTCGCGCCGGGCAGCGACGCCGCGCGCCGGAGCGCCGCATAGGCGCCGGCGGCATCGCCCAACCGCGCGCGCGTGTCGGCGACGCCGAGCCAGGCGTCGTACGCATCGGGCGCGGCCACGACCGCACGCTCGAACGCCTCGCGCGCGAGCGGCACGTCGCCCACCGCGATCGCGGCGCGGCCCAGGTCCCAGGCCAGGCCCACATCGTCGAGCAGCCGGCGCGAGGCTTCGCGCAGCGGCGCCAAGGCGCCGGCGGGATCGCCGGCCGCGAGCCGCGCCACGCCCTGCGCCCCCAGCGCCGCGGGCTCGTCGGGATGCATGGCGACGACGGAGTCGGCGGCCGCGGTCGCCGCTGCCGCGTTCCCGAGCCGGGAGAGCGCGCGCACGCGGATCACGCCCGCGGCGAGGTTCTCGGGCGCGAGGATCGCCGCGCGCGAGGCGTAGCCGAGCGCTTCCATGTCGCGGCCGGCGCGGAACGCGACCGATGCGCGCGCGATCGCGGGCCCGGGATCGCCCGGCGCCACGGCCTCGGCGCGCTCGATCCACGACAGCGCCTCGCGCTCGCGGCCCTCGGTCGAGAGCAGGTCCGCGAGCCCGAGGAGCGCGTCCAGGTCGCGCGGGCGCACCTGGGCGATGCGGCGGATGCGCGCCTCCTCGTTCGCCCAGGCGCCGATCGGCGCCAGCGCGAACGCCGCCTGGAGGGCTGCCCAGCCGGCGAGCGACGCGGTGGCGAAACGCCGGCGGGGCACGGGTGCCAGGGCCGCGAGCGCGCCGAGCGCCAGCGCCATTCCGGCCACCGGCAGCGCCAGCGCGCGCTCGGCGAAGCGCACGCCGGATTCCAGCAGCGAGGCGGCTGATACGGGCACGAGCGGCAGGAAGATCAACGCCAGCGGCAGCAGGAGCGGCACGCGGCGGCGCGCGAGCCAGGCGCCGAGGCCGCAGACGGCGATGAGTCCGATCCAGGCGAGTGCCGCGACCGGCGCCGGGGGCGCATGCCAGAGATCGAGGAGCGGCGAGTGCGGCGCCCACGGCAGGAGCCACGCGAGGGGTGCCCACACGAGGGCCGCGATCCCGGCCGCGGCCCCCGCGGCCGGTGGATGCGCGGAGCCCGCGACCACGACGCGATGCAGCAAGGCCCACACCGCCACCACCGCGAGCGACGGCCACGCCGTGGCGAGCGCGGACCGTGCACGCGCGCGCGACGTCATTCCCGCCCCCGCCGCCGACTCGTCGATCGCGTCGGCTGCAATGAGCAACGGCAGCACGAGAGCAGACTCCTTTGCCAACAGCGCCAGGCCCGTGCAGGCGAGCGAGCCGGCCGCGGTCGCGCGCGAGCCACGCGCGCGGTGCGCGCGCGCGAGCAGGATCGCGGCGAGCGTGAACAGCGCCGCGAACACGTCGGTGCGGCCGGCGATCCACGCCACCGGCTCGCTCATCGCCGGGGCGCTCGCGTAGACGAGCCCGGCGGCGATCGCGGCCCCCATCGCGCCACGCGCCGCCGTGCGCGCGAACGCCAGCCGCGCGAGCAGAACGGCCGCCGCGGCGTGCGCGAGCGCGTTCACAAGGTGGAACGCCCACGGCTGCCAGCCGGAGAGCACGCCGTCGACGCGGTAGCTCAGCGTCACCAGCGGCCGCCACATGCCCGTGCCGCCGCCGGTCGAGATCCAGAAGTCCTGCACCAGCGTGCGCGCCCAGCCGGGCCCCTGCAGCGCCGTGTGGCGAACGATCAGGTCGAGATCGTCCCACACGAACGCGAAGCCCAGCGTGCGCGCGTAGAGCGCGATCGCCGCGAGTGCGGGCAGCGCCCACATCCACGCGGGCGCGCGCGCGCGCACCGGACCCATCTTCGCGGCCATGTTCGCGCCCGGGCCCCCACTGCGCGTGGTTGCCCCCGGCGTGGACACCCCCCGCACGGGTGCCACGCTCGGGCGCGACTTCGATATCAACCGAGTCCCCCGTAAGCCGAATTCTGTACGGAGTTTAGTCCGTGGTGATCATTTGACTTGGGCGATGGTCTCCCATCGCCTCATGGCGACCGACCCTGGGGTGTAACGGGGCGGGACACACCCCTCCCCCTCTATGCGGTCTTGCTCCGGACGGGGTTTGGCGAGCCGACGCCGTCACCGGCGCCGCTGGTGAGCTCTTACCTCACCGTTTCACCCTTGCCCGCAGCGGCAGCGCCCCGCTTGCGCGGTGCGCGCCGCCCGTTGGCGGTCTGCTCTCTGTTCCACTTTCCGTAGGCTCACGCCCCCCGGGGGTTACCCGGCGTCCTGCCCTGTGGAGTTCGGACTTTCCTCACGGTCCGGCCTTGGTCGCCCAGACTTCGAGCGACGTCGGCACGCCCCGCGCGATCACCTGGGGAACTCGGAATCTCCTCCTGTCATCTGCGAAGCGCTTCGTCGAGCGCCTCGTTCACCAATGCGTCCGCGCGACCATTGTCGTCGCGCGGCACCGACTCGAACCGCACCGAGCCCAGCTTCGCGACGGCCGTGCGCGCTGCGGCGTGGAGCGGTTTCAAGCCCTCGTTCTTGACCTTGTACTGCCCGAGCATCTGACGCACCACCAGCTCGGAGTCCATGCGCACCACGAGCGAACGCACGCCGTGACGCGACGCGGCCTCGAGGCCGGCGAGCAGCGCGCGATACTCGGCAACGTTGTTCGTGCACGTGCCCAGGAACTCGCCGCGGGCCTCCACCTCGGCCCCGGTAGCATCGCACAGAACGTAGCCGAGCGCGCCGGGTCCGGGATTGCCGCGCGAGCCCCCGTCGGCGCGAAGCGTCCAGGCGGCTGTGTGGGAGGTGGCCATCGCGTGAACCTATCCGGCGCCGGAGGCGGGCTCAACCCCCGGCTGGAGCTCGATCCAGCCCGCGCGCGCGAGCGCCGCCCAGGCGTCGCGCCGCCCCAGCTCGATCAGCTCGGCGGAGCGCGCGGGCTCGAACCGGAGCGGCGACGTGGGCAACGGCCGCTGCGGCTCGACCACGCAGACCCGGGCCGGCGAACCCTCACGGCTCCAGCCCGCGGGCAGGTGGCGAAGCTCGGTCTGGAGGTCGCGCCAGTTCGCGAGCTCCAGCAGCCGGCCCCCGAGCGCCACCACGTCGGCCGGCTCGTCCGCGGCCTCGGGGGCGCGGCTCGGCGACAGCAGCACGACCAGAGCCGCGTCCACGCCGCGCGCGATCGCCACGTGCAGCGGCTGGTTGCTGAAGCCGACGGCGTCCACGAACTCGCGGCCGCCCACGCGCTCGGGCTGGAAGACTCCCGGGATCGCCGACGACGCCATCGCGGCCGCGATCGTCTCCCCGGCGTCGCGCACGTGCACGACCTCGCCCAGCTCGTCGCGGATGCGCTGCTCGAACGCCTCGTCCACCTCGGGCCAGCTCACGAAGTGCGTCACCATGCCGCGGTCGACCGCGAGCGCGCTCATCACCAGGCCGGTGCCGGGTCCCACGAGCGCCCGGGCGTCGCCGGAGGCGACGAGCCCCTCGAGGATGCGGCGGCGCGCGCGACCGCTCCAGAGCCCGCGGCCCCCGGTCTCGGGCATGAGCCCCAGCGCCAGGTTGCGGAGACCGCGACCGAGGAACCCCGGCGTGCTCGCCGCCCACGCGAGCACGAGCAGGATCACCACGGCGGCGCTGAAGCGGTGCGGCCACGGCCAGCCCATGATCCACACCAGCACGTGGACGCTCGCTGCGAGCAGCGTGAGGCGCGACAGTCGCTTGCGCGCCACCTCGGGCGCGGCCTGGCCGGCGTGGAGGTCGAGCCAGGCCGCGATCCGCCGCGCATAGAGCACCGCGAGCGCCCCGACGAGCGCCAGCACGAGCCAGAACGAGGCGTCGAGCTGGGTCGAGAGCAGGTCCCACGCGGAATTGCCGTGGCGCCAGAGCCAGTAGGCCCCCGAGAGCTCGGCCGAACCGGCGAGCGTGAGCAGCATCTCGAGCAGCGCCATGAGCGCGATGAACGCGCCGGCCACGCGCAACGCCAGCGACACCCACTGGATCCCCAGCGTCTCGCCGCGCGCGGTGCGCCAGACCTGCTCGATCGGTCCCGCGTCACGCCCGGCGGCGAGCCACGCCACGGCGTTGACGGCGCCGATCGAGACCCCGACCACGAGCGAGGGCACGAGCTTCACCGACTCGAGCACGCGCAACACGCCGATCTCGTAGGCGCCGAGCGCGCCGCCGCCCGAGAGCAGGAGCGCGATCCGTTTGAACGGCAATCCTGCAGCGAGCCGGAAGGCTCGCGGACCATCGGCAGCCGGCCTCACGCGCGGCCCGGCTCCGGCGCGAGCATCATCAGCCGGCCACAGCCGTCGCACACGAGCAGCTTCTCGCGCCGCCGCGCCTCCTGCAGGCTCGCCGGCGGCAGCCCGCGGTGGCAGCCGCCGCAGGCGCCGCTCTCGATCGACGCCACCGCACGGCCGGCGCGGCCGGCGCGCAGCTTCTCGTAGCGCGTGCGCGTGGCCGGCGGGAGCGATGCCGCGATCTCCGCGCGGCGCGCCTCGAGCGACGCGAGCTCGGACTTGATCGCGTCGGCATCGGCGTCGAGCCTCGCGATCGTCGCCCGGGCTTCGGCCTCGGCGCGCTCGAGGACGTGGGCTTTCTCCGGCCGTGACTTCGTGTCGCGCTCCTCGGCGTCCAGTCGCTCGAGCGCCTCGGTCTCGAGCACGTCGCGCTTCGCGCGCACGGCGGCGATCTCGTGCTGCAGCGCCTCGAGCTGATGCTGCGTCGTCACCGAGAGCACCTGCTTCTCGAAATGATGCTGCTGCGCGTCGTAGGCCGCGATATCACGGTCGAGCACGCGCCGGCGCTTCTGTGATTCGGCGAGGCGCTGGTCGATCGCCGCCACCGCCGCGCGCGCGGCATTCACCCTCGCCGTCTGCTCGCGGCGTGCGTCCGGCTGCTTCGCCAGCACCTGCTCGCGCGTGACGGCCTGCTCGTCGATCTCGTGCAGGGCCCAGTGCAGGCGAAGTTCTTCGGTCACGGCGCCGCGCTCGTAGGGAGGAATGGTGGGCGAAACAGGACTTGAACCTGTGACCCCCTGGTTGTGATCCAGGTGCTCTACCAGCTGAGCTATTCGCCCATCCCGAAATGCGGCGTGCAAGGTTGTGGGCCCACCTGGATTCGAACCAGGGTCTTACCGGTTATGAGCCGGCGGCTCTGGACCGCTGAGCTATGGGCCCAGCGCTCGACTGCCCATCCCCTGCGACGGAAGCCGGAGTGTGTAGCACCCGCTTCCGCGGAGCGTCAAGCGCAGGCCGTTTTCCGGCACCCCGGCGCGGGATCGCCCTGCTATGTTTCGGAGCGGGTCGCGACCCTGCGGCCCGCGGGAGGTCGCCTTGCCACGTTCGTCCCACCTCGTCGCGCTCACCCGCTCTGCCGCAGCGATCGCGGCGCTCGCCGTGGCCGGCGGTTGCACTCCGAAGAGCGCAACGAGCCCGACCGCGCCGGGGCCGACGCTGTACGCCGTGAACGTCCACGTCGCCGACGCGGGCGGCGCTCCGGTGGAGCACGCGTTCGTGAGCGCCTCGTCCGAACAGGGACTGGACTTCAAGGAAACGGACATCACGGGCACCGCTCACTTCTCGCTCGAAGCCGGCACGTGGGTGATGTACGTGTCCCGGGCGGGATCGAGCGGGCCGGCGCAGGTGGCCGGAGGCACCGGCACCGTGCCGGCTCAGGGGCATCCGGACAGCGTGCTGTACCGGTTGCAGCTCGCCGACGAGAGCATCGCGACCGGCAAGGTGCTGCTCACGGGCCGCACGGATCACAGTGGAACGACGGTGGCTGGGTTCCCCGTGGCGAGTTCGACCGAGACGCTCGCCGACGGCTCGTGGCGGCTCAGCGGCCTGCCGCCCGGGGATTGGCAGGCGTCCGCCCTCCATTTCCCCGGCTTCCAGCCGGCGCAGTTCGTCCTCCACGTCGCGGCTCCGGGCGACTCGATCGGCCTGAGCCCGATCACGTTGCCGCCGCTCCCCACGCCCTAGGAGCGGTGGCGGTGCCGACGGTGTGCTAGTCTCCGCGTGCCGGGCGAGTGAGGCAGCATGTCATCCCTGCGATCCATCATCGTCCCCGCCCTGGCCATGATGCTGGCCTCCTGCTCCCGCAGCGACCACCCCTCACCGACCGCACCCGCGCCGCCCAACGTCACGGTCCTGGTCACGCACCGATGGGGAGCGCCGGCGCCGGCCCGTGTGACGGCCGTCCGCCTGGAACCGCCCTTCGCGGAGAGCACGGCTGAGGCCGACGGCGCGGGCATCGCGGTGCTCTCGCTCGCCGCGGGGCGGTGGCTGCTGTCGGCTCAGGGTTACGGCAACGGCCATGGAGGGATGATGGAGGTCGCGGGCTCGGCCGGGACCGTCGGTGGGCGGCCGCCCGATACCACGGTGTTCCGACTCCGGCTGGCGCCCGAGTCGTTCGCTTCCGGGACCATCCTCCTCGCGGGCGAGGCGAATCACATCGGCACGCGCGTGGATGTCGCGGGACTTCACTGGGCCACGGCAACGTTCGACCCGAGCGGCTCGTGGTGGATGCGCGGGCTCCCGACGGGTCACTGGATCGCGCAAGCGTCCCGCGACGGATTCGAGACCGCAGCGTTCGACCTGAACGTCCCCGCACCCGGTGCCACCGTGACCACGGACACGCTCACGATGGAGCGGGTACCAGCCCGCTAGGCACCGCTGTCGCGGGACGCGGCCGGGCCGCGTCCCGCACCGCTCCCTAGAGAAGCTCCGTGTACGCCTTCAACCTCCGGCTGCGCGTCGGGTGCCGCAGCTTGCGCAGTGCCTTCGCTTCGATCTGGCGGATGCGCTCGCGCGTGACGTTGAAGAACGCGCCCACCTCCTCGAGCGTGCGCTGGGCGCCGTCGTCGGTCAACCCGAACCGCAGGCGGATCACCTTCGCCTCGCGCGGCGTCAGCGTCTTCAAGACCTCGTTCACCTCGTCGCGCAGCATCGCCGACGACGCCGAGTGCGCCGGGGAGACGACGCTCGTGTCCTCGATGAAGTCGCCGAGGTTCGAATCGTCGTCCTCGCCGATCGGGCGGTCGAGCGAGATCGGCTCCTGCGCCGCCTTGATGATCGCCTTCACCTTGTCGACCGGCAGCTCCAGCCGCTCGGCGATCTCCTCGGGCGTGGGCTCGCGACCCAGCTCCTGCACCAGCCGCCGCGACACGCGCACGACGCGGTTGATGTGCTCGATCATGTGCACCGGCACGCGGATCGTCCGCGCCTGGTCGGCGATCGCGCGGGTGATCGCCTGGCGGATCCACCACGTGGCGTAGGTGCTGAACTTGTAGCCCTTCGTGTAGTCGAACTTGTCCACCGCGCGCATGAGGCCGGAGTTGCCCTCCTGGATCAGGTCCAGGAATTCGAGCCCGCGGTTCGTGTAGCGCTTCGCGATCGAGATCACGAGGCGTACGTTCGCCTCGATCATCTCGCGCTTCGCCTGCGCGGTCGCCCGCTCCCCGTCGCGGATCTGGCGGTAGATCTCGAGCAGGTGGTCGCGCGTGAGCTTGGACTCGTCCTCGAGCGCCTTGATGTTCTTGCGCAGGTTCTTCAGCTCGTTCTGGAACTCGGCGATCTGCGCCGGCTGCAGCGCCGACTCGCGGCGCACGGCGCGCAGCTCGCCCGGGCCGCGCTTGAGCCGCTTGGCGAACGAGTTCATGTCCTCGACGCCGTGCCCGTACTGGCGCTCCATGTCCGCGACCTGGTCCTCGAACTCGGTCGCACGCTCGGCGAGCGCCTTCAACGGCGCGGCCAGGCCCTCGACCATGCGCGGGTTCATGGACAGCTTGTGGATCTCCTGCTGGAGCTCGGCCTCGACCTTCGCGAACGAGCCGCGGAAGTTCGCGCGCTCCTTGTCGGCCATGCGGTCGTCCTGCTTCTCCATGAGCTCGTTGTAGCGCTTCTGCTTCGCGAACACGCGCTCGAGGATCTTGACCGCCCGCAGCCGTTCCTTCTTGAGGGCCTGTTCGGTGGCCGCGGCGTCGTCCACCTTGATGAAGTCCTCGATCTTGAGCTGGCCCTCCTTGAGCTTCTTCACCAGCACGCGGATCTCGCGCAGCGCGGGCTCGGCGCGGAAAAGAGCCGACACGATCTGGCGCTCGCCCGCCTCGATGCGGCGCGCGATCTCCACTTCGCCTTCGCGGGTCAGCAGCGGCACGCGCCCCATCTCGCGCAGGTACATGCGCACGGGGTCGTCGTAACGCACCGGCTGCGGCGGCGCGGCCTTCGCGGCGGCCGAGGGGCGCTTGTCCTCGAGCTTGCGCAGCTTCTTCGCGCGCTCGTGCGCCTCCTCCTCGCTCGCGAACACCTCGATGTGCAGGGTGTTGAGCATGGAGTGGATGTCCTCCATCTGCTCCACCTGCTTC